>Ga0209212_1002425_pt1 | contig 26597 bp, 19 predicted proteins | sample RifGroC2_FD_183996 | JGI IMG/M metagenome (GOLD analysis project Ga0209212, IMG submission 183996) | Groundwater microbial communities from Rifle, Colorado, USA - Groundwater C2 (SPAdes) (version 2) | ecosystem: Environmental > Aquatic > Deep subsurface > Groundwater | place: Rifle, Colorado... | reverse complement strand
GTATCCCCAACAAGGGATACGTCCTGACCCAGATCTCGGCCTACTGGTTCCGCCAGATGGAGGGGGTCATCAAGAACCACATCATCTCCATCGACGTCGCCGACTTCCCCAAGGAGTGCCAGCCCTACGCCGAGGTGCTGGCCGGGCGCTCCATGCTGGTGAAAAAGGCCGCTCCGCTTCCGGCCGAGTGCATCGTGCGCGGCTACCTCTCGGGCAGCGGCTGGAAGGACTACCAGCAGACCGGTGCCATCTGCGGCATCCAGCTCCCGGCCGGCCTCAGGGAGTCGGACCGCCTGCCGCAGCCGATCTTCACCCCCTCCACCAAGGCCGAGCTCGGCACCCACGACGAGAACATCTCCTTCGAGCAGATGGCCGAGCTGTGCGGCGCGGAGACCGCGGCGAAGGTGCGCGACGTGACCCTGGCGATCTACGAGAAGGCGCGCGACATCGCGGACCAGAAAGGGATCATCATCGCCGACACCAAGTTCGAGTACGGCATCTACGAGGGAGAGGTGATCATCATCGACGAGTGCATGACACCCGACTCGAGCCGCTTCTGGCCCAAGGAGAGCTACCAGCCGGGCGGCCCGCAGCCCTCGTTCGACAAGCAGTTCCTGAGGGACTACCTTGAGACCCTGGACTGGGGCAAGACCGCGCCGGCGCCCCCGCTCCCCCAGGAGATCGTGGAGAAGACCGCGGCGAAATACATGGAAGCCCTGGTGAAATTGACCGGCAAGGGGCTCTAAGGCTGCTGAAAGCAAAGGCCCCGTCCTCAAGCGACGGGGCCTTTCTCAATAGTGGGCGAGAGGGCACGTCGGAGGGATGACCATGCTGAAAAAACTTCTGAGCGCGATCCTGCTCCTGGCACTGCTCCCCCTCCCCTCCCCGGCCGCCGAGATCCCGGTGGCGCGCTTCAGCGCCTCGGACCTGTCGGGGTGGAGTGACAAGGGGTTCAAGGGACAGACCAGCTACACCCTGGAAAACGGCGCGCTGAAGGCGCACAGCGTGGGCGGAGCCTCGGGAAAGATCAGGAAGATCTCGGTCGACACGAGCAAGTATCCCAAGCTCTCCTGGAGTTGGCGCATCGAGCGCCCGCTCAAGCGCGAAGACATCGCCTCGAAAAGCGGCGACGACTTCGCGGCCCGGGTCTACGTGGTCTTCCCGCGCGCCTTCTTCTGGCGCATGCGCGCCATCAACTACGTCTGGGCGGCACGCATGCCCAAGGGGAGCGTGGCCCCCAGTCCCTACACCAAGAACTCGGTCATCGTGGCAGTTCAAAGCGGCGACGAGAAGGCGGGGCAATGGGTGTTCGAGGAGCGCAACATCTACGAGGATTACAAGAGGATCTTCGGAGAGGACCCCCCCCTGCTGGGGGGGATCGCCATCATGACCGACACGGACGACACCCGCGACGAGGCGACCGCCTGGTACGGGGACATCACGCTGCACACCCCCTGAAATCTACCCTATCATCTTGGTGAGCCGCGCCCTCTCCTTGCTCAGGCGCTCCTCACCCTCCTCGATCGCCTTGAGCAGCCCCTTCTTGGCGCCGTAGGCCATGTCCTTCCCCTTCTCCAGGATGTCCGCAGCGCGCTCACCTACCGCCTCGGCCATCTCGGAGACCTGCTCGGTGAAATCCTCCACCGCCTCGACCGCTTCCCGGGTGCGCCTGCGCGCCTTTTTGGTGTAGCGGGTGATATCCTTGCGGGTCTTCTCGCCGCTTTGCGGGGCGTACAGAAGCGCCACACCCGCCCCCAGGATGCCGCCGGCCAGCAGCATGAGCGCGCCCACCATTGCGGTATTCTCTTTATTAGACATGAGATCCTCCTTTTCCAGGGTCATTTGGACAAACTGCTCTATATAGTACCCCAGAGGCGGCATTTGCCAAGCCGCCGCTCTTTTATTATTCTTTGAAGGGTACATGGTATGCGTGTATAGTTAACCATCGCGTGAATATCACATTTCAGAGGTAAAGCATGGACCAGAAATACGATGTAGTTATAGTCGGAGGGGGCCCCGGCGGCGTGGCTGCAGCCTACCTGTGTCACAAAAACGGCCTGTCCCACCTCCTGATAGAGTCCGGCAAGTCCGTGTTCCAGGGGATATCCAACACCTATCCGGAGGGAAAGAACGTCTACCCGTCAAAGCCCAAGGAGAACCCGGAGCCGTTCCTGGTGGAAGAGCTGCGCCCGCCCGACAAACCGGTCACGGTGGAGAAATACATCCAGTACGTGCAGCACTTCGTACAGCACGAGGGGCTGAACGTCATCACCGAAACCGAGTTCGAGGACATCGAAGAGGGGCGCGACTACCAGAAGGTGGTAACCTCCAAGGGGATCTTCCAGACGCGCAAGGTGCTGCTCGCCTTCGGCAGCTCCATCCCGAAGGAGCTCACGGTCTACGGCGACGCCAAGATGGTGGCCAAGGGGCTGGACGACCCCAAGAAGTACATCGGGGTGCGCACCCTGGTGATCGGCGGGGGGAACAGCGCGGCCGACGTGATCATCTCGATCCTGAAGGAGAAGCGCAACGCCAGCGACAAGGAGCCGGTCTACTGGGCGCACATGGCCGAGACCTTCGACGTCAACAAGGAGACGGCTCAGAGGCTGGGTGAGGAGATCCTCCTGGGGGGGAACATCCGGCTCCTGCCCGGTGCGACCCCGAGGATCGGCGAGGTCGACGACGAGGGGGTGGACCGTCTGGTGATCCGGGTCAGCGAAGACCAGCTCCCGGGCGAGATCCAGCGCTACCATGCCCTGAGCTTCCCGATGAAGAACGTGATCGCCTGCATCGGCAGCCAGGGGCCGACCTCGATCTACGACCGCATCGGGGTGCAGACCATCTCCTGCGCCGAGGGGGTGTGCCAGGTCGCCAAGGAGGGAGATCGTCTGATCCTGCTGACCTCCGAGTTCGAATCGACCAGGAAGGGGGTCTACGTGATCGGCGGCGCCATTTCCCCGGCCTACATGCGCATCAGCAAGGGGACCATCCAGGAGGAGCGCCACCCGAACCTGATCTACACCGCCGTGAACGACGCCTATCACGTGGTGCAGGCCATGCTGGGGAAACTGAAAAAATAAGCGGAAGCCCGGTCCACGAATGACACGAATGAACACGAATAAAGCTGTTAAAGTTAAAGCCTCAGCTAATTAGCCCTAATCTTCCGCTAGCAGAAACTCCCCCTCCCCTTCAAGGGGAGGGCCGGGGTGGGGATGGGGTAAAGCTAAGAATTGATGGATCCGGACGGAAATCCATCAAGTTTTGCTCGGACTTGATTTATTTTCGCGAAAATCCGTCAGGTTTTGCTCGGACTTGATTTATTTTTCCAAAAATCCATCAGATTTTGCCCGGACTTGATTTATTTTCCTAGAAATCCATCAAGTTTTGCTCAGAGTTGATTTATTTTCCTAAAAATCTATCAAGTTTTGCCCGGACTTGATTTATTTTCCCAAAAATCCATCAAGTTTTGCCCGGACTTGATTTATTCCCAAAAATCCATCATGTCTTCCCCGGACGTTGACCCGATTTCCCCGCTCGCGCACAAAAAAAGGGGCCTCAAGGGCCCCTCAGGAAGAAAAATTATTCTGTTGTGGCGCCCTTACCCGGCGCGCAACTCCTCTTTGAGACCCTCGACCACCGCCCTGACCTCGGCGATCATCTCGCGCGCCTGGGGGGAGTGCTCCCTCTTCAGGTAGCTCTCGAAGTAGCGGATGGCGTCGGCCATCCTGTCCTGGTCGATGCAGATGTTCCCCAGGGTCAGATAGCTCATGGTGAAGTCGGGATCGAGCCGGATCGCCTCCAGGGTCTCCTTTTCCGCCATCTCCAGCTCCTCCATGTCGTAGTAGAGCTCTCCCAGGTTGAAGCGGGCGGTGGCGTCGCTGGGATCGATCTCGATGCCCTTGTGATAGGCTGCTATGGCCTTGTCGTTGTCTCCCAGTCCGTAGTACAGGTCCCCCATGGCGTTCAGGGCGAAGACGTTTGTGGGATCGAGCTCCAGCGCCTTCTCGAACGACTTGAGCGCCTCCTCGGCCCGCTCCATGGCGTTGTAGACCAGCCCCATGCTGACGTAGCCGTCGCAATCCTTGGGCTGCAGCTCGGTGACCTTGCGGTAGCAGGCCAGGGCGTCCTTGTGCTGCCCGGCCTCGAAGTAGATGTCGCCCAAGGCGGTGTAGCCGTCCAGGTCCTCCGGGGCCAGCTCCAACCCCTTTTTCAGCGCGGCGATGGCGTCGTCGCTCTTGCCCGACTCGGCAAGCGCCTCGCCCAGGTAGAAGTATCCCTCGGCGTTCTCCGGCTCCAGCTTGATGCAGCTCCTGAAGGCATCTGTGGCCTTGCTGTACTCTCCGGACTCCATCTGTGCTATGCCGTTTGCCAGCGTCTCGTCAAAAGTTGTTGCCATGGGCACCTCCGCTCCTATACGTCTTATTCATTGGCGCACACTATAGCAGAGAAGCTAGGCGTTTGCCAACAGCTGAGCGCTTAAAAAATGATTAAAACATTTCACATATCGTTTTTCTGATTTATACTGCGCCCATCACGCCGAGAGGAGACAAGGATGCCGGAGGAGAGCGGGGAAAGACTGGGACTTAGGACACTTGAGGACATTAGCGCCCTGATCCTGCATTCCCACGACCTGCAGGAAACCCTGGAAAATATCGTCAACCTGGTGGCCAAGAGGATGTCCTCCGACGTCTGCTCCATCTACCTGCTGGAGGAGGACGGCGAGACCCTGAGGCTGCACGCCACCCGCGGCCTCTCCAGGCTCTCGGTGGGTATCACCATGAAGACCTCCGAGGGACTCACCGGCCTCGCCGTGGAGCAGCGCGGCGTGGTTGCCACCAGCAACGCCCCCCTGCACCCGCGCTACAAGTACTTCCGCCAGACCAAGGAGGAGAAGGTCCTCTCCTTTCTGGGGGTCCCCTTCTTCGAGAGAAACAACCCGATCGGAGTCCTGGTAATCCAGAACCGCGAAGCACGCACCTTCACCCCCCACGAGATCAGTGCCGTCTCCACCATCGCCTGGCAGATCTCAAGCATCGTCTCCAACGCCAAGCTCCTCGACTCGATCCGGAAGAAGGAGGAGGAGCGCGCCTTCTACGAGGCTGAGGTGGAGCGGCTCAAGCACAACGGCGTCCTGAAGGACCCGGCGCGCAGCAGGAAAAAGCCGGCCCTCCCCACCCTGTTGTCCGGCATCGGCGTGGCACCCGGCTTCGCCGGCGGCAAGGTGTCGGTGCTGAACCGCGGACCGCTCAAGGAGGGGGTGCTGGAGCGGGACCGGCCCCGCGCCGAGGAGCACAAGAGGTTCCTCCTGGCGCTGGAGAAGGCGCGCATCCACACCATCTACATGGAGAAGCGGGTGGGCGAGATCCTCTCCGAGGCGGACGCCGCCATCTTCCATAGCCACCTGATGATCCTGGAGGACCGCGGTTTCATCGGCAAGATCACCACCCTGATCGACAGCGGCCTGGGCGCCTCGCGGGCGGTAAGCGAGGTGGTGGACAATTACATCACCGCCTTCTCCAGGATGGAGGACCCGTACCTGAGGGAGCGCTCGGCGGACATGGAAGACATCGGCCGCAGGATCTGCGACGCCCTGAACGGCCACCGCGAGCGCCGCGAAAAGCTGCGCGAGGACCGGGTCCTGATCACCCGCGAGCTGCTCCCCTCGGACCTTGCCCTCATGGATCACGGCAAGGTGATCGGCATCGCCACCGAGAAGGGGAACCTGAACGCGCATGCCGCGATCATGGCACGCGCCCTCGGCATTCCCGCGGTATTCGGGGTGGAGGGGCTTTTAAAGCAGGTGGGGGTGCGCAGCGAGGTGATCGTGGACGGCACCTCGGGGTGCGTCTACATCAACCCGGACCAGACCATCCGGCAGGAATACGAGCGGCTGCAGGGAGAGTACGACCAGAGGCAGCGCGCCCTGGAGGGGCTGCGCGACCTGCCGGCCTTGACCACCGACGGCTGCCGCATCGCGCTTCTGGCCAACATCGGGCTGGTGAGCGACCTGCGCGTGGCGCACCTGAACGGCGCCGAAGGGGTGGGACTGTACCGCACCGAGTTCCCGTTCATGGCGCGCAGCTCCTTCCCGGGGCGCCTGGAGCAGGCCGCTATCTACCGCAAGGTGCTGGAAGGATTCCCGGGGCTTCCGGTCAACATCAGGACGCTCGACATCGGCGGCGACAAAGGGCTTGCCTACTTCAAGCATCCCAAGGAGGAGAATCCTTTTCTGGGGTGGCGTTCGATACGGATTTCGCTGGAGCGCGAGGACATCTTCAGGGAACAGCTGGCGGGGGTGCTTCTGGCCTCGGCCTACGGCAAATGCACCCTGATGTTTCCGCTGGTGTCGGGGGTGGACGAAGTGCGCCGCATCAAGCGGATCGTGGAGGAAGTGAAAGAGGAACTGTCCAGGGAGGGAAAACCTTTCGACGCCGAGATCCCGTTGGGGATCATGGTGGAGCTCCCAGCGGCGGTGATGGGCGCGGAGATGCTGGCCAAAGAGGTGGACTACTTCAGCATAGGGAGCAACGACCTGATCCAGTACACCCTGGCCTGCGACCGCAACAACCCGCGGGTGAAGAAGTGGTACGACCCCTGTCACCCGGCGGTGTTGCACTCGATCAAGAGAATAACCGATGCGGCCAAGGCAGCGGGCAAGCCGGTTTCGCTGTGCGGCGAGATGGCCGGCGAGCCTGTCAACGCGGTGCTGCTCATGGGGCTTGGCGTGCGCAGTTTCAGCCTGTCCGCCCCCAACCTGCCGCCGATAAAAGAAGCGATCCGCCGTATCTCCCTGGCGCGGGCGACCGCCATCGCGCAGCGGGTGCTGGGGATGGCGAGTGCGCAGGAAATCGCCTCCTACCTAACCGAAGTGCAGCGGGAACTGGGGCTGTAAGAACCTTCAGCCTTCAGCCTGCCTTTCTAGATCCAGCAGTCGCCGCCATCGTAATTCATGGCGTCGCCCTTGCTTCCCTTGGCGCGGTACTTGGCGTTCTTCACGCAGAGCTTCAACTTGTCGAGCGCATCTTCCTTCGCCTCCGCCAGCCTCTCGCGCACCTCTCTCCCGGTCTTCGGGGTGAAGAGGAGTGCAGCACCCGCCGCCACAGCAGCTCCGGTAAGGAATGCCAAGAGTGCCGCCTGTTCGCTTCTTTTGGACATGATCTGTTGCTCCTTAGCATTTGAAGTTTAACCGCGTGGTAACTTTGCTGTATTCTTACCATATTCCGCGCCGCATTAAAACCCCGAAGATAACAAATCCACACATTGCCCGCCTCTTTCCCTTTTTTAGGGGTTTGAAAAGAGAGCGAGAAATGCTAATATCTCCCAAAAATTTAAAGGAGATCCCATGTTTTCCTTCAGAACAATTGCCTCCCCTGCCCTGGCCGCCCTCCTCATGACAACACTTCCCTGGTCCGCCCTGGCTGCGGAGAGCCCCGCCAAACCGGCCTCCACAGAGCAGGTAAAAGAGCAGCCCAAAGAGCAGCCCAAAGAGCAGCCCAAAGAGCAGCCCAAAGAGCAGCCCAAAGAGGAAGGCAAGGAGCAGGCGAAAGGCTCCCCCAAGGACGTGATGATCCGGGTAAACGGAGAGGCCATAACCCGTCAGGAAGTGGACCGCGCGGTCAAGGTGCTGCTGGCGCAAAGCCAGGTGCCGCAACCCGTGGAGCCGGATCTGATGAAGCAGGTTGAGGAGGCCGCACTGGAGCAGTTGGTCTCCGCCCAACTGCTGTACCAGGAGGCTTCCAAGCTGGAAATTCTGGACCTGGACAATCAGGTCGCGGAGAAGGTGGCCCAGAACAAGGCCAAGTTCCCCTCCGAGGAAGATTTCAAGAAGGCGCTCAGCGCCGTCGACATGACCATCAAGGACATGAACGAATTCACCCGCAAGGACATCCTGATCAACACCCTGATCGAGCAGCGCTTCAGCTCGAAGGCCGTGGTATCGGAAGCGGACGCACGCAAGTTCTACAATGACAACCTCGAGAAGTACTTCACCAAACCCGAGATCATCGGCGCCAGCCACATCCTGATCGGCACCAGCGAGACGGCAACAGCCGAGGAGCGCAAGAAGGCCAAGGAGAAGGCTGAGGACATCGCCAAACGTGTGAAGGCTGGAGCCGATTTCGTCGCCATCGCCAAAGCGGACTCGACCTGCCCCAGCGCCCCCCAGGGAGGCGACCTTGGCAAATTCGGCCGCGGCCAGATGGTGCCCGCCTTCGAGAAGGCCGCCTTCGCCCTGAAGGTCGGCGAGAGCAGCGACGTTGTGGAGACCCAGTTCGGCTATCACGTCATCAAGGTGACCGAGAGGGAGGACGGGTCGACCGAGAAGTTTGACGACGTGAAAGCGAAGATCAGCGAGTTCCTGAAGCGTGAGAGGATCCAGAACGGGATCACCGCATACGTGGAGACGCTCAGGAAAGAGGCGAAGCTAGAGAAGCCGGCGGCGCAATAGCTGCCAAGGGCGGGCGAATGATTATTCGCCCCTACGAAGAGGAAGAGAAACTCAAACAAAGGAAAGGGCCCGCACTGCCAGTGCGGGCCCTTTCTTGCGTTTGTTGCTGGGAAGACAAGCCGCGATCAGGCAGCAGTTGCCGGCGGCGGCACGAAAACCCTGGCAGCGAGTTCGCTGTCCAGCATCAAGAGACCCTGACCGTTGTTGCCGATCAGCTTCAGCTTGCCGATGATGTCCCTGTCGTTCTCCTCCTCCTCGATCTGCTCGGTGATGAACCACTGCAGGAAGATATTGGTGGCGTGGTCCTTCTCCGCGAGTGCCAGGTCGGTCAGTTCGTTGATCGAGGCGGTGATGAACTGCTCGTGCACCAGCGTCTTCTCGAACATTTCCAGCAGCGAGTTGAATTTGGTGGGCGGGGCGGCGATGGCGGCAAGCTCGGTATGTTCGCCGCGGCTGTTTATGAAGGTAAAGAACTTCATGGCATGAACCATCTCCTCCTGGTACTGCACGAAGAACCAGTTGGCGCTCCCCTTGAGGCCGATGGAGCCGGCGTATGAGGACATGGAGAGGTAGAGATAGGCGGAATAGAGTTCGTTGTTCAGCTGTTTGTTCAGTCCGGCAAGTAATTTCTTGGTAAGCATTGGTTCTCCCCCTTTAATTGCATGGCGTGCTACACATATGCCTGCTGATGTAGCTAATCATATCATGAATAACCAGTATCCAGATTTTCTTTGCGTGCTTTGAGCCTTTGCGGTTCAAGCTCTTGACTTCACTAATCCCGGCAGCGGTCGCGCTCCAGGAACAGCTTGATCATGTCGATCGGGACCGGGAAGATGGTGGTGGAGTTCTTTTCCGCGCCGATCTCGGTCAGGGTCTGCAGATAACGCAGCTGCAGCGACATCGGCTCCGCCGCCATGACCTTGGCCGCCTGGGCCAGCTTCTCCGAGGCCTGCAGCTCCCCTTCGGCGTGGATCACCTTGGCGCGCCGCTCTCTCTCCGCCTCGGCCTGGCGCGCGATGGCGCGCTGCATCTCCTGCGGCAGGTCTATGTTCTTCACCTCTACCAGGGAAACCTTCACCCCCCATGGCTCGGTCTGGCGGTCCAGGATCTCCTGCAGTTGCATGTTGATCTTCTCCCGGTTCGCCAGGAGCTCGTCCAGGTCCACCTGCCCCAGCACGCTTCTCAGCGTGGTCTGCGACAGCTGACTGGTCGCGTAGAGAAAATCCTCCATCTCGACCACCGCCTTGACCGCGTCCACCACCCGGAAGTACATCACGGCCGAGACCTTCACCGTGACGTTGTCGTGGGTGATAACGTCCTGTGGGGGGACGTCCATGGCGACGATGCGCAGCGACACCCGCACCAGCCGGTCGATGCCCGGGATGATGAAGACCAGGCCCGGCCCGCGCACGTGCTTCACGCGCCCCAGGCGGAACAGCACCCCCCTCTCGTACTCCGGCAGGATGCGGATCGCGTTGGAAAGGAGCGCGATCAGGAATACGGCAACAACCAAAAGTGGAAAGAAGTCGAAGATGTCAAACATAATGCCTCCCGAACCCTGCCAACATAGGGAGCTGCGCCCGCCTTAGTATACCCGAGGAGGGCAACCCGTCAATTGATGCCTTGCCAAAAGGGCGTATACGTGTTATCAAGAAACCCTTAATCAACGGGACGGGCATGAAGGCTAACATCAAGATACTACTGATAGAAGACGATCAGGGCAGCCGCGAGGCGCTCATGATCCTGCTGAAGGCTAGCGGCTTTGCCATGAAGGGGTGCTCGACCGGCGAGGAAGCGCTGGAGCAGTTGAGCGGCGAGCCTTTCGACATCGTGATCAGCGACCTGAAGCTTCCCGACATGAGCGGCATCGACATCCTGACCAAGGTCAAGGCCGATTCCCCGCGCACCGAGGTGATCCTGGTAACCGGTCACGCCTCCGCCGAGACCGCGGTGCAGGCCATGAAGAAGGGGGCCTACGACTACATCACCAAGCCGCTCAACATCGACGAGTTGCGCATCATCATCGACAAGGCGGTGGAAAAGGGAGAGCTGTTAAGCGAGAACGTCTACCTGAAGAAGCAGCTTCGGGAAAAGTACGAGTTCGCCAACATCATCGGCACCTCCCAGCCGATGCAGCAGCTCTTCTCCCGGATGCAGCGCATCATAAAGACCGACTCCACCGTATTGATCCTGGGCGAGTCCGGCACCGGCAAGGAGCTGGTGGCCAAGGCGATCCACTTCAACGGCAACCGCAAGGACAAGCCGTTCGTCGCGGTGAACTGTTCGGCCATCCCGGAAAATCTCCTGGAGAGCGAGCTGTTCGGTCACGTCAAGGGAGCCTTCACCGGCGCCGTCCGTGAGAAGATCGGCAAGTTCGAGGCCGCGAACAACGGCACCATCTTCCTGGACGAGATCGGCACCCTCCCCATGCACCTGCAGACCAAGCTGTTGCGCGTACTGCAGGAGCAGGAAGTCGAGCGCGTCGGTTCCAACCGCCAGATCAAGCTCGACGTCAGGGTCATCTCCGCCACCAACGTGAACCTTGAGGAAGAAGCCCAGCGCGGCAACTTCCGCGAGGACCTGTTCTACCGTCTCAACGTCATCCCCGTCGTCATACCCCCGCTAAGGGAGCGTATCGAGGACATCCTGCCGCTCACCAGGCACTTCCTGCAGAAGAACTGTCGCGCCATGCAGCGCCCGATCATGCACCTGGACAAGGAGGCGCTGGAAGCTCTGGAGGCCTATCCCTGGAACGGCAACGTGAGGGAGCTGGAAAACATCATCGAGCGCGTCGTGGCCCTGACCGAGGGCGACGTGATCACCCTGCGCGACCTGCCGGCCAACATCGTCAAGAGCTACCTCGAGGGCGCCTCCACCAGCGTGACCCCGGCCGGCATCGACATGGTGCAGACCATAAACGAGATCGAGAAGAGGATGATCAACGAGGCGCTGCAGCTCTCCGGCGGCGTCAAGGCGCGCGCCGCGGTCATGCTCAGCATCAACCGCACCACCCTGGTGGAAAAGATGCGTCGCCTAGGCATGACCCTGTAAAAGGCGCTGCTGTCGGGAGACAATTAAGTTCTTACATCGACAATAAAGTCCTTACAACGACAACAAGGCCCTTACATTTTTCATTAGCGAATCACCTGTTGGGGCTCTCCCCAATTACTTCTTCGTGTTGGCGCACTGATACGCGATACCGCTCGCCCACCCCCCCCTCTCACCTTCCAATAAATAGCCACTCGACAGCCGCCTACACCCGGAGGGCCGGCCGGAGCAACGGATTGTATTGAAACTTCATAGAAATGGGGAAATGTCTGAGATTATTATGGGCACCGTCATCTGCCTTGGAGCAAATCGGGAAGGAAGTCGAACAACCCTCAGCGAGATATAGAGGTTAAGGTGAACGGAGGGTTTTTTATGGGAGATGATTTCCACGCAGAACGTGCATTTGTTGCGATGGTGATGTGCGTGAAAAAGTTCGCGAAAGATTCGAGTTAACGGTAAGGGAATTCGGTGGTAACCGATTCGTGGACGAGCTTGAGTTTCACCATGTTCATGATGCCTTAAATGAATTGATAAACTACCTCGCTCAGTATCATTCATGGCAGAGGGAGAGACAACAAAGATTGGGCGACGGGACGTAGGGAAGGCATGAGAGACGTCCAAGACTCAGCACTCAGGACATGACCACCGATGGCGAATCGCAGGTTATGGGCACTCGCCAAATCGATGGCCCTAATGATATTGGTGCGTTCATAAAGGCTTGTGGTTATGACCCAATATACCCCCCTTCCAGGAGAATCAGCATCTGATTTCTAGTGATATTTAAGGTTCTGCAGGGACTCACTCCCTTCCGGTGCGTGAGACAAATCCACAGCGCGTGTTTTATCGGCTTAGCCTCGCACACGAAGGAGCTATCAGATGTATGTCTTTATCGACACGAACGTCTTTTTCGGTGACTGGTTCACCCGAAGTGCTACTTTCCGTTATCTATTTCACTTCTTGAATAACTCGAACCACGTTCTCCTGATTTCTCGGCTTGTGATTCAAGAGACGGAAAATCTATGGCGGCGCGAAGTCTCTACTGCCTTTGGGAATGCTCAAAAGGCCATCGCGGCCATCGATAGGGTTAATGGCTCTACGTTCGTTGAACTGAGACCTCAGTCTGACCTTATTACATATGACCTACTCACCCTCCTACTGGAAAAAGCTGACAACGTAACAATCGTTGAATATGACGGCATTCCCCAGGCAACTGTGGTTGAGCGAGCGTTGAAGCACAAGCGGCCTTTCCTTGAGAACGAAAAGGGTTATCGGGACACGCTTATATGGTTATCGCTCATTGAGCACATCCGAGTTAATAACATACATGATGAGGTAGCGTTCATCACTGAGAATAGCAATGATTTTTTTGAGCTAGGGGTTGCAACTGCTTTTCATTCTGATCTTGTCTCCGACCTCGAAGACGTGAAAAATACACCGGTCAAGCCTTTCGCGTCTCTTCCTGACTTCGTCAATACAGCGATAGATAAAAATGAACACGCCATTGACTACTCCAAAGCCGAGCTTTTGTTTGAGGAGTACCTTTTGGAAGAAGCTACAGTATACCTAGGGTCAACTACCTCCAAGGCTTTGGAATCACTCCAATCGCACCTATTCCCAGGGACAAGCATCCTTGCCAGCCTTTCGGGGGCATCAGCAGAGGTTGTAGAAGGGATTGAAGATTTCTATGTTGCCTCCACTAACGTGATGTCGAGATCAGAAGTTTATGTTGTGGTTGTCTTTGATATAAGAATACTGGAAATGGTCTTTTATTTACCCTCCAGGGTATATCAAAAGGACGCTGCAAGTCTGGATGGATATGACATAGAAGATTTGGGGGATACAACGGCGATTAGGACATGGATAAGGCCAAGGTTTACGGTAAGTTTCTCATTCAACCAGAACTCTTCTGAGTGCAGTGGCTTCTCTGTATCTGAATTCAAAGTCATCAAGTAAAAGCTCCTTCGCTTGGACCAGGTCGTATGCCTCTGCAGTGAAGTGAACTACCACCCATATGCGATTACAAATGTAAGACTGATACTGTAGCCATCGTGCCTGGTGTTCCTGACGGCTATGGCTGAAGCCGCTGTGCGACAACCGGCATACACCCAGATTATCGTAGCGCTACCTTGGGCACAGACGGTCAAACATAAAGTTGTAATCAATTAATGTCCGCAGGAGAAACTGGAAGTGGCGAGAATTAATTTGGAAAAATCAATTGCACAACTTGAATTTTCGCCTGAGATATGGGGGTGGCTTGACCTTGTGGGCGAAATGATAGTTGCGACCGAAGAGGAAGCGCTTGAGCAGGAACGCTCATTCAAGGCGACAACGCCTTATAAGCACATGCTCCGGCGTTTCATAAACCGGGAGATCTGCACTTTGAGCGCCATCTATACGCTGTTGCGAATAGAGATGGTATATCAGGCAGCGGCACATATCCGGCTTTTCTGTGAAAATGTGATCACGCTAAGGTATATCCTTCTTGATCGCGACAAGCGATCCACCGCTTTTATGGATTATGCTGCAGTTGACGCATTCAAGATCTGTTCAGCCTACTTGGAATGGGAATCACAGACCGCGAAGCCACAACAAGTCGAAGCAATGAGGCTACAGCAAGAAGAGTTGGAGAAACGTTTTTCAGAGGTGCGCGGACAGTACTCGTTTCAAGATAGTAAGGGGCGGACGCGTGAATTCAAAAATTGGTGTAAACACACGCTGAAGGACCAAGCCGACCAATGTGGCACTGAAATTAAAAAACTTTATGCTATTGCCTATCGACAATTAAGCGCATATGTTCACGGATCGGCTTGGGCCCTGCGCCGGCAAGAGGCATACAGTCGCACGGGCTATGATCAAACCGTAGTACTAATAGACATAGCTAATTTGACTCGCATTCTTTTAGCAGTATGGCTAGAGTGGCTTAAGATCATGTCGGAAGAATTGGATTGGCAAACTCTCACACGTGCACACGCCATAGTGGATCGCTGCAACGAGCTCGATGAAATCACCAAGCAAGAAGTGGCTAATCTCAGAAGGCAGGAAAAGGAGCCAGTTTCGGGGCTAGGAAGCGATACTCCAGGCAAGAAATCACGCTGCGTTCTATGCGACGAACCAGCAGAAGAGGGAAGCAAATCCTTTATTCTCACGCCAGAGGCAAAAGAAGTGTTTAACCATTCATTCCCCGATGCCGATATTGAAAATTTTCTTTCTACATATGTACTTTGCGAAAGGTGTAAAAAACTACCACCGAAGGAGAGGCAAAACATGGTGCAAAGTGCTATTGAGCGCGAAGTTGATGGCCCTTAGCACCGCTGCAGTACTGACCAAAGGTGATTAGACTTACATTGACCACTCAAGACACTCCGATAATTCACGGAGTAGGAATCTTGAATCACTAACAGCGTCTCGGGGAATATCCCCAGACAAAATACATAATGAGGAAAGCAGGCCGTGGGCACAATAAATAGCACCTTTGTCATCGAAAAAAAGGCACAAAGACTTTTTGTTAACGCACTCCCACCAAAATGGCTAATACGAGAGCAAAGTCCGGACGTTCACATTGATTATTTTATTGAAATAGTAGAGGAATCAGAACCAACTGGTCTATTGTTTGGCACTCAACTTAAGGGTACTGCTTCCGCCAGATACACTTCTAAGTATATAAAATATTCTTTTGAAAAGAAACACCTGGCCTATTATGTGGATAAGGTAAAACAAGCAGTTTTCTTGGTTGTAGTTGATGTAAACGAGGGGAAAGGATATTGGCTTTTTGCACAAAAAAATATAATTAACGAGTTGCGGCCAAATTGGAGACGTCAAAAAAATGTAGAATTAAAGATTCCTCTACATAACGAACTTGGCAACATCGATCAATTTCTCAAAGAAATTAAGGAAGCTGATGTTTTTATGAGAGATCTATGGCCAGGTTCTGTTGCTGCTGCTGTACAAAAGGAACAACAAAAGCTGAAGGGGATGGACGACCGTTTTAACGTTAATGTTAATTTTGAGAATGGCGTTACCCGTTATAAATTTAGTGCTAATGAAAATATAATCGGTCATATGCACATAAATGGTAAAGAGGGCATCCACAAATTGGAGGACTTGATTAAACGAGGAAGGACAGTAACCTTTGAGCCCGGCGAGTTTTCAATGTCCGGCTCTAAATTGTTTGATTCTTTTACAGAAGATTTCATGCGGCATGGCGTCCTAGTCGAAGCCAGCAAGACAGTAATATGCGATGCAGAGTTGTCAATCATCAACCCTAACGGTGATTCTCTTCACGTCATCCATGCTCTCAAAGCGGAGATGAAAGGTGGGAGTGAGGAAGTGGCCATTCACGCAACCCTCCCCGATTCCCCCTTGACCATTTATTTGGAGAGAACCCTTAATGTAGTTGAAAGACCTGACAGGGGAGAAATGAAATTTTCTCTTAATCTCGAAAAATGGGTCGGGCAAGCAGTCCGAATCCTTTCGCACTTCGAACAACTCTATCGTTTTGTCCAACTGGTTGACGAAGGGAACTCGATAAAGCTTAGCTTCTCATTCCACGGAAATGAGCTATTCTCTGGAACTACAAGGCCTGGAGGGGAGGCGTTGTTCATAAGAGAATGTCTTCCAAAACTTAAAAATTTGGACGATGTAAGAGTTGTTTGCCGAAAACTAAACCTAGATCCAATTTTACCTCCGCTCGAAACACTCGAAGAGGACAAACAATCATGGCTTCATCTTTATCGGAAAATAACGGAACAAGGGGAGTATAAAGAGCACTACGAAGGAGTTGTGAGTGGAATTGTAGTTGTAAATAAAAGCTCAGATTTAGTTAGCACTGTTGACACTTATAGGACTATAAAGCTTGTGCACACAAAGGTTCCAATTTACATATTTGAAGACTTAGTTGATATTCGTTCATTTGAACATGTATTTACCAACATTAAATTAAGTACTAGTAGTAAGAATAGACTTAATGTCGCTCTTGACGGTGATGAGATCGAAGTTGAACTTGAAGCTACAGAAGGAACGGAACATATTATAGTGTTTGGCAATGATCTCAAGAATTAAAATCTGCTTGGAAGGTATGAAGGCATACACATATTGATCAGTTCCGGATGTTTGTGGCGACCGAGCCAGAGAGATAGTTGCTCCCCTGTTAGTCAACTTAGGTGTCAATCGGCGTTGAAATTTGACCTTAAAATAGTAGAAAGTGGTACCAAATTGTAGGGTACAAAAAGTGGGTCAGAGTATGTTCCAGGCCTGCAAGGATCATTTATGCTTCCTTGAGCAGTTGAACGGACGTGGCTTCGCCGGCGGGCTGTTTGTCATTCACGTTATTGACCCTCTTTTTTTCGACAGAGGGACACGCGATGGGATTTACGCCTATTTCCGAGGCACCGAAGCCATAAACGGCAACATCGAGAAACCGATGGGCGCGCGGAACGAGAAGGTCTATACTGATGGGCGTTACCACGTAAAATGGCTTCCGTGCGGTGAGGGTAGAGTCTGGATCCAGGAGGTCACGACCGCCAGCCCCTTCCCTTCGTCTGGAGAAGGATTTTACCTTGTCGATGGTGTGCCTCATGGCAAGTTGCTTGGCATATTAGCCGAAGACGATGAGCCTGTGTATGACGGAAAAGGATGACACGCACGAGGATGTCGGGGGAGTAAATAACAAGCAAGGACCCAAGGCTTGACCTGTGAGATTATAAGCGGGCGCAAACACAGCAGCCCCGCTCTTGTTAGGTTTACACTACCCTAACCTCGTTCCCCTCCCCCTCTGCTCCGGTAACCTCAGATAAAATCATAGCAGCCAGGCTAACTCTGCCTGCTATGTTCTGCCAATCAAAGGGAACTGGGCTTTGACCGTCAGCGCCAACAAAGCAGACCGGGTTAGAAGTCAGCTTTGCCATTAGCTACCCCAAAAGGCGGCCTCTCTTCACGAGCGATGCGGCCTATCATCATCCTTAGAAGAGAGGAATTGGTTAAGCAAGCGTTTCACCATAATTCATAGCAACCCCAGCTAGGTTGAGGATTTAATAGCTGGCAGACCCCATAGCAGCCACTTCGAATGATTTCAATTCCGACGCCACTGGGTCATACTCAGATAAGGAAAGAGCGTGGAACTTTTCCTCCATCAAGACCACATCCCCGCCAAAATCAATATGGTAATCGTCTACTAGGGCGATGATTGACTGGCTTCCCGAAGGAGTGTTGTCCCGGATAAATTTTAAGATGCCGTCATAATTTTTGACATCCTGGTCTTGCTGGTTGGGTGAGTCTATGACCACAGGGCACATCACCGCCGTTCCATGTTTAGCAATGGTTGATAATATCGCAAAATTGTAGGCCAGGATGGCACGCGGCAAATCGCTGCCCGTTTCCTTGATTTCCCCGTCAATCCTTGAATAGGACTTGGTTGACATTTGTGAAACGTTCAGATTGTACAGGTACCTTCCCATAACACCCTTATAGAAATCGTTGATTGCCGTTACTCGTTTCCTATCCTCTATTTTTTTTAATCCCTCCTGCGCTTCCCGAATCTTCGAATCAATCTCACCGAGTTCGGTACGAACCTCTTTGATGTTGTCCGTGATGGTGCTGGTAATATGTTCGTTACTCATTGATTTCAGCAGGTTAACCAGTGTAACATCCCCGCTTTTTTTGTTCATGATGGCTTCGATTTCCATAATTTCGACGTTTGTGTCTTTTATCGTTTTCCTGTGCTCAGTGATTTTGCCGGCCAGGTCATCAAGCTTGGTCAGGACATCCTGCAGGAGAGTAACGCACTTCTGGTGGTCGTTGGCGATACTGAACCGCTCAGCAAAGCAGTTATCATATTCCTGCCCGCAGGTGGGACAGGCGATAATTTCGTCAATCGGTAATGTATTGGTGAAAAGATAATCGGCGTCGAGTTCTTGTTGAGCGTGCGAAATTATTTTTTTCTGTGCTTCCAGGCGTATCCTCTCGGATTCCAGCTCAAACAGTCTATGACGGAATTTTTCCTCTTTGGTTCTCAGTGTGTCGCATTTTCGCATCAGGTCTTTGATTTCTGATTCGAACAAACCAATGTCCAAGTTTACCTCATTGGTCAACGACTCCTTGCCGAACCTCTCCTTGAATTTCAGCAGCAGTCGCTCCTGTCCCAACGGCTCAGTCCTTGTCTTTTCCATCATTGTGCATTTTGCCCGGAGTTGGTAGTACTCGTTCGGTTTAATCCCAGTATGGTAGTGGATAACGTCCTTTCGCCACTTGGGGATTTGCTGCAGCCTGTGGAAGGAAGACATGGATTTTGACCAGCTGCTTTCCTGGTCGATGTAAAAGGGAATAAAGAGGTATGCGGGAGGAGGAACTATTTCATTCTGTTTCCTGTCTACCAGTACCAGCTTGAAATTAAAGAGGTCAGCCAGTTTGGGTGCCAATTCGGAACCAATCCGCTTATAGGTGCCTAGTAGCATGTCAATTTTCGAGAAAAGGGCAAACCTGTCCCCCATACGCAATATTTTGTATGTGACTCCATTGACCTCGAACGTCAGGAACAGGAAGACATCGGCGTTTTTCCACTTTGGATGGACTTTTGCCGAGTCCGCACCAAGCGCGGCGTAGATGCTCTTGATTACCGACGACTTCCCCGTATCATTTCCGCCCTTGATTATTGTCACTGTCGGATGGAACTTGATTTTCCTGGCCCTTCTCTCGCTGTGAGAAATCAGCAGTAATTCTCGAAAGATAAGTTTTTTCATTCGTATTAGTCCTTAGATTCCGCACTAGCCGTCTATATTGGTCAATTTTCATACATTTCCCTAAAAGCGACTGCCAAGATGTAGTTATCGCTAAACTTTTCAGAAAGCTTCTTATCTATTATTTTGATTACCTCTGCAGCTAAGTTAATAACAGTGATGTTCTCGTCAATGGCGATAATGCTGTCTACAGCGCTTCTTACTTTTGTCCTTAACTCCTGAACTAGCTCATTCAGCGGGTTCATCCTCTCTATATCGAACCGATCCCATTCTTGCTTTATCTTGACAACTTTAACAACCGACACGTTTTCACTCGACAAGGCCCCTTGCAGCATTGTCCACATATCATTGACGTCTTTTGAGCTTACAATGGTCTGTATCATATTATCGAGGTATGACTTGCCGATACCCTTCTTGGCAAGAAGTTCCTCATGGCTTTTCATAGTGCCTTCGAAATTGGTCTTATTTTTAACAGAGTCAAACAGAACACGATATATCGCGCTTGCGTAGGAGGTTTTGTCCTGACCGATATCTTCAAGGAATTTGATGACCTTACCTTTGGTATGGGACGAGTGGTCTTGCAGGCTCAGGTCGGCAACCTCGAAACAGCACTCATATTTGACATGCCAATTATCAATATCGCATTCGGCCTTGATTGCCGCATCGATTTTAGTAATTTCTTCTGCGTCCAGTTCGGACACATTTACCAAGTCGAGGGTAACGGAAGTCTTCCCCTCCGTTAGTTTCAAATTGAACCGAGCATTCGATACAACAGCCATATCCGGGTTGTATTCGCTGAACTGGTCGGCAGTAGAGGTTAACTTCCCTAGAATTGAATTCAGCTTTTCGCCATCTTTGCCGGTTTTGCACTTAAGTAAACGGTTTGACGTCCAGGATTGCGATTTGTCCGTTTTCACTTGGACAAACGTGCCTGATGTCGGGTTGGTCTCGGAATTCAGGATAACGACATCTTCATGATAGTCACAAAAAATCAGGTAATCCGACTTGGTGGTATGCAGCTCGATGAGCTTACCAATCGTCCAATCTTTCTGGTAATCAAATCTGTTGGAGGCTGTTGAGCCAGAGTTTTCCCGGCAACTTATCAGTAGAAGTTTTTCGGATAATGACATGGTTATTGCCCTTTAAAAACCATGCTACGTGTATTTTTTCTCCGTATTTCAACCTTGAATCGGGACAGCTATCGGCAGCTGCTATGCTTTATATCACGTGCCAAGCCATAAGCTCGTAATTGTTGCTCAGTCTGGTCAAACTCAGCATCGGCTATCCGGTGCCATCGCCAACAGGAAATTGGAGTCCAATCAAGGTCCCCATTTTTCTCTCAAAATAGATCGCCCCCAATCGTCACAGCCTTGTACCAGCAGCATAACACTCTGTGATGTGGTAACTTCTGATAGCTCTTTCAATCATGTTCCTAACTCAAAAATGATGTGGCATATTTCATATACTCATCGTGAGGGTGACGCTGGACATCCCACCGTTTTGTCCAGCCAGCAGGCCTTAGTCTCTCATCTGCATAGGTCATTATGAGCCGACGCTTGGCACGCGAGACTCCAACAAAGAAAGCACAGCGATTCTCATCTTTGTCCCCCCAGAACGTTTCCTTCTCGACACCTAAGATAATTACCGAGTCGAATTCCAATCCCTTACTTTTATGTATTGTCAGAATGCGAACAGCTTGATCATCCGAAAATCTTCTCAAAGCTTTCAATAGATCTGGTTCAAGCCTAAGCAGATCTGAGATCCTTTTTTTTGTTTCCAGGATTACTTCTTCTAGGCGCGAGGCCGACTCATAGTCCGGTGATAGTGCGGTTAGATTGCTAAGGCCAACCTTGCTCAGGAATTTGTCCACGTACGTCAATGCGCAAGGCCATCGTTCTGATGCCGCTGCTTCTTTTCGTTCCGTCTTAATGAAGTCTTGCCAGTCGTGACGTAGGTTAGCCTGCTCATCTTCGCCAGAAAAAGGAATCAGTTGCTCCATCAAACGTAACCATGCCGCTGGCTCTCGTGATCCATATAGGGACAACAGGTAATCCACAATTAACCTTGCTACTGGCTCTACAGAAATATCTTGGAGTTGTTGCTCATTCCGGTACGGTATCCCTTGCTTCGCAAGCTCGGCCATTAACAAATCAGCATAAAGATCGAGTTGCTTTGAAACTAGGATAGCGATTTCAGGGTGTGGCACGCCTTCATCTTTTATCCAGTGTGCTATCCGATTTGTAAGGAATTCAGCCTCATCCTTGCTGGAGTTAAACCCCCAGATAAAAATCTCACCTTCGTTCCCTTTTATCTGTTCATCGGGCATTACGGAGCTGGGGTCCAGAACCCGAATGATCTCATTTTGCATGCGAAGGAGATTAGATTTCGAGCGGAAATTGAGATACATATTTAGTGAAATAGCATTGAAATCACAGGCAATATTGGAGAAAATCCCCTCCAGTGCTCCGGCCCAAGCCATAATCCGTTGTTTGGTATCACCAACAGCGGTCAAGCGGGTCGCAGTACCATGAAACGCCACCTTAACCAACTCGTACTGGCTGCCAGTGCAGTCCTGAAACTCATCCAAGAATACATCGCAATAGGTCTTGCGGACGGCATTCCTAGCGACCTGTGAAGTTTTGAGAATCTGGATAGCCAAGGGAACGAGATCGCTGAATTCAATTGCCTTTCGCGCTACTCTATGATTCCCAATCTTGTAATCCGGATCAAGTGCATCGACACCTTTCAGCACCGGCCGAAATCGGTCAATGATCCTTTTTGCGAAGGCATGGAATGTGAAGCTGTCAAACCGAGCCGCGAGGTCAGCGCCGCAGCGCCGTCGGACCCTTTCTTTAAGGTTGCGACTTGCGTCGACCTTGAAAGAGATGGCGAGGATGCGCTCAGGATAGCGGCAGGTACCAGTACGCAACAAGAAGTCAGCCCGTTGGGCAAGCATCTCGGTTTTACCCGCGCCTGGCCCAGCGGTTAGGGCAAGGCACCGTACCTGTTCAGTTGCTGCACGTAAGGCGTTTGGTTCCAGTATTAGACCATCGGCGGGACGCCAGTCTTTAGGTCTGATCATTCTGGCAGCTCCGCAAGCTTCGCGATTACTGCGGCAGAAAGCCGATCTAATGAGGGCGGCATACCGGCCACTAATTCGGCATCCGTTATTTTGGAAAGCGCATTAAGGTGGGCTGAAGGTTTGCTGGCAAGCTTGAAACGTTTGTGGTAAGTGATGAAGAGTTTTTGGTCTTCTTCTGTGTACTGACTGACCCGATGATAGGCATCGCCAAGAATAGCCTTGACTTTGCTATCTTCGGGTAGAATTCTATCCACTTCTTCAAGTTCATAGGCCTCTTGGAAATTTTTTAGCATTGAGAAGTCGAGATCTAAGGGCGATGAAAAAAATACACCGTTTTCTTCAAGGGCTTCTAAATAATTCGCATAGTCAAGCACATTGTGTTCACTATCCCATTTCGGGATATTCCAATCGTGAGGAAGTTGCTGTTCTGCTGAATATTTTGCAAACTGATCATTGACATATTTCACGCGTCCCCACCCCCCTTGGTGTCTCGCTAGGTCCAAGTCTAAGAGCGTGACAAAAGGAATGTTAAGTGCATTCAATAGCCGCCAAAAATGATTGACGTGCCGGCCACCAAGTGGCACGACTGACACGGCAGACTCATCAACTGTGGCGCCTTTCGCTTTCAAAATGCGGGGTAGCACGATTTCTTCACTATCGCCTTCTCCAAGGACTACCAGTCGGGAAAAGTAAAGCTCCGGAAACGCTTGCACAGCCTCACGTACAAATTTGTGGGCCTCCGTTGTGGTCGGCATCTCTATCTGGGCTACTACCGTTTCACGCGACTCCGTTAAGCGTAAATAGCGAATATTTTCTGGTTCAACTCGACGAAGCATCGACGGAGAGTGAGTTGCAATCAGAGCCTGCGCATCTTTCTTGACCACTAATTTGGTCAGTGCGGCAACAACGCGGCCCAAGTAGTGGGGAGAAAGGCTATTTTCTGGTTCCTCTACCGCAACGAGTGTAAACACAGCTGGTCTAAGTTTTCGCACATCGAAAGATGGTTCTGTCCCACTGAGCACTGAACGCCCTATAGCCTGTATGGAAAGCACCAACGACAGGTACAGCATAGACTTTTGTCCATCGCTGAGCAGCGAGAAATCTACAAGGTCCTCGGCGTGGCCCGGAGAAAATGAAACCGACAGGTGCCTCAGTAGCGCCTCAATTTCACTCGCAATAAAAGTGATGGACGGATCTGCAAAATAGCTACCCTTGTGCAAACCTCCCCAAACATCAGTTAGCCGTGTACTTAACACAGAAATTGAGTCGTTAGCGGCCAAACTATCACTGATCTTATCAGTTAAAATTTTTATAGTTGCCCGTTCGGTATCCCAGTTCACTGACCGCAGTAACCGACCCAATAAAGCATTTGTACTAAAATGGATGTGCTCCGCAGGGTCACGTCTAGCGGGCAGATAGTGGACATGGATATTGTTACGTTCACCGCGAGGCACGGGGGACATATTCAGCGGTGAGCCATCTGGATTTTGGTCCAGCACATAGTGAAGTTTATCTTCGATATCGTCATCAACTCCCATACTCGCGTCAAGACGATATCGAACACGCGGAATACCCTCGGCATCATCTAGTCGCATATGGCTAAAATGAGGGGGTATCGTAGGGTGCTCTCCTGCATCTTGCAATAACTCGGGGAAGAAGAAATCGGCTTCGATCCAGAGAGTGCGCTCATCTGGTGTCACCGCCTCATTGTGAGGAACGTGAAAGTCTGATCTTTTTATGCGTCTTAGTGTTGGATCGAAAGCGAATAAGCGGCACAGAGCCTGGAGGGCAGCAGTCTTGCCGGAACCATTTGGACCTATAAAAAAAGTGAGTTCTCCGAGGCTCAGTTCTGTAGGAACCGGGCCAAAGCATTGGAAGTTCGACAAGCGGATACAGTGAAGCTTCATGCGCCCCCCCTGCGATCGGTGTTCACCATGGTTATCCACGCCCGAAAATCTATCTCTTAATCGGCGCATCCTGTTCTGTATGAATAGGTCTTAACTACTCCTTCTTTGAGCTTACCTCAAACATTTTTACCAAGGTGACGGAAATAACACAAGATGCCCAGACCCTTCCATTGTTGCCTTTCTTCATCCGCTCTGCCAGTCACCACCTTTCTCACGCAACAATTCCGACGAGACAGCAAAAAATTGTTGGATCATCGGTGATCATTTGTTCCAGCAAGGCTTCTTTGCCTAGGGAAACTTCCAAAAGAGGCTCAGGCTTGCTGCCAACTTTCCGATCACATGGCGTATGGGCTTAGTCTCCTCCTAGGATTGACGTGCGTCGCTGAGCACTGCCTCAACAAAGCGGCGGCTGTCTGCTTCGGTGGTAGCCAATTGGTCCTCCAGTTGGTTGCACAGCAACATCAGCTCATCGACCTTTGCGACAATGCGCCGCTGCTCGGTGAGAGGAGGGACGGGGATTGGGGCATTGAGCAACAACGCCTGATTGATCTTCGGCATCGTTGTGGATGCACCAGTTGCTCCGGATGAAAAATATTCGCGAAGTGGTGGGGAAATCAGCACAGTATGGACGAAACGAAGGTCCAAGTGTTTTGAAAACCGCACGCGAATCATGAGATCTGGAGACACGAACGATTCAGCAGGGCCATCAAATATAGCGGCAATACCAACGTACTCCCGTGTGTTACCGCGCTGAAAGAGAACATCCCCGGCAGAAAGCCAATAGTTTTCACATTCGCATTCACTCAGCTCAACATGCTTATAGTGAGATCCGTTAAAGAATCCTGACGTCGTCGCAGTAAGAGTAAGAGCCTTTGGTGCTTGGATATCTTTTGTCTCCTTAGGAGATATGCCGTTTTGCGGCCCAAATGTGATTAAATCACCCAGCTTTACCCACCGCCATTGTGACGGAATGGAGAACAATCCTTTGCAACTGCTCTTATCTGTTGATGGCCGCTTTTTTAAATGACCGTGCCTAATCGCCTCTCGTTGATCTTGGTGGATAACATTGAGTAAATCGTCTGTCGACTCGTCCGTTAGATCTTGGGCAACCAACCTGCCATGAACAGAAAGATTGAGCACGACCTTGCGCAGTTGCCTCAGGTGCTCAGGCCGAGTGGTGAGCCGCGGGAGATGATTGAGATGAGAGTCAATCTCTTTTGGCGTAGCGGTCTCTGTACTTATCCGGTTCAAGCTGGCAGTGACCAAACGGTCTCGCCACTCCTCACGCTCGGTTCGCACATCTTCCAGCTGATCACACAACGACATCAACTCATTGATCTTGGTGACTATCCGATGTTGCTCTTTTAGTGGTGGAAGAGCAATTGGAATACGATCCATCCTGTTTTTCGGAAGTCCTCCACGACCAGCTCCAGTTTGCTCGTCAGTAACAAAGGACTGAAAGAACGGAGAAAGCACTACCTTGTGGACGAAATCACGCATTTCAGCGAAGGCAACACGTATAATTGCAACATGCTGGCTGATATTCGCCTGTATCGGGTCGTCTGATATCCGGCAGCATCGACCAATAGATCCACCGGTAATGTTTAGCAGGAGGTCGCCCGGTTCCACTGCCGTTCCTCGCATTCTGCGGTGAGTTGCATCATCGATATAGGCAACTTCGTTAAGGCGAAGTCCATTGTTGTAGATATTTTGGGAGCGGAGGAAGGGAATGCCGCTGGCTTGATATGCAGACTGTCCCCCTCGTGGTGTGCTTCCAGACCCTGTTTTTGTCGTGATTGAACCGATATCACTCCACGACCAACCATGCGGAAGCGGAAAACACCCGTCTGGCGGTGTCTTCGAAAGAGACGCACTGCCGGCTAACTTTCGGATGCCTTCAAGAAGTGAGGATGCCGGTTCATCACCCGGATATTGTTCCACCAACTTCCCACGCACAGCCAGATCGAGAATGAAACGCCTCAGGCGTGGCACCGAATCGGGAACCTCGCTGATGCGGCTAAAATGTTTCAGCAGCATCTCGGCACTCATCGCAGCAATGCCTCCGCCAGGGTGCTCTTCAACTGGTCCCGCAGCGCTGCCGTCTTTGCATCGGCGGCTTCGAGTTGGGCGAGGAGCTCAGCCGGATCGCCATGATCGTCAACGACAGTGTGCGGATTCTTGAAGTCAAGATTGTAGTTGCGTGCCTTGATCTCGTCGATGCCTACCTTCCACGCCTGCTCCATCTCCCGCCGCTCTTTGCGGCCAGCGCCGCCCCACCACTCCACACACTCCTGCAGATGCTGTAGCCTGATCGGCCTCGTCATCGAGTACGCCTTCTGCCCTTCGGGCACGCGATGCTCGTAGAACCACACCTCCTTTGTAGG
>Ga0209212_1002424_pt1 | contig 26606 bp, 25 predicted proteins | sample RifGroC2_FD_183996 | JGI IMG/M metagenome (GOLD analysis project Ga0209212, IMG submission 183996) | Groundwater microbial communities from Rifle, Colorado, USA - Groundwater C2 (SPAdes) (version 2) | ecosystem: Environmental > Aquatic > Deep subsurface > Groundwater | place: Rifle, Colorado... | reverse complement strand
ATATTGAAATATTCTATAATCGTCAGAGGCGTCACTCAGCTATGGGGTATCGTTCCCCAGTATCATTTGAGCTGGAATCTATGGTAGCCTAACCTAACTGAGTGTCCTAAAATTCGGGGGAAGTCCAGCATTTTCGGAGCAAACCCTCACGAGCCATAGGCTCACAAAGGGTCATGAAAATTCTCACCCTCCCCTTAATCCCCTCCCGTCAAGGGAGGGGAGACAAATAATTCCCTCTCCCCTTGCGGGAGAGGGACAGAGCCTGCCCCTGCATGTATTAAGCAGGGGGTGAGGGGGGATTTTCGGAGCAATATAGATGAATAAACCCACAGTTATAAAAGCTGTAAAGATAAGGCAACGTTATTTTGTAGCAAGAGAATTACAGATCACAGTAGCGCTACTTGTGGTGCTGGCGCTTTTAGGCGGCGCATTCCTTCAATCTGTATCCAGCGCTTTAAATGAATATCTTGGCTTGACAACACCCACCTTAACCATTTTTCTCACTATTGGTTACATCGCAATTGTTGCTCTACTTGCTATATTTTTCGCTCATCGATTTATTGGACCATTCAAGAGGCTGGAATATGAAATGAAAACTATCGCCAATGGAGCGCTTGATAAAAGACTGACTATCAGGACAAGAGATGACCTCCATGTCCGAAATTTTGTTTCTTATGTAAATGAGTTCATAGAGAATTTCGAAGATATGAGCAAGGACTACAGCAATCTCCATAGCACACTCTCTATCCAAATGTCTGACATAATAAGAAAGTTAGAAAAAGGGCACTACCATGCAGACGAGATAAAGGACACAATCAAAACCCTCCAGAAAAACATCCACGAACTAAGAGAGAAGTGGTAATATTTAGATTTAAAAAATCTCTCTTTCTTACCGTACTCATCGCCCTGATTTTTTTTGTAATCCGCGGCACTAGCGAGCCATCAAAAAAAATAGAAACACCTAATAACTCTCAAAATGCAGTCGTAGTTGCAGTTATTGATGGCGATACCATTCAAATATCAGGAGGACAACAGGTTAGGTATCTTGGAATAGACACCCCTGAAATAGGCCAGCCGTTTTATGAAGAGGCAAAAGATAAGAATAGAGAGCTTGTTTTGGGTAAGACGATAAGGTTGGAGGTATGCAAGGAAAAACCAAAAGACAATTATGGGAGGCTCCTTGCCTATGTTTATAAAGAAAAAACCCTGATTAATGCAGAGCTTTTAAAAAAAGGTATCGCCAGGATATTGATAATCCCGCCATGTGGCCTCGATAAGGCAGAAAAATTTAGACTATTTCAAAAAGAGGCTATGAAGAATAAAATAGGCCTATGGGGAAAGCGGGAAAAGGCAAAGAATTTCATTTATGCATCAGATGCAACTAAATTTATCGGCGAAAATAAGGCTGTGTATGGAAAAGTTATAAGTGCACACAAAGGAAAAAAAGTTGTATTTCTGAATTTGGGGAATGATACTACAGTAAGCCTAAAGATTGTAATATTTAAACAGGATTTACAAAACTTTGATGACTTTCAAATTAATCCCGCCAATTATTATCTGGATAAACAAATTGTTGTATACGGAAAAATCAAGATGTATAAAGGATTTCCAGAGATTATAATTGGCAGCCCTTCTCAGATAGAGGTGTGGTAATGGCTCTACATAGCATGAAAGCTATAATGGATTTGATTAAAGTCAGCAGAGGCGATAGACCTGCAGATATTCTTCTCAAAGACGCAAGGCTCGTAAACGTTCTTACAGGAAAGATAGAAAGAAACTCTGTTGCACTATTTAATGGCAAGATTGCAGGTATTGGAGACTACAAGGCAAAGAGGACAATAAACCTGAAAGGTCTTTTTCTATCCCCCGGCCTTATTGACAGTCATATTCATCTTGAAAGCGCCATGCTCTCCCCTTCGGAATTTGTAAAGGCAGTCTTACCAAGAGGGACAACCTCTGTTATTATAGACCCTCATGAAATAGCCAATGTCCTTGGCGCAAAAGGCATACGATATATCCTTAATTCAACGAAAAAACTCCCCTTGAATTTCTACGTCATGCTGCCTTCCTGTGTTCCTGCAACCGAGATGGAAACATCCGGCGCCAGACTCTCAGCAAAAGATTTAAGACCTTTTCTCAAGGGTGAATGGGTCATCGGCCTTGCAGAGGTTATGAATTATCCTGGTGTAATATCAGGGAATAAAGACCTCCTAAAAAAAATTCAGATGATGAAAAAAATGAGAATAGACGGCCATGCACCATTGCTTTCAGGTAAACCGCTGAATGCATATATCGCAGCAGGCATCTCATCGGACCACGAGTCAACAATCCGAAACGAGGCTGAAGAAAAACTGAAAAAAGGGATGTTTATTATGATACGGGAAGGAACAACAGAAAAAAATATGGACGCAGTCCTCCCACTGGTGAAAAAGGAAAATTCCAGAAGATTCGCCCTTGTTTCTGATGACAGACATCCATTAGACCTTTTGTATGAGGGCCATCTGGATAGCATATTGAGAAAGGCTGTGCTCAAGGGTCTTGACCCAATCATTGCCATTCAACTTGTTACTATGAATCCTGCTGAACATTTTGGCCTGAAAGGCCTTGGCGCTATTGCCCCCGGTTATAAGGCTGACCTTGTAGTATTTGAAGACTTGAAAGATTTCCGTGTATCTATGGTTTTCAAAGATGGAAAACTTGTTGCAGATAATGGGAAAGTTTTGTCTTATTCTTTTCAACAGAAAAGGCAACGTCTGTCTTATTTTATGAACGTAAACTGGAAAAAACTACAGGGGCTTCAAGTGAAAGCAAAACCAGAATCTCTCTTAAAGGTTATAGAGGTTTTCCCTGCGCAGATTACTACAAGGAAGATAATGCAAAGGGCAAAAATAAGAGATGGGTTTGTTATATCAAATCCTCAAAAGGATATCCTGAAGGCAGTTGCTATAGAAAGGCACAAAGGTACAGGCAATGTTGGCATTGGATTTGTTAAAGGGTTTGGTTTAAAGAAAGGGGCAATAGGCTCATCATTTGCCCATGACTCTCATAATATGGTGATAGTTGGTGTTGATGATAAAGATATCATGCATGCTGCCAGAAAGATAACTGAAATGAAAGGCGGTCTCGTGATCACATCTCACAGTAAGGTTTTGGCATCCCTCCCCCTGCCTATTGCCGGTCTTATGTCCGACGAGTCTTTAAAAGATGTGGCAAGGGCTAATAAAAAACTTCTTCAGAACGCAAAGATGTTAGGCTGCACACTACCTGACCCATTTATGACCCTAAGCTTTTTAGCATTGCCAGTGATTCCAGAATTACGATTAACCGATAAGGGGCTTATAGATGTGGAAAGGTTTAAAGTGATTTCAATATTTGCCTGAGGATAAGAAATCTTATATAGCTCCAATCCCCTTCAGCGCAACATACGCAGCCCCAATAATTCCACCATTATCTCCAAGCTTTGCAGGGACAACCTTCACACCATGCCCCGGCACTTTAAAACTCCTCTTCAACATTTCTTCCCGTGCTGATGCGAGAAATAAATCGCTTGCCTTTGACAATCCACCTCCTATTACGAGCATCTCTATATTCAAAAGATTTATAACGCCAGCCATACCAATACCAAGGTATCGTGCCAACCTCATGAACAGGCCTATACAGAAAAGGTCTCCCTGTCTGGCAAGCTCAGCAATGGCCTTCGCTGATAAACCATCGACACCACCGCAGCTCTTTAAAAGAGGCGCTGCTGATTTATCATCTTTACCCTCTCTGGCCATCCGAACAAGAGCGCTGGCAGAGACATACCTTTCAAGACAGCCCCATGAACCACAGGCACATGGCACACCATCAGGCTCTACTACTACATGGCCTACTTCACCAGCATACCCATCTACACCATGCCACAAATTGCCATTCAATACTATGCCTCCGCCGACACCTGTTCCTAAGGTCAAACAGCAAAAATTCCTTATGCCAGCTGCTGCGCCAACCCATCCTTCACCAAGGGCAAAGGCGTTTGCATCATTTTCTATATACAAAGGCCATGCAAGCTTATCTGCAAGGGCATTCTTTATATTAAAATTCACCCATCCTGTTAAGTTTGGCGACTGTATAACAGTTCCGGTTTCTGGGGCTATAATCCCAGGCACACCGAGACCAATCCCTGAAAGCCTCTTTCCCTTTATCTTGTGTCTTGTCTCTTCTATTGCATTAAGTATCTTTTTTAATAAGGCTGGTCTCCCATCCTTGACATCTGACGGCATCTCTGCAGAAGAAAGCACCTCGCCTTTAGTAGAAACAGCGCCCACCTTAAGATTGGTTCCTCCCAGGTCAACACCTATCACATATTGTAGCGGCATATTTTTTAAAATTTAAAAAGGAAGAGTAATTAAATACTCAGATACCTAAACTATCGAAAGCTTGACAAAAAAATGCAAAAAGAATACGCTATCTTTATCTTTTTGGAGCCGGCGAAGGGAATTGAACCCTTGACCTGCTGATTACGAATCAGCTGCTCTGCCCCTGAGCTACGCCGGCTGATATGTGGCAGGCTCAATAACTAAACCCTGTTAGTTCTAATAATGACGTTTAACAAAATGGTAAAGGAAGAATCCTTTTTTGTCAACCCTTGACAAATTATGTATCTTATAAAACAAAAATAGTTTTTTTATTTTATGAAAAGTAAAACATATAATTTATCAGGGGTCAAGGGATTTAGGAAGGGTTGAATTCTAAGGTGTTCATAGCCATATATTATGGATAAAGTTCTTATTATTGATGACGACCTGACAATTAAAGCAATCCTCGAAGACATACTTCATTCCAACGGCTATCAGACAATACATGCCTCAAACAGCCGTGAAGGCATCCGTCTCGTTAAAGAAAAGCTGCCAGAGATAGTCCTACTTAATATTGCAATGTCAGAGATGGACGGTAAAAAGGTTTGTCAGACAATCAGAAATACAACCCTTCCAATACAACCATCTATCATTTTAATCTCAAACAAAGAGGACAAAAATACAATTATTGAAGCGCTTGAAAAAGGGGCAGATGATTTTATAATAAAACCTATTGACGAGATAGAATTTATTGCCAGAATGAAGGCGCAGACAAAAATAAGGGGCTTCTATCAAGAGTTATATGACGATAAGAAGAATATGGAGGCAATTCTGGATATTACGCAGGCGGCCTCCACAACACTGGATAGTAACGAGGTGCTCTATACAATCGTAAAAAAAGTAGCTGATATTACCAATGCTGTCAGATGTTCAATAGTTCTCATTATAAAGGAAAGCGAAGGTTATGTCCTTGTTTCGCACGAAAGCCCCTTAATAAGAGATATCAAGCTTGACCTTAATAAATATCCAGAAATAACAGCGGTTCTTGCAAGCAAAAAGCCTGTTATCGTAGAAGATATTCCAAATCATCCGCTCATGCAAAAGGTAAAAGAACTGGTAAAAGACTTAGAAAATATGAGTGTGCTTGTCCTTCCCATTGTATACGAAGAAGAGGTCTTAGGGACGTTATTTTTGAGAACACATAGATATGGCAAAGGTTTTACAGAAAAAGAGATAAAACTTTGCCAGATAATTGCAAATTCAGCTTATCATGCTATCAAGAATGCCCGCCTGTTTGAGGATATTTCTAAAGAGAAGGACAAAATGACAACGCTTGCCATTACCGATAGCCTGACAAGGCTCTATAACCATAACTTCTTTTATAGACGGTTAGATGAAGAATTTAGCAGGTCAGTACGATACGAAACACCTCTGTCCGTGATAATGATTGACTTGGATAATTTTAAAAAGATTAATGATACTTACGGGCACAGGGTAGGAGATCTTGTCCTGAAAGAGATTGCTGACATAATCAAAAAATTGGTTAGAAAGACAGATATAGTAGCTCGTTATGGTGGAGAGGAATTTGCAGTTATACTCCCTCACACTAATTTGAAAGGAGCTGAAGAAGAGGCTGAAAGAATCAGAGAAGCTGTTTCAAGCCATGCATACGCAGGCCTTGCCAGAGAAATTCTTACAATGAGTCTTGGTGTAGCTTCCTACCCTTGTGAAAATTCCGTGCTAAACTCAGGCGACTTGGTTAATCTTGCTGACACCGCACTCTATGAGGCAAAAAGGGCAGGAAAAAACAAGGTTATTGCGCTGGGACGTAAGTAAGTTCGGAGTCTTAAACTAAGGACATCGAAGTTGAGAAGTTCAGAGATTGAGAAGTTGAGAAAAATCTTAACTTCTTAACTTCTCATCTTCTTATTTTCTATCACTTGCCCTTGCCTGAGACCTTTATAGCACAGAGACTTCCACACATAGTGCACACCTCTTTATCAGAAGGCGGACTGCTTGCCCTTAAAGCCCTTGCCCTTTCAGGATCAACAGACAATCTTATCTGCTCATCCCAATTAAGTGACTTTCTTGCCCTTGCCATCTTGATATCCATATTCATTGCGCCTTTTACACCCTTTGCAATATCAGCTGTGTGGGCTGCAATCTTTGATGCCATAACACCTTCCCTTACATCATCTATACTTGGAAGCCGTAAATGCTCTGAAGGTGTAACGTAACAGAGAAAATCCGCGCCTGCTGCGCCTGCAATTGCGCCTCCTATGGCAGAGGTGATATGGTCATAGCCTGGGGCAATATCAGTGACAAGCGGACCCAGCACATAGAAAGGCGCACCATGGCAAAGTCTTTTCTGCAAAAGGATATTCGCCTCTATCTGATTTATTGGCACATGACCAGGGCCTTCTATCATAACCTGAACACCTTCGGCCAATGCCTTCTGGGCAAGCTCACCAAGTGTTACCAGTTCTTCAATCTGGCCCCTGTCAGTTGCATCTGCAAGACATCCTGGCCTTAAACCGTCTCCGAGGCTTAATACCATATCGTATTCTCTTGCAATCTTTAAAAGCCTCTCATAATTTTCAAATAAAGGATTTTCTCTTTTGTTAAAGTTCATCCACTCTGCCGTAAGGGCACCACCCCGGCTGACAATACCCATGATTCTGCCTTCCCTTTTTATTCGTTCCAGAGAACTCTGTGTCACTCCGCAGTGAACTGTAATAAAATCAATGCCATCTTCTGCGTGCCTTTCAATGATATCAAATATCTCACTGGCCTCTAATTCTACAAACGACTTGCCCTTTTTTACAGCCTCCAGCGCTGCCTGATATATCGGCACAGTGCCGATTGGCACAGGGGACTCCTCTACTATGGCCTTTCTTATCTCATCAACAGGGCCGCCGGTTGAGAGATCCATCACAGCATCTGCGCCTGCGGCAACTGCTACCCTGAGTTTTTCAAGTTCTTCTTTGAGGCTTACCCTATCCTGAGATGAGCCAATATTTGCATTTATCTTTGTTCTCAGCCCTTTACCTATTGCCAGTGGTTCAATGGATTTATGGCTTTTATTTTTTGTGATGATTACTGTGCCTTCTGCAAGAGCTGAACGGATATAGTTAGGCTCTACCCCCTCTTTCAGGGCCGTCTGTTTCATCTCATTCGTTATGGTGCCATTTATTGCATGTTTTAATTGAGTCATATTTGCTCCCTTTTAAAGACGTTAATTAGCGAATTAGAGGAGCAGTAAATTGTTCTAACAGGTTGTTGAAAAAGCCCGTAATCGTCATTGCGAGGAGCGATTTTGGCGACAAAGCAATCTATAACTATTTGATTTACTTAAAGACGAGATTGCTTCCCCTTCGCTGTTCCTTCGCTTCGCTCAGGACTTTGGCTCAGGGCTAAAGGCTCACTTGATCGCAAAGACAGCTTTTTGAGTTTTTCAGCATCCTGCTAATCTCTAATTCTCCAATCTGCTATTTCTCTAACTACCTCCTGTGCTTCCTTTCCTGGCTCCTCTGCCCCTATTATCGCCGAAATTACCGCCACCCCATCTGCTCCTGCTTGTATGACTTCATTGATGCTGTCCATTTTAATACCACCTATTGCAAAAACAGGTATTTTTATTTCCCGCTTTACTTTCTTTATGAGAGCAACACCTAACGGCTCTCCATACCCTACTTTAGATGGTGTATAAAATATAGGACCAAGGGTGACAAAATCTGCACCCTGCTTTTCGGCAATTTCTGCTTCTTCTACAGAATGGGTTGAAACGCCAATAATTGCCTTATGAAAAATCTTTCTTACCTCCCTTGCAGAAAAGCTATTCTGCCCTAAATGTATGCCATCTGCTCCTACTGACATGGCAACATCAACCCTGTCATTTATAAAAAATTTTGCATTGTAATCCTTTGTCAGTCTCCGCATGCCTTGGGCAAGTTCAAATAATTCCCACGCATTCAAATCCTTTTCTCTTAACTGGACTGCCTTAACTCCACCTTTTAATGCCTCTTCTATGACTGTAAGGAGTGACCGCTTGCTGTCTGCTGCATGCTGCCTGCTTATCTGCTGCCTGTCGGTTATAAGGTAAAGATTGAAGTCAATCATGATGAATACAGAAGATAGGGGGTTAAGAGGTTTAGAGGTTGAGAAAAATGCAAACCACTGCCCCTTAACTTCTTAACCTCTCACCCTCTTATCTTCTGTCTTTCCCACAACTTTCCTTTTACTATCGCCACCAATGCCACAACTGCTACTGTTAGACTCACAACCTGTGCTGCCCTGAGCGGACCCATCATGAGGCTGTCTGCCCTGAAGTTTTCTACAATAAACCTACCAAAGGAATACAGCATGATGTACAGAGCAAAGATAAAACCATTTTTGTATTTTCCTCTTCTCAACATAAACCAGAGGAAGAAAAATACGGAAAGATTTATTGCCATCTCATAAAGCATTGTCGGGTGAAGCGGTGTATTGGGAAATTCTCTTCCAGCAATACTTTCTGGAGGAAATACTATACCCCATGGCATAGTTGTCGGCCTTCCATGGGCATCGCCGTTCATAAAATTCCCGAACCTGCCAAACGCCTGTCCGAGGATTATCGCAGGCGCAACAGCATCAGCCATCTTCCAGAAGGCTATGGCCCTGCGTTTGAGGGACAAGTATGCCGCTCCGATTCCGCCTATTAACCCCCCATGGATTGCAAGACCTCCGTGCCACACAGCAGGTATTTCCCTTAGATTTGCCGCATAGTAATCCCAGTTAAAGACAACATAATATATTCTAGCCCCAAGAATGCCGCCGAAAACAACCCAGAGGATAAAGCTCATCACATCATCATCTGTAAGCTTAATGCCTTTACGTCTCACCTCTCTTTTTATGAGAAAACTACCAACAAATATCGCAACCACATACATGAGGCCGTAGAAGCGAATCTGGATTGGTCCGAATTCAAACAAAACAGGATGCATAAGTCGCTTTGCTCCATTGAAGATTGAAAAATGCAAAATGAAAATTTAAGGAAAGCTTTAAGGGTTTTAAAATTTGCAATCTGCAATTTGCACTTTGCATTTTTATTTAATCATTCCCTCTATCGGGCTTGATGCAGTTGCATAAAGTTTCATCGGAATTCTGCCTGACAAATATGCAAGTCTTCCAGCCTCAACAGCTAACCGCATAGCCATCGCCATCTTTATAGGGTCTTTTGCTCCTGCAATTCCTGTATTCATGAGAAGTCCGTCGCAGCCAAGCTCCATGGCAATTGCAGCATCAGATGCTGTTCCAACACCTGCATCCACAATCACAGGCACCTTCACAGTCTCCAGTATAATCCTGATATTGTAAGGATTCCTTATACCAAGGCCAGAGCCTATGGGCGCTGCCAAAGGCATTACCGCAGCACAACCTATATCTTCCAATTTCTTTGCCATAATCGGGTCGTCGTTTGTGTATGGCATAACAACAAATCCTTCCTTTACCAGGACCTTTGCTGCCTCAAGCAAGGCCTCATTATCAGGAAAAAGGGTCTTTTCATCTCCTATTACCTCGAGCTTTACAAGCTCTGTGCCGAGAGCCTCCCTTCCAAGCCTTGCAGTCCTTATTGCATCCTGCGCTGTATAACAGGCAGCAGTATTCGGAAGCAAGGTATATTTCTTCAAATCAATATAATCTAATAATGATTCCTTACTTCTGTCACCCCGCTTAGCGGGGTCAAGATTTACTCGTCTTATAGCAACAGTAACCACCTCTGCACCTGATTCCTCAAGGGCTTTCACCATAATCTCGTTGGATGGATATTTCCCTGTCCCTACCATAAGACGGGATTTGAATTCTCTGTTGGCTATTTTTAAGGTGTCCACCATTTTTTCTCCTTATAAAATTTTCAATTTGAAATTTGCAATTTGAAATTTAACTTACCCTCCACCCACCATCCTCACAATCTCAACCTTATCTCTGTCCTTTAAAACCGTTTCATTATATTTGCTTTTGGATACAATCTCAAGATTCAATTCCACTGCGATGCCCTGCGGTTTTATATCAAGTTCATTCAGCAGACCCAAAACAGTAGTATCATCTACAACCTCTCTTTCTTTTCCATTGAGCATAATCTTTACTTGCCCCTTGCCTCCGCCTGAGGCGGATGCCCCTTGCCCCTCAAAAATAGACATCCCTTTTCCCTCGCCTGATTTCCTCTACTTTTTTCATAACCTCTTTCTTGAGATCTGGCTCTTTTATTTCTTCCAACCCCTTCTCTATCGCAGTTATACCCAATTCCTTTGCACCATTTTGTGCATAATCCAAGATATATTCCTGTAGGGTTAAAATCGCATTTGCCTGGCAAAATTTTTCCATATTTCCTGAAAGGGTCTTTTTTGTAAAATTAGCGCCAGTTCTTCCAACACGATAGCATGTAGTGCAAAGGCTTGGCATAAGACCACACCTGGCAATGGATGCAATCATCTCCTCCAAGCCCCTGTGGTCATTGGTGGAAAATTGTTCCACTGGTTTATTTTGAAATTTGAAATTTGAAATTTGAAATTTTTCTAATGCATATCCCCCTGGTTCTGTCTTTGAACCTGCGCTAATCTGCGATGCGCCACTATGTATTACCTCATCGCGAAGTTTTTCACCCTCTCTTGTAGAAACAACAATACCTGCGGATGGCACAGATAGTCTATAAACAGCAACAATCTTTTTAAAATCTTCATCTGACACAGGAAAAGGCATATTTTGCAATGGCGAACCCTCCGCAGGCCTGAGCCGAGGCACAGATATAGTGTGTGCATATGCACCAAATCTTTCAAATAAATAGCGAGCATGGGCAATAGTTGAAAGCACATCAAATCTATAATCATAAAGCCCTAACAGGCTTCCAATCCCAACATCCTCAAAACCAGCTTCCATTGCCCTGTCCATGACATTTAATCTGTAATCATAATACCTCTTTTTGCCGGATGGATGCATAATCTCGTATGTTGGCCTGTGATATGTCTCCTGAAATACCTGATACACACCTACGCCAGATGTCTTTAACCTCTTCAAATCAAAGATATCCATTGGCGGCGCATTTACATGGACGATCCTTATTCCCGTATTCTTATAGATCGCCTCAACAGCGCCGACAATATAATCTATGCCTGACCTTTTTGGGTCTTCACCGCAGACAAGGAGCACCCTTTTAAAACCCTTTGCCTCCAGAACCCTTGCCTCCTCTGTCACTTCGCCCATGGTGAGGGTCCTTCTAACAGCATCTTTATTGTCCTTTCTGAAGCCGCAGTAGAGGCAGTTATTTGTGCAATAATTTGAAAGATACAGTGGGGCAAATAAAACTATTCGCTTGCCGAATACCTTTTCCTTTACCTCACCCGCCCTCTGAAAAATCTTTTGTAAAACAATTGAATCTCCTACAGATAAAAGTACCGCCGAATCTTCAAGGCATAAGCAATTGAGCATAGATGCCCTGGCCAATATATTGTCAACCATAGAAGCAGTTGGCTGACGAGTATTTGATAGAATATTTTCTACTCTTCTGGCATCAATAATCATTTTTCACCAAACAAAAAAGCCGCCTTCGTAAGAAGGCGGCCTGTATAATTTTATGATTTTAGATTTTAAATCCTAATTCGTAAATCCAAAATCTAAAATATCTTTTTCTTGCCGCTTCCCTACGCTGGTATTACCCAGATCAGGTTGTTAGGGTCTCCCCTCCCCCTGTCCCCCTCCATGAGGGGGACAGGGGGAGGGGACTCTCAGCCCTGAAATTGCTTCCTTGTAAAATGCAAACTTTAAATTGAGTATTTTTCATTCTGCATTTTTCAATTTGCATTTTGCAATTTAACGAGGCTCCCCTAGCATGGAATAAAATATACCAGTGTTTTTACCTCAAGTCAAGCTTAGAGGACCCTCTTATAACTGCATTTGACTCTACGCCATTGTTAAGATAAATTACCAAACATGTCAAGAAATAGAATATCACTACCACGCATATATCCTATTATAGATGACTCACTTGTCTCTATTGATAGGATAGAAGACGCATCTAAGGCCATAATAAAAGGTGGCGCAAAAATTATCCAATTAAGGTCAAAAAGGTTTTCATCAAAAGAATTTCTGGAAGCGGCACAGATCATTAGAAAAATAACCAAAGATACAGATGCAATATTTATTGTAAATGACAGGGTTGATATTTCCTTAATGGCTGATGCAGACGGTGTGCATCTTGGGCAGGATGACATGCCTGTTACAGAGTCAAGAAAACTCCTGGGAAAGGATAAAATAATAGGCTATTCAACCCATAACCTGCGAGAGGCGTCAGAGGCTATAAGACTGCCTGTTGACTATATTTCCTTCGGCCCCATCTTTCCGACAAAAACAAAAAAAGATGCACGGACGCCAAAGGGGCTCAAAGGGTTGGCTGAGATAAGAAAGGTTATTGATATTCCTATCGTTGCTATCGGCGGGATTACAGAAACAAATATGATTCACGTATTCCAGGAAGGTGCAGATAGCGTGGCTATGATTTCAGAGATACTGAATTCACAAGATATTATTAAAAAGGTGCGCAGGCTTATTACTATTGCTAAAGACCTAAACAAAGGTTCAGCTCAAGGCTGAGGGTTGAAAAAATCTTAGCCTGAACCTCAACCTTATTTTTTGGGGGTTACTTCAGTTCTACAGGATAACCAGCCATAACCCAAGCATCAAAACCACCTTTCAGGGCCTTCACATCCTTGAAACCTTTATTGAACATTATCCGTGCCACACGGGCACTGGTAGCCTCGTCGGGTCAGGTGCAGTAGGTGATAATCTCTTTATCCTTTGGTAAGTTTTTTGACCACACCTCTATATCATTAGGAGCCATTCTCATAGAACCCTTTATCTTTGTCTTGCTCCCAGTATAGGACATCCCGGTCCGAACATCCAATACGAGGATATCTTCGCCTTTGTCCATTTTTGCCTTGAGCTCTTCTTTGGCAATCCTCGGCACACCGCCATCTGCTGCAAGGGCAATAGCCGAAAGCATAATACACAGGCTAATGATAAGTGTATACACTCTTTTCATACCATTTCCTCCTTTCCTAAATTCCGTCCGCCTCAGGCGAACGGAATTTACAACATTTGTCTGAATAACCGATATGGAGAAGCATCCGTTATCTTGATGGCCTTCTCTATTTCCTCTCTGTTTAAATCCATATCGGCATTCTTCAATATGGCTTTATAAAATTTGTTATAGAACTCATCCGGATAGACCCAGACTTCAAATGCAATCTTTCTATTACTATAACTGCCTCTTGCAGAAGTGTTTCCTCAACATATTTTATATCTTCTTCAAATAAGATAGTATTGCTTCCCTGAATCTCTCAAAATCTGCAAGATGCTTTTTAAGTATAATAACCACTATCTCTGCATCAACCTTCTCATACTGATGCACAATGATATTTCTGAATTTGGCCATCTTCTCCATGATATCGAAGAGCCCTTTGTCAATCACCCCGTTCTCAAACAAAACCTTGAAGGTATCGGAATAGCCGGTCGGAATTCTCATGGCTCTATCTGATACAATATGATTGGCTATATCGGCGCATATTTCAATCATCATCTGAAGGGTCCGTTCAACAATGCGTTGAGTCTTCCAGTCATCGCTGTAACTCTGCACGGTAATGTCGGAAAATTCCGCAAGCTGTTTCTGATATAACTCGAGATCGCCTATCTTCCGCAAGATTAACGACTTATCTACCAATGCCATACCTCCTAAAATAGAGGCCGTCTTCTTTGATTTTGAAATCAAAAAATTCGCGCAAAACAAGCGATTCGTATCGGTGACGTCTGAAGGGGTCTTTATCAGCCAATATACGCTTATTGCTCAGGACTCGTCCTGCGATATTTGTTGAGGCTTCATTTAAAATCACGAGGTCAAGTTCTGTTGTTCCCAATATCCCGGTCAGCCGGTCAAAGAGGCTGAGTTTATATTGAGCCAAACTATCAGTATCTTTCACATAGACAGCAACATCCACATCGGAAAGCGGGCGTAGTCTCCCAGACGCTGCGCTTCCGAATAAATATGCAAAAATGATATTCTCATCCTGGGAAAGCGCCTTTTCTAATTCCGGAATCTTCGATAGTATTCCCTGTGGGAGTTGCTCAAATTTAATCATGCTGATTCTCCACTTCTCCCCGCTTTTTTTACAGCAGATTCTTAAATACTTAGCACCCCTTCATCCAGGATAGTCTTTTCTTCATCTTCCCTTACTATGGTTACGGTCGGCTTGAAGATTACAAAATCCTGATGGAATGGAGTCCGGACATTGCCGCCAAAGGTGGAGTTGTCTCCGAATGCAATATGTATTGTGCCCAATATCTTTTCGGATTCAAGGATATTATCAGCCCTTTTGGCCATATCATTTGTCCCTATGCCAAGCTCTGCAATATTCCTGAAGTCCGGATTCTCTCCAAGCTTTTTCACAAGCCTCTGCACATACGGTTCATTGCCGCTCACCCCTTTTACCAGCCCTTTCTCTATCTCAAGGACTACCGCTGATTCAAGTTTTGCTGTCGGCGCCCATTCAAGAACCAGAGTACCTTCTGTCGTTCCTTCTACCGGCGCAACAAAGACCTCGCCCGCCGGCAGATTCCCAAATGCGCCAGGTAATGTCAAATCGCCTGTATCAGCAAGAACCTTTCTCCCTTTAATTCCGATTGTAAGGTCTGTGCCGTTAGGCGCTGTAATCAATACCTTTTCTGCGTTATCCAGTGAGGCTGCCAGATTATTCGTTCTCTGTTTCAGGGCCTTCCAGTCAACCTGCATGGGACCATAAAACATTGATTCATCAAAGAGAGGCATACTTGCATAACGGCTCTTGCATATATTGGTAAGCAGGTCTCGAAACCTTGTATGGCTCGTTGAAAAATTTGAAAGGGCTATGACTACATCTATAGCATCGTGCTTGTTCGATTCTACTACACTATTTATCATCTGCGTATCCTGCTCACTCAAGGCTTCCTTATGTATCATTTTTTTGAAAAACCCTCTGTCCTCCAATTCCCGTATTGTTCTGTCGCCAAAGGCTGCAAGCCATATTTCTCTTGGCGGCTCCATACCGTGACTCATGAGAGAGGGGTAAGTAATAAAAGTTATATTTTGATTTATCTCTCTTCCTGTCTCTGCTACTTTTAGAGCTAAAGACAGAAGGCCTTCTCTTCTCCTCCTATCGCTATCACTTACGTCTTCCTGAGGTACAAGGGAATCTGTAAAGACAATCACCTTTTCATCCTTCTTTACCCCAAGATTAGTAATATAAAGTTCCCTTATAGCCCTGTTCAACATTTCTTGCATTCTGCTATCTTTCTTAAAAGCAGTATGTTCTCTCTATGCCCTGTCATCCTCGCTGTAACCCCTCCCCTTATTGGCCTTCCGAGGAGATAAAGGTCTCCTACGATATCCAGTATCTTATGCCGTGCAAACTCATTTTTGAACCTTAAACTGGTATTAATTACCTTTTCTTCATCTACCAAAACAACATTGCTCAGCCTCCCCCCTTTTGCCAGACCCATTTCCTCTAATCTTCCATAATCTTTTATTGAGCCATATGTCCTGGCTGGCGCCACTTCTTTCTTAAAGACCTCTGGATTATCAAGTATAAAACTTGCCTCCTGTCTTCCAATCGGCATTGGATAGTCCATTGTATATTGAATAGTAAACTTAGGCGAAGGCTCAATCGAAATAAATCTTCCATCTGCAATATCTCCTGCCAAATAGTGTTTATCTATTACAATATCGTCCAAAGGCTCATCCTGTTCATCAATACCGCAGTCCTCTATCATTTGACAGAAATCTACAGCAGAACCATCCATGATTGGCACCTCTCTATCTATCTTTATTAAAATATTGGTTATTCTATATATATGCAGAACAGCCATGAGGTGCTCTATTGTCATAATGGATGTGTGACCCCTTTTTAATGTCGTGGCATAGTCTGTGGAATGAACATAATCAAGATGCGCCGGCACCATTTCCTCTGAAGAGAGCCCCGTAAAAACAATTCCACTGTTTGGTGGAAGCGGTGACAGGATAAGGCCTGTCTTGCCCCCTGAATGCAGCCCCTGCCCGCCCATAACAATGCTTTTACTGATGGTTCGCTGGTGGTGGCTGCTGCCTATGTCCTTTGTTAGTGCAGAAGATGGGGAGGTTGAGAGGTTTAGAGGTTGAGATTTCTTATCTTCCAATCCTCTTATCTTCTCACTTTCTCTCTTTTCACCTAATGCCCTTTTTACTGTTAAGAGCACGCCTTCCAGTGAAAGCGGCTTTTCAATATAGTCGTAGGCGCCAAGTTTAATGGCCTTAACTGCTGCCTCTATATTTCCATGACCTGATATCATAATTACCTTAAGGGCAGGATACTTTGCCTTGATTGCTTTTAAGACCTCTGTGCCATCCATCATAGGCATCCATATATCAAGGATAACCAAGTCTGGCAGGTTTGAATCCAACATTTTCAACGATTCTTTACCATTACTGGCAAGCATTACTTTGAATCCCTCATCCTTTAAGACATCGGAAAGGGATTGCCTGATGCTATCTTCGTCATCAACAACTAATATCTTCTTTGCTGTTTGCATAATTACCGTTATGAGTAAAGAGTATTTATCCTTAGCTCTTTACTCTATGCCCTTTGCTCTATGCTCTTTGCTTATATGGATTTCACCGGAAGTTCTATAATAAACCGAGTCCCTCTTGGAATATTATTCTTTACCCTTATATAACCCCTGTGGTCAGCAACAATCTCGCTTACAATCGCAAGCCCAAGACCGCCGTTTCCTGCATTTTTTGTAGAAAAGTATGGTTCAAAAAGCCTCGGTTTATCCTTTTCAGGTATTCCACAACCCGTATCTGCTAACTCAATTTTGGCTATCTTATACTCCTTATCATAATATGAATCAATGGTGATTATACCAGCGCCATCAATGGATTCAATCGAATTGTCTATAAGATTTAGAAAAACCCGCTTCATCTGCTCCCTGTCTACATCCAGCATCGGCAGTGTTTTGTCTAAGTTAAAATTAAATGATATATTTTTCTGGTGGCCGTGATACATAGATGCAACCTCTCTTATAATCTCATTCATATCATTTGACATTGGATTGGCAGAAGGCATCCTCGCAAAGTTTGAAAATTCGTTCACCAGCATTTTTAACTCATCTACCTGCTTGCTTATAGTTCTTGTGCATTCATCAAAAATATGAGCCTCTTCTCCAGAAAATCTGTCTCTGTATTTCTTACTTAATCTCTGCGCAGAGAGTTGAATTGGGGTAAGTGGATTCTTTACCTCATGCGCTATCCTCTGAGCCACCTCCTTCCATGCCATCATCCTTTGCGACTTTAAGAGATGACTTAAATCCTCAAGCACAGCGACCATGCCAAGATATTCACCTTCATCACCCTTGAGCATAGTAAGGTTTATGAGAACAGGGATTGTTTTATCTTTTACATCAATCTGAACCTGTCTCTCAAGATTTTCAACTCCCCTTTCTTTCATCTCGGTCATCATAGCGTTAAAGAAGTGTTCATCTTTTGGCCTCAAAATATCTTTATAGTTCTTACCCAGTGAAATACCAGCAGAAATTCCAAGAAGCTCATCTGCAACCCTGTTTATCGTAGTTATATTTCCATTCTTATCAATAGATACAACGCCGGCCGCAACATTACCTAAGACAATTTCCATATACCGTCTTTTCTGTTCCAACTCAGTATTTGTCCTTTTAAGGTCAAGGTTTGCCTCTTCTATCCGTGTTTTAGTCGCCTTTAAATCCCCTGTCATTTTATTAAATGAACTTACAAGAACCCCAATTTCATCCCTTGCCTCTATATCTATCCTATAGTCAAGATTGCCATTTGCAATCTCAGTTGTGCCATATGCAAGCTGCTGGATGGGAACTGTTATCTCCTTTGCCATATATCTGCCTATCCCTATCGCAAAAATTACTATAACCATTGTTACAATAAGAAGTGTCGTAAAGTAACTTGCCTTTAGCGGCGTCTTCAATATCTTTAATTGTTTGTAGCTCTCAAAGGCAGTGGATATTTCTCTCATCTTTGAAATCAAGCTTCTGGATACATAATAGCTGACTACTACAACACCCAGAACCGTTTTTCGGTCATTGGAAAAAAACGGAGAAACCCCCCTTGCAACATCACCCTTTTCAAGGGTCTGTATAAAGTTTGACGCATTCCCTTCAAATGCATTCAGGATTGATTCAAGCGGTATATCAGGAACCATATTCTGATTTACATGGCTGCCTATGACATAACCAACCCTATCTCTGTTTGCAGAAAATATTTCGATGGTGCTCGACCCCGTCTCTGATAGCTTCCCCTCAAGGTATGCTCTCACCTTATCCGAGTCTTCATTTGTTAATCCTTCTTTAGCAAGCTTCTCACCAACCTGCTTGGCATAAATAACCATTCTGTCTGATATGGCTTTATAGTAGTTCTGTCCAAGTTCGAGCGACCCCTGCAACGAATCTTCCACCCTTATACCAAACCAACCTTCTATGCTTTTATTTATGAAGCCAATAACTACAAAAAACAGAAGAAAGGTCGGCACTATAGAAAGGCTGACAAAAGCAACTATCAAGCGAGTGCGAAGCCGCGAACCAATAATCTTGCTGCGTCTTTCGAAGATGAGCTTTACAAAATTTCTCAGGATCAGGAAGACAAGAAGAATCAGAAGAATTATATTTATATTGATAAGACCAAAAACGATTACATTTGTCGCTGCGGGGAGATTGGTGCTTATCCTTGAAATATGGCTTTCTATATATGTAACAACAAATATAGCAACTGCGACAGCTACAACAATATACCATTCACGCTTTCGTCTTCTCTGCTCTTCTGTAGATATGGTTGTGGGTTTCGTGGATTCGGTCATAGTTTCAGGAAAAGTAATCGGCATACAATAAACAGTAGGCATTAAGCAGTAGGTAGTAGGCAGAAATAGTCGCTGCTTACTCCTTACTGCATCCTGCTTACTGTATTACAAACTCCTTCTCATACCAAGCGGTTTCATAATTCCAGAAAGATACAAAAAATAGCATATAATTTAACGGGAAGGGCAGATTCACGGCATCAAGTGTCGCTTTTATTCTAAGCTGATACTGCTCGCCCTTTTTTAGGGCATACGCGGGTTTAATAGAAATATTTTCACTGCTCGCCATAATTTTTTTTGTCTGCTCAATATCTTTGATGCGTATGATATTTTGTGGTTTCTCTTCCAGAATAATTTCATACTCCTCTTTTAATGTGTCATACTTTACCGTATGTCTGAATATCTGAGATGCCAGTGCTTCATCAACCCAGAAACCCTGTTTTCTATAAAGCTCAACAAAGAAGGTAAAGCTGGTAGGCATACCGCTCTTAATGCCCTCTTCTATCTCTTTTGTAAAGGCATTTTTTATCTCAAATGATACCTGCATATCATCCGTATTGTTCACCATAAAAACATTATCCACCATCGCATCCATTGACCAAACAGATGTGGAAGAAATATGCAGTGAGAAGGCTATTATGAGAAACATAAAAACTCTAAACATAAGCGTCACCTTATTATGAAAGATGAAAAAGAAAATATACTGTTTGTGCAAGCTTATAAAAATATTCTAATTATGCTCTTTTTAGTTTTTATATATTACGCAAAGTCTTAAAGAAAAGCAAGCTAAACTCCAATGGCTTATTGACTATAATCTACTCCTTTTCCATGCGCAACAGGCGGTTTTCCTATAAGTATTACAATTTCGCATTACAATTTTGCAATATTTGCTTTAAATATGATACATACACTATCTGAAACACGTATGAGCCTCTGGCTCACAAAGGCACGCTAAGCGTGCCAAAGGGGGATGAAAATCTTGTTACCTTCGTTGAAGCTCACCCCCACCTTTTTCATTTCCTCCCCCGTCAGGGTGGAGGAGATAAGGTTAATGGATTTTCAGGTGAAACCCTCACGAGCCCGCCTTAGGCGGGCTCACAAAGGGAGATATAAATGAGTTCCCCTCTTTAGCAAAGGGGTTAGAGCCTGCCCCTGCATGTATTAAGCAGGGGGGAGATTTGAATATGGATTTTCAGGTGAAAAAAACCAATAAGAAAAAAGAGCGGTTATTTCGGTATAATGCTAATAGCATCAAATTTAGCCTAAAGAACTTTAAACTTCTTATTTTTATATTTCTTATTGTCGTCCTTTTTTTACTTTCTACCCATAAGAGGAACTCATCATGGACGGACCCCGCAACACTGTGGAAAGATGTTATAAAGAAAGGGCCAAAAAAGGCAAGGGGCTACAATAACCTCGGCGGCTTCTATTATAAACAGGATAAAATTGATGAGGCTGTGCAAATCTATATTATTGCCTTAAAACTTGAACCAAATAATGCCCTGACTCATAATAATCTTGGCACAATCTATCACGCACGACGCCAAATAGATAGAGCTATAAATAGCTATATAACTGCATTAACAGTAAAACCTGATTATGAAAAACCTTACAATAACCTTGGAAAGGTCTATGCTGAACTCGGACGAATAGATGAGGCAATAACCCAATTTCGAATTGCGCTAAAAATTAATCCTGAGCTTATTGAGGCCCATAATAACCTTGCTAATGTATACGCCACTCAAGGCCGATTAGATGAAGCTATAAGCGAATATATGGCCGCATTAAGGCTCACTCCAGATGCGCCAGAAATCCATTATAACCTCGGAACAACTTATCAAACAAAAGGATTAAAGGATAAGGCTCGGAAGGAATATGAACTGGCCTTAAAACTGAAACCAGATTTTACTCTGGCACGGCAAGCCATAGAATCTCTTGATAGAGATTTTCAAGGTTTTAGGTTAAGATAAACCAATTATTCCTTAGCTCCTTGCTACCACACTCTCCCTTAATAGGTCTTCTCAAACAAACTATTAACAGAGCTTACTTCATGAAACAATTCATCTTTTTTAGAAAAATAACGTAATCATCTTAGAGCGGAATAACCTCCCCTTCGATATTACCCTTTGTCACCTTGAGTACAGCAAGGCTATTCTGAGAATTGCCAGCGAGAATGCAGCCTGGATTGAGAAATAATATCCTTCCGATTTGCTTGTTCATGGGAACATGGGTATGACCAAAGAGAACTGCTTGTACATCTTCAGTAATTATTCTTTCAAATAAGCAGTCAATCCCCTGCCTTACCCGGTATATATCTCCATGCGTTATAAATATCCTCATACTATCAAATTCTATTATCTTTTCTCGCGGCAGGAATGGATAGGCATCTACATCCATATTTCCAGAAACAGCCCCCACAGTAAGCCCAACTTTTTTCCCTATCTCAATGGCATCCTGATAATAATCCCCCAAATGGATGAGACAATCTATCTTTCCCAGTCTTTTGAAGGCATTCACCGCCATCCGCACATTTCCATGAGTATCAGACATTACTGCTATTCTCAAAAATTGCTCCTAACTAAACAGCGTGCGGATTGCCCTACCCAAGATTTCCCAATTCATATTGAATCAATCCAACAGTGACTATTGCGGCAGTCTCTGTCCTTAAAATCCTCTGACCTATACCGACAGTTATAAAACCAGCCTCTCTTGCCCCTGTAATCTCTGCGTCTTCAAAACCACCTTCGGGTCCAATCATGACCGCAATATTATTTAATCCCAAATCCTTAACATTCAAAATAGTCTTTTTAAGATCAGTATCTTTCTCATTTTCCCAAAAAAGTATTTTTAAATCACACTGTGCGGTTGCATGAACTGCGTCAGCAAAATTGCAATATGGATGGACTTGTGGAATGCTGGCGCGTCTGCACTGTTTCGCAGCTTTCAACGCTATCTCTCCCCATTTATGAGATTTTTTCTGCTTAGCATCTCGTTCTTCAATGCTTATGGAGCATTTTGACTTAAATGGAATAATAGAAGAAACTCCTAACTCTGTAACCTTCTGGATTATTAGCTCCATCCTTTCTTTTTCAGGAATGGCCTGGAGGAGCGTTATTGTTAAATCAGATTCAACTGATTCGCAAGGCCCTTCAAAAACAAAAATCTCTGCCTTATCAGACTTAAGCTTTGTAACCCTTGCCCTAAAAAATTTCCTTTCTGCATTGCAAACTGTATATGCCTCCCCAACCCTTGGCTTCCAAAGTAAAAGGTTTTGAAAATCCTTACCTGTCAATAAATAAGAATTGCTAATAAAAAGCCCATCTACAACAACCATCCCAGACTCATACATAAAGGCATTCTATGACAATGTGCATTTAGTGTCAATTATCATACCTCAAAAAGCAACTTTGCAAATGATGCCAATTATGTTAAAAAAAACTATGCTCTGGGTATTCTTTGCCCTGCTCACAGCCTTTTCTCTATCAACTGCTGACGCCTTAAGTAAAAGGGCGATGGCCCCTGATAGAAGCACTCAGGGGCAGGCAAAGAGTGATGAATATGTGATTGCCTGGGTAAGGGAAGGCTATGCGCTCCCTTTTATTGCGCTGGCATTCTTTTTCATCCCGATACCGCATCTTGATAAGACATTCTGGCTCTCTGTTCTCGTCCTTCTGCCGTTGGAGATTGCTGCGCTCATCCTCTATGTAAAGGCAATAAAACTTTCTCCTCTATCTCTCACCATACCGTATATGGCCTTAAGCCCTGTTTTTATAATCATCATAGCCTTTTCCCTGCTCGGTGAATTGCCTGACAAATCAGGGTTTGCAGGGATATTCCTTATTACTGTTGGCGCATATTTATTAAATGCAAAGGCAAGCAGTCTTGGACTTCTTGGGCCTATAAAGGCGATTGCAAAAGAGCGGGGCTCTGTGCTGATGATTATTGTTGCGATCATATACAGCGTCACATCAACGATAGGTAAGATAGCTGTCCAGCACTCAAGTCCGATATTTTTTGGTTTTTTTTATCCATTACTTCTGACTATTGCATTATCAATAGTTGTGGGTGCTAAGGGAACTTTACATGGGGTGGTATCAAGACCGGCAACCTTTTTAACCATCGGCATATTTACAGCTATAATGATTTTATCCCATTTCCTTGCTATAAGTATGGCTGATGTTGCGTATGTAATCTCAATCAAAAGGACAAGCCTTATCTTCAGCGTGCTTTACGGATGGGTTGTGTTCAAGGAAGTAGATATAGGAGAAAGGCTGCTCGGAAGCGGGCTTATGTTAGCAGGGATTGTTTCAATAACGGTGTTTTGATATAAACTGTAATGACAGTGGCGCATGCTGTAGGGTCTTTTGTCCCCCTGTGGGGGTGGGGACAGATTTCAAATCTGTCCCCCTCTGGAGGAGGTAGGGGGAGGAAAGCGCCTCCATGACAGGCAACTCCCGATTGAATCCCCGATTAAAACAAGCTATTGGGGGCTGTCCCTCCCAGAAAGGACGATAAAAATACAAATGGATAATGGGTCTGCAATAAAAGATACCCTCAAAACCGTGTTCGGTTTTGACACCTTCCGTCCAAATCAGGAAGCAATCATCAAGGGCATTCTGAATAAGCAGGATGTTTTTGCCGTAATGCCCACAGGCGGCGGAAAGTCGCTCTGCTATCAACTGCCGGCAAAGATAATGTCCGGCGCCGCAATCGTCATCAGCCCGCTTATCTCTCTGATGAAAGACCAGGTTGACGCTGCGCGGACAAACGGAATAGCCGCGGCTTATATGAATAGTTCGCTGAATGATCAGGAAGTGTCTGACCTTTATCGAATGTTGAAGGGTAACAAGATAGAACTGCTCTACATAGCGCCTGAACGTTTTGCCATGCCGAATTTCCTGGATATACTGAAAGACATTCCCATCTCTCTTTTTGCCATTGACGAGGCACACTGCATATCCGAATGGGGGCATGACTTCCGGCCTGATTATCTGAGCCTATCTGTTATTCCCAAAATGTTCCCCAATGCGCCCATAGCCGCCTTTACTGCAACAGCAACATTCAAAGTCCAGGAAGATATATGCCGAAAGATTGGCCTCAGAAAGCCTTTTGTTGTCCGTGCCTCATTCAACCGGCCGAATCTCTTTTATCAGGTAGAAAGAAAATCCCGCGGGGAATCGCAGATATTGGAATTCCTCAGGGCTCATCCTGACGAGTCCGGGATTATTTACCGCACCACGCGCGACTCTGTTTCGGAGACTGCTGATTTTCTCAAAGCCAACGGAATCAGCGCCATTCCCTATCATGCAGGACTGCCCCCGGAGGTGCGGGATAAAAATCAGGATGCGTTCAACAGAGACGAGGCATCGGTGATTGTGGCGACCATCGCCTTTGGCATGGGCATTGACAAATCCAATGTGCGGTTTGTCATCCACGCAGACCTTCCCAAAAATATAGAGGCATATTATCAGGAGACAGGCCGCGCAGGCCGCGACGGAGAGCCTGCCCGCTGCCTCCTCTTTTTCGGCAGAGGAGATATCCCCAAGATACGTTATTTCATTGACCAGATAACCAATGACGCGGAACGTTTCCTCTCCCTTGAAAAGCTGAATCAAGTTATAAGGTTTGCATCGCACAATGTGTGCAGGCGAAGGCAGCTTCTGGGTTATTTCGGGGAGGTCTATCCTGCTGACAACTGCGGCAACTGCGATATCTGTTTAGGCGCTGTTGAACGGTTTGACATTACGAGAGATGCGCAGATAGTGATGTCTGCCATGTCAAGGACAGGGCAGAGGTTCGGCATTGGACACATCATTGACATTGTAATCGGCGCTGACACAAAACGCATTCGCGCACTTGAGCATGACAAGATAAAGACCTACGGCAGTGGAAAAGATAAGGACAAAAACCACTGGCAGTTTATTGTTGACGAACTCCTTGCGCAGGATGCTATCAAACAGGAGGGAAATCCCTATCCGGTATTAAAGCTGACACAGAAGGGTTCAAATATCCTGTATGGCAAAGAGCAGATTGCGGCCATAAAGAGGGAAGAGACAAAAGAAAGGGCACGGGCAAAAAGAGATGGCTTTGAAGAGTATAACCAAGCCCTTTTTGAAAAGTTGCGGATACTCAGGAAGAGGATTGCCGATGATGAGGGAGTGCCTCCCTTTGTCGTGTTCTCCGACAAAACACTGCATGAGATGTGCAGATATTATCCTGCTGAGCTGCCGGATATGAGAAGGATCAGCGGCGTCGGCGATGCAAAGTTGGAGCGATACGGCGATAAGTTTATTCTGGAGATTGCGAAATACCTTGCCGAAAACCCAAATGCACAGCGCAATCCTAAACTTGTCCCTGCAAGCCTAAAGCAGGGATCCGAAATCACGGGGACTGTTGAAGAAACATACCGGCTGTTCCAAACGGGTCTATCGTCTCTGGAACAGATAGCGGCGCAGCGCAGCCTCGCGCCCTCAACCATTGCAAGCCACATAGAAAAACTCATTCAGGCAGGCAGTGATATTGACATAGACCGTCTGGTAGAGCCTGCAAAGAGGCGCGAGATCGAGGAGTTGTTTTTCACGCTGAAACAGTGGAGCCTGAAACCTGTTGTTGAGGCCGGAAACGGGAGGATAAGTTACGAAGAAGCTCGGCTGGTCAGGGCGCATATGATGATAAAGAGAGCCGTAAAATAGCGATTTTAAACCTCGCTATTTTACAAACCTGCGATTTGCCTGCCATACTTCGTTATCGGACAATTTTTACTCCTCACCGTATCGGTGAACATACGGCTCGTCGTAAAAATTGTCCGCTGCCTCGTCTGGCAGGCAACTTGCAGGTTTCCCCAAAAATCAATGTCTATTTTGGGGAGAGAGGATAATGGAAGAAAATGCTCCAGATTATCGAAGAAACCTTTGACCTCGTCCTTCGTAATTTCAGAGAGTCGCAAGAGATAGACCTTAGCGAAGTTTCCTTCATGGACCCTTACGGGATGGTCGGCCTTCTTGAGATAGGCGAGCTTTTGAAGATAGACGGCATCAGAAAAACTATCCTCCTCCCCCAATCTGAAGATGTCCTCAAATATCTTGAAAGGATGGATTTTTTCAGATTCGCAGAGGAATATTTCGATCTTAAATTTTCAAATCCCCCCTCACCCCCCTTTGCTAAAGTGGGGAATTCGTTAACTCCCCCTTTGAAAAAGGGGGACATAGGCAATACTGTTCGGAATGATTATTGCGTATAGGCATTGAGAGTTTACTGTGGGGATATGAAAGGAAGTGAGGGTAGGGTTTCTTATAGTTTAGTTAATGGGGAAGCTGAAAGGAGAAAGAGTTTAGTT
>Ga0209212_1002423_pt1 | contig 26614 bp, 31 predicted proteins | sample RifGroC2_FD_183996 | JGI IMG/M metagenome (GOLD analysis project Ga0209212, IMG submission 183996) | Groundwater microbial communities from Rifle, Colorado, USA - Groundwater C2 (SPAdes) (version 2) | ecosystem: Environmental > Aquatic > Deep subsurface > Groundwater | place: Rifle, Colorado... | reverse complement strand
TTTATCAATTTACACCCTGCACGATAAGCAAGGGCTCCAACCGTGTTTCGTGTTCCTCGTGAAAAGGGTTTTGTGGTAAAGTGATAAAGGGCCACGAGCTACCTCTGCATCAGGCAATTTGGACTATGTGGCTTGCCACAAAGCGCCCAAATTCGCAGAATTTGTGTAAGCGCGCTTATCAAGCTTTTAAAAAAGCCCGCTAAGACAGTTCTATCGATCCCCATGAGTCGATTTTGATCTCTCGATGTATTCATTTTTATACTTTTATTTATTTGAATGGTTTAATAGATTCTCTTTAGGAGAATACCAAAAACAGAAAAACTACGTCATGGATAAAAATAGAGAGGGGGATCGTATGATCGACAAGCTAACCACCATCGAAAGCAAGATTCAGCAGCTCAAGCAAAAGAAAGAACGAATTCAAAACCAACAAGCACTCTTCCTCATGAAGGAAGCTCAGAAAATCTTGAAAGAAGAATTCTCGCTTGAAACGGCTTTGAATATATTAAGAGACTCCTGGGCCGCCTCTTCAAAAGCGCAAAGGACAGAATGGACAACGCGTGCCAACTCATTTCCCATCTCTGCTCCAAAAACTCACAAGAAGGCTAAAAAGCACAATCCAACACCTGAACAAATTGGAAAGGCAGAGATACCAGTTCATGATCACCATTGAGATCCATTCCCGCGACCTCAGACGCGCCAGAACTCACTCTTTGATACAGCTTGGCTCCTTGATTAATAAAGCAGACCTTCTTGAAACTTTTGGCATCATATTGGGCAAGGATCTTCAAAAGGATCCCAAAATGAAAGAGCCCGTGGCTGCCCTCTACAAAGGGCTGCTCGTCTTGAATGAAATGGCTAATTCCTCTGAGGTGAACTTGTCCATCTGGGCAGTGCAGGGGTTGGAGGCTCTTCATGACTCGAAACATAAAAAATAGGGTTTTTGAAAGTCTCTCATTTTAACCTTCTTTTGGCCCCAATGAACCCATTATGAACCCATTATGAACCCAATGAACCCATTAGGTTCTTTTCAATCTATAAACCGTCCCTCGGCCTCCTGGACCTTCAGCAACCAAGATATTTTTCAATTTTAATTCATTCAGCTCTCTTGTTGCGGTGCTTTTTGAGACTTTAGCTATCGCTTGGTAGTCAGTGTTGGAAATGGTTTCATGCTCCTTCGTATAAGCAATGGCTAAAAGTTGTCTCTCGGATAAGCCCATATTCCTAAGGCGATCCTCAGTAAAGACATCCCTATGAAATGTGAGTCGAAAACGCCCTGGTTCTGACGTAAATGTTGGAAGCGGCATGCCCGCTGCTTTTAACTCTTCGGCCATACGGGTTGTTCCACTGCCCCAACGTTCAATCAATCCTGCATAGAAAAATGCTTCTGCAATCTTTCGATTCCTCGGGATAGAATCATGTTCACGAAGTAATAGATCCGGCGTTAAAGAAGAAGGAAGCCCTCCAGCATTCCAAATCTCTAGACGATCATCATAGAGCCGGATTTGACTATGTGCGGCTCCCGTATAATCTCGGTGACACAAAACATTTGTAACAGCTTCTCGAACTGCACTTAAAGGATATTCCCACAGCACATCACGCTCAGGTTTTCCTGAAATGACGAAAGTTGTTTCCAATCTTTCTCGAAACCAATTCATTGCTTCATCCAATTGATCAAACAGAGCACCATGGGCTTCACGGTCATCTACAATGAGAGTCGGGGATCTAAAACGTCCCATCTTCACAAATGCAGAAGGAAAATAAGATTCCGGATTTTTCCCAAAAAGCAATAAGGCGGCACGGGTTGGAGTTTCATCGCATATCAGCTCCATCTTCCGAAGAAATTCATAGTATGCAGATGATTCAGGAAGAGGCCTACGTCCCAACTTCTTTACAGCTTCCATAAAACGATTAATAAGTTTAGCATCCAGATCATCGAGAGTCGCAGTAGATTCCCCAAAGGCATCCCAACTCAAGCCCGTACTTGCAACCATACGTTGCATAATTTCTTCGTGACTCATCCGTTGATTGGTTCGACCCGAACGGCGAAAATAGCGTCCTCGCACACTGATAGGAGCTCCCGTTCCAGCAGCTACCTTAATAGCGATTACACTTTTCTTCCCACACTCAATAATTGAGAGAAAGGGCTGAAGACGTGGATCTGTGGCTTCTTGGATTCGATTCGCGATATCTTCGAGTGTTTTCTTCCCTATCTGAACACCGCAAATTTCCCCCATATCTTTTACACCAATCAGAAGAGTTCCTCCTCGGGAATTAGCAAAGGCACTGACAGCCTCAAGAGCCCTATCACCAAAAGACTCCTTAAATTCGAGAGTTTCTGATTCGCCAGCAGCAATAAGCTCAAGAAGTATATCAGTTGTTATGTCAAGCACGAGCTATTCCTCCATTTGAATATATAGCAGCTAAAAAGCAGAGAACCTCTATTACAGGTAATGAGTTTACGCTCAGGTATTTGAATAAAGTCCTCTTCTTCTATAAATTTATTTCCTCAATTTCTTATGTCCTCAGGTTGGTTTATTGTCTTCCCTCTTCATTCAGAAGTTGAACAAGCTCGTTATTTGCTTTTTTAACCTCATTTTGACAAAGGTCACACAATTTTCCCCATTCTTCATTGTCTCGTTGAAAATTAAGAACTTTATTGTTTTCATTAAAAAAATCATCAGGATTTTCAATCAATTTATTAAAAGATCTCGCTACTTCAGGATCTTCAAAAGGATTTTTAGCACGTGTAAATTCATTAATGAACCTCCCTCTTAAGGTATTACATGTACGAAAAATACTTGAAAGCGTGCTTATTTTTATCTCAAGAGATTTTTTATCTAATTTTTCATTTCCATAGGATTCCATAGTTTTTATGAGGCTTTCAAAAATCTCTTGGCGTTTATTGATGGATCGCTGAGTGGTTGCCAAAAATGCAACAATATCCTTTATAGGAAGAGTGCTAACGACGGCTTGTTTTGCATTCATTTCACTCTTAGTATTTTGGCGTTCTCCCTTTATTGAAAGCACGATGAACAACGCTACTAGAAAGAATATGGCTGATCCTACGATAATTCCTGCCCATTCCTTAACAACTTTTCCCCATACCCATAGCTTAACGGGGAAATTATAGTCCCCTTTGAGCACCTGGATCATTTCCTGGAGAGGCTCTTGTTTTTGGTTTTTATTCATTTTGAGCTCCTGTATTTTTGCAATTTCATTTTACAGTAAGGTTAAATTCCCAACTTAGTTTTAAGCTCATTTAAAGCTGTTTCATGTTTTTGTGGCGACATTTTCGTGAGATTGTGCTGCTTCCACTTTACAGCTGGCATGCTTTTAATGTGATCTAAACCTAAATAATCCCAGTCAACTTCGCCTTTCTTAACTGAAATAAGAAATTCTCGATCTTGCTGGTTGAAAGCTTTATCGATATTTTGAATCAACGCTTCCCTCGCTTCTTCAAGCTCATGATAGGATACTTTATAATCGGTCATCCCTAAAAACTCATTTTCAAATAAGGCTTGTTGATCCAATCGATTAGGATTGATAAATTCGGATATAGGCCTGCTTCCACTGATCAAACACACCAATAATGCTTTTTTTAATCTGTCTGTTATTTGATGATTTTGAAAAAAAATCATGACATCAAATAAATCTCTTGGATGTTGGCGATCAAGAGCTGCACAGAATTTACCTGCATATACATCTTCAAATGAAAGAGTATTAAGAGAAAGAACAGTTTCATATTTTCTTTTAATCGTTTCACAAGATTCCTTGAGCACAATAGGATAGACAGTTCCTCTCAATACGATATTGATATCCACTTTTATTTCTGTGTTTTTAGAAGCAATATTCATTTGTTTTGGAATACCATCTTTTGTCGTTTGGACTTTTACAAGAAGATCATGCTTCCTTTGAAGATTAAGTTCTACCCTATGGCAAAACGTTTCATTGTCTTTCAAAAAATCTTCCCTCGAGTTGATCTTTGTATAAGCTAAATCTATATCAACAGACAGACGAGGAAGGTCTGCATGGAAAAAATTAATGGCCGTTCCTCCCTTAAGAGCAAACAAGGGATCACTCATAATTGTTCCTAAAACTTCCAGAAGAAGTTGAACTTGTCTTTCAAAATAAGTTTTCATTTTCATCCTTATCCCATGATTTCGGGTATGTTATAAGAAATTCAGGGTCATATCTCCCGTTGTCAACGCCTTTTCTTATCCCCTTACCCAAGTTTATTTTAGAACGATCGATGCTTTTAAACCAATTGGCATTTTGTTTTTTAGCAAGACAGAGAACAAATCGTTTGACTTTTACCGACTGACAGTCTTCTAAAACTTCCTGCATCAGATCAGGGTTAAGAAAATGTAAATTTTCCATAAGATAATAAGCTTCATCCAAGTTATGATATTTATCAGAAAGATGGATGTATTCAAAAAATGCTCGTGCAGGATTAGAAATTGTTAACCTATATTCTCCAAAAGAATACTCTTTTAAACCTACTTCTGTAACAAAAAGACTGGTAGGTACATTGATAAATTGTACGGAGTCCTTCTCTTCCTTGAGCCATTTTGGCAGCCTAAATCCAGACTTGGTAAAAAGAAAGATTTTACTTTCTTGGAATTTTACAAAGTGAGCTTTTCCTTGCAGCTCAAGAGCTGTTTTCCCTCCTATATGAAAAGAAGTAATCTGTTGGAATCCCCATAGGAGTCCACTCCACTCAATTTTATCATCAGGTCTGGCAACCACTCCATGATGTAAAGAGTAAAGCCATCCTGAGGCTAGATATTTTTGGATGAGAGATCGAGAAAATCCTTTTTCTTTTAACCATGCTACAGGCAAAGCCGTGTGCATTGGCCATAGCTTTAAAAGGGTTTTTATTTTTCTTTCATTTTTCATACTCATGGTATGCATATTAACATAAAAATAAAATTACACCACTTTAATTTTACACCAATATGTACCCTTGTGGGGGTCTGTAGTGCAAAAATAAAAAGCAATATCTGTCTTTTGACTTTTCATGTAACCCATTTTCCCTTTGAGAAAGGAGGCTTTCCTTTATTCATCAAGCCTTTTTGTCGGTCAATTCTTTCACCCTACTGCCAAAGAGTTGAGCTGCTTGTCGCAAGGGTTCATCCGCAAGATGAGCATATCTCTGAGTCGTTGAGGCCTGAGTATGGCCCAACAGTTTTCCAACAATACTTAAGCTTAATCCACTTGAAACCAGGTGAGACGCATGGGTATGGCGAAGATCATGAATTCTCAGATCAGGAAACCCTGATTTTTTTCTTATCGTATCCCATGCCTTTTTAATTTCTTGAATGGACTTTCCTTCTACTTTCCCAGGGAAGAGAAAGGACGAAGAGGCCTGAGATTTCATGGTTTCTAAAATCTCAATAGCTTCAATTGAAAGAGGAAGATGCTCCTTCTTTTTTTGTTTGGTCAAATGAGAAGGTTTTGTCCAAACACCTTTCTCCAAATCAAATTGATCCCAAGTTGCATGCAGTATCTCTCCTTTACGAGCCCCGGTTAAGATAAGAAGCTTAAACACGCAAGCTGCAGATTGATTCGAATATTCTTCGAGAACTTTCCAAAGAACCTGTATTTCTTCATCATTTAACCAACGATCTCTTTTTTCTTCGGGGTAACGTTCAATTCCCTTTGCAGGATTATCTTCTCGCCACTCCCACCCCATCGCAAGCGAAAACATTTTAGACAATAAAGCTAAGGTACGGTTCGCTTGATAGGGGGTCCTTTTATGCTCACGATGAAGAGTCTCAATATCCCGCCTTGAAATATGGGCGACCTGTTCATTTCCCAAAGAAGGCAAAATAATATTCTTTAAGAGCTTTTGATCCTCTTGCAGACTCTTGGGTCTTTTCTTCTCCCCATGATGTAAAACGTAATCATGCGCGAGATCATTCATCGTAGGAAGATCGCGGTTTTCTTTTCTAACTTTTGCAGGGTCGTAACCATGAATAACCCCACTCAGGTATTTCTTTGCAAGAGAGCGGGCTTCTTCCGTCGTAACTTGTCCATGTACCCCTATTTTAAGCATTTTCTTAACCCGAGCAGCATTTCTATATTGCACACAATAGGTTCGCCTTCCACTGGGCAGGATGATAAGTCCAAATCCTTTTAATTCCGAGTCCCAATGTTTTATCATTTTATGAGAGTCTGGTACGATAGATTCAACAAACCGCTTTGTAAGTTTGGGCATATTTCCTCCACTGATTCACAAGAAAGGATTATAGCATGCATAAGAAAAATTTTCACCAAACTTTCACCAAGGTAGCAAGAATCAATGTGGATAAAAGTAGGATAATGAAGGCCAAAAAAGGATAAAAAATCGAGGTGACACCAAGGAAAAAATTCTAAAATATAGGCAGCACAAGGAATCAAGGAAAGAGATATGAAACTGATTTGTAATCAGTAGGTCGGGAGTTCGAGTCCCCCATCCGGCACCAGGGTTTTCCTAACTTTTTAAATGTCTCAGAATGAGATAAAAAATCTTCGGGTATACTTTGGGAAGAGGTGCATCTTGCTAAGAGATTAAGGAAGGACAAACTTCAGGCTTTGAGTTTAAATACACAGATACCCCTAAAGTGACAAAATCTATGATATCGTCTCTTGAGACTTTGGGACTTCAAAGCATTATTGTTGTTATTCCTGGAAATGCTTCTTATAGGCTTTCAGAGAAAATAAAGGTCCTTGGTTTGGATCAATTTATGACCCGTCTGGAATTATCTTAGTAAAATGCACCACCTTTGCCTGAATTATTCTATGCTGGCACGAAACGCTTCTCCCACAAAAAAAGGGCCCCAAAGGGCCCTTTTGATTGAATGAAGACAACGCAGTTATTTAGGTGTTGCCGGAGAGGATGCTTCTTTAAGTTTAGTTTTTAAGTCATCCGCGGAAAGATAGCCTGGGGCAATGGTTTTTTCACCAAGGATAAGAGTTGGGGTTCCATTGATTCCTAGGGTTTTAGAGAGCTCAAGGTTTTGATCTATTTGGGCTTGGATCTCTTTGCTCTTCATATCAGCTTGAAGTTTCTTCGTATCAAGCCCCACTGAGGACGCCAATTTCATAATTTCCTTTTTTGTCAGACGTTTGTCAGATGTATAAATTTCTTTTTGAAGCTCACTATATTTGCCTTGGTTCTTCGCTGCGAGCATCGCCTTAATGGCAAGCACGGAGGGGTCACCCATAATTGCAATATCCTTGTAAATCACTTTTACGTTCTTATTGGTTTGTAGAAGTGCATCCAATTCCTTATGAAACTTCTTGCAGAACCCGCAGTTTGGATCCATGAAAGCAACGAGAGACTCAGATCCCTTAACATTACCAGCCACAGGATCCGCAGTATTTTGGAAAATCTTACTCTTATTGGCAACAACAGCCTTTTCCATTTTCTTAAGCTCTTCCTTTTGCTTTAGAGCCATTGCGGCTTGAAAAGAGTCAGAGATAACTTGTGGATTTTTCTTAATGTATGCCGCAACACGACTTTCAATCTCCGTCACCTGCGCAGGGGTGAAGTTCGAAACATTAGGGGCTTGAGTTGGCACAACCTCTGGTGTTTTTTTTGAATTGTCAGCGAAGACAGTACTCGCAAGGGCAAGTGTTGCAACTGATACAAAAGCTATAGGAAGTTTTTTCATGAGTTTATCTCCTTTTTGTTGAGGACAAGAGGATAGCTAATTCAAAGATTATAAACAAGACACTCCATTAAGATAAATCATGATTATGGATTCACCTTGTGTTTGAGCACAAAAAAATATATCACTGACTCAATAAGAATATTGTGGGGATATATCTTTTGCGTTACTTCTTAATCCCAATTTTTATTGGAGCACTCCTTGTTGGATGTACCGTTGGGCCTGATTTTCAAACGCCCGAAGCACCGGACATTGGCTCCTATGTCGAAGAAAAACTTCCAGAAAAAACAGTTGAGACAGAAGGCGAGGGAGGAGAGGCCCAGCATTTTATTGAGGGCAAAGAGATTCCTGCATGTTGGTGGTATCTCTTTCATTCTGAACCTCTCAATCAACTTATCGCGCGCGGTATAAAAAACAGCCCAACATTGAGAGCTGCAGAAGCTTCTTTTCGACAGGCTGAGGCTGACTTACAAGTGTCCCTTTCCTCAATTTACCCCCTTATCAACGTTCAGGCTACTCCTGAAAGACAAAAATTTAGCCCTGCTATCTTTGATGTTCAAGCGCCTCCCACGACCTTTAACCTCTATAACGTAGCGGTTAATATTTCTTACACTCTTGATCTTTTTGGAGCTATTCGTAGGCAAATAGAAACTTCCGAAGCCCAACTTAATTATCAAAAGTTCCAAGTTGAAGCAACCTATCTCACTTTAACAACAAACATCGTGACTTCTGCCATTACCGAAGCAGGCATCAGGAATCAAATTCAAGCAACTCAGGAACTTATTGCTTCTCAAGAAAGAATTCTTCAAATAACTAAACAAAAATTTATCCTCGGAGGAGTTTCTCAACTGGATGTCTTGGCTGAAGAAACCCTTTTAGCGCAGACCCGTGCCACTCTCCCGCCTTTAGAAATAAATTTGGCTCGAATTCGCCATGCTTTGGCTGTCCTCGTTGGGGGCTTTCCGAGTGAGGCATCCGTCCCTTACTTTGATTTAAGCACCCTGAAGTTACCAACAGACCTTCCCGTAAGCTTGCCCTCTGAACTCGTTTGCCAACGGCCTGACATTCGCGCATCCGAAGAATTGCTCCATGCGGCAACGGCTCAAGTGGGTGTTGCAACGGCAAATTTATTGCCTCAAGTGACTTTGACGGGGAATTATGGATGGACCTCTGATCATCTTGAGACCTTATTTACTAAGAGCTCCGCAATTTGGGCAATTATTGGAAATATTTTACAGCCTGTTTTTCAAGGAGGGGCCTTAATTGCAAAGAGGCGGGGAGCTATTGCAGCTTTAGAGCAAGCAGTGGCTCAGTATAAACAAACCGTTCTTCAAGCCTTTCAGAATGTGGCTGATACTTTGAAAGCCCTTCAAATAGATGCTCATCAACTTCAAATTCAGCAAGAGGCAGAAAGAGCAGCCCGCGAGAATCTGGCTTTAACAAAGGCACAATATGAATTGGGTGCAGTTAGTTATATAAACTTACTTGATGCGGAAAGGCAGTATCATCAATCTAGAATAGGGCGTCTTCAAGCCGAAGCTTTGCGATTTGCTGACACGGCTGCTTTGTTTCAGGCCTTGGGCGGAGGATGGTGGAATCGCCCTTTTCATACACAATAAGCTGGTCTTATACTCAAGAGACTCTTAATGTTTCCATTTAATATTACAGCCTGAACTTGGTTTTTGGTTTTCAGAGATAGGCTTTCCTTCCAAAAGGCACCGTAAAGCCTTTCTGAGGTCTTCACCCGTGACAGGCATTTGATTGCCAGGGCGAGAGTCATCAAATTGTCCGCGGTAAACACAATGAAGACTGTCATCAAACACAAAAAAATCTGGGGTACATTCCGCCCCATAGGCACGCGCGATTTCTTGGGTTTCGTCATATAAATAAGGGAAGGGAAACTTAAAATCTTTGGCTTGTCGCTTCATATTTTCTGGAGAATCCTCTGGGTAAGAGAGCACGTCATTTGAGCTTATGGCAATAAAACTGACGCCTTTGGGGATGAAGTCATTCGCGAGTTTTACGAGCTCTTTTTCAACATGTTTCACAAAGGGACAATGGGCGCACATAAACACAACAACGTTAGCTTTCTTTGATTTGAGTTGAGAGAGAGAAACCGTTTTTCCAGAGACCACATCTTTTAAAGTAAAATTCGGGGCTTTTGTGCCCAGAGGAATCATTTGAGAAGGAGTAACTGCCATTGGAGAGCCTTTCTTATAGAGGTTAGCATACCATCATTTCCGCAAATTTTCCTAGCCTCTAAATAGTGATGTGTATGAGTACCTGTGACAGGTTTTGCATTGATCACATATAATGTCATAAAGAGGAATTGAGTGGCACAACAGTGTGATTGTTCAAAGAAACTCAATCAAGAGAAGCTTTATTCCTGAGTCCCGCTGTCAAGCAGCGGGATCATTAAAAATGTATTTTCACTGACAGACGATGTCTTATTTTTTTTCTTTGGATAATCTTTCGTTCACAATTTTATCCCAATCTTCTAGGAGTATACCTTTAATATCATGATAATATTTTTCCAATTCACTATTCTTAATCAACGTGTCTATATTAGATAATTGCTTGCTATTTTTGCAAAAATCGTTCTGGAAGTGAGCAGTTCTTTTGACCTTAATCTCTCGCCACTTTTTCTCTTGTTCGTCTTCTTCAAGGAAATAATTGATACTTGCTAAGCTCTTGGCATTGTTTAACGCTTTATGAGCTAGTATTTCGGAGTTAAAGCGTTCTTTATTATTTAGGCCGTAGATTTTCAGCTTGAATTCAAATTTTTCTAGAGCTTGTTTAATAGGCTTAAGTAATTCTTTTTCGATGCTTTTCTTTCCTTCTTTTTCAATTTTCTCTGCCAATCCATTTGTAAGTTGTCTAGCAACTTTGTAAGTATCGTTCACGTCCTCATCGTCTGGCAGCATCGCATATAAATTACTCATGCCTATTATAATTGAAACGCTAAGAATGACTAATTTTTTCATCTCATTTATCCTATAATATATTCAAAACAATTGACACGTAATGCGTAAATTTCTTAAAGTCAATACTAATTTTTAGAACTGTATTTATGAATCAATAACTTTACAGCCCTACGGTTAAACCATGGAACGTCAGGAAACTCAAGCTTATCTAACATGACGTCCCTGCTGTTTGATCGCGGGGCCCAGGGCAACTTCTTCTGTATTGAGACGTTGATTGATCATGCTGGCCCCAGCCTCCTTAGTATTCCCTGGACCCCGCGGTTTAACCGCGGGGCGTCACCTTCCCCTGTTCTAAAATTAACATCATGAATACAGGTTTTTAGAGTGTGTGAATTAAATCCCTTGGGTTGGATTTCCTTAAAGTTTGCTCATCGCAATTGCCACATCAACCATGCGGTTAGAAAAACCCCATTCATTGTCATACCAAGAAAGGATACGACAGAACGTATCATCGACGACATGGGTTTCTGTCATATCAAAGATAGAACTCGCTGGATTGTGATTAAAATCGATAGAAACTAAGGGCTCATCATTGACGGCCAAAATTCCCGCAAGCTCTCCTTCAGCTGCTTCAGCCATCAACTTGTTGATTTCTTCCTTTGAGGTGGGACGCTTTGTCGTAAACGTAAGGTCAACAAGAGAAACATTAGGCGTTGGGACACGAACCGCTGTGCCATCCAACTTTCCTTTGAGTTCTGGCAAAACCAAACCCACGGCTTTTGCAGCGCCTGTAGAGGCTGGAATAAGGGAGATGGCCGCAGCACGTGCGCGACGGAGGTCCTTATGAAGTGTGTCCACCAGCCGCTGATCTCCTGTATAGGAATGAATGGTTGTCATAAAGCCATGCTTAATTCCGATAGCTTTGTTGAGCACATATGCCACAGGAGCCAAACAGTTCGTTGTGCAGGAGGCATTGGAGACAACTTTATGTTCGGGTCTTAAGTCCTTATTATTCACACCCCATACAACTGTTATATCTGCGCCCTCAGCAGGGGCCGAAATAAGGACTTTCTTTGCTCCCGCTATAAGATGTTGAGATGCGGCTTCTCGCTTTGTAAAGTGTCCCGAGCATTCCATCGCCACATCAATGTTGAGATCTTTCCATGGCAAATCTGTTGGATTTGGAATGGCAAAAACTTTGATGTGATGCCCATTGATTTTGAGACAGTCTCCCATAACTTCAACAGTTCCTGGGAAGGCACCATGGATGGAATCATATTTAAAGAGATGGGCATTATCCTCAATAGATCCCAAATCATTAATAGCTTCCACAACGATATCAGAGCGACGGTTTTCAAGGATAGCCCTTAAAACAAGGCGCCCAATACGTCCAAATCCGTTAATTGCAACGCGACAGGTCATCGTTTTTTCCTTCAATCATTTCAACGATATGCTCCGGAGTGAGGCCAAATTTCTCGTAGATAATAGGATAAGGTGCTGAAGCTCCAAAATGATCAATTCCCACTATCAATCCTTTATCTCCCACATATTTCTCCCAGCCCAGGGAGGAGCCCGCTTCTATGGCGAGCCGAATCGTATGAACACCTAAAATCTCATCCTTATAAGCTTTGTTCTGCCTGTCAAAGAGTTCCCAACAGGGCATGGAAACCACAGCAGTGGAAATTTCTTTTGCTTCCAAAAGGGCTTGAGCTTTAATCGCAATTTCCACTTCAGATCCTGTGGCTAGAAGAGTCACTTTCCGTTGTCCCTTAGAAGGTTTTAAAACATAAGCCCCACGGGCAGACAAGTTTTCTGAGACCTCATCTCGAAGGAGGGAAAGTTTTTGGCGGGTCAAGGCGAGAATAGAAGGGGCCGTTTTTGACTCAAGAGCCAATTGCCAGCATTCGGCCACTTCCACGGCATCACAGGGACGAAAAACTTGGAGGTTGGGAATCGCTCTTAAGGCGGCTAAGTGTTCAATGGGCTGGTGTGTTGGGCCGTCTTCTCCCAGACCAATGGAATCATGGCTCATCACATAAACAACACGTATACCCATAAGAGCTGACAAGCGAATGGCAGGCCTGCAATAGTCCGTAAAGGTGAGGAATGTGCCTCCATAAGGAATAAATCCACCATGAAGGGCGATTCCATTCATGGCTGAGGCCATACCATGTTCGCGAACCCCATAATGGATATACCGTCCACTAAAGTGTTTAGCATCAATGCCCACCATGTCCTTAGCTTTTGTATTATTGGAGCCCGTTAAATCAGCTGAGCCGCCTACAAGTTCCGGGAGCTCTGGAGAAATGGCATCCAGCACCATTTGAGAAGATTGGCGCGTGGCAACAGCTGTCCTTTCGGAAACAAAAGTCTGACACAACTTTTGGAGAGGGGCTATCCAACCTCTTGGTAAGGTTCCCTGAAAGCGGCGTTCAAACTCTCCCTTTTTCGCATTCTTTGCCAGGCGACCCGTCCATAAACTCACAGATGCTTGATGCCGCAGTCCTGCCTTGCGCCAAGCTGAGAGAATAGAGTCAGGCACTTCGAAAGGCGGATATGGCCATCCAATGTTCTCACGAGTGGCTTGAATTTCCTCTGCACCCAAAGGGGAACCATGAACAGCTGCGGTTCCAGCCTTATGAGGAGCCCCTTTTGCAATAACTGTTTTACAGGCAATAAGAAAAGGCTTTGTTGCCGATTGGGCTTGAGTAAGGGCCGCATCGATTTCCTTATAATTATGCCCATCTATCACCAAGGTATTCCAATTTGACGCCTGAAACCGGGCCAGTTGATCGTCTGTGACGGCCAATTCTGTGGGCCCATCAATGGTAATATGATTATCATCAAATAGCACGATGAGGTTATTCAGACACAAATGGCCAGCAAGTGAAATCGCTTCGTGGGAAAGTCCTTCCATCAGGCAGCCATCACCAGCAATGACATAGATCTTATGATTCACTAGATCTTCCCCAAACTGAGCCTTTAACATTTTCTCAGCAATGGCCATCCCCACAGCATTTCCAAGCCCTTGGCCCAAGGGTCCTGTTGTGGTTTCGATTCCTTCAGCAAAACCATATTCAGGATGACCTGGTGTTCGACTTTCCCATTGGCGAAAGTTTTTAAGCTCCTCGAGGGTCATGTCCTTATAGCCGGTGAGATAAAGAAGAGAATAAAGCAACATGGATCCATGACCAGCCGAGAGAACAAAACGATCTCGATCGGGCCAGTAAGGAGCGGAAGCATCAAATTTTAAATGTTTTGTAAAAAGAACCGTTGCCACATCTGCCATCCCCATAGGCATACCAGGGTGGCCTGATTTGGCACGCTCTACAGCATCCATGGAAAGAGCACGTATGGCGTTTGCCATCATTTCCAAAGAAACATCAGAGTGGGGAGATCTCGAGTTCATAGCTTTAAGATTATACCTTTATTTTTTGAAAGATGCCTCTCTCTGAATCTTACGTCAACAGGAAAGGGAGAAAAAAACATCTTTTCATATTTCTTATTTTTGCATAAACTCTTTTTCATCCTCTCTATCTTGTTAAAAAAAGCGTCCCGGGACGGCTTAACTGATGCACAAAGATCGGAAGGGTCAATTGAAGAGTTAGCTAGCTTAGATCTTCTCGTTCAACTTTCCTGCCTTCTGCAGGCTTCATGATCAGGGAGATCTTGGTCCATTTTCCTTACCTCCCACAGGCAAGAGTAATGTTCCTTTCACTCCATCATCAGTATTTCAGAAGAAAAGGCAAAAGTCAAAAAAATGGAAAAAACGTTGAAATAGAGGAATATCCTTTTTGTATCAAATAGATAAAAGCAAAAACGACATCAATATGGCTAATTAAAGTTTCCAAAAAATTCGTTAATCGTTTGTTTTTATTGGACTAATCAGAAGGCCCCCTTTGTTATTGATAAAGCTACAGTTACAAGCTTAATAAGAAAATTATCTTAAAGTTCAGATCTAAAGTCTTCTTAACTATAGTGCAGAATGATGATGGTGCTGATGAGACGCTCCTTTTTTAGCTGTAATATGCATTTCGAGCCCCAGTGACTTATGATGTTCTTCTTTTCCGACCTCATCCTTCTTTCGAGATTTATTCTAAGGCTAATGTCCCTGTAAATGTCCCTGTAAGTTTGCACCTCAATGAGCGGCAAGTATGGTTTTTGGAGAAGTTAGCGGAAGGCAAACATTTCCGCTCTCCAGACCTTACAAAACGGTAGAAAGTGTCCGAGAAAACAGCAAAACGAGATATCTTGGTGATTCAGGAACACAAACTTGTTGAATTTGTTGGAAGTCCTTGATGAGGAACTTATAAGCTCATTCTTTAATGTCGTTCATGCTCAACCCCTTCCCTTCCTCGCCTAACCAGCAATAATAGGCTGTAAACATATCCCTTAAATCCCCGCGAATAAGCTCGTGTTCAAGCCAAGCTTCGGTCATGAGACCCTCAAGATGTTCAAACCGCCGAGTTAATTGTTGAGATAATTGCTCAAGTTGAGCTACAGTGCTTTTAGCCATGATGGATACCTCGTATATCTGTTGTGGTGAGCGTCGGACAAATGTTGTTGCATTTGTTCGGCGCGCATTTTCATTGTGGAAATGCTTGTTTAGATTACCCTTCTGACTTGCAGATAGCAAGAAAAAACTTTCCTTTTCTTTTCAAGTTGTTATAAGATTTTTGACAAAAAAAGTTTACAAATAGCACAATAGATATTTACAAAATCGCCCAACTAAAATATATAAAATAGCGGGTGTAAATTTGCAAAATGCAACAATTAAAAAGGATATGATCTCTCTATGAAACACCTTTATTCCCGCTGGCAAAGGTACAAAATTGAACAGGCTATGACAACACGACGAGTTGTTTTACTTATAGGAGCGCGCCAGTGTGGCAAAACAACTCTCGCAAAACAGTTGATCACTAGAGATATAGCCTATCTTAATTTGGATGATACAACACTTAGAGCGGCTGCAGAAAATGACCCTCAAAATTTCGTAAAACATAACCTAAAAACACTGATTATTGATGAGATTCAGCGAGCCCCCTCTCTTCTCCCAGCTATTAAAAAAGTTGTCGATGAAGAAACTCGACCTGGGCAATATCTCTTAACGGGTTCAGCAAACATTCAAGCATTACCAAGTACCCAAGAATCTTTAGCAGGACGTGTTTCCAAAGTTAGACTCCGCCCTCTTACACAAGGGGAAATTAAAGGAAGTCTGCCAGATTTCTTAACTCACGCTTTTAGCCAATCTTTTAATTTTCCTTGGACCTTCTATGAGAAAGATGCAATCATTGAAATGGCTTTTCGGGGGGGATTTCCAGAAGTTTTAACGCTAGAAGGTCGAAACCAGAAGAAGTGGCACAGAGATTATTTGGAGGCTCTTTTAGAAAGAGACCTTCAAGATGTTGCTAAAATACATAGATATGATGCGATGCGTGAGCTTATTAAAGTGTTAGCTGCTTGGTCGAGCAAGTTTTTAGATACTTCCTCCATCTCATCAAGCTTGTCGATCCATCGTCCAACCGTAGCCTCTTATATTAATGCCTTAGAAGCTCTGTATATTGTGGAAAAAGTCCTCCCTTGGACAAAGACGGACTATGGCCGGGTTGGGAAGCAATCAAAGCTATTTATGACCGACTCTGGTCTTATGTGCTCTATTCTCTCTTGGAATAAAGATCAAATCCGTTTTGATTCTGATCGCTTGGAAAAACTCATGGAAACTTTTATTTTCAATGAACTTGCTTCTCAAATTGATGCAAGTGAAAAGGATTATGAACTTTATCACTACCGAGATAGAGTAAAAAGAGAGATTGATTTTCTTATTGAACGTGAAGATCAAGCAATCCTGGGTATTGAGGTCAAATCAAGCTCATCCATTCAGAAAAAGGATTTTAATCATCTAGAATGGTTTCAAGAAAACCTTGCAAAAGGCAAGCTTTTCGTTGGTATCGTTCTTTATTCTGGGAATAGGCCTCTTTCTTTTGGTCAAAATCTTTGGGCCATTCCTATCAGTATGCTTTGGCCTTCAGGTTCGCTATCAACATAGTGTGAGGTTTAAAAACACAGTTAATCCATTAACGGACGTAATTAATCTGGAGAGATGAAGCCAATTTTAGTTTAGCGCAGGGAAACGCTGAGCCTCGAGGGATGGGATGGCCTACAAGCTAAGGGATCATGAATCCATGCCGGTCCTTGGTGTTTTCCAATGGGAATAACTCGCAGGAGCCGCGCGGCATGGCGTCAAATTCCAAGATCGAAAGGCCCTTCGCATTTGCCAACATGGACCGCCATCAACCACGGCAACTCCGACACCTGCACAAACATCGCCCAACCCATCTGCGATCACGCAACATTCCAACCCCAGCACAGCAACCAACAAAAAAACCCGCCCACCCCCAAGGTGGCAAGGCAACAAGACCCCAGGCAGGCACCAGCCGCCACGACCCCCACCTTCTGCCAGCACGTATAGCCCTCGGGCCACAACAGATCAGCACTTCTAGTAGCCCCCCACGGCCGCACTGCCTGCGAGGCCGCACCACTGGGTTCCTCCACATCCTCAGGCGACCCTACTACTGACACCATAGGCAGCCTACTGCCATAGCCCGAACGCTCAGCCTCTTCATCCAGGGGGCCAGCCCGCGTCTGTGGTGTAATCAGATAACCCAGACATAAGACCATACCTAACAGCGCTGATGTCCGCAGAAATTTTTTGTACATGTTGATTTTCCTTCTCTGTTGTTAACCCCATCGAATTCAGAGCAGATGGGGAGGGATAGTCTTGCTAGATGCTTCGATAGGAAGTCAACCCCTGAAGTTTTCGACAAGGCACCGTGCAGAAGCATGCTGTACTGAGAACGTCAGCGCCGGGTCATTCTATTGTTGTTTTGAATTAACGTGTATGTGAGCAAATACACATTTTCTGATAAGGTTTTGCATTTGAAGTTTTTGGTTTGCCAGATGTCATCATAGGGCTTGCTGTATCTAGCTTCTAAAGTATCCAGAACAAAATCTTTATTGTAAATATTTCCAGACGCCCCAACTTCCCAAAAATCATCATCCATCATATTTTCAAAGTCAACCCTCATTCTACCAAATTTTTCTCGATGAAAAATGGGTTCCCGTTTTTTTAGTTCATCTAAAACTTTATCAATTGTCATGGTGCATTATCTTCAGTTTTTATCCGGTTAAAATTCTGTAAGCCCTCAGTATCGCTCAATCACCAAATTTACATTTCCGGATTTTTCTGCCCGTAGGCGACAGATGCCTCCGATGGGAAAGGTGAAAATGGGGGATGTATGCCCAAAATCCGCATTGGCAATGACGGGGATATTTTTAAGCTCCTGCTTCGTTCCAATAATCGCCTCAAATTTTTCACGATCCATTTTAAATTTGTGTTCAAAGCGCCCAAAAACTAAGGCTTTAACCGTATGGAATAACGGTTGATGGAGGAGGGATTGAAGATCACGATCAAACTCCACATCTGCAAGATCGGTAATCACGCATTCTTCTATAAACAAAATCTTATTTTCAATCGATGGCATAAAAGGAGTCCCATGAAGGAGCTGAAACGTACAAAGGTTCCCTCCGAGAATCGTACCTTGTGCAGCGCCTTCATGAATAACCCAATAGCCGCTATTTTGAAGAAAGGTTCTCTTTTCTTGGTCTAAGTACCAAGGATCATCAGACCAAAGTTCTGACGCTTCAAGGGTCACAGGCTCTTTTTCAAAGGCAATTTTCTTAAAATACGCCAACGTGTACTCAAATCCTTTTTGCATCGCAAACGTGCTAAACTGAGGCCCTGAATAGGTAACCAAGCCCGTTTTGTGATAAATGGCATTTTGTAATACGGTGATATCAGAAAACCCGAAAAACATCTTAGGATGCTGTTTAATAAGGTCAAAATCGATATAGGATAATAATTGATTGGCATTTGAGCCACCAATAACGGCAAAAATAGCTTTAACATTTGGGTCTTGAAATGCCTCATGAAAGTCAGCGATTCGAGAATGAATGGAGGAGGACTGAAATTGGTTACTCTCATGAGGTGACGCCCAAACGTCACTTTAAATCCTAACTTTTCAAGTGCTTGAATGGCACGCTGTACATTTTTTTCGGAAACAATTTTTAAGCTTCGAGAAGGTGCAATGATGCGAATCTCATCACCGGATTTGAGCTTATTTGGAAAAAGTGACGACATCAAAATGGCTCCTTAAACTTTTAATCATCAAAAAAATGTGTGCCAACCCACACTTCATTTTTCTCTTAACATTTGTAGCTCGTTATTCTATCTTTTGCAAAGTCTACGTCATGAGCTATTCTTACAGGAAAATCAACAATGATACAGTTTGATCGCATTCTTATTATTGGTAACTCTGGATCAGGAAAAACCTGGTTAGGGAGAACTTTATCTGAAAGCAAAAAGATCTCCTTATTTCACATGGATAACATTAGATGGGGCCAAAGTGGGTATGAAATTCGCCGCTCAGCAACGGATATTGAAAGGGATTTGGAGGCTATTAAAAGCAAGGATCAATGGATTCTGGAGGGTGTATTTGGGAAAATGGCCCAAAGTTGCCTTTCTTTTGCAGACTTACTGATTTGGCTGGATTTGCCATGGGAAGAATGTAAGAAAAATCTGCTTGTTCGAGGCCCTCAGTTTGAAAATATCCTCACCTCCAGCGAAAAAGAAAAAGCCTTAAAAGCCCTCATGGAATGGGCTTCCACACATGACTCCAGAAACGATGCCAACTCATGGGGCTTTTTTAATGACCTTTATACCAATTTCAAGAATATAAAGATGTGTCTTCGAACGCGAGAAGAGATAGGGACCTTCCTCAACAAAACATATGAGCAACAAACACCATGAGCAAAATTCGAGAAGCAGTGGCGCTTGATGCAGAAGGAACAGCTTACGTTCACGTTAAGGGATGGCAAACAAGCTACGTTAGAATTATTGAGCAATCTTATCTTGATCATATCAGCTATGTAAAACGCTTAGACTTACGAAAGGAAGTATTATCTTCAAACAAAGGATTACAGTTAGTTGTTACCCTTTGACGGACAGATTATTGGCTTTGCCGATGTTGGTGCTTTACGTTCTGACGTACATTTCGAGCGATTTAAAGCTAAGGAGAGGAATACAGGTGAAATATACGCTATTTACCTTTTGGAAGAACGTAAGAGAAAAGGACTTGGAAAATCTCTCTTTAAAAGAAGTCGCCTCTGGCTCAACCATCATGGGTTTGATTCCTTTATCGTTTGGGTTTTAGCCGATAATCGTCGTGCGAGACATTTTTATGAAAGGGGAGGAGGAGAAGCTATAGGCGAGATAACTATAAACATTGGCGATAAAGATTATCAAGAGGTCTGTTATTTGTGTAAGCGCAATTTGATAATGTCCGGTTCTGCAATTTAGAAATGTCCGCATTTTAAAGCAGCCAAGAGAGTCTTATTTTAAAGAAATGGGATAATCTTGGAGTTTTTTTAATGGTACAAATTTTGTATCCCCTCTAAAAGTTAGGGCGGCGAGATTTTTGGGGTAATGTTACATGATTGTTTACAGATGTAATGCTTCATGTTACATTTAAGGTATGATAAAGAGTTTTTACAGCAAGGCTCTTAAGGAGCTTTTTTTAGACGGCAAAAGCCCTAAACTTGATCAAAAGCTCGTCGCCCGCTGTTTAAGACGGCTTGATGTTCTGGATCAAGCTGAAAAACCAGAGGATATGAATATCCCAGGGTTTAACTTTCATGGGCTCCAGGGAAACCCCAAACGTTATTCTGTTCATGTGAATGGACCTTGGGTCATTACCTTTGAATGGAGAGGAACAGATGCTTGGGCTGTTGATCTTGAGCAGTATCATTAAAATGATTCATGAGGAGACTAAAATATGAGCAAAAGAGAATATCTTGTCACAGAAAGAAGAAAGAGGGTTCCCACCCATCCTGGGCTAATTCTTAAGGAGGATGTTCTTCCTGATCTTGGAATGTCGATTACAGCGACCGCAAAAGAGATCGGGATTTCCCGGCAAACCCTTCACAGGATTTTAAAGGGGACTCATCCAATAACGCCTGGTATGGCCTTACGTCTGGGGCGCTTTTGCGATACTGACCCTATGCTATGGCTTAAACTTCAACAGGCCTATGATTTAAAAATGGCTGAAATTGAGCTTGAGGATGATCTTAAAAAGATTCCTATCCATCATGGGGCTGTTATTCATTAGAACTATGTTCTATGGGAGGACTTCACCCCGGTTGCCTCATCCCTTGCACTCTAAGCCATTCCTTGGCAGAAGTAATTTTATGATCGAGCCAGTCTTCCCCAGTGGAGAGATTTGGACCCTCAAGAGGGAGGGTCATTAAAACAGACACAAACGCATCCAGATAAGAGATCCGTTCAGCTTCTAGGGAACTTTGCTTCCCATCATATTCAGCAATAGCCAATCGCTCTCTGTAGTCTTCTGTGAGAGATGAGGAATAAAAGTGGGATTGTGAGGGGCTTTTTAGGGGGTCATTTTTTGTTTCACGAGAGATATACCGTGAAACAAGATTTTGGGCATTTGTTTCAGGGTTGTTTCGTAGCGTGTTTCTTTGCAACCTTTCTAAGGTCTTGTAAGCTAAGGCTTTTAATGAGGCTGTTTCAGTCATGTTTCATCCTTTGTTTCAGAGAAGGGATTTTGTTTCATGTTTCACGCCCTAGGACATGAAACGTGAAACAAGAGAGTTTTTTTGATGGATTTACTCATCCAAGTTTCCTTTTTCTTTGGCTTCTTTTAGTCGTCGATTGATGGTGGCCGGACTTAAGCCCGTCTCAAGGGCAATTTCTCGTTGGGTGAGGCCTTCCTTCTTAAGGTCGAGAACCTTCTCTAATTGACACTCTTCAAGTGCACGTGTCTGCCAAAGAAACCTTCCACTCTGTTCTTTAAGAGATGCTTCAAAAGGAGCGGCTTCTCCCCCAAAAAAGCCCCGGGCCTTTTCATAGTGAACCTCAAATCGAGCGCCCTCTCTTGGGTCATAATTGTCGGGCTTGCGAAGAGTTATTACTGTGTCGAGAATATCCTCTTTCCGTGAGGTTCCCCGTTGCCCGCCGTTCTTATTGGAGTGATGGACCAGAAGCACAGCTATGCCTCGCCGACGTAATTTTAAAAACCACTCCTGTAGAGGAATCCAGCTTTCCGATTCATTTTCTCTGCCATGTCTGCATAAAGCTGAATAGTTATCTAAGATCAGGAGCTTCACATCCTTCAGATGTTCTTCGATCGTCTGTTGTCCTTGAGGGGTGGAAAGATCAGGGAGCCCTCTGTCTTGTAGGTCTGGAGTAATGATAAGCAGGTTATCCTCCGTCACCCCCTCAGACTCACTGCTGTTGATTATTTTCGCAAGACGCTCTTGCATCACCACTAAGGGCATTTCTCCATCAACAAACAAGACCTTATGGGGTCTATCACTTGTCCATTTCCCATTAAACATGTGACCTCCCATCGCAACAGTATGGGCTACCTGAAGAGACACATGGGTTTTCCCCACTCCCCGAGGAGCATGGATCATGACAAGGCCTTGTTCGGGAAGAATGGGGTTTAGGATCATTTCTCGGGGCTGGATTTCCAGGGAGAGAAGGTTTTTGATGGTAATGGCTTTTAAAGTTGTCTGTTGAGTCGCTTTTTCAATTTGTTCTTTAACACCCCCTGTCCCCTCTAACACATGAAGGTCATTAAAGTCTGTGGGCTTTGTCTCGGTGTTTTTAAAGGTAGGAAACACAGCGGTACAACCATACCTCTGAGCAGCTTCTTCGGCCTTTATCCGACCTGTGTTGTGCTCTTTCCAAAGGTCATTATCGGCTGCAATCGTAATGGGGCTTCTGGGATAGGCTTTCTTGAGTTCTTGAAGGACAGGCTCTAAATTCCCAGCATCATATGCAACCACTGTTGCTTGATGAGTTGCCATATAAACACTCGCCCCCGTGGCATAGCCTTCAGTAATAATGATGGGTTTTCCGTCCTCTAGGTTCCCAATATGATGAAAACACCCCTTTTTGCGGCCGCCTATCAGAAAACGTTTGGTACCATCAGGATAAATGTATTGAAGGCTCCAAAGCTTTCCCATCGTATCCCGCAAGGGAATAACAAGAGAATCATTATCAAACCGAACCCCAAAAGGCTCAACTTTCTTCTTGATGAGATAAGGAGACTCACCTCTTTCAACAAAAGAAGTCCACTTCTCCAAAGCAAGACTTGCTGTTTCCTCCTGTTTGCAAAGTCTTTCTTCTTCAGCTGTTTGTTTGGCCTTTTCAATTTGTTTAAAAAGCTGTTCCTTATCTAGACCAGGGACATCCTTGTTCTTTAAGTTCCACTTCTCGTGGATATCCTGGCTCCAATCTCCAAAGGCACCCGCCATGCCGTAAAACACATACCACCCATCCTTGTTTCCTTTCCCTCCTGGGGCAAAGCGATGGATAGCGCCATCAGCAATAATTTCCCCTTTAAAGGAAATCCCCACATGATGTATGGCAGAGATGAAGTCTTTCCTGTAGTCCTCGTGTCTTTGAACAGGAGGAGAGATAAAGGCCACACACGATTGGCCCTGAGCTTGCTGGTATGTTTGGTACATATTTTCCCTTAATGAACATCTTTGTTATCATTGGCGGGCCTGTTCACTGTTCGTCTCTCCACAAACTCAAGGAGATCAGAGTAACGATACTTAGCAAGTCGGCCTACCTTCACCACAGGAATGTCATAACGTTTGTTGGACTTCCAAATGGCAAGGGTGACTTCTTTCACCCCTAAGAAATCTGCAGCTTCTTTGCGGGTTAAAAGGCGGTTTGGGTTGTATTCAGTCATAGATTTTGTTCCTTTCGTTAAGCTGTAAAGCCTGGTAGCTATGGACAAATATAAAAGAACACGGCTAAAAACAGGCCTCTTTCTATAAAGATATAAATAAAGAAGAATGAATAAAAGTTTCGCAAAAATATTTCTAAGGTAAGTTATATGGAAGCGTATATCGAGAACTATTGAGAACTTATGATGCTTAAAACAACAATACCTCCGCAAAAATTTTGCCGCAGTTAAGTTTGTAATAGTCGTCAAAGGAATATGAATTTTTTTCAAAAGTATAAAAAGATTGAAAATCCCTCCCTCTTATAATATCGTATTTTCGGAGTTTAAATTCGGATTTACGATGTTATGAAGCTAAGGCCCTTTTTTGAAAAAGAAATTACGGATGTTTTAGAAATTCATCCTGCATGCGCTCTTTTAGGTCCCCGTCAGTGTGGAAAGACAACCCTTGCCCGTCATTATGCTGATGTATATGCGAACTCTTCTGGACAGGAAATACATTTTTTTGATCTTGAAAATATCCGGCACTTAAATGCGCTCTCTTCTCCGGCTTTAGCCCTTGAGCCTTTGAAGGGGTTAATTATTTTAGATGAAATCCAAAGGAGACCCGATCTTTTCCCTTATCTCAGGTATCTCTGTGATTATTCAGACAAAAAATTTCTTATTTTAGGGAGTGCCTCTCGGGACCTCATTCATCAGTCTTCAGAAACACTTGCTGGACGCATTTCTTATATAGAGCTTACACCCTTTTCCTTAAATGAAGTGGACGATCTACGAACCCATTGGTTAAGGGGTGGGTTCCCAAAATCTTATTTGGCCTCTTCAGATGTGCAAAGTGAGCGCTGGAGGGCAGATTATATCACAACGTTTCTTGAACGTGATATTGGGGCTTTAGGGTTTTCAATAAATCCTGTTTTAATGCATAAACTCTGGGCAATGGTCGCCCACTACCATGGCCAAACCGCAAATTTTTCTGAAATAGGTCGTTCCTTGGACTTATCGGATAAATCAGTTAAGCGTTATATAGAAATCCTTTGTGGCTCCTTTATGGTTCGCCTTCTTAAACCTTGGCATGAAAATCTTTCTAAAAGACAAGTAAAGGCCCCCAAAATTTATATAAGGGATAGTGGAATTCTCCATAGTCTTTTAAATCTTTCCCCTCAGGATTGGTTTTTAAATCCCAAAATAGGGGCTTCATGGGAAGGGTATGCTCTTGAAGAAGTTCTCCGTTCGTTAAATATAAAAGAAAATGCATGTTATTTTTGGGCAACGGAAAAAGGAGCTGAGCTTGATCTTCTGGTTTTTAAAAATGGTCAGCGTTTGGGATTTGAGTTTAAACACAGCGATTCTCCAAAGGTTACGCGTTCTATGTACATTGCTATGGAAGATCTTAAACTAGAGACAATTACAATTGTTGTTCCAGGAAATGATACTTATCAATTAACAGAAAAAATATTTGTTAAAGGATTACATCCCTTCGTTCGTCAAAATTATAAACTCCAACTCAATTAGGCATTAGCAAGCATCAGCCGTAAGCTTTGCGCTTGTTTTTTTCTTTTCTCCAGGAATGATCCAATTATTGGGATCGTCGGCTTGAGCCCGTATTCTTTGAATAATATCCTGATAGGGCTCCAAGAGGATGTCTACCTCATCGCTCGTTACCCAATTAGGAAGAGGCAAAAGGGTTCCTCTTGGAAAGAAAATGTTTTCTTTAACATTTTGCGTCTCAAGAACAGAAAGGGTCTTTTGAAACCAATGAGAAAGGCTTAAAAAATGCTCTATCTCATCAGGAACGGATAAAGAGAAAAAAGAAATATTTTCTTGTCCCGCCTTCTTTTTTATGTACTCGAAAGCCACGATAAAATGACAGACGGCTTTATACTTTTTAAAACAGGCTGCATACCCCTTCTCTCCACAGAGGTAATCCGCATTCTGTAAATCAATCACTTTTGTCTTTAAGGGGTTGTTTCCTAAAATCATATCAATGGCTTCATTGAGGCTTGCTTCAGGACTTCCAAAGAAGACTTCATAGGATTTGCCAAGGCGAAGGAGCGCCCAAACAAGGCGATCAACAATCTTAAAGTGATTTTCTGCATCTCTCTTTTTGAGCTCTTGCTCAACAAGCCAGAGGGGATAGGCATCTGCCTGGTATTCTCTAAAACAATGATCATTCGGAATCCTTAAGAGAGACTTCATGGCATGAAGAAGATCCAGATCTTCTTTCTCCTTGTGGGCCTTGTTATAGAGGTCCGTATTCAGAGATAACACAACCCTTGCCCGTATATCATTGCACTGACAAAAGTCTTTACATGCACAATTGGGGGGAAACAAGAGAAGGGCCTTGATATGGTGGAATACATCATAGAGGACAAGGTCATGATGCTTGTCTAAATATTCAGAGGAGAAGTTTTTATATTGGTTCCACGGCATGCCGATTGATCCATCTTAAGTTTTTTTACACACCGCGAATTAAGAATCAGCTTAGCATTAATATAAATGCCCGCCTCTTTTAAAGCCGACGCCCTAATGAACTCTACATGCCCTCACAACTCGTCACGTCCACAATCTAAACGATCGGACTCCTACAACAACTCTACTTTTGCAGCACAGGCAAATTTTTAGCATTCTGGGCGGCAACATCCGGGTCAATTTTTCCATTTTCGGTATATTCCTCATCTAATCGCGTTAATTCCTTACCGTAAGTCTTCAGGAGGTCACACAGAGGGCAGGGGTTACATAGAGGGTTTACATCATAGTACTCGGTCCAAACTTTCTTCAATCCACAACAGCCAGCACGATCTTCCGGCCATGCGACTTCATGGACGGTTAAGTATCGAATGCCTAATTCCGCAGCCAGCCAGCTACAACTTTCACCTGAGCCTCCTACGGGAAGGTCCGCGCGACCGGAAACGGCTCTCGTGGATACCTTATGTGGGAGGTTGTTCGCCACTCTGTAAGTCCGAGCCACGCTGTTTCGGGCAACAGCATATCGAACTGCGTCCGGATCGTTAGCGTCAACTGTCCTGCCACCACTAGCGGGGCGAGGAAGAAGACAGCTAAGACATAAGAGCGTACCTAAGGGCTTGAGAAGAAATAAAGTAAATGATTTTTAAGGAGATCTATGCTAAGATCTCTGAATGACAGATAAAAAAATTGAAGAAAATAAAATCACTCTAAGATTTCAAGCAATCAAGCCAACTTTAAA
>Ga0209212_1002420_pt1 | contig 26635 bp, 21 predicted proteins | sample RifGroC2_FD_183996 | JGI IMG/M metagenome (GOLD analysis project Ga0209212, IMG submission 183996) | Groundwater microbial communities from Rifle, Colorado, USA - Groundwater C2 (SPAdes) (version 2) | ecosystem: Environmental > Aquatic > Deep subsurface > Groundwater | place: Rifle, Colorado... | reverse complement strand
TCCCCAAGCCGATGATCAAAGTGGCTGGCCGCCCGATCCTCGAGCGAATTATCCTTCATCTTGTGGGGTTCGGCATCCGACGCATCTTCCTTTCGGTCAACTATATGGGAGATATGATCGAAAGCTATTTCAAGGACGGGATTGAACTGGGTTGCAATATCGAGTATGTGAGGGAAGATAAGCCCCTCGGCACCGGCGGTGCGCTTTCGCTCCTTCCAGGGATACCGGACCATCCCGTCCTTATGCTGAACGGAGACCTGCTTACTCAGTTTAACGTCGGGAACATGTTGGACTTCCATGCGGATGGGGGATTCAAGGCTACTGTGGGCGTCCACGAGTATGTCCACACTATTCCTTACGGGATTGTGGAGCAGGAAGGCGACCGGATCACTGGGGTCAGGGAAAAGCCGACGCAGACATGGATCGCCAATGCGGGCATCTATGTCTTCGATCCGGGTCTGGTGGGGAGGGTGCCTAAGGATACGTATTTTCCCCTGCCGGCTCTTGTCGAGGAGTGCCTCGACCGTGGGGAAGCGGTAGGAGCGTTCCCCATCAAGGATGACTGGATTGACGTGGGTCAGCCAAAGGAGTTGAGACGGGCGCGCGGGGAGGGGGACAAGCCGTGAGCTGGGCGGGACGCAAAGTTCTGGTGACGGGTGCCGACGGCTTCATCGGGAGCCACCTCGCCGAGCACCTGGTTTCGCTGGATGCCGACGTGCGAGCCTTCTGTTTCTATAACTCAAACGGATCGATGGGCTGGCTGGACGGCTCCGTACCGGCGGTCAAGAAGGGCCTTGATGTGAGGCTGGGTGACGTCCGTGACGCCCGCTTCGTGGAGGAGGCCTGTCGCGGTGTGGATACCGTATTTCATCTGGCGGCGCTCATCGCCATCCCATACAGCTATATCGCTCCCGAGAGCTTCGTGGACACGAACATAAAGGGCACCCTGAATGTGCTGGAGGGTGCCCGTCGTGCGGGATGCCGCCGGATGGTGAGCACATCGACCAGTGAGGTATACGGTACGCCTGACAGCGTGCCTATCCGTGAAACCCATCCCCTTCAGGGACAATCGCCCTACAGTGCCTCGAAGATCGCCGCGGATAAGCTCTGCGAGGCCTACCATCGCTCCTTCAAGGTGCCAGTGGTGACGCTGCGTCCGTTCAACACCTTCGGCCCGCGGCAGTCCACCCGGGCCGTCCTCCCGACCATCCTGGTCCAACTTCTCGCGGGGAAAAAAGAGGTAAAGCTCGGACGCCTCGATCCGAAGCGCGACCTGACCTTCGTGGCGGACACGGTGGAAGGATTTGTCAAAGCTGCGGAGGTTGAGGGCATTGAGGGGGAGGTAATCCAGCTCGGCACCGGGCGAATGGTCTCCATCGGCGAGCTCTTCGATGCCGCCTGCGTTGCACTCGACGCGAAGGCATGCGTAGTCCAGGAGCACGAGCGCCTCCGTCCCGACGACGGCGAGGTGATGGTTCTCCTCTCGGATCCGTCGAAGGCCAAGTCAGTTCTCGGGTGGGAGGCCCTGGTCCCATTGGAGGAGGGCCTGCGGCGCACCGCGGCGTGGCTGGAAAAGCGCCTCCACCTCTACGACCCGGAGCGCTACCATCGATGAACCGGAATATCATCCCTCTCTCCGTGCCCTGCCTGCGCGGCAACGAATGGATCTATGTGAAGGAGTGCCTGGACACCAACTGGGTCTCCTCCGTGGGTTCCTTCGTGGAGCGATTCGAGTCCATGGCAGCCACGGCCCTTGGGGTCGGCCATGCCGTTGCGACGGTGAACGGGACGGCGGCCCTGCACATCGCGCTCAAGCTGGCTGGTGTGAAGGACGACGATGAAGTGGTTGTTTCGGATCTGACCTTCATAGCACCTGCCAACGCCGTCCGCTACCTCGGGGCTTGGCCCGCCTTCGTGGATGCCGAACCGAGGTATTGGCAGATTGACCCGCAGAAGTTGAGGGACTTCCTCCGGAAGGACTGCATCTACGCCGGAGGAGCATTGAGGAACCGCCACACCGGTCGCCGGGTGACTGCCCTCCTCCCCGTCCACGTTCTGGGCCACCCCTGTGACATGGGTCCCATCCTGGAGGAGGCCGGGGATTTTGGCCTTCCCGTGGTGGAGGACGCTACCGAAAGCCTGGGTGTTCGCTACAGGGGCCGGCCGGCCGGCTCTTTCGGCCGTATGTCTTGTTTGAGCTTCAACGGAAACAAGATCCTGACCACCGGAGGAGGGGGAATGTTGGTTACGGACGATCCGGACCTGGCACGGCGTGTCCGCTACCTCACGACTCAGGCAAAGGACGACGCCGTCGAGTACGTCCACGGGGAGGTGGGGTACAATTATCGCCTGACCAATGTGCTGGCCGCCATCGGCGTGGCCCAAATGGAGCAACTCGATAGCCACATCGCCGGCAAGCGGGCAACGGCGGAATTCTATACGAAATCTCTCTCTCATATCCCGGGCATTGGCTGTCCGGAGGAGCCGGAGGGCGCATTCAGCACTTTCTGGCTTTACAGCATTCTCGTGGATGAAAAAATTGGGGGCACGAGCAGCCGCGCCCTGCTTCGCCATTTGGATGGGATCGGCATCCAGACCCGGCCGCTCTGGCAGCCCATGCACCTCTCCCCCGCGCACCGCGGATCCTACGCGACAAACTGTTCCGTGGCCGAGCGGCTTTACCGTCAGGCGATCAGCCTGCCGTGTTCCGTGGGTATCAACGAAGAGGAGCGGCGGAGAGTTGTGAAATCGGTACGGGCGGCATTGAACCAAATCGAACCCGGATGATCGGACCTGAAACACGTCGGGGGTAGAAGTGTAATGGAACAGAAAGTTTTTTGGTGCAAACATTGTTTAAACATGTCCACGAGACCCAGGATCGGATTCGACGAGAGAGGGTGGTGCAACGCCTGTCAATGGATGGAGAAGAAAAAATCCATGGACTGGGCCCCACGCAAGGCGGAACTGGTTGCATTGCTTGATAGATATCGATCGACGACAGGCGGATTCGATTGCATCGTCCCCGTAAGCGGGGGAAAAGACGGATCCAGTGTTGCGTATAAATTACGATCCGTTTACGGGATGCATCCCCTTGCGGTTACCGTGCGGCCGGCCCTGGAATTGCCTTTAGGGAATGAAAACCTTCTGAATTTCATTAACAGCGGTTTTAATCATATCCATGTTTCGATCGATGTGAACGTCATGCGGAAAATAAACAAGGAAGGCTTCATCGAGAAAGGATTTCCCTATTATGGTTGGTTGATCGCAATTTTTACAGCGGTCATACGGGTTGCCATCAACTTCGACATTCCCCTTATATTTTACGGGGAAGACGGGGAAGTTGAATATGGCGGTTCAACAGAGACGGAAAAGAAGGATTTATTCGATATTGAATATATGAAGCGCATTTACTTTGAAGCAGGATATGAAAAAGTATTCAACAAGTTAAATATTTCCATGAAAGATAATTATTTCTTTTCCTTTCCTTCGGAAGGGGAATTAAAGGGAAGGGAGTTATTTTTTACGCACTGGAGTTATTTTGAGCCATGGGATTCATACAATAATTACCTTGTGGCAAAAGAACATTGCGGATTAAAGGAAGTAAGTGAGGCGAATGCCGGAACTTTTACGAATTTTGCGCAGAATGACCAAGCTTTGTATGCATTGCATACGTACCTGATGTATCTGAAGTTTGGCTTTGGTAGGGCGACGCAGGATGCGGGTATCGACATCAGAAGGGGTGCGATGACCCGTGAACAGGGAGTAAACCTTGTACGACTCTACGACGGACATTATCCGGAAGAATTCATGGAAATTTATCTCGATTACTACCAGATGTCCCAGGATGAGTTTGATTCCGTTTTGGACAAATGGGTAAACAGGGATTTATTCGTAAAAGTCGGTGATCGTTGGACGCCAACCTTCAAGGTGACCTGATGGCCGGACGGCAGGTTGCCGTTATAGATTACGGCATGGGCAATGTCTGGTCGGTTTTGAGTGCGTTTCGCTATCTGGGTGGCGAGGCGACGCTGACGGATGATCCCGACCAAATCATTACAGCGGACTTCCTCGTTCTCCCCGGCGTGGGTTCTTTCAGGAAGGCAATGGATTCGATCAGGAAAGCCGGCATGGACAAGGCTATCCATGAAGCGGTCAAGATCCGTGGCTCCAAAATACTCGGGATCTGCCTCGGCATGCAGTTGCTGGCTGCCTTCGGATCGGAAGATGGCGAGACAGCCGGGCTTGGCCTGATTGGCAACCGGGTTGACCCGTTCACGCCGCTTGAGTTGGGCCACAGGAAACTCCCCCATGTTGGGTTTAACACAGTGCGGTTCAATGAACAGGCAGGGTTATTCCGGGACTTACCCGGTCAGCCTGATTTTTATTTCGTCCATTCCTACAGGATGCTGATCGAAAATCTCGTAGGAAGACACGCAATCTGTTCCTATGGAACTGATTTTCTTGCGGCATTTGAGACGGAGAATATCTGTGGAACCCAGTTTCACCCGGAGAAAAGCCAGACGAACGGCCTGACTCTTCTCCGAAACTTCCTCTATTTATAATCCACATGTTGAAAAAGCGTGTGATATTCACCCTGCTGTACGACAGGGGATCCTTCATGCTGAGCAGGAATTTCCGGCTGCAAAAAGTCGGCAACCTGCAATGGCTGAAGAAAAACTATGATTTTTCTAAAATTGCCTTCAGCATCGACGAGCTGATTATACTGGACGTTTCCCGTTCGGAACGCGATGAAAAAATGTTTTGCGAGCACGTCAAGAAGCTCACCGAAGAGTGTTTCGTTCCCATTACAGCCGGCGGCGGGATTCGAAGTGTCGTGCAGTCGCGCAGGCTCCTTTGTTCCGGGGCGGACAAGATCGTGGTGAACTCTCTCCTGGCGGCCAATCCGGCGCTCGTCTTCGTACTGGCAAGCGAGTTCGGTCGCCAATGCATCGTAGCGTCCGTCGATGCAAGACGTTCCGCCGACGGGTACGAAGTATGGATGTATAATGGCGGCAGGCTGCAGGATGGGTCTCTTGGTGACTGGTTAACAAATTTGATGGATTTGCCCATCGGCGAACTCTACCTGAACTCGATGGATCGTGACGGTACCGGACAGGGGTATGACTTCGCTTTGCTTGATCATTTGCCGCGCCCCATGCCCATCCCCGTGATCCTGGCGGGCGGCGCAGGAAAATATCAACATCTCGCGGATGGCCTGTCGGAGCAACGGGTGGACGCCGTCGCTACCGCCCACCTGTTCAATTTTGTCGGCGATGGTCTTGAGCACGCGCGGATCGGGTTGATCGGCAGTGGTCATAACCTTCCGGTTTGGGATCGCAACACCGCACAGGAAATGAAAGATATTTTCAAGAGATAAGTGGCAAACACATTCAATTATCACAGAAGGATGTAACCATGGGGAAAGGCGAAATTTACGAAACGGACGCAAAAAAGCTTCACGAGGGTCGGCGCCAGGGGTACGAATCGGTTGAGGCCTACAGGAGGTCTTTTATCGACCCATCCACCGGTTTGGTCGCCGTCAAATACACAGAACACAGAGCCTGCCCGGTCTGCGAGGCGGCATCGGATCGCAGGATATTTGTCAAGAATGGCGGAACCTACGTAAAGTGCGGCGCATGTGGGATGGTTTACCTGAACCCCGTTTTTACCGATAATGCACTCCGAACGTACTACGAGAACAACACGTCTGTCCAGGCATCCGCGCATGTAAACGAAAGCGAATTCTATCGTTCCATCTACTCAAAGGGATTACACAGCGCCGAGAAATTTGCCAAGGCAGGGTCCATCTTGGACATAGGATGTTCGAGCGGATTTTTCTTGGACATAGCGAAAGTAAGTGGATGGCAGACTTATGGAATAGAGTTGAATCGGTCGGAAATCCAGATCGCCCGCGAAAAGGGGCACAAGGTCTGGAGTACGGCCATTGAAGAGATACGTTTCGACACAAAGCTGAACGTGATCACGATGTGGGATGTCTTCGAACACATCAAGGCGGGGAGGCAATACCTCCAAAGCCTCAAGAACCTGCTCGACAACAATGGCCTGGTATTCCTGCAGATCCCCAGCGCCGCCTCTCTCGCCGCGCGTGTTCTGCAGGAACGCTGCAACATGTTTGACGGTATAGAGCATGTGAACCTTTATACCCCCAGGACAATTTCTGTTCTCTGCGAAAAAGCGGGATTCGAAATTTTGCATTTTGAAACAGTAATCGATGAACTCCAAGTGCTTAAAAAATATCTGGATTACGAGGACCCCTACTTTGGCGATCGCGATGTGGGCAGCGATATTGCTTTTCTGACAGGGGATCTTATCCATGAGGCCCGGCTTGGCTACAAGATGCAGATCGTCATCAGGCCCTGCTGACCCGAGGTTTTCTGCATGACCGCTTTTTGTTCGACATGTCGTTTCGTCGTCGTGACTCCCGCAATTATGAGGGTGCGCCGATGAGTCTGCTGGAGCGATGGAAGATCACACTAAACGTAACAAGGGAATAACTCTCTGTATAATCTGGCAATTATCGGTGTTGGTCAATTGGGCAGCCGTCACCTGCAAGCTTTAGCTCGATTGACGTTGCCCTGTGAAATTGACGTTATTGATCCTTCTCCTTCGTCGCTTGAACTCGCACGTCAGCGTTTCAAGGAAACACCTCCCAATGAGTTCGTACGCGAGGTTCGCTATCATACGGCTATTTGCGCTCTGCCACGAACTTTAGATTATGTCGTTGTTGCTACCACTTCGGATGTACGTTTAGAGGTACTTGAGTCGTTACTGAAATGCACTAACGTTACATCGATGTTGCTTGAAAAGGTTCTTTTCCAACGTCTGGATGAATACACTTTAGCTAAAAATTTACTGGAGATTCATAAGGTACGTACATGGGTAAATTCCATAATGCGAGCATTCCCGATCTACTCTGAAATACGGGAATTTTTTGTATCCGAACCTTTGCGTTATTTTCAAGTAAGGGGAGGGAATTGGGGTTTGGGATGTAATAGTATTCACTATTTAGATATCCTTGGCATGCTAACCGATGCTGTACCGGTTTCGATTTCCACCTCGGATCTTGACGGTGTGCTGATCCCCAGCAAACGTAAAAATTTTCTGGAGTATACCGGGATGCTGCGCGGCAAATATACCGGAGGTGTGGATTTTGAGATAACTTCAATCGCCGGGTCTTCTGCCCGTTTGTTGTTGACGCTACGTTCGGAACACCGTACTTGCATAATTGACGAGGCAAGTGGTGAGACTGTTTTTTCCAATGCAGTAGACGGAAGTCGCTGGGTGTGTAAAAAATTTATTATGCCGTTCTTGAGTGAATTTAGTACCAGAATAGCCGAGCAAATACTCACTCAAGGAACGTGCGACCTATCCACCTTCGAGCAATCCATGCTCTATCATTTGCCGCTGATAAAAGCCCTGGGTGCGCATGCCGCGGCGTGCAATGGAACCCCCCCCGATTTCTGTCCCATCACCTGACTATTAAAAGCAGATGCCTAAGTCTATTAAATACATTAATAAGAGTTGGCTAATCGGCGCTGGAGGCATGGCGGTAGATTACGCCAAGGTCCTGACAGCATTACAAAATACTTTTATGGTTATTGGACGTGGACCCGGCTCAGCGGATGATTTCAAAAAGAAAACGAATTTGTCTGTAATTCAAGGTGGTTTGGATGCATTTTTACAAACAGCTCCGGATTTGCCTTATGCTGCAATTGTTGCGGTCAGCGTGGAATCTCTGGCGAATGTGGTACGAAGTTTATTGGAATATGGTGTTCCACGCATTTTAACCGAAAAACCCGGAGGACTGGATCGACAGGAAATCATAGACATTACAGCCCTTGCCAAATCCAAAGGAGCACGGGTTCAGATAGCTTATAACCGCCGATTTTACGCTGCCACGTTGCACGCATTGAGGTTGATAGCGGAAGACGGCGGCGTCCAATCCATGCACTTCGAATTTACGGAATGGGATCATGTGGTCCGCGGTCTGCAAACCGCACCCGGCGTGAAAGAAGCATGGTTTCTTGCCAACTCGACGCACGTTGTGGATTTGGCTTTTTTCTTGGGAGGTACTCCGACCGAGATGCAATCTTTTACCTCGGGTGGCCTAGATTGGCATCCGAATGCATCCGTCTTTGCGGGAGCAGGGAGGACTGAACATGGTGTGCTTTTCTCTTATCAAGCTAACTGGGGCGCACCGGGACGTTGGGGGCTTGAAGTGCTTACTTCGAATTATCGTATGATTTTTCGTCCAATGGAAACCCTGCAAATTTTGCGCAAAGGATCGGTCAACATTGAACCAGTTATAATCGATGATCATTTGGATAAAGAATTTAAACCAGGCCTATATGAGCAGGTGAATCGTTTTTTAACGGAAAAAAATGGTGGCCTCTGTACCCTGGATGAACAATTATCGCGTTGGAATTTGTATTGCCGCATGGCGGGTTATCCATGTCCCTGAACTTATAGAAATGGATAATCAATAAAATGAGTATCAAAGCTCTTTCTGTTGATTTTGTCTTTTATGGTTTTCTGGATCTTCTTCAACGATCTGTCAGCATCATCATGGTTCCGGTGTACACCCGGGTCCTCAGTCAAAAAGAGTACGGTGATCTCGACATCATAATCATTTTCAGCTCTGTCCTGTTTATTATTGTTGATTTGCAATTTACTGCAGGATTTTCACGCTTATATTATGAGCACCAAGCTGCCGGAAAGGGCAAACGATTTGTCGGAACTGCGATCATCGGCCGACTCATCGGCGGGGTGATAATTCCCGCCGGATTTCTTATTCTCGGATTACTTGGCTATATTGAATTCAACTTCCTCCCATCTTTCAAACACAATACTACTGCGTGGATTCTTGCCGCCATCGGTATTCCCCTGACACTTACCTATGACATCCTGCTATTGCATGCGCGAATGATCAGATCGAAGAAATGGTTTGCACTTGGATCGCTATCGAACTGCGTATTCTCGTGTGTACTCAGCGCCTATTTTGCCGTTGTATGGAAGTGGGGAATTGTCAGTGTGGTCTTGGGTTTGTTTATTGGAAAATTGGTCGGCTTGTTCTTTCTTGGCTTTGGGATCCGTAAAGAAGTCAAGTTGTGTCTGGATCTCGAGCCATTTAAGGAACTTATTCGCTATACGTGGCCACTTATACCTGGTTTTTGGTTGTCGTTTGGGTCCGTTTATGTGAGTCGTTTTTTTGTTTTTGCCGAGTTGGGCGCGGAAGAAAACGCAATATTGTCTCTGTGTATGAAGATTACGGGTGTCATTGGGATGTTTGCTATCGCTTTTCAATCGGCATGGCAGCCACTTGCGATGGCGCACATTGGCACTGCCGCCGCTGATGTATTTTATGTGAGGTCCACGCGCCTTTTCATCGCGGGCAGTATTTTCAGCATGTTTTGTATCGCGGCATTTCTTGATCCTTTGTTGACTCTTCTCGCACCGAGTGCCTATGGCGTGGTGAAATATTACTTTCCGTTGTTTGCGGTCGGAATGGTGCTGAGCACCTGCGCAAGCAATATACAGTTAGGGCATCAGATTGCAAAAACAACACACTGGATATCGATTAGCGCTTTTATTACTATTGCAATCAATGTGGCTGTCCTAATTAATTTCACAAAAAATCATGGAATATTCGCTGCTGGGTTTGCATGGTTTGTTTCATTCACTGCAAGTTACCTGATAATGTACTACACTGCCCAGAAATATTACAAAATACCTTATGATAATAAAGCTTTTTTCTATTTAGGATTAGGATGTGGATTACTTCTCATGCTGGGATTTTTCAGTTATAGGCAACTTATTCCGAACTGGATTTTTACTGTTTGCGCTGCAATGATAGGTGTAGTTCTTCCGTGGTTAGTGATTAAAGACTCGGAACGACAGGCAATAAAGGAATTTTTCAGGCAACGAAGCTTGCCAATATGATTAATGGAATAATATAGAGTCTATCGCAATATAATATAATTATTGGCTATATTATAATGCCGAAATATATTAAATTGTTTAATTGTATTTAGATGGAAATAAAGAAACATACGACAGGGTAATTCAATGAATCAGCACACTGAAGAAAATATACACTTGCTGCCAAGAGACAATAACACATTTATTATCTTAACCGCAGGCTACGGTTTCCAAGTCATCGAGCGTCTTTGGGATCGTATAAGGGCCGAGACGGGCTTCGTTATTTCACATATCCTGCATCCATCACTGGATCAGTGCGCATTGACCAAGCGCACCGAAACTGAACATTATTACTGCCTGCGTGATAACGTTCGAATGAAGATGCCGCCACCGGACAAGGAGTATTTGGCGTCGTTTGAGCAGACGGGTGTTCCAACCATTCACAATGCGATCATGTCCGATGAATTGCTTCGGCCTCTGGATTACTCGGAATCGCTTGCTTATGCTTCCTACATAGGACATCGGTTGGAGCATTTGTTCAGGCAGATCAAACCCTCGGTAATCGTCAGCGGCTTCGACGGATTTCACAGTAGTATGGCCCTGGCGGTGGCACGAAAGCTGGGCATACCATTTTTTGTTCTATGCTTCTCGAGTCTTCCCAAGGGACTGACCGGGTTCTGCACGGGAATGAATACAAGCACATGCTTCTCTGTCCGGCCCACATCCCCCAAGGTGCTGCGAGCGTTGGCGGAACGGACGATTTCTGAATTCGAATCGCATAAGCTGGTGGCACCGACAATACTCACGGAAAACAGCGTGGCCATGATCTTGAAGCGGTTACCGGGACGAATTCAAACTTTTTGCGAAGCCGTAAGCCGGGCGATCGCGCTGCGTTTCGACAAGTACACTCAGCCCCCTGTGTGGCGATCGGCGTTGAACTACTTTCGGAAACGACGGAATCTGATATTTCTTCCGACGAAGTGGTTCATCGAGGATCCCCCCGCGACGCCATACCTGTTTATCGGTTTGCATATGCAGCCGGAAATGGCGATCGACGTGTGGTCTCCGTTTTTCTCCGATCAGTTCAACGTCATCGAAGCCATAGCGCGGTCTACACCGCCGACGCATCAGCTCCTGGTCAAATTGCATAATATCGATGCGGATAATTATTCGCGCAGGCAGTTGGGCCGTCTGCGGCAGTTGCCGGGCGTACATCTGGTTTCTCCCTTCGCTTCGTCACGAAGATTCATAGAGAACGCGGCGCTTGTGCTCTCCATTCAAGGCACTATTACACTGGAGGCCGCGCTGCTTGGTCGTCCCGTGTTGGCTTTTGGAGAGACGAAGTACATGGTTTTGCCGAGCGTTTCAAGAGTAAACCGGATCACCGATTTACCGGAGCAGATTCGGCGCAAATTATCAGAGGAGCCGCCAACGAGGGAAGCGATCCTTCGCGGGTTCATGTCGTATCTGAGTTGCTATACGCCCGGTTGCTACAACGATTGGGAAGTCGCGCCATCGGCGGCGGAAATCGAGGCCTTGGCCATGCAATTTAAATCACTGCGCGATTTTATAGCAGAGCAGGGCGAGTATGCTGCAAAGTCGGGATGATAGGCCGCACGCGAGGATTGATTGCCTACAAGGAGATCCGGTTCGGGGACAGCAAATTGAATGTTGCAATAAGAATTTGTTATTTACCATCTGTCGAGAATTTATCAAGTAAATAAATGCGTATTCATAATAAGACAGCTCCAGTAGTTTTTCTTGCGATTTTAACAAGCGCATTTGCGCTTGCATTCATGACGGCCGATGAGTTTTATGTGGCCGCTCCAGGGCTTGCATGTGTAATTATTATGCTCTGGCTCTGGTTTACTTTGTGGGATCGTGACCAAAGGATTCCTTTTTTTGATGTGGGCATGCTCTGTGCCCTTGCAACGCTTGTTTATACTGTCTATCCCCTGGTGAATTATTGGGTGGGTGGGTTTCAATTCGGCATTCTTAGCGATGGACGGTTGAGTACACATGATCCTGATCCATTGAGAATCGGCTATTTTCATTTGCGGCATGTGTTGTATATGTTTTCTTTTGTATTTTTCTATTTAATGTTTCGTGGCAGAGGAACTATAGAAGTCGGTAATGTTTCCCCACCAGGTCGCTCTACCCGACAAGTAATCGTTATATTCTTCCTGACATTGACAGGTTATTTCTTCCTCTTGCAACTGACGACAGGTATTAATTTTAATGCGAGTTATGAGTCCGATGCATTTGAGAGCAAATTGGCCGCTATTGCGAACGCTCCTCTTTTGCTGTTGCAAATATCCGGCAAATTGGCGGGCATTCTGTTCGTTTTCAAGCTGGCGTTGCTTTACATCGTAGTTAGTCGGTGCAGACAAAAAAAGTGGCTTATCATTCTGCTTGTATGGATTATTGCTGAAATAGTTCAGGCGATTCTTCTGAAGGGAGCCCGAACCGGTTTGGTATTGTTCATGATGGCAACAGCACTTTTTTATCACCGGATGATTAAGCCATTGTCTATGAAATCTCTAATCACGTTAGGGGCAATATTATTTTTATTTTTCAATTTATTAGGATTGTATCGATCATATATGGATATTTCTTCACTGCATTTGGATTTGTCGCAGGCAGATGCGAGTATTCTTTCCAGTAATAACGAATTTCAGTCAATGCTGGGGACGGCATACGACGTACTGCAGCGAAAGGCCGATGGTGCTCATTTGCCGTGGTATTTGTATATAAATGATTTTATCAATATCCTTCCGCCACAGCAATTAATGCCGTTTGAGAAGGTAGATGCACCGGAGTGGTATCTGAGAGAGATTGGTGTCAGCGAAACCGGCCAGGGGTATATGTGGGGTGTTATAACCCAGTCCGTTGCGGGCTTGGATTGGCTGGAGCTAGCTCTCCGGGGTGCCATATTGGGATATATCTTGGCACGAATCCATCGCTGGTACCTTAAGCATCAATCGGGGTTTCTTGAAACATTATTTTATGTGTATCTTTGTCTGAACATATATTATACATTCAGGAATACAACAGGAAGTATTTTGGGATTTATTGTTTGGGAAATCATTCCAGTTTACATAATCCTACAGTTAGGCGCTACTATTTTGCGACGTTCCAAAAGCGATACGCATGGTATTGGTATTACCGCGACTGCGCTAAATTCAAAATAAATTATATGTTGAAACATCGTACTGTTGTAATTAAATTTAGTTACTACAGAGTTTGAGTATACGAATCCTTCACCTAATATCTAACCTGTCAGGCGGTGGGGCAGAGCGACAGCTGAGCTATCTGGCACCAGAGCTTGCTCGAATAGGTCATGATGTTCATCTGGGTTATACTAAAAACTGCCCTAATAACCCCGAACTTCCCGATGTTACACTCCACTATTTCAAGACACGCTCCAATTATGATCCAAATTTGCTCTGGCAACTGATTCGTCTTATCCGCTCCATCAAGCCGGATATTATCCATACGTGGATTTTACAAATGGATATTCTGGGTGGATTGATGGCCAGGGTTAATGGGGTCCCTTGGATATTTCGTGAACCGAGTTCGGCCATGGCCTATCCGCCGACTTGGAAGAACCAGTTGCGGGTTTGGGTATGCTCTGGCGCGAACGCTGTCGTGTCCAATTCTCGAGGCGGTGAGGAATATTGGAAAACCCAGCTGAAACACTGTCGCTGTTATGTCGTACCAAACGGATTGCCAGTCGATGAAATAGGCGGGATTGAAGCAGCGTTACCGCCCGGGTTATCAATCACCGAAGCGCCCATTGTGCTTTATGTCGGCCGGCTTACTTCGGATGCCAGCGCCGCCAAGAATTTGAATATTTTTTTAGAAGTACTGAATTGTGTCAGGCAGCGGCAAAATGTGTTGGGAGTCTTGAGTGGTGATGGTCCCCAGCGTCACGAATTGGAGGTGCTGCGACACAGGCTGGGACTGGAGGAGGATGTCCAATTCACGGGTCATTTGCCGGCCAACTCAGTTTGGGCCCTGATGAAGAAGGCCTCGGTTTTTGTATCGCTCAGCGCGTATGAGGGATGCCCGAATGCGGTTATGGAATCCGTTGAGTGCGGTTGTCCGGTCGTACTCTCAGATATCCCTGCGCACCGTGAGTTACTTGACAGGAGTTGCGCGGTATTTGTTGATCCATCCGACATACAGAAAACGGCCGACGCCATTGTGCATGTATTGTGTGATGCAGACGCTTCAAGAGCGCGCGCTTTGATCGCAAAACAGAAAACCAAGGAGTGGTCGATAGACAAAATGGCCCGTAATTATGAAAGAATCTATAGGGATATTTTATGAATCCGGATATAGAAAAATATTTGTGCACGACTTGCGGAAAAGATTTTATTCTCGCCAACGTGGAGCATCAGGAAGATGGCAGCGTGTGCGATGGAAAACTCGTGTGCCCTTCCTGCGGCGCACAATACCCGATCAGGGGCGGAATTCCACGATTTGTTCCTGTAGATACTTATGCTCATACGTTTGGTTATCAGTGGAACATCCACCGAAAAACGCAGCTGGACAGCTATACGGGATTATCCGTTTCACGAGATCGTTTGTTTTCCGTTTCCCATTGGTCGAAAAATCTGCAAGGCGAGCGAATACTGGAGGCAGGATCTGGCGCTGGACGTTTTACGGAGGTGCTTCTTCAGACGGGCGCCGAGGTCTTTTCCTTCGATTACTCCAGTGCAGTCGAAGCAAATCAAATGAATAATGGCAATATGCGTAATTTGCATATTTTCCAGGGGGATATATTTAACGTCCCTCTACCTAAAGAATCTTTCGATAAAGTCATTTGTCTAGGTGTACTGCAACACACGCCTGACCCTGAACAGGCCTATAAAAATCTTACGAAGTATCTTAAACCGGGTGGCGAACTTGTTGTGGACGTATATAAGGAAAATTTTTTATCGTGGTTCCAGTGGAAATATCTATTGCGGCCAGTGACAAAGAAGATGGACAAAGAACATCTTTATAAATTTATAGAGCGTTCTGTACCAGTCCTCATTCCATTCACTAAAACATTAAGGTTGTTTTTTGGTCGTATAGGATCTCGACTCTCTCCAATTATTGAATACTCAAATCTTGGGCTTCCTGCCGAGATAAACAGGGACTGGGCAGTGCTCGATACCTTCGACATGTATTCGCCGGCCCATGACCACCCGCAATCATTAAAAACAGTAAAGAGGTGGTTTTCAGAATCCGGATTGGAAGACGTTGTGGTACAGAACGGACCTAACGGGATTGTGGGAAGGGGCAAAAAACCTTGTTTCGTGGGAAACGAGGAGCGCTGAGTCACATGTGCGGCATTGCCGGCATATTTTCGAAGAATCCAATAAATGATCCGAATCTTCTTTTGAAGATGCGGGATTCTTTGATTCATCGTGGACCCGATGATGCAGGAGTATGGTGGTCACCGGATAAACGATTAGGGTTGGCCCAGCGGCGATTGGCGATTATCGACCTTTCTCCGGGCGGCCACCAACCCATGGAAGACGTCACAGGCCAGTATGTCATTACTTTTAATGGTGAAATATATAACTTCCGTGATTTACGCAAGGTGTTGCAAAAAGCAGGACATACCTTTCGTTCTGTCAGCGATACGGAGGTGTGCCTGGTATCTTATAAGGAATGGGGAAATGATTGTTTAACACATCTTAGGGGCGCCTTCGCCTTTGCGATTTATGACGACGTCAATCGGGAGCTATTTCTTGCCAGGGACAGGGCAGGCGAGAAACCCCTGTTCTACCGAAATTCAGATGATGGTTTTGTTTACGCCTCTGAATTGAAAGCATTGATGACCGATCCGGCTTTCCCGCGCAAATTGGACTTGGATGCCCTTAATTATTACCTTGCGTATGGGTATATTTCCGGTGCCAAGGCTATTCTAAAAAATGCACACAAGCTTCCTCCAGGGCATGCCATGATATATAGCCTGGATAAGAAAAATACTAAAATATGGCGCTACTGGGAGCTTCCTTCCAATCAACCTGAGTCCGGTGTTTCGATTGAAGATCTCACAAATGAGCTGGAAGTGATCCTCTCTGAGTCAGTGCGCGGACAGTTAGTGGCTGATGTGCCTGTCGGTATTTTGCTCAGCGGCGGCCTTGACTCCTCTCTTATTACGGCTATTGCTGCAAACATATCCGGCCAGAGGATCAAGACGTTCACCGTATCGTTTCCAGGGCATGGCTCATTGAATGAAGGTCCCCACGCAAGATTTGTAGCCGATCATTTTGGAACAGAACACACGGAGCTGGTTGCCGAACCGGCCTCGGTATCACTATTGCCGCAACTTGCGCGCCAGTATGATGAACCGCTGGCCGATCATTCCATTGTCCCCACAGCGGCTCTCGCCGATCTTGTCAGTAAATCGGTCACCGTCGCACTTGGAGGAGATGGCGGGGATGAGCTGTTCGGAGGCTACTCCCATTATAACTTCCTCCAAAGGATCGAATGGTTGAAGAAATATACGCCGGAAGGAATACGGAGAACCGGTACATACGTCGCGTCTTCCTTTCTCCCCGTCGGGACAAAATGGCGTAACCACATCATCGGTCTTGAAGGGAACGCTGCCCCAAGCATTAGTGCAGTAGATATGTATTTTGACAGGGCATTTAGAAGGAAATTGCTTTCACCATTATACCGCGCCGGTTATACGATAGCGGATTCTCCGGAATCCATAAAAGCGGCACATATCGATACCTCGTTGAACATGTTCCAAAATGCTGTAAGAACGGATTTCCAAACAACGATGGTAGATGATTACCTGGTAAAATCAGACAGGGCAAGCATGCTCCATTCACTGGAACTGCGTGCACCATTCCTGGATTATAAACTCATCGAATTTGCATTTGGGAGAGTGCCGGATAGCTTAAGGGCGTCCATGAGCGAACGTAAGATTCTTCTCCGAAGGCTTGCGAAACGGTTATTACCTGAGGGACTGAATATACATCGCAAACAAGGCTTCTCACTTCCTCTCGCAGTTTGGTTTAAGGGTAAATGGGGTACTTTTATGACGGAAGTATTGATGGAGGCTGATCCCGCCATTTTTGACAAGAAAAAAATAACGAGCCTGATTAAGGGACAGAGTTTGGGGCTCGTCAATGAAAATAGATTATTTTCATTAACGATGTTTGAACTGTGGCGCCGAGAATACAATGTTGAAATCTGAAAATCATCGAGAACAAACAGGATATATAGTTGGGATCGATGCATCCCGTAATCGATCCGGTGGCGCCAAAGTGCATATACTTGGAATTCTTAAAGATGTTGATCCGTTATCGCATGGTATCAGCAAGGTGCACGTCTGGTCTTATAAAACCTTGCTTGATATGTTGCCGGATGACCCGTGGCTGGTAAAGCATAACCCCCCTGAATTGGAAAAATCTCTTTTTCAACAGGTTTGGTGGCAGTATCGCTCGTTGCCTACCGAAGCGCGAGATTCCGGTTGTGATATTTTATTGAATACGGATGCCGGGTCGGTTTGCCGATTCCGTCCGGCGGTTGTGATGAGTCGAGATATGTTGTCGTATGAACCGAAGGAAATGGGCCGTTACGGGGTATCGACAGCGCGATTACGATTGATATTATTGCGGACGATACAGACAAGATCCATGAAGCATGCTGATGGAGTAATTTTTCTTACAAACTATGCCGCAAGAACAATCCAGGACATAACAGGTGCACTGCGGCGTGTTACCGTCATACCCCATGGCGTCGGAGAGAATTTCAAACAAGCTTCCTCTGCGGGGGCCTGGTTGGACGAAGCGGGCAGGGAAATTCGTTGTATATACGTCTCGAATGCCGAAGTATACAAGCATCAATGGATGGTTGTCAGAGCAGTCGGGCAACTCCGTCGAAATGGATACAAAGTTTCACTGTTGCTGGTTGGTGGAGGTGCAGGATGCCCGCAAAAATTGTTAGACGAGGAGATTGCGCGGATAGATCCGCAGAGAAAGTTCATCGAGACTCGAGGATTCGTACGTCATGACGAGATTCCTTATCTGCTTACTCAAGCGGATCTTTTTATTTTTGCGTCCAGTTGCGAGAATATGCCGAATACGCTGGTGGAGGCCATGTCCAGTGGTCTTCCGATCGCGTGTTCGGACAGGGGTCCCATGCCCGAGATCCTTGGAGACGGAGGTGTGTATTTCGACCCGGAGAATCCGGACTCCATCGCCGCGGCCATCGAGAGTATTATATTAAAGCAAGACATGAGGATATTTATCGCTAGTCGAGCAGAAGAACTATCGAAACAGTATTCGTGGGCGAGGTGTAAGAGTGAAACTTTCGGATTTCTCCGCGCTTGCATAGAAACCAGTAAGCACAATAATCAAGACAATAATAAATCATAGTAGAGGCAAATAATCATGAGTGTTAACGGATATAAAATATGCTCCAATTGCATCATGGACACGACTGACCCGGATATAACGTTTGATGAGCAGGGTTGGTGTGACTATTGTCGTAATTACTATGAAAATATTCTGCCGAACTGGCATCCGAATGAAAAGGGTGCGGAATTGATAGCCCCCGTTATAGATAAGATCAAGAAGGATGGAAAGGGACGTGATCACGATTGTTTAATCGGTGTTAGCGGTGGCGTCGATAGTTCCTACGTTGCCTACATAGCAAAGGAATTATTTGATTTGAAACCGCTTCTGTTTCATGTGGATGCTGGCTGGAATTCAGAGGTGTCTGCAAATAATATCCAAAGGTTGGTTGATGGGCTGGGGTTTGATCTTTATACGGAAGTTGTCGATTGGGGAGAGATGAAGGATCTGCAACTCGCTTTCTTTAAAGCACAAGTGGCCAATGTTGACACTCCTCAGGATTTAGCCTTTTTTTCCTCGCTTTATAATTTTGCAGAAAAAAATAAGTTTAAATATATTCTGACAGGTGCAAACTATTCGACGGAATGCGTTCGTGAACCGCATGAATGGGGGGCTTATTATCCATCAGATATGCGATTTGTGAAAGACATTCATCGTCGCTTCGGCCAAAATCCGTTAAAAACATTCCCAACTGCGGATATTTTTACATATAAGTTATATTATCGTTATTTAAAGGGCATAAAAATCATAAAGCCTTTAAATTACGTACCGTATATCAAAGAGAATGCCATACAGGAATTAACGGCTCGCTTCGGTTGGCAGAAATATGTCCAAAAGCATCACGAGTCCCGTTTTACCAGATTCGTTGAGTGTTTTTGGCTTCCAAGGAAATTTGGCGTTGAAAGGCGTAAAGCGCACCTCTCCAGTTTGGTGTTGACCAATCAAATGACCCGGGACGAGGCACTTGCCCGGGTAGCAAAACCGGAAATAGATGAACAAACCATGATTCAGGACTTTGAGTATGTAGCAAAAAAATTGAATTTATCAGTATCTGAATTTCAGAAACTATTCGAAGGAGAGAACAAAAGTTACCGAAATTACAAAAATAAAATGTTTTTTATCACCCTTGGAACAAAAGTAATGCGACTATTGGAATTAGAAAAACGAGTTATTAGATGATTGCGATATTGGATATCGGAATGGGCAATGTAAAGGCATTTTCTGATGTTTATAAAAAATTGAATATACCATCCGTCATTGTCAAGCAGGCCGAAGGCTTGAATAATGCCAGTAAGGTGATATTACCAGGTGTTGGTGCTTTTGATCATGCGATGCAGAGGCTTGAGAAATCAGGGATGCGGCAGATTCTTGATCAGATGGTTCTTCAACGTCATGTGCCGGTTTTAGGAATCTGTGTAGGGATGCAAATGCTTGCAGGTTCCAGCGAGGAAGGCAGCCTGCCTGGTCTTGGCTGGATAGATGGCGAAGTGAAAAGATTCAATTCTTTATCGACAGGACATTCCTTGCGGGTGCCTCACATGGGGTGGAACAATATCATACCATCAAATAAACATAATGACTTATTACAAGGACTTGATATTGACGCTCGTTTCTATTTTTTACACTCATACTATTTCCATTGCTGTAGGAGCGAGGATGTAATAGCTGTAACTGATTACGGTGAGAAATTTGCATGCGCAGTGAATCGAGGAAATGTTTTTGGTGTTCAGTTTCATCCGGAAAAAAGTCATCAATGGGGCATTCGGCTCCTTGGAAATTTTGCAAAGTCATAAAAATGCTTTATCCACGAATTATACCATGTTTGTTGATTAAAGATAAAGGACTTGTAAAGACAGTAAATTTTAAAAATCCGAAGTACGTTGGTGATCCTATTAACGCCGTGCGAATTTTCAATGAAAAAGAAGTTGATGAACTGATAGTACTTGATATTGATGCAACTTTTAAAAAAAGAGAGCCTGATTACAATATGATCGAACATTTAGCGGAGGAATGTAGGATGCCTCTTTGTTATGGGGGTGGTGTTACAACTAGTGACCAAGTACAAAGAATTGTTCAATTAGGTGTAGAAAAAGTAGCGATAAGCTCTGCAGCAGTAGAGAATCCAAACCTTGTGACGGAAGCGGCTAAATGCGTTGGGAACCAGAGCGTGGTAGTAGTATTAGACGTTAAAATAAATTCTATGGGCGACAAGTGTGAGATCTGGACACACAATGGGCTGAAAAATACCGGGAAATTTCTGCCAGAGTTCGCACTTCATATGGAAAGACTTGGAGCTGGCGAAATAGTAATAAATTCTATCGATAATGATGGGAAGATGAAAGGGTACGATCTCGCTTTAGTGGAAAAAATTCGAGGGTCGATAAGTTTGCCATTAACGATACTTGGTGGCGCCGGGTCACTCCATGATATAGGCCAGTTAATTAACAAGTATGGGGCAATTGGTGCTGCGGCAGGGAGTCTGTTCGTATTCAAAGGTGTGTACAGAGCAGTCCTGATTAATTATCCAAACAGGGCAGAAAAAGATGCACTCATTAAAAAGAATTATCGGACAGCTTGAGCGGATGCATGGTGCTTGAAGAAATGCGCCAGGAAAATTCATACTATATTGCCGATTGGCAGGGCAAGGCATCCTAAATGGATTACACAACTCGAGATCTTGGCTTCAAAATAAGGAAAACGTGTCGTTATGTGCGCCTCTACGGTTTACAGCGCACATTGATAAAGATCAAGGGTCAATATCACATGAAGAAGCGGTATTCGTCTTTGCCTGCGTTGAAATCGCCGCATGAAGGTGGGGGCACCGTTGGACTAATTGGCTGTGGAAATTTCGCATTCAGTAATGTTGCTTATTATTTACGAAAGAATTACGGATGTGTTATACGAGGTGCAATGGATACCGATCTCCACAAGGCCGCATCGCTCTATGAGAATTACGGGCTGCGCTACTATACCGATGACGCCGAAATTATCCTTGCCGATCCCGCCATAGATCTGGTTTATATCGCCTCAAACCACGCCACTCACGCCGAGTATGCGATACAAGCGCTGCGGGCCGGGAAGAGCGTCCATATTGAAAAGCCGCATGTCGTGCGAGAAGAACAGTTGGAGCAACTTTGCGCCGCGATGATCGAATGCAAGGGCAAGGTGAATCTCGGGTTCAATCGTCCGCACAGCAAAATCGGCCAATCGATCAAGCATTATATTGATTCGCAGCCAGGGCCGGCGATGTTCAATTGGTTTATCGCAGGTCACGAAATCTCACCCGAACACTGGTATTTCAAGGAAGGGGAAGGCGGACGGATTCTGGGGAACCTCTGTCACTGGACCGACTTCGTTCTTCAACTTGTCGCCGCCGAATACCGATATCCGCTTACGATCAACCCCACTCGCGGAAATAAACCGGACTGCGATATTGCGGTGACATATGTCTTCGGAGACGAAAGCATCGCCGTGATCACCTTTTCGGCCAAGGGACATACCTTCGAGGGGGTCCGTGAACGTTTCGCGGCGCATCGGGGGAATGTCCTGATCTCGATGGATGATTTCATGGACCTGACGGTGGAGGTCGTCGACCGCAAGCACCGGATCTCCAGCCATTATCGGGAGCACGGCCATGAGCGGACAATTCGGCGGAGCTATGAAATGGTTCGTCCGGCGGGGACCGCGATTCCGGGATGCTCGCCGGCATACGTATGGGAGAGCGGCGATCTGTTTCTGAACACGAAAAAGGCCCTGGAAGAGAACAGGGAAATAACGTTGCACCCATACGATTCGGCGAGACTCCGGGGCAGCATTCCCCGATCCGAGTAGAGGGACGGAAAACTTCAAGCGAAATGCACAACTGCACATGAAGCAACTTCTGCAAGATCTTCGCACCGGCAGGGTGGAATGTGCGGAGGTGCCGCGTCCGCTTGTCCGGGCGGGGCACCTGCTCATCGCCACGGAGAGGTCGTTGATTTCAACGGGCACCGAGCGAATGCTCGTCGAATTCGGTAAGGCGGGGTGGATCGATAAGGCGAGGCAGCAGCCCGACAAGGTACGCCAGGTCCTGCAGAAGATCCGCGCCGACGGTGTCCTCCCGACGGTGGAAGCGGTCATGGCGAAGCTCGACCGGCCGCTGCCGCTCGGTTATTCTAATTGCGGGACGATTCTTGAAGTCGGGGAAGGGGTAACCGGGTTCGCCTCCGGCGACCGCGTGGTGTCCAACGGGCCCCACGCCGAGGTGGTGTGCGTCCCCTTGAACCTGTGCGCGAAGGTCCCCGAAGGAGTGACCGACGACGAAGCGGTGTTTACGGTCCTGTCCGCCATTGCCCTTCAGGGAGTCCGCCTTGCGGCGCCGACGTTGGGGGAAACATTCGCTGTAGTCGGCCTTGGGCTGATCGGCCTGCTTACGGCTCAATTGCTGCGCGCGAATGGGTGCAGGGTGATCGGGATCGACATCGCCTCCTCGATGGAAGAGGTCGCACGTCTTTGCGGTACCTCGGTGTTCATGAATTCCTCGGTGGAGGACCCGGTCGCGGCGGCGATGGCGGCTACGAGCGGGCGGGGTGTGGACGGGGTGTTCCTCACCGCGTCCACGAAGAGCAACGAGCCGGTCTCCCAGGCGAGCAGGATGTGCAGAAAACGGGGGCGGATCGTCCTCGTCGGTGTTTCCGGGCTGGAATTGTCTCGCGCCGACTTCTACGAGAAGGAGTTGTCGTTCCAGGTCTCCTGTTCCTACGGACCCGGCCGGTACGACCCGGAGTACGAGCAGAAAGGACAGGACTATCCGATCGGATTCGTCCGTTGGACGGAGCAGAGGAATTTCGAAGCTGTTCTGGATCTGGTCGCCTCGGATCGCCTGGATGTCCGGCCCCTCATCGGTAAAGCGATTGCGCTGGACAAGGCTCCTGCGGTGTACGAGGACTTATCCGGCGAAGGGTCGGGGCTTGGGATCCTGATCGAGTATCCCGGTGCACGGAATCTCGAACCTGTATCGGCGGAGCCGCGACGTGCCTCCCTGCCGCGACCCTCTTCTCCTTTTTCTCCTGCGGGAAACGTGTCCGCAGGATTCGTCGGCGCAGGCAATTTCGCCTCTTCCGTGCTGATCCCCGCATTTCGGGATGCCGGCGCCCGCCTGGTGGTGATTGCTTCCGAAAAGGGGGTCACGGCGGCCCATGCGGCGAGGAAGTTCGGGTTCGAATCCGCGACGGCGGACTTCGAGTCGATCGTGTCCGAGCCGAAGGTCAACACGGTGGTCATCGCGACCCGCCACGATGCGCACGCCGGGATGGTGGCCGCTGCCATCCGCGCCGGGAAGCACATCTTCGTGGAAAAGCCGCTGGCGCTGAACGAGGCGCAGTTGGAAGAGGTGATCCGGGCGTACGAAGAGGCGGCGGCGAAGGGGTCTCTCCACCTCATGGTCGGGTTCAACCGCCGGTTCGCTCCCCATGCGGTTACGATCAAGTCTCTCCTTTTGGGGGTGATCGAGCCGAAGGTTTTCGTGATGACGGTGAATGCGGGAGCGATTCCGGCCTCCCACTGGACGCAGGATCCGGAAGTAGGCGGGGGAAGGATCATCGGGGAAGGGTGTCACTTCGTGGACCTTCTTCGCTTCCTGGCAGGTGCTCCGATCACGGACGTGCAGGCGCGCTCGGTTGGCGGTTCCCCCTCGGACGGAATCCGGAGCGACAAGGCAATCATCATTCTATCTTTCGCGGATGGTTCCATCGGCACTATCCACTACCTGGCGAACGGTCACAAGAGTTTTCCGAAGGAACGCCTGGAGGTGTTCTGTGGCGGCCGCATCCTGGTTCTCGACAACTTCCGGCGACTGACCGGATACGGATGGAAAGGGTTTCGGGGAGAGAATCTGTGGCGTCAGGATAAAGGGCATGCCGCGGAAGCGACAGCCTTCGTTTCTGCGGTGGAGAAGGGTGGTCCCCCGCCAATCCCCTTTGAAGGACTCGTCGAGGTCACCCGGGCGACGTTCCGGGTTGCGGCATTGATACGGAACTGCCAGGCATTCTGATTTTCTGCATTCCCAATGGCCCGAAAACTTGTACATGCAATCGATCGAATCTGTTATCCCGATTTTGGGGACAGATGGGATGACACATTATTTCGTGCGGAGGTATGCAATATTATCAGGGAAGACCATCATTTGCTTGATCTCGGAGCTGGAGCCGGGATAGTCCCTCAAATGAACTTTCGCGGAATGGTCAAACATTGTTGCGGAATCGACCCCGATGAAAGGGTTCTTGAGAATCACTTTCTTGATGAGGCAAAGGTGGCAACCGGTGATTCCATCCCATATCCCGATTCCAGTTTCGATGTTGTCATCTCAAATAACGTTCTGGAGCATCTTCAGTCGCCTCAGTTGATTTTTAACGAGGTGGCAAGAGTCTTGAAACCGAGTGGTTTTTTCTTGGTGAAAACACCAAACAAGTGGCATTACGTTCCCGTGATCGCCCGTATTACGCCTCATGCATTTCATTTGTTTATTAATCGAATGCGGGGGCGTAAATCCGAAGATACATATCCTACCTTCTATAAAGCAAATACCCCTGTTGCAATAAGTAGATTTTCGAAAGCTGCTGGTCTTGAATTAATCAGATTAAATATCGTGGAAGGACGCCCTGAATATTTGAGAATGACGGGGTTAACATACGTTGTTGGGTTGATATACGAAAAATTGGTCAATGTGACCGACCTGCTCTCGGTGTTCAGAGTCGTAATCCTTGCGTCAATGATAAAGCGGAATATCGAAAAAACCGCGTGATCGGGTTGGGCTATTGAGTTTTAACCTGTATTTCAATACGTTACGCCATTTAAGGTTTTCGCAGATCTACGGGAGGGCCTTTCTACTTCTTCCTCCGGCGCACCCATCCATTGCTCTTCCTCCGCCGAGGAGGGTGGCCCGGGGAACTTGGGTGGAGCCCGCCCATCGTGAACCGTCGATGTCCGGACAGGATCGCTGCCGCTTTCTGAACGAAGATCGGTCGATCGCGGAGGCGTGTACGTGGAATGACCCTGGAGCAAGGAAACTTTGGCTGTACAACCTCCACTACTTCGACGACCTGAACGCCCTGTATGCCGTTGCGCGGGGGGAATGGCACGGCGCTCTGATCCGCCGATGGATCGACGAAAATCCTCCCCCGCACGGTAAAGGCTGGGAGCCTTTTCCCACCTCGCTCCGGATCGTGAATTGGATCAAGTGGGCGCTCTCGGGAGGCGTCCTCTCCGATAAGGCAATCCACAGTCTTGCCGTCCAGGCGCGTCATCTGGAACGGACCATCGAGACTCACCTCCTCGGAAATCATCTCTTCGCGAATGCGAAAGCTCTGGTCTTTGCAGGATTCTTCTTCGAGGGACCGGAAGGGGAGCGGTGGCTCCGGAAGGGACTCGATCTTCTCGAGCGCGAAGTGCCGGAACAGGTCCTCCCGGACGGTGGTCATTTCGAGAGGAGCCCGATGTATCACTGCCTGATCCTTGAGGACCTGCTGGACCTCGTCAATCTCGGGAGGGTGTACCCGGAAGATGGCCGCGATCTTTCGCGCGGGTTGGCCGCGCGATGGTCGGAAACGGCCGGGCGTATGCGGAAGTGGCTCTCCGCGATGTGCCATCCGGACGGAGAGATTTCCCTTTTCAACGATTCCGCGTTCGGGATCGCCCCGTCTCCCGTAGAGGTGGAAGCGTACGCGGAGCGGCTCGGGCTTGGCCCTGTCTTGTCTCCGGACGAAGGGGTTACGCATCTCGAGGACAGCGGATACATTCGCCTGCAAGATGGAGGCACGGTGCTTCTCCTTGATGTCGGACCGCTCGGGCCGGATTACTTGCCAGGTCACGGTCATGCGGACACCCTTTCTTTCGAGTTGTCCCTGTACGGCAGGAAGGTGATCGTCGACACGGGAACGTCGACGTACGATATTTGTCCGGACCGGCTGTACCAGCGGGGTACGGGCTCGCACAACACGGTGACGGTTGACGGCGAGGATTCTTCGGAAGTATGGGGGAGTTTCCGGGTAGCCCGCCGGGCGAAGCCGTTCGGGCTGCGGATCGAGGAATCGGGCCGGACGGTTGTCGTCGAGTGCGCGCATGACGGATACAGGCGCCTGCCGGGCCGTGTCGTCCACCGGAGGAAATGGATCTTCGGCCCCGGGCATCTCCGCGTAGAGGATGTCGTCGAAGGCAGGTTCCGTACCGCGCACGCCAGGTTTCTCCTTCATCCAACTGTTGCGGATGCGTCGAAGGATCTGATCGTCCCCCGCACCTCCAACGGGTCCGGCGACTGGAGACTTCACGGGGGGAAACTCGCCCGTTGGCGC
>Ga0209212_1002418_pt1 | contig 26660 bp, 25 predicted proteins | sample RifGroC2_FD_183996 | JGI IMG/M metagenome (GOLD analysis project Ga0209212, IMG submission 183996) | Groundwater microbial communities from Rifle, Colorado, USA - Groundwater C2 (SPAdes) (version 2) | ecosystem: Environmental > Aquatic > Deep subsurface > Groundwater | place: Rifle, Colorado... | reverse complement strand
CCCGCTGTATCAACAAAAAGAACAGGCCCGAGAGGTAAAAGTTCCATGGCTTTCTCGACAGGATCGGTTGTTGTGCCTGCGATTTCCGAAACTATAGAAATATCCTGTTTTGTTAATTTATTTAAGATGCTGGATTTTCCGGCGTTTCTTTTGCCGAAAATCCCTATATGAAGGCGCATGCCGCGTGGAGTGTTTTGCATTTTGTTCACCTTAAAATTTATTACTTATTATATTTTAACATTCGCGTATTTTTTTAGGGTTTTTTATTATATTTAGAATGGAGGAAAATTTTTTTTAAAAGGATTGTTAAGTGTCTTTATCGACAAATTTTGTAAGGTTTCTTACGCCTAAAAATATGGCGGCAACTATGATAACCGCTAATTTGATTTGTAGACCGGCCATAACAATGTCAAACAAGCAGGTTCCTGAAGAAACCAGAAAATATACAGCATCAAGAGAATTCTGCACAGAATTTTTTGGATTGGTAAATAATCTTGTTTTTGTAACTTTTCTTGAAAATCTGGGTGGACAAATTGCTGCAAAAAAAGAAACAGGACAGTTTCTTGATAAAATAAATCTTCGAAAGATAAAGAGAGAAATAACTCCTAATTTGAATTTAAAAGAACAAAAAATTAAAACCGGTATACTTTTAGCATCTTTTATTGGTACAGCTGCATCGGCAGCTTTTTTTACGCCTTTATTAAATAATTTTGTTTTAAATAAATTTCTCGATAAAATCATTAAAAAAGAAAATAAAAATGAAGAAAATATTTTTAAAAAACATTACAAATTAACATAATTATTGTTTTTGTTATTTTTTAATTTAAAAAAAAAGATGCTATGATACTCTATAAAGATAGTTTTCAAGTTTAATAATCTATAAAGATTTATAAAAAAATACAAAAGAGGAGGCAATATGACTGAAAGCAAGAACAAAATTTACTTTGTGGATGTCACAAACAGGGATGGAGTTCAGACTTCACGTTTAGGACTCGCAAAGCTTCAAAAAACCATGATTAATTTATATCTTGATGAAATGGGTATAACACAATCAGAATTTGGATTTCCAAATACAAAACATGAAATTAACTATCTTAACGGCAATCTGGAGCTTGTTGACAGAGGCGCTATCTTTAAAACAAAGCTTAGCGGATGGATGAGAGCTTTAGCAAGCGATGTTTATCAGTCTTTTCAAAATGTTCCCCGTCTTAAATGTGTGAATCTTTCTGTTTCAACTTCTGATCAAATGATAACAGGCAAATTTGGCGGAAGAAAAGACAGAAAAGATATTATAAAACAGGCTGTAGATGCTATTGAAGCTGCAAAAATTTGCGGAGCTCAAAAAATAGGTCTTAATGCGGAAGATGCTTCCAGGACAGAAGAAAGTTTTTTAATTGAATTTGCAAAAGCTGCAAAAGATAATGGCGCTCATAGGGTGAGATATTGTGACACCCTTGGTTATGACGACCCTCATACAACTTATGAAAGAATTTATAAACTTGCCTCGGAAACGGGAATAGACGTTGAAATGCATTTCCATAATGATTTGGGCATGGCTGTCGCAAATTCTGTAATGGGTGCGAAAGCAGCTATTGACGCAGGTGTTGATGTTTATATAAATACCGCTGTTAATGGCATGGGAGAAAGAGCCGGAAATGCGGATCTTGTTTCCTGCATTCTTTCAATATTAAAAGCCAGCGGATTTAAAGATAAATACCAGCTTGACCCGAATATTGATCTTAGTAAGGCATGGCAGCTCGCAAAATATACTTCTTACGCATTTGGCGTTCCTCTTCCTATAAATCAGCCTGCTGTCGGGGATAATGCGTTTGCCCATGAATCAGGAATTCACGCTGATGGCGCTCTTAAAGACAGAAGAAATTATGAATTATATGATTTTGAAGAGCTTGGAAGAGGCGAGCCTGAAATGGTAGAAACAGGAAGAATGATTACTGTCGGCGAATATGGCGGCGTTAAAGGGTTTAGAAATGTTTATGAAAAAATGGAAATAGAATTTCAGGATGAAGATGAAGCCAGAAACGTACTCGAACTTGCCAGATATGCAAACGTACACACCCAAAAACCCCTTATGAACAATGAATTACAGTTTATTTATAATTATCCTGACATTGCGGCTAAAATAATGACTGTTACGCCTTATTATGCTCCTACCGGTGAACTTAAAAAGCGTATAGAGAAACAAATAGCAAAAACAGAAGGTGTTCTTAAGTAAAAAAGGAAATAAAAGATGGGAAAAACTATTGCAGAAAAAATAATAGGTAGTCATTCCGGCAAAGACGTTAAAGCAGGCGATTTTGTTGTCGCTAATGTTGATGTTGCAGCTGTTCAAGACGGGACAGGTCCTCTTACCATTCAGGAAATTCAAAAAATTGGGCTTGAAAAGTGTGCTAATCCTGAAAGAACAATTCTTTTTATAGATCATGCCGCTCCCAGTCCCAGAAAAGAGCTTTCTAACGCTCATAAAATTTTAAGAGAATTTGCTAAAAAAACAGGGGCAGTTCTTTCAGAAGTTGGGGAAGGTGTTTGTCATCAGCGGCTTGTTGAAGACTATGTAAATCCGGGAGAAATTCTTGTCGGTGCCGATTCTCATACATGTATGTCAGGGGCTTTAGGTGCTTTTGCTACAGGAATGGGTTCTACAGATGTAGGAATTGCTATTGCGCTTGGAAAAACATGGCTTAAAGTTCCTGAAACTTATAAAATAGAAGTAACGGGAGAATTTCATGAAGGTGTTTATGCAAAAGATTTGATTTTGCATTTGATAGGACTTATCGGGGCAGATGGCGCAACTTATAAGGCGCTGGAATTTACCGGTGAAACTATAAGAAAAATGCCTATGGCAGACAGGTTTACCCTTTCAAATATGGCTGTAGAAGCAGGGGCAAAAGCCGGTCTTATAGCTTCCGACGAGATTACGCAGGAATATTTGATTTCCAGAGGTCGCGGAGAACAGTTTAAAGTTATTGATTCAGATTCTGATGCTGTTTATGAAAGAGTAATCGAAATAGATGTAACTCGTCTTGAGCCGACAGTTTCCTGTCCTCATACCGTTGATAATACAAAACTGGTAGCTCAACTTGACAATATAAAAGTTGATCAGGTTTTTATAGGAAGCTGTACAAATGGAAGAATTGAAGATTTGCGTATAGCGGCAGATATTTTGAAAAATAAAAAAGTCAATTCTGATGTGAGGCTGCTTGTAATTCCTGCTTCAAGAGATATTTTCCTTCAGGCAACAAGAGAAGGGTTGATAGAAATTTTTGTAAAAGCAGGTGCTTCAATAATGACTCCTGGTTGTGGTCCTTGTGTGGGAGTACATGCCGGAATTCTCGGTGATGATGAAGTTTGTCTTGCCACCCAGAATAGGAATTTTCAGGGAAGAATGGGCAATACAAAAGGAAATATTTATTTAAGTTCGCCTGCTACCGCGGCATGCAGTGCTTTAACAGGATATATAACCGACCCGAGAAGGATTCTTTGTTCTACTGTTGAGCAAAGAACTTATCCTTTTGAGAAATATATTTAAAGGACTGAGATTGCCACGTCAGGGCTATAGCCCTTCCTCGCAATGACAGTTTTTTATATGTTTGAACCTTGAAAACTTAATACAGCGTCGAAAGACACGCCAGCCCTCTGGCGAGAAAGGAGGGAGTGAGATGATAGTACTTTTTAATGAAAAAGAGCTACTACTGATAATAGTAACTCTTTACTTCTTGATTAGAACTTAGTTTCGCTGGCTACGGAATTTTTTATTTCGTAGCCCCCTGTATTAAGTATTTTAACATATTTATAAAAAAATTAAAGTCTAACAGGAGAAAAATTATGATAAAAAAAGGAAAAGCCTGGAAATTCGGTGATGATATAAGCACAGACCATATTGCACCCGGAAGATTGTTTCATTTGAGGACAAATCTTCCCGAGCTTGCAAAACACGTTCTCGAAGATGCCGACCCTGAATTTGCTTCAAAAATGAGCATCGGGGATTTTGTTGTGGCAGGAAATAACTTTGGGCTGGGGTCTTCCAGAGAGCATGCTCCGCAGGTTATAAAAATCGCAGGAGTTAATGCGGTTTTGGCGAAGTCTTTCGCCCGTATTTTCTTTAGAAATGCTATAAATATAGGACTTTTGGCAATAACCTGTGATACTGACAGAATTAATCAGGGTGATGAGCTTGAATTAGACCTTTTAAAAGGGGTAATTCAAAACAAAACACAGGGAACAGAAATTGAAATGACCCCGCTTCCCGATGTTATGATTAAAATTCTTAATGATGGCGGACTGGCAAAACATGTTGAAAAATACGGTGATTTCCAGTTAGTTTAAAAATAAATATATTGCAGTTTAATTAACAATATGCTAATATGACCATATTGTCATATTAGGTTGGTTGGTATTTATTTTATGAATAAAGAATTTTATAAACTTAAATCATCTTTAATTAAAACATTGGCAAACCCTACAAGGTTAATGATTGTTGATTGTTTAAGAAAGGGAGAAAAAACCGTTTCTGATATTGTTAAAACTATTCAGGACGAACAGTCAAATGTTTCTAAAAATCTTTCTATTTTAAAGAATCAAGGCATTATTAAAGATAGAAAAGTTGGATTAAACGTCTATTATTCTTTAAAATGTACTTGTATAAAAGAGTTTTTTGGTTGTCTTGACGTTATGATTTCGGAGAATCTTGAATATCAACAAGAATTAATTAATAATTCAAAAAAGACAGAGGGATAAAATGATAGATATATTTGCACCCATAGATTTTTTTGCAAGATTCATTGTTTTTGATGTTTTTAAGCTTTCAGAAGCATCAAAATTCTCTGAAAGCTTGCATTTTTTTATATATGACACAATAAAAATCTCTATTTTAGTAATACTTATAAGTTTTATATCAGGAGTTATCAAGACATACTTTGCTCCTGAAAAAACAAGAGAGTTTTTAAGCGGAAAACATACGGGTTTAGGAAATATTTTAGCGGCTTTGCTCGGAATAGTTACTCCTTTTTGTTCCTGTTCAGCTTGTCCGCTTTTTATAGGTTTTATAGAGGCGGGGATTCCTCTGGGAATTACGTTTTCTTTTTTGATTTCCGCTCCGATGATTAATGAAATGGCGCTGGTTTTGCTGTTTAGTCTTTTTGGGCTGAAAATAGCAGGGATTTATTTGGTTTCAGGATTAATAATTGCCATAGTAGGCGGTTTTATTATTGGTACATTAAAACTTGAAAAATATATAGAACCTTTTGTTTTTGAGCTTAAAAATAAAGTAAAGCCTTCCTGCGCTTGTGGATGCGGGGAAGAAAAACAGACTTTTAAACACAGGCTTATAGAGGGAAAAAATCATTCGCTGGGAATTTACAAAAGCATTTGGCCTTATGTGCTTTTAGGGGTGGCAATTGGTGCCTGGGTTCATAATTATATTCCTACAGAGCTTTTGTTGAAGTATGCAGGGGCTGACAATCCTTTTGCTGTTCCTCTTGCCGTAATTATAGGAATTCCTATTTATGCGGGATGTGCGGGAGCTTTGCCTCTGGCTTATGTACTTGTTCAGTCCGGCATGCCTATGGGAACTGTTCTTGCTTTGACAATGTCTGTTACTGCAATTTCTTTCCCCGAATTTATAATTCTTAGAAAAGTTCTTAAGCCTCAAATGATAGCAATTTTTGCAGGAATCATGACTTTGGGTATAATATTTACAGGATATCTGTTTAATCTTATTTTTAAATTTATATAAAAAAAGGAGTAAGTATGTATAATGTAACTTTAATTCCCGGCGATGGTGTTGGTCCTGAACTTACAGAAGCGACTTTGACAGCAATAGAAGCAACAGGCGTGAAAATTAACTGGGAAACAGTTAAAGCAGGCGCGGATATAATTGAAGAATATGGAACTCCTTTACCTCAAGAGGTTTTGGATTCGGTCAGAAAAAATAAAGTGGCATTAAAAGGGCCTTTAACTACTCCTATCGGAACGGGTTTCAGAAGCGTGAACGTGGCTTTAAGAAGAGAATTGGATCTTTATTCATGTCTTAGACCTGCAAAAACAATTAAAGGCGTTAAAACAAGATTTGATAATATTGATCTTGTTATAGTAAGAGAAAATACAGAAGATTTATATGCCGGAATCGAAAGACAGGTTGATAAAGATACTGCTGAAACCATAAAAAGAAACACAAGAGGCGCATCAGAGCGTATCGCAAAGTTTGCGTTTGATTATGCAGTGAAAGAAGGCAGAAAAAAAGTTACTGCTGTCACAAAAGCTAATATTTGCAAGTTTTCAGATGGGCTTTTTCTTGAAGCATCAAGAAATATAGCGCAAAATTATCCTCAAATTGAGTATGAGGAAAGACTTGTTGACAATATGTGCATGCAATTGGTTCAAAAACCTGAGATTTATGATGTTCTTTTGCTTCCGAATCTTTATGGTGATATTGTTTCTGATTTGGCAGCAGGACTTGTAGGCGGGCTTGGTGTTGCTCCGGGCGCGAATTTTGGTGATGAAATCGCTGTTTTTGAGGCTGTACACGGCAGTGCGCCAAAATATAAAGGGCTTAACAAAGTTAATCCGACCGCGCTTATATTATCGGCTGTTCTCATGTTTAAACATCTGGGCGAGCAAAAAGCTTCCGAAAACTTGTATAATGCTGTTGTAAAAGTAATCGGGGAAGGTAAAAAAGTTACTTATGACCTTGGCGGAAGCTCTTCGACCATGGAAATGGGACAGGCTATCGCAGAAGAAGTCAAAAAACTCACATTAGCTTATAATTAAAGTAGCATTGATTTACTTTAAGATAAAAGGCGAAAAAACATGAAAGATACAGCTGTTCTTGAAAATCTTAATTTGGATTTTTTAAAGTCAGAATTGAGAAAAAACTGTTTAAGTCCTCAAAATAACGCCTGCAGTTTTTTAAAAGAAGTAAAAATTCAGGTTAATGATGTTTTATTAAATAGTTTTTTGGATAAAACGTTAAAAAGCGAAGAATATCAGGAAAAAATTTGTTCGGAATGTATTTGGCACAGAAAAAATCATTAGATAATAAGGGAATTTTTGAGTAGTGTTAGGGTTTAAGTATTACAAAATTTTTTTAACAAGCCTGCTGATAGGGATTCTGGCTAGCATTGGGGTGGCTGTTTATTCCCTGAATTGTAATGAAAAAGAAATCGAGTTTAGTGTTTACGAAAAAGGCATCTATGTTGTAAGTATAGATTCGGATTATTTTGCTAAAAATTCTGATATTTATGTTGCAGAAACTCCCCAAACTGTTGAAGAAGCGAATCTTGAAACAGTTGAAAATGCGGCGCGACAAAATAACGCAAAAGTTGCGATAAATACAGGGTTTTTTGATCCGAATAATGGGAAAACAATTTCTTATATATTAAAAAACAATAAAATCATTGAAAACCCTCAAAACAACGAACGATTAACGGGAAGTGAGGAGTTAAAACCTTATCTTAACAGGATTTTTAACAGGGCAGAATTCAGGATTTTAAAATGTCCTATAGATGAAATTCTTCCAAATGGTCAAATTAAGTATTATGAAGCAATGTTTGAAATAAAAAAACATAACGAGCCGCTGCCGTCTCAAGAAGCCTGTACTCTGGTTTATTCAATTCAGGCAGGACCGGAACTTGTACCTTATTTTGACCTTGAAAAAGAGTTTTTTATACTTAAAAAAGACGGTAAAGTAGTCAGGGAATCAGCTTCCGCTCTTCAAAAAGTTGCCCGCTCAGCTATAGGAATAAAAAAAGATAAGATTTTGCTTGTGGCTGTCAGCAATGAAAATTCTATGACACTCGAGGAATTATCCGGTTTTATGAAAAATCTTGACGTAGAACAGGCAATGGCTTTTGATGGAGGAAGTTCAACTTCTCTTTATGTAGATATTCCTGAAAAAAAATTAATGTTAACTTCCGCCAAAGACAATGCAGCGCGCCGGGTTAAATCTATTTTAATTGTGAAATAAAGATAGTTTTTCTAAAACATAATCCAAATCTTGTTTTGTATGCAAAGCCATGGTGCAAAGGCGGATTCTGGGCGTTTTTACAGTTGGGGGTCTTATGCAGGAAGCCATGATATGGTGTTTTTCAAGTAATTCCTGTGATATTTGCAGGGTTTTTTCTATATCGTCAAATTTTATGCAGAAAATAGCTGACTTCGGTGCTTCATTTGTCATTGCGAGGAGGCGCGAAGCGCCGACGTGGCAATCTATCTGACTTTGCTGACCGAATAGATTGCCACGCTCTACCGTTTTATTTCCGTCGCTCGTAATGACAATTTTATTTAATCCTGTTTTAAAATATTTAATATTCTTCCAAAGTCTTTTTCTTAAATCGTAATCATTGCCGATGATTTCAACAGCCTTGATTGATGCAGCTATTGCAGGAATAGACGGAGCTGTGGAAAATATAAAAGATCGGGATTTGTTCTTTAAATAATCTATAAGCTCTGATTTTCCGCAAATATATCCGCCTTCTGAGCCTGCGGCTTTGCTTAAAGTTCCCATTTGGATATCTATTTTGTGATTTAATTCTAATTCATGAGCTAAGCCTTGTCCTTTTTCTCCGTAAATTCCGAAGGCATGCGCTTCATCAAGAAATAAAACCGCATTATATTTTTCTTTTAAATTCACAATTTCTTTTAAAGGGGCTATATCGCCGTCCATGCTGAAAACAGAATCAGTAATTATTACATTAAATCTGTATTTTTTATGATTTTCTTCTAACAATCTTTCCAAATCTTGAGTATCACAATGTTTATAAATAAATTTGTTTGTTCCGGCAAGTTTTATTCCGTCTATAATGCTGGCATGATTTAATTCATCAGAATATACGGCATCTTTTTCTGTTAAAAGTGCAGAAATTGCTCCAATATTTGCGGCATAACCCGTTGAAAAAACAATAGCTTTTTGGGTTTCTTTTAATTCAGCAAGTTTTTCTTCAAGTTCTATATGTAATTTGTGAGTTCCTGAAATTAATCTTGAGCCGGTTGAACCCATACCGTATTTTTCAACGGCTTTTATAACAGCTTCTGTTATTCTAAGGTCGCCTGCAAGTCCCAGATAGTTATTAGATGACATTTGCAGGACTTTGTTTCCTTTGTATTCAACATAAGCCTCGGGCTTTGAGGAAAGTACCTTAAAATCGCGATAAAGGTTATCGGTTTTTATTCGGGTTAATTCTGTTTGAAGATGTTCGTAAAAATGCATTTTAGCTACCCAAAATTAATGTCATGTTGAATTCCCGATGCAGTCATCTGCCGGGTGAGTAGTATCTATCTGATGTTGGACAGATTCTTCGCTTCGCTCAGAATGACAAAAAAAATCTTCCACCTCTTTTATAACCATTTCAGGTGTTATGTTTTTAATACAGGCATAGTTTTTGTCGCATTTTACTCTTAATTCACACGGAATACATGGCAAATCAAGATAAATAGGTCTGTGAATTTCTCCCCATGCACTCCATTTTTTAGGATTCATAGGTCCGTAAATTCCTATCACAGGCACGTTTAAAGAAGCCGCTATGTGCAAAGTTCCTGAATCACAACCGACCACAAAATCCATTTTGTTTATTAGCGCCGTACTGTCTTGAATAGAAAGTTCTCCGCAAAGATTTATCGGTTTATTTTGGAGTTCTGTGTTGATTAAATTTAGGATTTTATCGTAAACATCGGAATCTTTTGCTGTTCCTGTAAAGAAAACCTGTGTGTTTTTTTCGTTTGAGAGATATTCAATTACTTTTGCAAAGTTCTCTATTGACCATTGCTTGTTTATATTTCCGCTTGTGGCGTGAATTAAGACTTTTTGTTTTTCCGATAAGTCATAATTGCTCATTATATCTTGAATTTTTTCTTCTGATTTTGGAGAAATCCAGTTTTCAAGGTGATTATCCCTTGCAGAAATACCATCAGCCTTTAAAACATCAAGAAAACATTCAATTTCATGTCTGTTTTTAACGTAAAGGATTCTTTTTGTAAGTAAAAAACCTCTGCCTTCTGTATTAAAGCCGATTCTTTCTTTTATTCCCGCTAAAAAAGCAAGAGCGGCGCTTGAAAAAGACCTTTTTAAAACAAAAGCTTTATCATATTTAGTTTGCCTTAAAAGCTTTACATAGCTGAAAAAATTCTTCTTTTGTTCACCGGTGTTCTCGTATTTATGCTTTTTTGTGGTGTCAAAATAAATTAAGTTGTCTATATAAGGGCAATCCAGCAAAACATCTCCCGAAACCGGTCCTACAAGCATATCAATTTGCGCTTTTGGGTAGGCTTTTCTTAAGTTTCTAAGAAAAGGGATGGTTAAAACAGTGTCACCTATGAATCTGTATCTTATTACAAGTATTTTCATTGTTATTTTGTTTCTTTTTGTATGTTTTTATCACCCACCCCCAACCCCCTTCCTCAAGAATGAGTTCAAGACCTCCAAGCCTGCGAAGCCGTCTTTCAGTCTTTACACTCCCGCTTCGCACGGGAGGGGGCTAGAGTTTTATTTTGGGCTCGCTTTCCGTCCACTTCGTGGACGCGCTCGCCCTTTTATTTTAACAAGGAATTTCTTTTAACAATTCTTCTAAATCCAGTTCTACTCTTAGTTTCAGTGCGCAAATTTTGATTTTTGTGTCAATTTCGTTTAAAAAAGGCATTAATTTTACAGCGTCTTTTTCTGTTGTAATTATTGAATCCGCGCCTTTTTCCTGTGCTTTTTCAATTAGGTTTTCAACAACAAGTTTAGTATAAAGATAATGATCTTCAAAAATCATTTCACTTAAAAGTTGAATATTTTGGCATTTTAAAGAATTAAAGAAAAATTCGGGTTGACCTATTCCTGCAAAAGCAATGGCTTTTAGGGGATAAAAAAGCTCTTTTGTTTTTAAATCATAGATTTTATCAGGATTTAGTTTGCAAACAACAGATTTTTTGCCGTATTTTTCTTGTATTTTTTTGGCAACTACTTCGCATTGTTTTTCAGAGGCTTTATCAAAAGGTTTTTTGTTCACAATAATAACTTTGTCTGCTCTTTTAATCCTGTTTTCAAGCTCTCTCAAAGGTCCTGCGGGTAATAAAAACCCGTTTCCCGAAACTTTTATGCAGTCAATTAAAACAATATCCAAGTCCCGTTTAAGTTTTAAATGTTGAAAACCGTCGTCAAGCAATAAAAATTCGCTTTTAAAATTATTTATTGCGTATTGTCCTGATTTTACCCTGTTTTTTCCTGTAATTACCGCGGTATTTTTGCAATTTTCCGCCATCCAGTAAGGCTCGTCACCTGCCAGTATAGAGTTATAGAATATTTTTTCTCCGTTGCTTATTATGTTTGTGTTTTTGTTGGAAAGTTGTCCGCCGTAGCCTCTGCTGATTATTGCGATTCGCTTATTTAAATTTTGGCTGATATAATTAGCTATTTCGCAGGTTACAGGTGTTTTTCCTGTTCCTCCCGTGGTTAAATTGCCTACTGAAATCACATAAGCGTTTAATTTTGTGCTTTTTAAGAGTTTAAATTTATAAAGAAATTCTCTTATTTGAACTATAATCCCGTAAAAACCGGAACAAAGCAGCAAAATACTTAAAAACAGCCAATCTTGCGGTTTTATTTCTTCATGGTAGTGGATTTTATTTAAATAAGTTTTCATAAGAAATTTACAATGACCTACTTTTTATAAAAAAATCTATTATTGGCTGATTATATTTTTTTGACCAAAGATGTTTTAAAGTGCTTTTACCGCCTTTGTCTTGCAGAATATAGGATCCTTCGTTTTTGTAACCATGCAGATTTAAAAAATATTCAGCCTTTTTCATACATGATAGGTCAATTAAACGATCACCGGCATTATGGAATTGTTTAAAAGAAGGTTTTTTTACAGGATTAGCAGTATACCATTGTTTTTCATGAGGATATTTATTTGCTTTACAAGCATTATCCTTGAGAACATTTTTATGTGTTTCATTATCAAAATAAAAACCCGGAGCGTTTTTGCGTAAAGTAATATAATTGGTACAAGTTAAAGATGTTCCATAGGGATCACCTGCTGAAACCGGAACAAATGAGGTTATCTTGTCATCAAATTTTGTAGAAGCAAGAATAGTCATAAAGCCGCCATTTGATATTCCTGTCATAAATATATTTTCAGCACTATATGCCGGTCTTAATTTTGGAATTATGTTTACAATTACTTCTTTGATAAAATAGAGATCCAAATTGGGTTTATTTTCTGAATAAAGACAGTCGAATCTTTTTCCTGCCGGTTTGCCTGTTTTATCAGTAACAACGTTGTAAGCAGAATCCAGAGCAAAAAGGGCAAAACCGTTTTTAACAGCCAAATCACTAAATTTTGACATAGGTTCACAGATGCGGAGTTTGCTGCCCCAATTTGTATAATTTCCTCCTCCGCCGTGAAGCAGAATAATAGCTCCATTATTCCATTTTCCGGCAGGTTCTTTCCATAAAAGCTGTCTTTTAATGCCGCTGACATTAATTGTTATTTTTTTCCAGCCATTTGACAGGCAATCTTTTTCATGAAGGGAATAATCTCGTTCTTTGTTTGCTTTTGCGGTTATACAGATAAAAAACGATAAGGCAATAATAAATACTATAAAAGATTTTCGCATTTTATTATTCTCCTTTTTGTTATAAGTTTTCATTGTTTATTGGAAAAGAAGTCTTAATAACAAAAATCTTTTGTTTAATTTATTAGAAAATTTCTTCATATCTTTTGAAATTTCTTGGGAGTTGTCCAAAATTTCTTTTAATCTGTCTTTTTCTTCGGTTGTCAATTCGTCAACCGTATCAAGAACCTGTGACAGCTTGGTAATTGACGTGTTTAAGTTATTTACGGTCGTATCAATTTTAGTGTTGAATTCCTTATTTTTGGTCAGGTCGTTCACGTATTTAACCACTTCGGAAAGATCTTTTGTTGTGGAATTAATATTTACAAGGCTGTCTTGAAGTTTTGAATCAGCTAAAAGATCGGATATTTGTTCAGAAGATTTTTGAATTGATTCAGAAGTTGAAATAAGGCTTGTTTTGAATCTTTTGTCTCCGACAATGCTGTTTAAATTGTCAGAAAGGACTATCATGTTGTCAGAAAGCTTTGTTGAAAGAGAAATAAGGTTTGTAATATCGTCTTTTGATGAAGTCAATATATCAGAAGCCTGATCCATAACGTTAGAAGCCTTTTCGCTAAAGTCTTTTGTGTTATTCAGGGTTATTCTAATATCATCAATAAATTTGTCGGAAAGCAGTCTGTTTATTCGGTCATTGGTTTCTTTTAAGGCGGATGCTGATTCAAGCTGGATATCAAAAAATTCGCGCATCCTGATAGGTTCAATTACTGTATATTTTGATTGAAATTCCGGAGTTTCAAGAATAACATTGTCAGGAGGGGCTATTTGAAGCTTAAATTCTTGTGTACTATCATCAAAAACCAAATTATATGTTGAATATCTGGGAACAACAAAGCCCGGCTTTGTTATAACATATTCGATTTTATAAGTATAAGGAGTTTTTATTGATTTTTTTTCATCGGGAGTTAAAGTTCTTGAATCAATTATTCCTGAATTTTTTATTTCGCCGACAGCAACGTATTTGCCTGAAACAAGAAGTTCAACACAGCACCCGTTTTTTAAAAGTTTTTTAAAATGTCTTTTTACGGGAATAAAAATATTTTCCGGTCCCGGGGGGGTAATTTCGAGGAATTTTTCCCCTATAATTCCTGACTGCTGAATAGAAATTACGGAAGCGTCAGGAACTTTTATATTAGGTTCGGTAATAACAAATCTTACTTTAACACAGCTGTTTTCCGCGCCGATAAGGGGGATAACATCTTCTACCTGACCGATTCTGATACCCATCATTTGAACGGCGGAACCGGGGCGCATTCCGTCAACATCATGAAAAATTACTTCTGTTCTTTCACCGGCAGAAATTGAGCGGCCTTTGAGCCACATAATTCCAAAAACAAGTATTAATATTGAGAATAAAGTTAATATGCCGACTTTTACCGCGGGTGATAGTTTCATTTTTTTTCCTTTATAAAGGTTTATTAAAAAAATTTTATCATATAATTTAATTCCAAAATCATTTAATTTAAGTAGGTATTACCTTTTTAAATAAGTATTCGTTAATTTATTATCTACACCCATCCCCAACCCCCTCCCTCAAGGGAGGGGGCTAGAGTTAGTTTTTTGGCTCGCTGCTTGGTTGCTCGCGAGTAACGGCATTACGGTCGGGCAAAGCCCGCCCTTCAGCCTCAGCTCGCAATCCGCTTTCCGTCGCCTTCGGCGACTCGCTCGCCCTTTTTGTTTTTTATTTCTCATTTTTCGCAATGATAGAGGTTTAGTGCGCTACAGCAATCATCGGACCGTCTTTTTGCGCGTTGACAAACTGGTAGGCGTAAGGGTCAACAGACGTTAAAAGCTCGACAGGAGTTCCTTCCCATACAATTTTTCCTTCATAAAGCATTATTACCCTGTCAGCTGTTTTTGTTATGGTGGAAAGTTGATGTGTAACAATAACAGACGCAGCATTAAGGTCGTTTTTTAATTTTACTATGTATTCTTCTATAACGGTTGAAGAAACAGGATCAAGTCCGGCTGTCGGTTCATCATAAAGAATAATTCGCGGATTTGTAACAATAGCCCGCGCGAAGCCTACACGTTTTTGCATGCCGCCCGATAATTCGCTTGGAAATTTGTCTTCAATCCCGGATAAACCAACTGTTTCAAGTTTTTCCCGAACTATTTGTTTAATTTGGTCTTCTGTATAGAGTTTTTTGAATTTTGCCCGTTCTTTTAAAGCAAAAGCAACGTTTTCGTAGACGGACATGGAATCAAAAAGAGCCGAATACTGAAAAGCCATGCCGATTTCTTTATCGCCAAGAACCACTTCGCCGGAATCAATTTCTTCAAGTCCGCTTATGATTTTTAAAACAGTACTTTTTCCCGAGCCGCTAAATCCTACAATAGCAAGAATTTCGCCGGCATCGACAGAAAAATTAATGTTATTAAGAATTACATTATCATCAAAACTTTTAGATATATTTTTAACTTTAATAAGCATTTTTTAGTTAAACATTTTCTTCAGCGAGTCTTTTTTTGCTTTTTGTTGTTTTTTGGGATTCAAGTTCTTCCAGTTTCAATTCAAGATTTTCAAGTCTGCTTATCATAAGTTCGTTAGATTTGCTTCTTTCGTTTGCAATATCTACTTTTTCAAGAATATCCGAAAGAACATTTAAAACTTCTCTATTGCTTTGTTGGTCATGAAGTTTTTCAATTTTTCCTTCAATGCTTTCCATTCTTATTTCAAAGCGGTTTAATTTGTCTGAAATTCTTTTAATTTGTTCAGTTACGTTTTCTTCGGTTCTTTTTATAACAGAATTTGTTTTTTCAATTTCTGTTGAATTTTTCTTTAAATTTTTGTTGTTGTCTTCAAGTAATTTTCCTGCCGAATCAAACCATTCAGCCATATAAACAAGAGCGTCTTTCACGTCTTTGGCTGTTTCAAGCGTTTGAGAAGAAATTTCTTCGGTCGTATCAATTTTTTTGTTTAAATCTTTAAGTTCAGGCGAAATATTTTTAACGATTTTTTCGCCGGTTTTATTTAAATTTTCCAGATTTGCTTCAAAAATTTTATTCATTTCTTCTTTTAAATCCAGGAAGGAAGAAATAAAGGAAGTGGAATTTTCTTTTTCGTTCAAAATAAGTTTGTTTATTTTTGAACTTATGTCGGTAATATCATTTTTAAAGAAGCCAAATTCTTCAGATAATGCAGCAAGACCTGTTTTTAGAAGATTAATGCTTTCACTGGTCAGGTTTATCTGGGTTTCTGTAAATCTGGAAATGTTTTTTAAAGAATTAAGAGCGTTTTCTGAGGTTGTTAAATTATTTTGAATTTTAAATTCAATAGAATCAGCTTTTGAAAGAAAATCGCCGATTTTTGAAGTTGTATCATAAGAAATATTGCTGAAGTCGTTTTTTACTTCTTCAAGTTTTTCATAAAATAATTTTGAAGCATTAAAAATGTATTCAAAATTATTTTCGGAGTTTTTGTAGACGGTTTCAAATTTATCAAGAAGTTCGGCGGTTTCTTTTTTAACTTGCATGTCATCCTTAGAAAGAAGCTCGTCAATAGATTCTTTTAAGCCACCGGTAAGTTCTATCGCCGCAGATAAAGGACTTGAAAGAGAAGAAAATTCATCGGAAATTTTATTTGAAAAATTTTGGGTTTCATTGAGGATATAATCCAGTTTTTCATTAACTTTTTCAGATTTTTCGTATTCTGAGGAAGCATTATTTTCAATTTTATTTAAAACATTACAAATAGTATTATTTAAGAGTTCAATTTTATTTTTAGTTTCCTGAAGTTCCTGCATTTCTTCTTGGTTGTCTACTTTTATCGAAAAATTGTTTTCTTTTAATGTTTCAAGAATTTCAGCAATGCTTAAAATCTTGTTATTAAAGGATTGAACATAAAATTTCAGTTGATCAAGGTCGCTTCTGCTGTCAATAGTGCTGAATTGATCATAAATATCCTGAATACAAACTTTAAAATCGGCAAAACTGCTGTTAAAAGTATTATCAAGATTATTAAACCGCTCATAAATATTGTGGAAGCCTGAATTAAAACTTGTGATATTGCTTTCAAACCTGTTATTTAATTCTTCGCTTTCAGCGGTATTTGTGCGGATTAAATGAGTTATTTCAGAAAATTTTTCATTTATTTTATAAAAATTGTCTTTTAAGAAAGCCAAATCTTCCAAAGAAGAATTATAAAAATTGGTATTGTTTTGCAGTTTTTCTAAGACAGTGTTTAAAGAATTTTGAATATTTTCAAACATTGGTGATGTATTATTATTTTCAAAATTTTCTCTTAAATTATCAATATTTGAGTGCAAGCCTTGAATAGAATCTTGTATAGAGCTTGTTACAGAATCCAAATCCTGTTTGACAGAAAGATTTTCTGCTATTTCACTTATTTTATTTTCAATGGTTTCATTATAATCGTTGAGTTTTGTGCTTATATAATTAATTTTGCTTTTGATTAATTCGGCATCAGGATTGTTGGCAACTGATTCGATATCTGTTTTGATTAAATAAAGTGTATTGTTTAAGCTGTTTAAGGTTTCTTGAAAATCGTCAAATTGTGAAGAAGAGGAAATATTTTCGCTTATTTCAGTTATTTTGGTTTCAAGACAAGCTAAATTTGATAAAATATCTTTTTCGGAATTATCAGAAAAATGACTGATTAATTCTTCAACAAAGCTTATTTTTTGGGTTAAAACATCATTTTTTTTAGTTAAATCATCTTTTAGATTATCCACAGAAAAATTAAAAAGTTCGGAATAGTCAGTTTGCGCAAGAATATCTATTTTTGTTTCAATTCTGTTTAAAACATTATCTTCCTGAAAATTATTTATTGATTCTTGAAGTTTTGTTAAACCGGAAAGATTTTGCATTAATTGTGATAAATCTTCAAGTTTTTTACCGGAGTTTGCGACTTCGGTTTTTATTTTATCTAATTCCTGACCATATTCCATAAAAGCTTATATCTCCAATCCCGATTTTAATAGATAGAAAAAGATTTAAAATTGAACTTTTTAAGTATATTATGCTACGCATTAATATATTTTAGCAAAGATTAAAAGGTTGTGTAGAAATGTTACAAAATCGTAAAGATTCGTTTTTAAGAAACAAGAACTTTTTTGATTTCTTTAATATCCTGTAAAGTTAACCATTGAGGAGAATCGACAGCCTTTGATTGATTACGCAATAAATAAGAAGGATGTAAAAGCGGCATCATTTTTGCGCCAAAAGGTCCTTCAATCCATTGTCCTCTTATTTTGGTGATGCCTGATTTGATTCCCAGCATTGCTTTAACTGCTGTTGAGCCGCAAAGAATAATAATTTTAGGTCGCATAAGCTGAATCTGAGCATCGAGATATACTTTGCAAGCTGTCATTTCTTCGTTTGTCGGAATTCTGTTTTTGGGAGGTCTGCATTTTACAATATTACAGATATAAATATTTTTTTCTCGCGAAATATTCTGCGATTCCAAAATTTTATCAAGAAATTTTCCTGCTTTTCCCACAAAAGGTTTGCCTGTTTCATCTTCATTTTGTCCCGGACCTTCGCCTATAAGCATTATTTTGGAAGAAAAAACGCCATCTCCAAAAACAACATTCGTTCTTGTTTTGGATAAATCGCATTTGTAACAGCTGTTACAGACATTATTAATTTCTTCTAAGGTTTTAAACCTTAGATTTTTGTCTTTATTCTTGAAATTAAACAAACTTTGCTGGCTGTTTGGCATTTTGTCTCCAACTTAAACATATTTACTAGTTTTATAATAATAACGCAGTTTAATAATTTACAGCACCATCGAGGATAATTTTACCGGCACAGCCCATACCCCTGGAGCCTGTTGTAGCACAATCGTAAAAAGGTGTATCATATTGCGTCCCCGCAGGAATAAAGCCGGTTCTTGTCGCCCAAAAACAAAACGTATCTTTTCCAAATTGATTAGGTCCTTTTTTTCCGTTTATATCAACTAAGATTCTTGCACAGATATGACATAAAGGAGATCCGGGTATGCCAAATATATCATTATCACAGCCTCCATTGTAATCCATAATCAAAAGAAGCGTTCCATCCGCTAAAATTACTTTTGCTAAGGCTCCTGATTCTATATTTCCCTCAACAGTATTATCTAAACGCACATAAGTAACATCAGGAAAACATCCTCCAAAATTCGCTGTTCCGCAATTTTTTATGATTTGTAGTTTTGGTGCAAGATTATTTAAAGCAGCAGCATTGTCAAAATTGCCGGCGAAAATACTATCCATAGTTTCATCATTTGCTTCAAGGGATGTATAAACTTGTGAAAGAGTTGAATAAATCTTTTTAACTCTTGTCACAGTTCCTGCATTTTGGGTGCTTTGAATCAAAGAAGGAATAGTTAAAGCAGCAACTACACCAATAATTGCCAGAGTTACAAGGACTTCAGCAAGGGTGAAGCCTGTTTTATATTTAAATTGTTTGTTTGCTATATTTATCAAAATAAAAAAGAATCTTTGTTTTGTGAAAGTATTAATTATTATAAATGAAGATTAAAAAAATAAAAATTTTTAAAATCTTATATACAAAAGTATTATAAATTAACATTTTTGGTTAGGGAAAAGACAGTGCCTAAAGAGAATAAAATTTTACAAATATATTTATAAAATAAAAGAGTGAATCCTCAACTCTTCTAAATTTACTTGCTACTCATCGTCTCTGTTTTTTCAGGGACTTTTTTTTATTTCAGGGATTTTTTATAAAAGTTTTATAAAAAATAAAAAATCAGGCAGTTTTAAAGAGAATTTTGCTTTGCATGAACACTCTTAAGCAAATGAACGGCGGGAACATAATAACTGTTTAATTCAAGACATCTTTTGAGCATTTTTATGCATTCAGGATAAGCCCCGATAGCATAATTATACTGCCCTAAGTGATAAAAAGTTTCGGCGTCCTGATCAACAATTTCAACACTTTTAATTAAATATTTTTTAGCTAAATTTAAAAAGCCAAAATTTAATAAAGCCCTGCCTATTAATTTATAAGATTCCAGATTTACGGAAGCTAAAACTTTTTCATTTTTTATTATGTTTTCGGCATAGCGAACTTTGTTTGCAATAATAAAATTGCTTATATCCATTTCAAGGAAATTTCTTATCTGCAAATATGTAGGGATATGGGGGTTAGGTCTTAAATTTATAAAGTCCAGCAAGCATATTCCCCATTGAGCTGCGGGAGAAGAAGAACAACAACTGTACCACAAATTTTCTGTTTCATTTTGATTTCCTGCTAAAAGTTCGCAAAAACCCGCTTGATATTTTTCTCCGGCTTCTTTATAAATTTTAGCGGCTTTTGAATAGTCTTTTTTTTCTTGATAAGCAAGTGCCAGAGTATTTTGATAAAAATTTTGATAAAAATTCGAATCCTGCTTTATGTTTTCAGTTGATTCTAAAAGTAGATTTATTGCAGCATCGGGGTTTTTATTAATTAAAAGTTCATATCTCGCTTTATTTATTATTTCTTTAGGCATGATATTTTTATTTATCGGGCTTGTTTATTTTAGTGGAAATTGATTTCAGTTTGTTCAGGTATTCTGATGCAAAATCTTTTTGGGAATCAGGAATATTAATGGTATTATTGAATTCCGGCAATGAAATTTCTTTAATGGATTGTTCATTTGCTTTTTTTATTTCTTCATAAATTTCTTCTCTAAAGATAGAAACATTTCTAGGTGCACTAATTCCAATTTTTACATTATCCCCGCGTGTTTCTAAAATAGTTACTTCTATATTATCGTTTATTATTAATTTTTGACCTTTTTTTCTAGTTAAAACAAGCATTATATAAAACCCCTAAAAAAATAATTTTCTTAAATCGTGATTGCAGCTGATATTTTTAGCCGAGAACATTCTCGGGTTTTTCCACTTTCAGCGTAGGCTGATTGAATAATTTGTGTTTTGTGGAAAAACTTACGTTTGTTAAAACAAGCTGCATACTGTTTTTATTAACCATATTTACAACGATAGGTCCTACAAGATTTACCGTAGCATTTTGCGCATTTCCCTGCGGAACACAGGTAATATTAAACGATAAAAGCTCGTCGGCATTTGTAAGTCCGAGTTTTTTTGCTTTTTCTTCGGGGATAACAAATTGATAATCAATTCCAAAAAAAGCAGGAAATGTTACAGGAAAAGCAACACCCGGATCTTCTGCGGATTGAAGCCATTTAAAAGGTGAATCAGGTGTATGGTCAAGAAGAATAAATTTAGTTAATTGTTCATAACCTAAAATAGGTTCTATAAAGTTGAAAATTAACTCTTCATCAACTTCCACTTCGCCAAATCTGCTTGTATTTATTTTCATTTAAGTCAATTCCATAAATATTGTACTAAAAACCCTCTGAATTTATTAAATCATAATATGCTTAAAATGACCACCTGCGGTTTATAGCATCTGGTCTTTTTGAATGATTTTCAACGCTTTGTAAAAGCATTATTCAGTGATATAATTATTTAAATTATTTTTGAACCTTGAAAACTTAATTGCGAAGCGGGAGCGTTTAAAACGGAAACGAGGAGTTTTCGATTTAAACGCTCATTCTTAATGCAGCGTCGAAAGACAAGCCAGCCCTCTGGCTAGAAAGGGGGGATAATAATGGTGATTCTTTTAAACGAGAAAGAGTTACTACTAGTAATAGTAACTCTTTACATTCTCTATAAGAGATAACCGTATTGTCGGATAGGTGTCAATTTTTTGATGCCTATCCCCTGTATTAAGTATTTTAACATATTTATTAAAAAATTAAAGTCTATTGTAAAAATTATGGAGGAAAATTTAAATGAACACTAGAGAACAATTAAGAAACGTTATTTCACAAAAAAGATTCGTTAAAGTTATTGCAGGTATTGATAATTTTGATATTGAAAAAGTCAGAAATGTTGTATTAGCTGCTGAAAAAGGCGGCGCAAGCGCTGTTGATGTTGCGGCAAGTGAAGATATTATCAGATTAACAAAAGAAACAACAACGCTTCCTGTTTTTGTTTCTTCTATCAACTCGGAAGAGCTTGCAAAGGCTGTGCAGTATGGTGCTGATGCTCTAGAAATCGGTAATTTCGATGCTCTTTACAGAAATGGTATGAGAATTACAGCAGAAGAAGTTCTTGAAATAACTCAAAAAACAATGAAATTGGCAGGAAATAACATTTTCTTAAGTGTTACGGTTCCCGGACATCTTGAAATAAATGAACAAATTAAATTGGCTCAAAGATTAGAAGAAATGGGCGTTGATTTAATTCAGACAGAAGGTGCTGCTACTGTTGAAACACAGGCTGATGGCGCAAGAGGACTTATTCAACAAGCACATGTTTCTATTGCAAACACGGTTGAGCTTGTCAGAAACTTAAATATTCCTGTTATGACTGCCAGTGGAATTACGGCCACTACTGCTCCAATGGCTTTTGCGGCAGGAGCAAGCGCAGTAGGTATCGGTTCTTGTGTTAACAAATGCAATTCAACTCTTGAAATGACAGCCGCTGTAATGTCAGTTGTAAGCGCTGTTACTAATAATTCTTCTGTTAATGAAAAAACATTCGCATAAAATTTTAACGATAGTGGTATAAATAAAGAGAAGGTTCCCTGCTCGGAATGACAAATCTTTTTATTATCAGTATTTTTTAAATAATTACATAACAGAAAGGTTTTTTATTATGAAAAAAGCTTTAGCAATTGCAGTAATGATTGCAGTGGTTTCAGGTATTGGAATGATAGCTTTTTCGGAAAACAAACGTCCTAATGAAATGAATAAATCTGAAAAAATTCAAAAAAATCTAAAAGAAGCTAAAGAAGATGCCAAGAAAAAAGCTGAAGAAGAACTCTTGGAACAAGCTTCTCAAGCTCAAAGTTCAAATTAGGTTTCTATAAGATTTCTAAATAACAAAAGTGGAATAAATGTTATATTTATTCCACTTTTTGTCAAAAAAGGCAAAAATAAATGCGACAAAAGTGCCGCATCAGTCAAGAAAGGAATGGTTAGACTATTAACGCTTTTGATTATTACACAGTCGCATGTAATATGGCAAAATGTTCACTTTTTTGTAATATTTCTTAACAATGTTTCCTAAAGTAAAGACAGTGATTGTTTTTGTTTATTAAAAATTTTAGGTGTGACTATAATAGAGTAATGAATAAAATAGAAGTTAGTTTTGGTATAAAGAATTGAAAAACAGCTATAAATGGATTTATTCTCAAAATAATATAAACGATGAATTATTTGCCGGGATAAAAAAAGTTGCAGGCTCGGAAATAATTGCCAGGCTGTTGATTAACAGAGGAATAATCAACTCAAAAGAAGCTGAAAATTTTCTTGACTTAACTAATGCAAAAATTTCTTCACCGTATGTTTTTCCTGATATGGAAAAAGCCGTAAAAAGAATTAATAAAGCCATTCAAGACAAGGAACATATTGTTGTTTTTGGTGATTTTGACGCGGATGGTGTTACAAGTACTTCTCTTTTATATAAAACATTAAAACTTTTAGAGGCTAACGCAAGTTTTTATCTGCCGGACAGAATTGAAGAAGGGCATGGTTTAAACAGGGCTAATGTTTGCAAGCTTATAAGCGGCAGAAAAGCAAAATTAATTATTACCGTAGACTGCGGAATCAGTAATGTAAACGAGATTAAGTTGGCAAACAGTTTCGGGACGGACGTGATAATAACCGATCACCATGAGCCGCAGGAAGAAATCCCGCCCGCTTATGCGATTATTGACCCAAAATATATGGAAGAAAACGAGTTAAGCAAGAATATAAAATATTTGGCAGGTGTCGGGGTTGCTTATAAATTAGCTGTTGCTCTTCTTGAATCAAACAACAAAGAGCATCTTCATGACGAAATTTTTTATTTTGCGGCTATTGGAACGGTTGGCGATGTTGTTCCTCTTTTAGGCGAAAACAGGACTATTGTTCATCAGGGAATGAATTTGATTGCTCAAAAAAGACCGCCGAGTATTGGAAAAATTCTTGAAATAGGCGGGTATAAGCCAAAACAAAAAATTTCCGCAATGACCATAGCTTTTGGGATTGTGCCGAAAATCAATGCTGTAGGTAGATTAGGGGATGCTTCTCCTATGGTGAACTTTCTATTAGAGGAAGATGAAGAAAAATTAAGCGCATATGCTGACGAATTAAACGAAAATAATAAAAAACGGCAGGAAATGTGCGAAGAAACTTTCTTGCAGGCGGAGAAAAAAATTAAAGAAGAAATAGATCTTGAAAAAACCAAGGCAATAATTCTTGCCGATAAAGATTGGCATCCGGGAATTATTGGAATAGTCGCGTCAAAACTTGTTGAAAAATACTATAGACCTGCTTTATTGGTTTCTATTAGTGAAGAAAAACAGGAAGCGAGAGGTTCTGCAAGAAGCGTTGGCTGTTTAAATCTGTTTGAAACACTTTCGGAATTTGCGGATTTGTTTATACAATTTGGAGGGCATGCCCTTGCAGCAGGATTTTGTTTTGATTTAAATAAAGTGACCTTTCAACAATTTAGAGAAAAATTAAATTCTTTTATAAATAAAGATTTAAACACAGAATTATTAAAGCCGGAATTGAAAATTGATGTTGAAATTCAGCCGCAGGATTTGACAGAAAGCTTTATAAAAGAAATTGAAAGACTTGAGCCGTTCGGCGAGTCCAATCCGAATCCTGTTTTTAGCATGTCAAATCTTACTTTGATGCAAAAAAAGACAATGGGCGCTAAAAAAAATCACCTTAAGCTGTTTCTTTCGGATGAAGAGGGGGTAAGTTTAGAAGCTGTTTGGTGGAAAAAAGAAAGTATTCATATAGAAGAAGGTGAAAAAGTTAATATTGCTTTTACTCCCGCAATAAATAATTATATGGATAAAACGACTATCCAACTTATTATAAAAGACTTGAAACCGGCTTCTGACAAAGAGCCAGAGTATGACGAAGAAGAAATTGAAGAAGAATTTTTTGAATCGGAAATTGAAGAAATTGCTGAAATTATTGCAGAGATAGAGGAAGAGTCAGATGCTACAATAAAACAATCTTGTCGTTCTAGGCTTTCCTGTCATCCTGAGCAAAGCGAAGGATCTAACCAGCTTGCAAATGTAGCGGAAGTTCCAAAATTGACAGATTCTTCGGGCTATTGCCCTCAGAATGACAATTCGTGTGAAGTAAAATGGGTTGATCAAAGAAATTCAACCGGGTTAAAAAGAGATTTTATAAATTACATGAAATCTTTAAAAGATAATATTACGATTTTTGCTGAAACAGAGCGTTCTTTAAATATTTTTGAGCAGGATTCAATCTTAAAAGAACTTACCGCAGGCAGAACAGATATTAAAAAAGCGGATTGTCTTGTTATTATGGACATGCCCTCTGATGAAAAAACTTTTTTCAGTCTTTTAAATAAAACGCATGCCAAAGAAATTTATTTAATAGGCTTAAAACCTGAAATAGAGCCTGTTGAAACAATTAAAAAGTTTTCCGGCATGCTTAAATACGCTTTTAATAATAAAAATGGCGTTATAAATATTGAGCAGGCGGCATCTTATTTTTCAATCTCCTCCGAATCTATTCTGGCATGCTCCGAATTGCTTGATTGTTCCAATGTTATAGAAGTTCTGGAAATTTCCGAAGATTCAATTAAGTTTAATTTTGCGGGAAGCGCGGGATTAAATACTATCCTTGAGCAGCCTGAATATCAGACTTTTATTGATTCTCTGGAAGAGTCGGAAAGATTTAGGCAAAAACTGTCTGTTATTGAAATTGAAAAAATTCAGGATATTTTTAAAAATAGTTGTTTTGAATTAGTATAAAAAATTATGATTCATGGTCAAAAAGTAATTGATGTCATTCTGAGGGCTTTAGCCCGAAGAATCTGTTCTTTTGGTATAAAACCTTGGTTGTTTGTTGGACAGATGCTTCGCTTCGCTCAGCATGACAAAGAGGAAGTTTGGTTACGAAACGGGAGATACTCTTATAAAAAGAGATTCAAGGTTTTTTAATTTTTTACTTGTTTTGTGAATATTTCTTTCACTTTCATTTAAAGAAAAAAGTAATTTCTGTTTTTTCTGATCCGGTAAGTCTTTTGAGGATTCTTTAAAAAGGCTGTAGTATTTTTTAAGCCATGCGCTTCTTTCGGAAAGTGTACGATCGATTGCTCCGCCGATAATTTTTGGTGTAACAGGAATTTTATCCGTTGTCTGCATTTTTTTCCCTTTTTTATAACTTATTTAACTATCTAACTTTTAAAATCTACTCAAAGAAAAAAATTGCTATTTAAATTTAAAAATTTTTTATAAAAAAGATAAAAATTCCCATTAGTGGTTAATTTTGTTGAGTAAATCGTGCTTAATAAATTTTAATAAATTTTTTTAGGGAACAAAAAAGCAAAAAAATAGTCGTTTGAATTTGGTGACAAAAATCCTGAAAAAACATGCTAATTTGATTCAAATTTGTTTTCGGAAGAAAGCGTAATTTAAAATAAAAAGATAAAAATTCCGAAAACAGATGTTAAGCAATGAGCGGTAATCAAGATAAAACATGAATTTCACATGTTTTAACATTCAAAAAGGATAAAAACCCCGCTTCGCAAAGAGGAATTTAAAAAATTTTTTAGGAAATCAAAATCCTGAAAGCCGTGTTAGTAAAAGAAATACAAAAAAGATTGTATTAAAAAGCAAAAAATTTTTTAAATTCCTTAAAAAAACATGTTGTCAGCAGTTTTTGTTTGAGTTAGATTAGAATAACTCTCAACAAATGAGTTTTTCATTAACAGTCGAGGCAGGAATAAAACTAAATTTTTTAAGTTTTAGCTGGAAAAAATAAAGTTATAATTCTTTAAAAAAACCGCTTGACTCTAAAAATCGGTGGTGATAATATACTCTGTACCTCTTGAAAAGAGAGATTTTAAACGCGGTGAGCATGATGGGAACGAATTTCAATCCTGTTTCACAAATGAACCTTGAAAACTGAATATCTGAAAAACGAAATCAACCTGTTAATTCAAAAATAAACAGTCAGGCAAAACTTCATAATCTAAATTGTAAATTTATTTACATTTTTATAATGATTTGACAATGGA
>Ga0209212_1002417_pt1 | contig 26666 bp, 38 predicted proteins | sample RifGroC2_FD_183996 | JGI IMG/M metagenome (GOLD analysis project Ga0209212, IMG submission 183996) | Groundwater microbial communities from Rifle, Colorado, USA - Groundwater C2 (SPAdes) (version 2) | ecosystem: Environmental > Aquatic > Deep subsurface > Groundwater | place: Rifle, Colorado... | reverse complement strand
TCTAGTTTTGAGAGATGTCTGGTGACGATGGCGAAGTGGACACACCTGTTCCCATCCCGAACACAGAAGTTAAGCACTTCAGCGCCGAAAATAGTTCTAAGGAGCGAAAATAGGTCGTTGCCAGGCAGTATCTCTATAATGGGAGTTTAGCTCAGTTGGGAGAGCATCTGCCTTACAAGCAGAGGGTCGGCGGTTCGAGCCCGTCAACTCCCACCATTATACTTGCCGAAATAGCTCAATCTGGTAGAGCAACTGACTTGTAATCAGTAGGTTGCGGGTTCAATTCCTGTTTTCGGCACCATTTTCATGGGACCCGTTAGCTCAGCTGGTAGAGCACTTGACTTTTAATCAAGGTGTCGTAAGTTCGACTCTTACACGGGTCACCAATTTCTTACTGGCCTCGATGGTGAAATAGGTAGACACGTGGGACTTAAAATCCCATGGATGATGAATCCGTGCCGGTTCAAGTCCGGCTCGAGGTACCATAAGTTTTTAATGGGGCTTTAGCTCAGCTGGGAGAGCGCCTGCTTTGCACGCAGGAGGTCAGGGGTTCGATCCCCCTAAGCTCCACCAAATTATTTCCCAGGTTAATCAAGGATTCAAACAGTGAACAATTTAACCCAAAGTCAAGTTGTTATATGGCGGCGTAGCTCAGTTGGTTAGAGCGTACGGTTCATACCCGTAAGGTCGAGGGTTCGACCCCCCCCGCCGCTACCAGTTTGGACCCGTAGCTCAGTTGGTTAGAGCTACCGGCTCATAACCGGTCGGCCGTAGGTTCGAGTCCTACCGGGTCCACCAACTACCAATTATAACGTTTTTGCATGTTTATCATGGAGGAATACCCAAGCTTGGCTGAAGGGATCGGTCTTGAAAACCGACAGGGCGTAAAAGCCGCGGGGGTTCGAATCCCTCTTCCTCCGCCACTGTAGTCTAATAATTAAATATATATTTATATCGCGGGATAGAGCAGTCTGGTAGCTCGTCGGGCTCATAACCCGGAGGTCGTTGGTTCAAATCCTTCTCCCGCAACCAAATGGTCCGGTGGTGTAGTGGTTAACATGCCTGCCTGTCACGCAGGAGATCGCGGGTTCAAATCCCGTCCGGACCGCCATTATTAGGCTCTGTAGCTCAGTCGGTAGAGCAAAGGACTGAAAATCCTTGTGTCGGGAGTTCAATTCTCCCTGGAGCCACCATTTACAACATCAGGAAGCCATCAAGTGGCTTTTTTTATTGTTATTTACTAAGTTTTACAAAACCGTTTGATATAGAAGGACAAGTACTTAAGGAGTATTAATATATATAAAATTAATAAACTATTTAAATTGTAGTATACTTAAGATAAACAGAGGTACTTATATGAAAAAAGTAATCTTAAGTATGTTATTGTTAACTTTTACAATTAGTTTCTCAGCATGTACGAATAAGGGTGTTCCTCTTGAAAATCCTCAGCCTGAGTTATTTAGTCTTTTTTATACAGGGAATGATTATGAAATATACAAACGCATTGATATTGACGAAGAAAAGACTTATGCACTTATAGGTTATCCGATAGAAAGTGATAAAGGCACTACATGTACTATAGGTTTAGTTAATCTAGAAAACTATATTGTTCTTTATAATAATGAATACTATGATCTTCAAACTGGGGCTAGATTAAATTTGTATAAGGGCAATGAATTAATTAATATGGGGATTGACATAAGTTGTAGAGAAGATTAAAAACAAGCAATAAATGTACATAAAAATCATACACGATTTCACGATTCAATTTTTTTGTGCACAAAACGACTGAAAATCGTTGTGTCGGGAAATCAATTCTCCCTGAAGCCATCAAGTGGCTTTATATTTTTATAAATCCTTTAAATCAAATCTAAAGATTATGTTTCTCGGTAGGTGGAATGTTTAAAAATTAGATGAAAAACAGCAACTTATAAAAATCACAACATAAAACAAAGTAAACATTGGTCGTCGCATGTATGATAATATGAGGTGCTCTTCCATATGAAAATTCACGCAATGCATGTTTTTGAAGGTTTAGTAAGTTTTAACAAGTTTTCTGACTTTCTTGAGATAGAGAAATGGCGTATTGAAAAGCAGCTTCTCAAAGAAAGAGTCGAAAAATACGGAAATAATGAATCGTTTTTTAACTTGAAAAAACAGTTCAACGAGAAAAAGCTATCCATGTGGGAATTAAAAGATGAGGAAGTAATCACCTGGATGGACACATCAATTCTAATCAGAAGACTACTGGTTGAACTGTTCAAAAAAGGGATCAATGCAGAACAAATACTGATTGTAATGGAATATCCATTAGTGTTTGGCAATCACATGAGATCAGATTATCTCATCGTATATGATCGCTTAATTGTTGTACTAGAATTTGGTATGTTTAACCAAGATGAGAAACGTAGCGAAGAGCGTTACACAAAGAAACTTCAAGAATCTATAAATTATAGACAACTCATAGGAAATATGGTTAGTAAGGAAATTCAAGTCGTTAACTATGTGATGATATATTTACCTGAGTATGATCGCCATCTGAAAAAGGAACTTGTCGAAAATACCAAACACAATCATGAAGAACTCATGAGTTTATCAAGATTTTTAGTATCAAATATCAGACTTCAAGACTCACTCTCTGCCAAAAGCCAAATGGAATTGCTGGATTCGTATAAATAGTTTACATTTTCTTTGACTTTAATCTTCGATATGTTATCATAGAGATAGCAAATAATATTTGATATTCAAATAATTTGAAGGAGAAAACAAAATGAGTGAGAAAATTGGACTTGTAGTATGTGGAAATTCTGGCGTTGACTATATGAAATTGGACTATCCTGTCAAGATGATTCGTTCCACCTTGAATCTGAACGGTAAGGAATATGAAGATTATGTCGACATTCAGGCAAAAGAATTTTATGATATCATTGTAGCAAATCCTGATATTGATGTTTCAACATCACAAACTTCAACAGGAAAAATCGCTAGCGTTTACGAAGAATTGAAAGATGAAGGATACACTGATGTGTTATCTATTGTTATTTCTTCTAAATTGAGTGGTACATATCAAGGAGCAGTATTGGCAAAGGATATGGTTCCAGGAATCAATGTTTATGTTATTGACTCGCGAACTGTATCGTATGGTGAAGCGTTCTTAGTCTTGGAAGCAATCAAGATGATTAAATCGGGATCAAAGGTCCGTGATATCATTGATCGACTGGAAAAAATCAGAGATCATATTTATATCTATGTACTAGTTGATACACTTAAGTATTTAGTTAAGAATGGTCGTTTATCGGCTACAAGCGGTTTCCTAGGGACTCTTTTAAAAATTAAACCTCTGTTACACATTCAAAGAGATGGTAGTTTGGTTCCATTCGAAAAAATACGCACAACAAACAAAGCTCAAGCTCGTTTAATTGAAGTTATTCAAGGTGATATTGCTGGAAAGAATGTTATAATGTTTATAGCGTACACAAACAATGAAGAAAAAGCAGCTGAAATCAAGCAAGAAATTCTTCATGTAAGACCTGATGTTACAATCGAACTTGTACCGCTTACTCCAGTAGTTGGCGCTCATGCAGGTCCCGGTACTTTGGGTGTAGGCTATATCGTACTTTAAAAAAGGTGGTCATTAGAATGATTTCTCCAAAAGAAGTAATCAATGAATTGTTAGTTGATGTTTTTAATCACATTTTGAGCATCGAGGCTGATGTTCTCAAAAAAAGAGGCGTTAAACTATCAATGACAGAAATACATGTTTTGGAAGCTATACGAAATTCTGAAACTCCAACCATGGGAAGTGTAGCTCAAAAGTTACGCGTCACCTTGGGCACCCTGACAACATCGGTCAACGTTTTAGTTAGAAAAGAATATGTAACAAGATACAGTGATGAAAACGATCGACGCAAGGTTTATTTGAAACTTACAGACTCTGCATTGAATGTTTTAAAGATTCATGATGAGTTTCACAATGAAATGGTGTCGTCCCTCTTCAAAGATTTGGAACTTGAAAAAGATGAAGTACTCATGAAATCCTTGGAGAACATCAGCAAATACTTCAAACAACGCTATTAATAAACTATTTTCCTGTAAGGTATCCTAAAGGATACCTTATTTTTTACTAAAATGCAATTTACCCCTATCATTAATAATGTGTAAATTGTATAATATAGTTGCTATTCAATTGGGAGGTGAATTATATGAATGAATACGTATATGGAATTGATATTGGCGGGACAAATATTAAGCTCGGATTGTTTACACTTCCAGGCATGAAAATGATTGATGTTAAAGAAGTAGAGACACCGCGACAGAATCAGGAAACCAGTATTTTCGAAAAAATTGGATCGATAATCTTAGAAATGAACCAAGTGAATGGAATCGAATTCAAACAGGTTAAGGGGGTAGGTGCTGCAGTACCATGTCCAGTAAAAAATGGTCATGTTGATAAATGTCCAAATTTAAAATGGAATAAATTAGATATTATATTTGCCTTTAACAAAGTTTTACCCGATCATGTAAGAGTTGCAGTATCAAATGATGCAACATTAGCTGCATACGGAGAGAATCAAATATTGGAAAAACCTTATAAAAACGCAGTATTTTATACACTCGGAACTGGTGTAGGCGGCGGTATCATCATTAATGGTGAAATATTGGAAGGCGCAACAGGTCTTGGTGGCGAGATTGGTCACATGAGGGTTTTTGATGGAGCAACTGAAACATGTGGTTGTGGCTCACAAGGCTGTCTAGAACAAATTTGTGGAACCTCGGGAATCTTAAATTATACGAAGGAATTATCGTTATCTTCAACAAGCAGTATAGATTTTAAGAATTTATCAGTAAAATCTGTTTTTGATGCAGCTAAAGCTGGCGACAAAGTAGGTCTTCAAGTGATCAACCGAGTTGCTGAATACATAGCCATCAGCGCAAGCATTATTGCTGTCATTTTAGACCCGGATGTATTTATCATCGGGGGCGGAATTTCCAAAGCAGGTAGTTTTCTGGTTGATTTAATTTCACAACACTATCAAAAACATGCGCGATTTTCTTCATATAAGGTACCGTTTTTATTGGCTTCAACTGGAAACGACGCAGGTATAATAGGGGCTGCTTACCTCATAAGAAAGCAAATTTGATCAGGAGAAACATAACTGTTTTTGAAAACAAACAAACAAGTTCATAATTGTACACGGATTTATGGAAACATTGCAATAGGGGAAATCGTCTATTTCAATAATAAACAATTAACCATCGGATTTACATTGAAACAGCTTGATGAATTATTTATTGAAATTGAGTCGATTAAGGATGATGATTTCATCCAATACGGGGATGTGCATAATAGATTCAGCCTAAGTTTTGCGGGTAATGAGTCGATCATGGAATTTGTTTACCCTGTTTTTGATTCAGAAGTAGTTCTAGAACAGTTTAAAAGACTCGTTTATATTGAGAAAATGAACATATCTGAAGCTTTTGAAGAAGCACTCGAGCAATATCTTTTTATTGCAAAAGATATCGTTCCTTATCTCTATCGTGACCGAAAAAACGAAATTTATTCAGAAATAAATCTCTGTAAAAAGAGACTGATGACACGTTTTGAAGTAATGCAACTTCAGTATCTCATCAAGAATCAACAAAATAACTTCATTCTTGTCACCAATGATTTTAAAAGCGAATACTTTTATAATCTTCCAGCAAGTATTCAAGGCATCATTTGTAAAGAAGTAACTGATTTTGAAGCAGCAAGAGCCATTTCGGATGTTTACGAATTGCCTATGGTTGTTCATAATCACTCTTATGTAAATGGGGAAAAAGTCATTATTGATGCAATTAAAGGGTTAACAATCATCAATCCCCGAGATCCAGATATTAATTTTTATAAGAAGGAACTTCGTAATTTCACATTTAGACTTGGTGAAAAAGCATCTTTCGGCGAATCGAAGGTCAATCTATATGCTCCGATTGTTGATACGAGAACACTTGATAAAATTGCTTCAGGTGGGTGGTATAACGGAGTTGCACCATTTAAAAGTGAGTATATGTATGTAACAAAGGGAATGACTCCGACATTCAGTGAGCAGGAAGCTGTATTTATAAAACTCTTAAATGCAATGCAAGAGAAAGAAATTTACATCAGAATTCCTGACTTCAGGAAGGAACGTCCAATTAAGTACATCGAAGATATCTATACTGATATCGACTCATTAATCGATTATTACGAGTTATACAACGTCAACTTGATGGCAATTGCTAGCGCCGTTCAAGAAACCAAAGTAGAAGTTCACATTGTTATACCAATGATTCGGATGAGTTCTGAAATACCATTTTGGAGGGAAGCAGTCGATGCTGCCTTTGAAATGTACAATCAAGAAACACCAAAAATAGGAATCATGATGGAAACGGAATCCGCACTCCAATATCATGAGGAATATGACAACATGGACTTCGTAATCATTGGTCTAAATGATTTAATTGAAGAATTATCTGATGACTTCAACAGATATAGCGAGTTGACAAAGGAAGAAATCGTTGATCTTTTATGGCCAGACATTCGTGATCTACATCAACATCTCCGTAGTTACAGTATGAAACTCAAGCACATTGTGGCTGGCAATTTTCTCAAGAATCCAAAGATTTTTAATAAGTTTTTGAAATCCGGATTTACCGATTTTTCCATCCCGCTTAATGCTATAGGGCTCATTGAGGAGACACTTAAAAACCATATAGAATCCAAGGGTCAATTTATCGGAATTGCTGCACAGCGCATTGAGGATCAGAAGACAAAAGACGCACAAGGAGCCAAATTTGTCCCCAGCAGGCTGGAAATCAACGCTGCAAAAGCCAAATCTGCTTTAGAAAAGAAAGCTAGAAAACAAAAAGAAATCAGAGATAGTCACAAAGAAAAAAGAGAAGCGGTCATCTCCTCAATTCTAACAAAAAAGAAAAAGAAAGATGATGAAGACGAAAACAATTAAAAGCCAAGAAATAATTAGGAAAAAGTACCGAAAGGGTTGCTTTTTCTTTTTTTATCCTATATAATAGTAACGCTCGTGTGAAATCGAGCAGGCTGTGAAATGGGAGGTTGTTGACACACGGATAGCCGTTGTCTACGTGTTGAGTTTTCCTGTGGAGCAAGTCTATACAAGATTATAGGCGAAAGGAGCTATTAAAATGGCAAAAGATGTAATCAAAATTCGTTTAAAGGCATACGATCACAGATTATTAGATCAAGCTGCAAAGAAGATTGTAGACAGCGCACTAAGAACTGGTGCTACTGTACAAGGTCCAATTCCTCTTCCAACTGAAAAGGAAATCTTCACTGTTTTACGTTCACCACACGTTAATAAAGATTCACGTGAACAATTTGAACGCAGAACGCACAAGAGATTAATTCAAATCATTGATCCAAACCCAAAAACAATTAGTGCACTCATGGATATTGACCTACCATCCGGTATCGATATCGTATTAAAGAAATAGTAAATTAAGAGAGAGGTAAAAATTATGGCCAAAGGAATCTTAGGTAGAAAACTCGGGATGACGCAAATTTTCGACGAAAATGGCGCAATCATTCCAGTAACCGTTATCGATGTAGCTGACAACGTCGTTCTGCAACAAAAGACCGTTGAAACTGACGGATATGTTGCGACTCAGGTCGGATTCGAAACAAAACGGGACAAATTAAGTAACAAGCCTGAACAAGGGCACGTGAAAAAAGCTAATACAGCACCTAAGCGCTTCATTAGAGAAATCCGCTTTAACGAAGAACTTAAAAATGAATTAGTGGATTTGGCGGTCGGTGACCTTGTCAAGAATGAATTATTTACCCAAGGCGAAGAAGTAGACGTTACAGGTACTACTAAGGGTAAAGGCTTCGCAGGAAGCATTAAGAGACACAATCAGACACGAGGACCAATGACTCACGGTTCCAGATACCATCGTCGTCCGGGTTCAATGGGTGCCATTAAGGGCAAACTCAAAGGCAAAAACCTACCAGGACATATGGGACATGAAACAGTGACTATTCAAAACTTAAGAGTCGCTGCTGTGGATGTTGAAAATCAATTGCTTTTAATTAGCGGTAGCGTACCAGGACCAAACAAGGGTCTTGTCATCGTTAAAACTGCAATTAAGAGTGGTAAGTAAGGAGGGTTAACATGCCAAAACTAAATGTACTAAATCAAACAGGTAATACGGTTGCTGAATTAACCTTATCCGATTATGTATTCGGTATTGAACCACATCAACAAGCTTTGTATGATGTAGTCAACGCTCAAAGAGCAGCGATGAGACAAGGAACACATGATGTTAAAAATCGTGGCGAAGTTTCTGGTGGTGGTAAAAAGCCATGGAGACAAAAAGGAACAGGTCGCGCTCGTCAAGGGTCAACACGTTCTCCACAATGGCGTCATGGTGGTATCGTATTCGGACCTACTCCAAGAGGATATGCAGTTAAAATGAATCAAAAGGTTCGTCAATTGGCTTTAAGATCCGCGCTTTCATATCATGCAGCAAACGGACAGCTTAAAGTTGTTGATTCCGTTAGCATTGATGCTCCAAAGACAAAGTTGTTCCAAACATTACTAGCTGGTCTAGGTATTGAAGGCAAAACTTTGATTGTAGCTCAAACATTCGGTGAAAACGAAATGATGGCAGCAAGAAACATTCCAACGATTGCTTTCTCAACAGTAAGTCATGTTAGTGTTTATGACATTCTAAACTGCAAGACACTCGTTTTAACGAAAGATGCAGTCGAAGCATTAGAGGAGGTATTGGGCAATGACTAAATATTACGATATTATCAAGGCTCCAATCATCACTGAACAATCAACTAAAATGATTGAAAGTGACAACAGATACACATTCAAGGTTGACAGAAAAGCAAATAAGGTTGAAATTAAAAAAGCAGTCGAAACCATTTTCAATGTCAAAGTTCTAAAAGTAAACACAATCAACGTATTGCCAAAGTTCAAGAGAATGGGCAAATACGAAGGATACAAGTCAGCTTATAAGAAAGCGATTGTTAAATTAGCTGAGGGTCAAAAGATTGACGCCTTCACAGTTTAAGTGAAATATTAGAGGAGGTTTAACCTATGGCGGTTAAAATATACAAAAAGACGTCCAACGGGCGTCGTAACATGAGCGTATTAACATACGACGAAATCACAACATCTACTCCTGAAAAATCACTACTTGAGCCAATTTCTCGCACAGGCGGCCGTAATAACCAAGGTAAACTAACGGTTAGACACATCGGCGGCGGTGCAAAAAGAAAGTATCGCGTAATTGATTTTAAACGTAACAAGGATAATATCATTGGAAATGTAGCAACGATCGAATACGATCCAAACAGAAGTGCGAATATCGCTTTGATTTTCTATGCAGATGGAGAAAAGAGATATATCATCGCACCAAAGGGTTTGGAAGTAGGAAATCAAATCGTTTCCGGTGAACAAGTAGATATCAAGACTGGTAATGCGTTACCAATTATGAATATTCCTGTCGGTACAATCATTCACAACATCGAATTAAGCCCAGGAAGAGGCGGACAGGTTGCAAGAAGCGCTGGTACATCCGCACAAATTCTCGGACGCGAAGACAAATATGTTCTCGTACGTCTGCAATCAAGCGAAGTTCGTAAGATTTTAGGCACATGCCGTGCAACAATCGGTACTGTCGGTAATGAATCATGGGAACTTGTGTCCATCGGTAAGGCTGGCAGAAAACGGCACATGGGCGTTCGTCCAACTGTTCGTGGATCTGTAATGAATCCTAACGATCACCCACACGGTGGTGGTGAAGGTAAGCAACCAATCGGTAGAGCTCAACCAATGACCCCATGGGGTAAGAAGGCTCGTGGAGTTAAGACTCGCGATCATAAGAAAGCGTCGAACGATCTAATCATTCGTCGTCGCACGAAGTAGGAGGAAATTATGGGACGTTCATTAAAAAAAGGACCATTCTGCGATGATCATTTACTAGTAAAGGTTCAAAAGCAAAATGCAGTTAACGAAAATAAAGTGATTCAAACATGGTCACGCCGTTCAACGGTTTTCCCAGATTTCGTTGGACATACAATTGCCGTTTATAACGGTAAATCACATGTACCTGTATACGTTACAGAAGACATGGTTGGACATAAATTTGGCGAATTCAGTCCAACGCGTACATTCCACGGTCATGGAAAAGATGACAAGAAAGCTAAGAAGAAGTAATTGGAGGATAATGAATAATGGAAACTAAAGCTATAGCTAAAACCGTTCGCATTACTCCACGTAAGGCAAGATTAGTCGTTGATCTAATCCGCGGAAAAAACATCAAGGAAGCGCAAGCAATCTTAATGTTCACACCACGCGCTGCCTCACCAATCATTCTAAAAGTGTTAAACAGCGCAGTCGCTAACGCTGAACATAATAACAATGCAAACGTTGAAAACCTATTTGTTAAAGAGGTATTTGTAAATGAAGGAGTTCGCCTAAAAAGACTTTTACCTAGAGCAAAAGGACAAGGCGATATCATTCAGAAGAGAACTAGCCACATCACAGTTGTTGTGGCAGATAAAGAGTAGAGGTGAAGAGACATGGGTCAAAAAGTTAATCCAATTGGTATGCGTCTTGGCATCATCCGCACTTGGGATTCAAAGTGGTACGCTGAAAAAACAGATGTTCCTGCCCTCGTTAAGGAAGATGCGCTAATTCGTAGATACCTGAATGATTTTTATAAAAAAGCCGCTGTTTCTCACGTTGAAATTGAACGCGTCAAAGGTAAGGGCGGTAAAGACCGTGTGAAGGTCACTTTGCACACAGCTAAGCCAGGTATTGTCATCGGCAGAGATGCTGAAACAAAGAAGAAAGCAGTCATTGCTTTAGAAAAACTTACTAAAAAAGAAATCGTATTTAATGTTGTTGAAGTTAAGCGTCCAGAACGCGTTGCAACACTCGTTGCACAAAGCATCGCTGAACAGCTAGAAAGCCGCGCATCCTTCAGACGTGTACAAAAAATTGCTATGCAACGTGCACTCAAATCTGGAGCTAGAGGTTGCAAGACTTTGATTTCCGGCCGTTTAGGCGGAGCTGAAATCGCTAGAAGCGAAGGATATTCAGAAGGACAGGTTCCTTTACATACACTTCGTGCCGATATCGATTACGCAACTGCTGAAGCCAACACAACTTATGGAATTCTTGGCGTTAAAGTTTGGATTTATAATGGAGAAGTTCTTCCTGGCCAAACGCGCGAAGAAAACTTAAGAAAACAAGATGAAAGAGCACCACGTCAAGATAGAGAAAGACGTCCTCGTGACAGCAAGGGAGGCAAGTAATTATGTTAATGCCAAAAAGAACAAAATTCCGTCGTCCTCACCGCGTCAGCTATGAAGGCCTAGCAAAGGGAAGAAATGAAATTCTGAACGGAGACTATGCATTGATAGCACAAGAAGGTGCTTGGGTGACTAACCGTCAAATCGAAGCAGCCAGAATTGCGATGACAAGACATATGAAGAGACTTGGGAAAGTATGGATTAACATCTTCCCACACTTAGCCAAGACTAAGAAACCACTCGAAGTGCGCATGGGATCCGGTAAGGGTGCTCCTGACCATTGGGTGGCAGTTGTTAAAGTAGGAAAAGTAATGTTTGAAGTGAATGGAGTTTCCGAAGAAGTAGCTAAGGAATCACTACGTTTAGCATCACATAAGCTGCCTATCAAGACTAAAATTGTTAAAAGAGGTGAGCAGGCGTGAAAGCGACAGAAATCAGAAAGATCAGCACAGTTGATCTTGAAAAACGAATTGTCGAGCTTAAAGCAGAACTATTTAACCTACGCTTTCAACTTGCAGTAGGACAGCTAGAAAACACAGCTCGGATTAGCACAGTAAAAAAGACGATTGCACAAATGAAGACAATCATCAGCGAACGCGCTGAATAAGGAGGATACCATGGAACGTAATCAAAGAAAAGTATATACGGGAAAAGTTGTATCTGACAAAATGGATAAAACCATTACCGTGGTTGTTGACACATACAAGAAGTCTCCTTTATATGGCAAACTTGTAAAGGAATCAAAGAAATTTCATGTTCATGATGAAGAAGGCATAGCAGGCATCGGTGATACGGTAACCATTATGGAAACCAGACCACTGTCAAAAACTAAGAGATTCCGTCTCTTAGAAGTTGTCACTAAAGCCGACTTAGTATAAGGAGGATAACAAACTATGATACAACAAGAAAGCAGAATGGTAGTTGCTGACAACAGCGGTGCCAAAGAAGTCCTTGTGATTAAGGTTTTAGGGGGAACCCGTCGTCGTTATGCTAATATCGGTGACATCGTCGTCGTGACTGTCAAGAGAGCTACACCAGCAGGAATTGTAAAAAAAGGTGAAGTTTGCAAAGCAGTTATCGTACGCACAGTTTCAGGCCTTCGTCGCGCAGACGGCTCATACATCAAATTTGATGACAATGCAGCAGTCATTATAAAAGAAGATTTAAATCCACGTGGAACCCGTATTTTCGGACCCGTTGCCAGAGAGTTAAGAGAAAAGAACTTCATGAAGATCGTTTCCCTTGCTCCTGAAGTGTTATAAGGAGGTTTCGTCTATATGTATATTAAAGCTGGAGACACAGTTGCAGTTATCGCTGGACGCGATCAATTTGTAACAGACAAAAAAGGAAAAACTACCCGCAAGACAGGCCGCGTCTTGAAGGTTTATCCAAAAACAGACCGCGTATTGGTTGAAGGTGTGAACGTAATTAAAAAACACACTCGTCCAACACAGCAGAATGATAAAGGCGGTATCGTCGACAAAGAAGCACCAATACATGTATCTAATGTCGCTATTCTTGATCCAAAACAAAACGTTCCAACTCGCGTTGGTTACCGTGAAGTCGATGGCAAGAAAGTACGTTATGCTAAAAAATCAGGCGAAAGCCTTGATAAATAAGGAGTTTGAACAATGAGTGTAATTAAAGTAAAGTACGACAACGTCATCAAACCCGAACTCATGAAAGCATTCAACTATACATCTGTTATGCAAGTGCCAAGAATTGAAAAGATCGTTGTAAACATGGGTATCGGTGATGCTGTATTCAACCCAAAAGTCTTAGATGACGCTGTGGAAGAATTAAAGCAAATCACTGGTCAAAAACCATTGGTTACAAAGGCTAAAACATCAATTTCTAACTTCAAACTTAGAGAAGGAATGGCTATTGGTGCCAAGGTAACACTTCGTGGAGAAAGAATGTATTATTTCCTCGAAAAATTAATTTCTATCGCTCTTCCACGTGTACGTGACTTTAGAGGTATTTCTTCAAACGCCTTTGATGGACGCGGTAACTACACGGTTGGAATTAAAGAACAAATCATATTCCCAGAAATTAGTTTAGACAAAGTTAAAAAAGTTCGCGGTATGGACATTGTAATTGTAACAACGGCAAAAACCGATCAAGAAGGACGCGCTTTATTGTCCTCACTTGGTATGCCGTTTAAGAAGTAAGGAGGCGTATTATGGCTAAAAAATCGTTAATCATCAAAAATGAAAAACGCAAGGTGATCGTTGAAAGATATCGCAAGATCCATGATGAGTTAAAAGAAAAAGGTGATTATGCTGCACTAGCTAAATTACCAAGAAATGCATCTGCAACTCGTATTAGAAATCGCGATTCATTAGATGGTCGTCCACGCGGCTATATACGCAAGTTTGGCTTGTCACGTCTTACATTTCGTGACTTAGCACACAAGGGTCAAATCCCTGGTGTTAAAAAAGCTAGCTGGTAATTAGGAGGAAGCAAACATGGTTATGACTGATCCAATCGCAGATATGCTCACGCGTATCCGCAACGCAAATAAGATGCGTCATGAGAAAGTAGAAATGCCTGCTTCTCGTCTTAAGTCTGATATTTTATCAGTTCTAAAGAAAGAAGGATTCATCGTCGATTATGCAGCAGCAAAAGACGGTGTACAAGGCAAGATTGTAGTAACCTTAAAATACACTGCAACTAAAGAACGTGTTATTAAAGGGTTAAAACGGATATCGAAACCAGGACTTCGTGTTTATGTGTCAGTAGAAGATTTACCTAAGGTATTGAACGGTTTAGGCATCGCCTTAATCTCAACATCCAAGGGAATTATGACTGATAAAGAAGCGCGTTTAGCTCAAGTTGGCGGCGAAGTGCTCGCTTACGTATGGTAATAAGGAGGAAATTATGTCACGTATAGGTAATAAAGTGATTCAGGTTCCTGCTGGCGTTACAGTAACGTTAAGCCCAGAAAACTACGCTGTAGTCAAAGGCCCAAAAGGTCAACTTGAATTCCAATTCAATCAGAGTTTAGACATCAAAATGGAGGGCGCAGATATCACTATCTCCCGTCCAAATAATGAAATTTTCACAAGAAAAATTCATGGTACCACCCGTGCATTGTTAGCAAACATGATCATTGGCGTATCCACTGGATTTAAGAAGCAATTAGAAATTCGCGGTGTTGGTTACAGAGCCAGTCTCACAGGCAACGTCGTTAATTTAAGCTTGGGGTATTCACACCCAATTGAACTAGAGATTCCAGCTGGACTCAAAGTCACCATTCCAAAGAACACTGATGTGATCGTTGAAGGCGCAGACAAGCAACTTGTCGGTGAATTCTCCGCTAAAATCAGAAGTTTCAGAAAACCAGAACCATATCTTGGTAAGGGTATTCGCTATGTTGATGAGTACGTTCCACGTAAAGCTGGAAAGACTGCTAAGTAAGGGAGGACATCGCTATGATTAGAAAAATATCTTCGAATGTCATAAGACAAAAACGTCATCTACGTATTAGAAAAACCATTGAAGGAACTGCAGCTCGTCCAAGACTGAATGTATATCGTTCCAACTCTGCGCTTTACGTACAGATTATTGATGATGTTAAACAAACTACACTTGTCAGTGCTCGCACTCAGGAATTAGGGCTGAAGCATTCAAATATTGAAACCGCTAAAGCAGTTGGTAAGTTGATCGCTGAAAAAGCGCTTGCTCAAGGAATAGTCTCAGTAGTATTTGATCGTTCTGGTTATTTATACCATGGACGCGTCAAAGCATTAGCTGAAGCTGCCCGCGAAGCAGGATTACAATTCTAAGGAGGAGACAAACATGGCTAAAGAAAGATATATGCAAGAAGAACAACAAGACAAACAATTCGAAGAACGTGTCGTCGCCATCAACCGTGTAACAAAGGTTGTCAAGGGTGGTCGTCGTTTCCGTTTTGCTGCCTTAGTTGTAATCGGCAATAAGCAAGGTCAAGTTGGTTTCGGTTCTGGAAAAGCAGCAGAAGTTCCTGATGCAATCAAGAAAGCTGTTGAAGACGCTAAAAACAACATGATCAACGTCACAGTCGTAGGAACAACAATTCCTCACGCGATTACTGGAAACTATGGAGCAGGGATGGTATTTATGAAACCAGCATCTGCAGGTACAGGAATTATCGCCGGTGGTGCGGTTCGTGCAGTATTCGAACTTGCAGGCATCAATGATATCCTATCCAAATCCATTGGTTCAAGTACACCAATCAACATGGTTCGCGCTACATTCGCCGGTCTTAAGGAATTGAGAACAGCAGAACAGGTTGCGGCACTACGTGGTGTAGATATTGCGGGGTTGTTATAATATGAAACTACAAATAACTCTAAAAAGAAGTTTGATCGGCCACAAGCCAAATCAAATTAAAACAGCACATGCACTTGGATTAAAAAAGATCAATCAAGTTGTTGTAAAAGAGCCCAATGAAGCTCTTTTAGGTATGATTCAAACCATCATCCACTTGGTCGATATTAAAGAAGTAGAGTAGGAGGAATACCAAATGTTAAACGAACTAAGACCCGTAGATGGAGCTCGCAAAAGACGTAAACGTGTAGGTAGAGGAACTGGTAGCGGACTTGGAAAACAAGCCGGCAGAGGGATGAAGGGTCAACTTTCACGCTCCGGTGGTGGACCACGCCCAGGCTTTGAAGGCGGACAGATTCCTTTCTTCCAAAGACTTCCTAAAAGAGGCTTCAATAACGTCAATCGCAAAGAATACGCTGTTGTCAATTTGGTTGATTTAAACCAATTTAATGATGGTGAAGTTGTAACTCCAGAAGCACTCATCGCTAGAAATGTTCTTAAAAAATTAAATTCAGGCGTTAAGATTCTTGCAAATGGAACTTTAGAGAAGAAATTAACCGTCAAGGCACATGTTTTCTCGAAAGCTGCAGAAGCAGCAATCCTTAAAGCCGGTGGAACTGTAGAGGTGATTTGAAGTGTGGCTGCGTATAAAGAGAATTCTAAGTAATAAAACTGTAATGCTGAGATTGGCATTCACCCTTGCAATCCTGCTCGTCATTAGAATTGTTAGTCATATCACTGTCCCACTTTTTGATACTGATGCCATTACATCTTTCATGCAATCAAGCGGAAGCTTTGTTGCGATCCTGAATAACTTCAGCGGTCAAGCCCTTGAAAGATTTTCTATTATGTCACTAGGTATCTCGCCTTACATCACCGCATCCATCGCCATCCAATTATTACAAATGGTTATTCCATCCTTTAAGGAATGGAGTGAACAGGGTGAATCAGGAAAAGCTAAGCTCAATCAAGTCACTCGATATGTAGCAATCGCCTTAGCATTTATCCAAGCATTCGCTTTAATCGTTGGTATCAGCGTGAATGGTAGCGTATTGATTCCAAGCTTAGAAGCAGCAGATGTAGAATCCTACAGATACTTCTTCTATATTTACATGGCATTAGTCATGACCGGTGGTTCAGCTCTAGCAATCTGGCTAGGCGACTTAATCACTAAAAAAGGTGTTGGTAACGGAACTTCAATGTTAATTGTCGCCGGTATCGTCACCAGCTTGCCAACCATGTGGACTACACTTTGGTTGAAGTATATTACCAATGGAACTAATGGTTGGGACATCGTTTGGTTTATCGTCATTATGGCCCTTTACTTTGGTATTTTGCTAGGAGTCGTCTTCATTCAAATCGCAACAAGAAAGATTCCAGTGCAATATGCAAACCGTCAAGGAAAATCAGATTCCAATATTCCAATGAAGATCAACAGCGCCGGCGTTATTCCAGTCATCTTCGCTCAAACTATCCTAAGCATTCCGCTCACGATTGTTGGCTTCGCTTCCAATTCTAATACATCCACCGGTTTTGCCGGTTGGTTGAACAACATTTTCAATTATCAGCAACCCATCGGATTTATCCTGTATGTTGTCTTGATTGTGGTATTCTCATTCTTCTATTCATTCTTAACCATCAACCCTGAGAAGATTGCCAATAACCTTTCTAAATCAAACGCCTACATTCCAGGTATTCGTCCAGGTGAAGATACTAAAGACTTTGTTGCTAAATTGTTATTCAAGATTACCGTCATCGGTACCGTGTACCTTGTAATCTTGGCAGTATTACCAATTTTAACTTCCATCGTATTCGGATTCACAGGTACAGAAGCACAAGCGATCAGCCTTGGCGGTACCAGCTTACTTATTATTGTTGGGGTTGCTATTGAAACTACACAGCAGGTCGAAACAGACGCAAGTCAGGCAGAGTATAGCGGCATTTTCAAATAATAGGAGGACATTAAAATGCGTATTATTATCATGGGCCCTCCCGGTTCCGGTAAAGGCACAGAAGCAGCACTCTTGATAAAGCATTATAATATTCCCCATATTTCCACTGGCAATATTTTTAGAGAATTATACAAGGATAGAACAACAGTTGGTAAAATAGCAAAAGAATATATTGACCGCGGCGAACTCGTACCCGATGACATCACAAATGAAATCGTTCGCCACAGGTTAACTCATGCCGATGCTAAAAAAGGATTTCTATTTGATGGATATCCAAGAAACATCGAGCAGGCAAAAGCATTCGATGCATTATTAGTTAAATTGGGATGGAAGCTGGATGCTGTAATCAACATCAAAGCACCCGATGAACTGATCGTTGATCGAATCAGCGGACGCAGAGTATGCGAATCATGTGGAGCAGTCTATCACATCCATAACAAAAAACCTTTAATTGAAGGTATTTGCGATCTGGATGGCGGTACGCTCATTCAAAGAGTCGACGATATGGAAGAAACGGTTCAAAGACGCTTGCGCGTGTATAACGAATCCACAGCTCCAGTCATTGGCTACTACGAAAAAACAGGATCAATCATTCACATCGATGGTACAAAATCCATCGCAGAAACTGATTCTGCAATTATGAAAGCATTAGGTGAGACGAATTGATTCAAATCAAGTCACAAAGAGAAATTGAGCTGATGCGTGAAGCTGGACGCATCCTAGAACTAACACGACAAATGCTCGCAGAGCATATAAAGCCTGGTGTTTCTACGCATCATCTCGATCAACTCGCCGAAAGCTATATCTTAAGTCTTGGGGCAACCCCTTCATTCAAGGGTTATCATGGCTTTCCAGGATCCATCTGTACTTCAGTCAATGAAGTCGTTGTTCATGGTATTCCCTCTTTAAAGAAAGTTCTTAAAGAAGGAGACATTATTACATTAGATTTTGGTGTCAATTATAAAGGCTATCATGCAGATTCTGCAACAACCTACCCAGTCGGTAAAATCAGTCCGGAAATAGAGAAACTTCTAGAAATCACAGAACAGTCCCTCTATGTCGGTCTTGAACAAGCTAAACCGGGAAATCGTGTTTCAGACATATCACACGCAATTGAGGCTTTTGTTAAACCGTTTGGTTATGGTATCGTTGAAGAGTTTACCGGTCACGGCATCGGCAGAGAACTTCATGAAGAACCATTCGTACCAAACTTTGGCAAGCCGAATCAAGGAGCGATCCTTAAGCCAGGCATGACATTTTGTGTGGAACCTATGATCAATCTAGGAACCAAAAACGTCAAGGTCTTAACCGATAATTGGACAACCATTACAACCGATCACAAACCAAGCGCTCACTTTGAGCACATGATTGTGATAACGGAAACTGGATATGACATTTTAACATCACTAAAGAAGGAGTGAATCTATGGCAAGAGAAGATTTAATTGAAGTAGAAGCAAAGGTAATCGAAGTATTACCAAATACGAAGTTCAAAGTTGAACTTATCCAAAACGGCCATATTGTATTGGCTCACGTTTCTGGTAAAATCCGTATGAATAACATACGCATTTTACCTGGTGATAAAGTAACTGTAGAGTTATCACCATACGATCTAACACGCGGTCGGATTACTTATCGCCGCAAATAAGGAGGAACTTACACATGAAGGTAAAAGCATCAGTCAAAAAAAGAAGTGAAGATGACATCATTGTCAAGCGTAAGGGCAAAATTTACGTTATTAACAAGCGCGTTAAGCGACATAACCAAAGACAAGGTTAATTAGGAGGAAGACTATGGCTAGAATAGCAGGCGTTGACATTCCACGCGACAAGCGCGTCGTGGTTTCGTTGACTTACGTATACGGCATTGGTTTACCACTTGCCAAACAAATTTTAAAGGATGCCAACGTGAGTGAAGACACTCGTGTCAAGGCATTATCAGAAGATGAAATGAATCGCATCCGTCAGGAAATCGGCAAGTACACCACAGAAGGTGACCTGCGCCGTGAAGTTACATTAAACATTAAGCGTTTAATGGAAATCGGTTCATATCGTGGCATCCGCCATCGTAAAGGTTTACCAGTACGCGGTCAGAATACAAGAAATAACGCACGTACGAGAAAAGGTAAAGCTAAAGCGATTGCCGCGAAGAAGAAGTAGGGAGGAATAGACAATGGCTACTAAGAAAAAGACCACTAAACGTAAAGTTAGAAAAAATATTCCCCTTGGTATTGCACACATTCATACAACATTCAACAACACGATTGTTACAATCACTGACGTTGATGGAAACGCAATTGCTTGGAGCAGTGCAGGTGCACTAGGCTACAAGGGAAGCAGAAAATCAACTCCGTTCGCTGCACAGCTAACTGCTGAAGCAGTTGCTAAATCAGCGATGGAAAATGGTATGTTGAGAGTCGAAGTTTCTGTAAAAGGACCTGGTCCAGGTAGAGAAGCGGCAATCCGTTCCTTGCAGGCTGCCGGTCTTGAAATTACAGCAATCAAAGACGTAACACCAGTACCACACAATGGATGCAGACCACCAAAACGTCCACGTGGATAATCTTAAGGAGGGGTAACTTGTGAAAGAATTAAAATTTGAAAAACCAACCGCAGTAGAGGAAATATCAGTAGACGGCAATAAGGGTCGCTTCATCATCAGACCATTAGAAAGAGGCTACGGTATCACTTTAGGCAATGCACTGAGAAGAATTTTGTTGTCTTCATTACCAGGTGCAGCGATCGTTAATATCAAAATTGACGGCGTTGAACATGAGTTCTCTACCATGGAGGGCGTCTATGAAGATGTGATGGGTATTGTATTGAATTTGAAGAAGGTTATCTTCTCCGTAGATTCAAAAGAACCCGATTTCGAACAAAAGCTTGAACTTTATGCAGTAGGTTCAGGTAAGGTGACCGCAGCTGACTTTAACCATGTCGACGGCGTTGAAATCATCAATCCTGACCAAATGATTGCCAATCTATCCGACACAGGCAGACTTTCTATGGAAGTCACAGTACGCCGTGGAGTTGGCTATGTCAATGCAGAAAAGAACAAGGGCTTCAGCAAGAATGAAAAGAGCGTTATTCCAATTGACTCGATCTACACCCCAGTGTCACGCGTATCCTATCATGTTGAAAAGACTAGAGGCGATGCTGATGAACTGACTCTAGATATTGAAACCAATGGTGCGATTGCTGCTAAAGAAGCTCTTGCCCTGGCTTCAAAAATGATGATTGATTATTTATCAGTCATCGTAGAAATCAGTGAACAAGCAGCTTCAACCGACTTCATCTTTGAACAGGAAGAAGAACCAACCAATAAGAAATTAGAAATGAAGATTGAACAATTAGACTTATCTGTACGTCTATTCAATAGTTTGAAGCGTTCGGGTATTTACACAGTTGCTCAGATCATTCGTTTAACCGAAGAAGATGTCATGAGATTTAGAAGCTTAGGCAGAAAATCCTTTAAGGAATTGAAGGAAAAGCTTGCTGAACACGGTCTGGAATTCGAAAACACTTCAAACAAAGATTCAAAATTTCATTTAGACGATGAAGAGAAGGAGTAAATCATGGCTTATAGTAGATTAAGACGCACCAGCGATCAAAGAAAAGCTTTACTTCGTGATCTTGTAACTGATATTATCATCAATGAACGTATCGTTACCACTGAAGCAAAAGCAAAAGAATTAAGAAAAATAGCTGATAGAATGGTCACTTTAGCAAAAGATGGTTCATTAAGTTCCAGAAGATTGGCAGCTGAAACAGTTCGTTTCGAATTCGTAAAAGAAGGACAAAACGCACTTCAGAAGCTTTTCACTGAACTCGGACCTCGCTACAAGGATAGAGTAGGCGGCTACACAAGAATTATCAAGACAGTTCCAAGACGCGGCGATGCTGCGCCAATGGCAATTATCGAATTTGTTTAATAAAATCAAAACAAGCTCCGGCTTGTTTTTTTTATTCATACATATTCGTTGTTTGTCGATGATGGTATAATGAGGGAGAAATGGACTGAATCGAGGTATATTTTATGAAGTTTGATTTACTCAAAGATCTTTATGTCAAAAACAATTTAGGTGATGACAAATGGAACATCGCACAAGCTTTCATGAACAAGATGCAAGCCTATGTTTTAGAACACAATTTCGCGGTTGACATCGATGAAATCAATGTCGACCATTTGAATTTATGGATCCAGAATCTTGTGGATACGCATCAAAACACAGTGGATCATTTCATCATCATGATGCGCTATTTCAGAGTGATCAAGCAAAATGATTTATTCATCCATTTGACAAAGTTCACTGGCAAGCTTGATGTTGCTGAAAGTATCTACGATAAACTGGAAAAGGTTGTAGGTAAGCAAAGAAAAGAAAAAATCGTTTCAAGTTTTCCGATACCCGAACTAGGAACAAACCTCGTAAAAATTACAGAATATACTGAAGGATTGATGGAGAGATTAAAAGATCAGCTGACTGAAAAAGAACTGCTTTTAGTCTTGACCGACAATCATCATCAGATTCCAAGAAATGCTTTTGATCAAGAAAAAATCTACTATGAAGCTTCAAGTTCTCTAGAGGCTTATTTGAAGGATTTACATGAAAGAAAAGTTGAAGAACTTAAATCCTTCGAACAATCAGGACGTGTTTGGTACGAACAGGAAATAACACCAGAAGTCGTCGAATTCGTTAAAGATAATCAAGAGATTATGTCTGCTGTTTTAGTTGACGATAAGCTTTATATTACGAAGATTCCCTATGATACCCCGAAATATCTTCATGCCGAGTCAGCGAAAGAAAAAGCCTACTACATGTGTCACTGCCCGTTCGCTAGAGAATCCATTTTAAAAAATAACGTCAAGATTGATCCCAAATGGTGCTATTGCAGCGCTGGGTTTACGAAGCTTCCGTTCGATGTTGTTTTAGATACTGATTTGAAAATTGAGTGTCTGAATTCGGCTCTTGCAGGCGATCCGATCTGCCGTTTTTCAATCTCGCTTCAAGATGTTTCTTATAAAAAATGACTTCACGTATGTCTTTTAGACATAGCCTAAAAAATTATTATCTTGTTATTTGACTCAAACTCTATTACAATAGATATGCACTCCTAATTACGAAAAGAGGATTTACATGAAAAAATTATTTATTTTGATTGGTATGATCATGCTTGTTACAGGTTTGGTTTCTTGCAATGAAGAAGAAACTGTGACTTATACGTTAGACCAAGTCATCGATTCAATAGAGATTACTTACGCACCAAATGATACGATGGATTCAGTGACTTCAAACATAACGCTTCCCTTGGTATCCGAATTAACCAATCTGGCAACCATTGTTTGGGAAAGCGGAAATGCCAGTGTGATTGACAATTTTGGAACAGTGAACAGACAACCCCAGGATGTCACAGTGACACTTATATTAACTGTTACATTAGGTTCTAGCTCCAAACAAGTTCTTTATGATCTTACTGTCATAGGAACTACCGTTTATTATACGGTGACAATTGATATCAACGGTGTTCAAACAGAAGTTGAAGTTGCAGAAGGAACAAGACTTCCTGTTCAAGAAATACCTCAGGTCAGCGGATACATCTTCACAGGCTGGTACACTGATTTAATTGCTGAGACAAAATATCTTTTTTCTGCACTCGTTTATGCAGACATTACTATTTATGCTGGATTTAGAGAATATCTGTCTGGAACATATTCATATGACATTTATCTTCAAAATATCGAAGATGATGAATACACGTTATTTGATCATCAAACAGGCACCGATGAAGAAGGCGTTCTCATTACAATGGAAGATTCCTTTACGGGATTTGAATTCAATGATGAACTTTCCACGATGTCAGGAACTATTTCCTCACTTACAAATCTTCAGCTTGAAGCCTATTTCGATCGTTTAACCTATACGATAACTTATATTAGCGATGGTGTTGAACAAACAGAAGAAGTGCTAAGATATCAGGAATTGACATCAGAAATTGTTTCTCCAACAAAGGATGGTTACGAATTTTTAGGGTGGTCGGTTTCTCCATCAGGAACAACATATTTCACATTTGGCGCTCCTATCTCATCCAATATCACACTTTATGCACAATGGGAATATTTAGATGACTATACATATGAAGGTTACTATGAAGGAGCAGATGGTCTGACTGGATCAGAGCTCAACACCTTCCTAAGAACGATTACAACAAATGGATTTACCGGTGTCAATTATGGTGATGCAAGATACATTTTGGATGAAACAGACAGAGATCCGAACAATTCCAACAATTTGATTTTAGTTTATCTTGGGACATCTGTTTCAGCAGCATGGGACGGCGGAGTTACCTGGAATAGGGAACATGTGTGGCCTCAATCCTTGCTGGGTGTTTCAGCTGACAACGACGTTATCAACGCTGCAAGCGATCTGCAAAATCTTAAGCCTGCAGATCCCGCAACAAATTCATCAAGAGGTAATAAATACTTTGATAATGTAACGACTCCTGATTCTTATAATCCTAGAGATGCAGTCAAGGGAGATATCGCGAGAATCTTATTCTACATGGATACCAGATATTCAGAGTACACGCTTGTGAATGGTGAACCATCAGTCTATCAGATGGCATTGCTATACCGTTTGTTGCAATGGCACGTTCAAGATCCCGTCGACAGCTTCGAAATGAATAGAAATAATATCATTTATAACTACCAACACAACAGAAACCCATTCATTGACCACCCAGAATTCGTTGAAAAGCTTTACGGACCTATCATTTTGAGCAATGGAGATTCTGTACAGGTACCATTCTATTCCTTAAATTACACAATTGAAATTGATGCATATATTTTAAATTCAAGCTCAGATAAGAAAAACATTTATCAAGCTTAAAGGAGATTTCTATGAGATATAGAACTTTTGGAAAAACCGGAATCAAGGTTTCAGAAATATCGCTAGGAACCTGGCAACTTGGGTCTAAATGGGGCGATCCAGTCAATATGGATGTTGCAAATAAGACCTTATCAACAGCCCTTTCTTCAGGCATTAACTGCTTGGATACCGCTGATGTCTATCAAGGGGGACTAAGTGAGAAAATCATTGGCGAGCATATTCAAAACTTGGTAGAAAAACCTTTTGTAATTACGAAAATCGGACGAAAACTTCCTAAACAGAGTAAAGAACTCTATACGGAAGAAGTGATCCGTAATTATATTGACGACAGCAGAAAAAATATGAACGTCGAATCCCTTGATATGGTTTTATTGCACTGCCCTCCAACAGATCTTTATTACATGCCTGAAATCTTTCAAATCATGGACAAGATCAAAAAAGAAGGAAAAATCAAGCATTACGGTGTTTCCGTGGAACGGATTGAAGAAGGACTCAAGGCTCTAGACTATGAAGGTGTTGAAGCGATAGAAATCATTTTTAATATGTTCAGATTGAAACCGCAGGAGTATTTCTTCAGCAGAGCCAAGGAAAGAAATGTCGGTATCATCGTCAGAGTACCTTTGGCTAGCGGTCTATTGACAGGAAAGTATCGCAAGGATACGCAATTCGGACCTAATGATCACAGAACCTTCAACAGGAACGGCGAAAGCTTCGATAAAGGTGAAACATTCTCTGGTGTTGATTATACACTTGGGTTAAAAGCTGTTGAAGAACTTAAAAAAGTATTCAACACAGAAAACCTGGCACCAGTCGCATTGAGATGGATTTTAATGTTTGATGCAGTTTCTACTGTCATTCCAGGCGCAAGCCGGCCTGAACAGGTGATTGACAATGTCAACGCTACCCTTCTCCCACCAATCACCAAGCAACAAATGGAAGAGGTTGAAAGGATTTATAATACCTATATTAAAAATCCAGTGCATTATTTGTGGTAAAAATCAAAAGAGACTAAGTTTTTCAACTTAATCTCTTTTTTGTTTTTTAGGATAATTGAATGACTGTAAAGCTCTTTGCAGGTACGGATTTGGAAATGATTTCCCCATTCGGATCCACGAAGAATATAGATTCTTCTGAACTGCTGGCATTCCATATCAAAGCATTGATTTCTCCATCTAAATCATAGATGGAAGATGTAACATGCTCATGAACCACCATATGGTAGCTATCGGTCTTTTGACCATAGCTCTTCAAGCCGTTGATTAAGTAATAAGTCTGTGATAAGTCACTTGGATAATCATCATTTAAGATCAAGGATGAACTGAACTGATTGATAGCAACCGCTGGATCTAATAAAGCTTGGATGCTCCACATATTGGCATACCAGGTATCGATGGTCTGATTTTTAGCGCTTAGATAGTTCGCATAAATGTCGCTAAGTCTTTCTCTTTCAACATCGTTCACGGCATAATTGGATAAGTATTCCCCATTTGGCAGCCATTGGATTCCGTAGATAAAGGTTGGATTCGCTCCAAACCATGTCGCATAATCATATTTTCCACCCCATAGCATGCCTGCTACAGATGCGTATTCACTATATTTATCAGGGAATATTTCTTCAGAATAATCAAACATATACGTTTTCGCAGAACTGAGTTCGGAAACAAATCCATAGATTGCAGCATCTCTCAATTTTGTATCGCCATTATTCAATGCCCATAGATAACCACCCAACCAGGATTGAAGCGCTTCGCTGGAGGATTCAATATTATTCCCTTCCGCGAAGGTGCCAAAGCCATGAGCCCATGTATGACTTGCCCAAGGATCAAATGATCTTAAATAAGCAAATTCATAATCACCTTTTTCTGGATACATATAATCGCTTAAGAGTAAAGAAACCATATCACCATAATCTTCTACAAACGTTTGATCATACATCGCAAGAACTCCAGATGCATAGGTAAGATATCCATGTGTGAAGCTGTGATCGCTTAATTCACTCGCTGTATTGAAATCATTATTGGAATAATAGACCGATCCCCATGCTTCATTATAATATAAGTATCTTTCATCACTGGTAGATGAATAGGTAAACCAGTCTTCTAAGACATATCTTAATTTTGAGATGAATTCCTGTTTCAAATCATCATTTCCGATTTGATCGGCGATGATGATGCCCTGAGCAAGAGGGTAGAGCGCTTTGC
>Ga0209212_1002415_pt1 | contig 26681 bp, 11 predicted proteins | sample RifGroC2_FD_183996 | JGI IMG/M metagenome (GOLD analysis project Ga0209212, IMG submission 183996) | Groundwater microbial communities from Rifle, Colorado, USA - Groundwater C2 (SPAdes) (version 2) | ecosystem: Environmental > Aquatic > Deep subsurface > Groundwater | place: Rifle, Colorado... | reverse complement strand
TGGTCTTTGCCGGTCCCATGGGCTATCCGCCTAACAGGGACGCCGTAAGGTTCTTCTGTTCCGAGGTTCTGCCGCTTATCCTGAAAAAGCGCCCGGGAACGGTTTTTCGCGTGCTGGGGCGCACGGGCGGCGACGAGCCGGCGGTGCGCGGCGCGGCCGCCGGAAGCGTCGTATTCGCGGGACACGTTCCCGATGTCCGCCCGTTCCTGGCCGCGGCGGGCGCCGTGGTCTGCCCGCTGAGGATGGGGACGGGGATAAAGACCAAGGTGCTCGAGGCCATGGCGATGGGAAAAGCCGTTGTGATGACGCCTGTAGCGGCCGAAGGCATAAGGGCCTCCGCCGAAAAGGATTACCTGTGCGCGTCCTCCGCCCGGGAGATCTCGGAGGCGCTGCTGAAAGTTCTGGCGGATCCCGGAATGGCCGCCAGCCTGGGGGCTTCGGCCAGAAAGGCGGCCGAAGAAGGCCATAACTGGGAGACTCTCTCTTCAGGCCTCGAAAAGATATACGAAGAACTTCTACAGGCATGAAAAAACACGATATTCTTTATGTTATAGAGAACGAATGCTACGGCGGCGGGGAGCGGGCATTCGCGCAGATCATTAACGGGTTGGATAAAGAGAAATATGCCGTTCACGCCGCCTGCCTGCCCGGCTCGGCCGGCCAAGCCTCGGAACAGTTCGCGGGGGAGATCCGTAATAGCGCCGAACTGATCCCTTTCGACCTCAGGTCTCTCGTTTCCCCTTCGAGCATGATCCGCCTGGCCGGGATCATCAGGGAAAAGAATATCGCCCTGGTTCACAGCCAGGGCACGCGCGCCAACTTTTACGCGCGGGCGGCCGCGCGCCTGGCCGGGGGCGCCTCGGTCGTTTCCACTATAGCCGCCCCGGTGGAGGAATATAATGTAGGCCCGCTCAGAAAAGCGCTATACCTGGCGTTCGACCGCCTTGGCGAAGGCCGGGTGGACAAATTTATTGCGGTCGCAAGCCATATCGAGAGGAAGTTGGTGCGCGGCCGGGGGATACCCCCGCGAAAGGTCGTGCGGATCTATAACGGGATAGAATACGGGAAGTATATCTGCGACCAGGCCGACGCGGCCAGGGCGCGAACGGAGCTGAAAGTGGGCCCGGACGTTTTCCTGGCCGGAGCTTTCTGCAGGCTGAGCTGGGAGAAGGGTCTTTTTCATCTTATCGAGGCCGCCCAGAAACTGAAGGAGGACGGAAGCGGGGCCGCCGCCGTAAAATATCTGATAGCCGGAGAGGGCGAACAGGAAAGAGCTTTGAAGTCAAAGGTTAAAAGCTGCGGCCTGGAGGATAGATTTATTTTCACCGGCTTTCTGAAGGATATCAGGCCGGCCCTGGGCGCGGCGGATATTATGGTCCTTCCGTCGCTGAGGGAGGGATTCCCCATGAGCGTCCTGGAGGCTATGGCTATGGGTAAGCCTGTCGTGGCCTCGAACATCGAGGGCGTGGATGAAAGCGTCGCCGACGGGGATACCGGCCTTCTTGTGCCGCCCGGAGACAGCGCCGCGCTGGCCGGAGCCATCTCGGCCTTGTTTACGGACCGCGGCAGGTGCAGTGAAATGGGCGCGCGCGGAAAGACCGCGGCAGCCGAGAACTTCGGCATGGATAAAATGATAAAGGCCCACGAACGCGTATATGACGAATTGCTGAACGCGGGATACCGATGAGAAACATACTGCTGGTGAATATGGCCGGTCTTGGCGACATCATAATGATGACGCCTGCCGTAAGGGCGATAAAAGCGGCCTATCCCGAGGCGGTCGTAGAGCTGCTGACCATAGATCGTTCAAAGGAACTGGCCGAGGGAATACCGGGCATAGATAAAATACATTCCTTGCCGATACATTACCGCTTTGCCGGGCCGGCGGCCGTCTGGAAATTCATGCGGACACTGCTTGAACTCCGGAGCGCCGGTTTTTCAGCCCTGGTGAATTTCAGCCTTGTTTCTTCTTTCGGCGGCCTGCTTAAAGCCCGCCTGATAAATATGGTGGTGAAGCCTGGCCTCGCCTCCTGCCGGGTGCTGAAGGGGCCTCGGCGCGGCGGGGAATTTTACGGCCTACGAGGAGTTTGCCGAGAAACAAAGTGAAGTGGCCCTGACGGCCAGGCTGCTGGCTCCGCTGGGCCTTGAGCTGCGCGACCTCTATATCAGCTACTCGCCCGGGCAGGAGGAGAGAAAGAAGGTTGCCCTGGATCTGGCCGCGCGCGGGTTCTCGGGGAAACCGGTCATCGGTCTTAACCCCGGAGCTTTCAGGCCCTCCCGCCGCTGGCCGGAGGAAAAGTGGAAGATCCTTGCAAATCTGATACTTGAAAAATACCCGCAGGCCCTGGTAGTGGTCACTGGTTCCGGTTCGGAGAAGGCGATGGCTGAAGGCTTAAAGATTTCCGGCCGGGTTTTCCCGGCAGCCGGGCTCTATTCCATCAGGGAGAATGCCGCCCTTTATGGCCTGATGGACGTCTTTATTACTAACGACACCGGCCCGATGCATATCGCCTCGGCCGTCGGCGCTAAAACCGTCGGTATTTTCGGGCCGGACGACCACTGGCGTTTCACCCCGGCCGTGCCGGAAGAACAGAAGCGTATAGTGCGCAGGGATATCCCGGAGTGCAGTCTCCCGTGCTATAAATTTGACTGTGGAGACCCGGTTTGCCTGGGTGGGATAACCCCGGAGGAAGTCTTGTCGGCGGCCGTTGAGCTTCTGGAAAGCAAGGGAGCTGCCTGATGTGCGGCATCTGCGGTTTCGCTAATTACAGGAACGAGGACCTGCTGAAGGGCATGGCCTCCAGGCTGGCGCACCGCGGGCCGGACGAGGACGGTTTTTTTGTGAAGTTGTTGTCTTCTGGCTTGTAAAGAATTTATATAATCCCACCGTGCGCAGTGCGGACTCTTGCGATGTGGCGTTTTAATTTATGACTGTGGTAAAAATCAGGGCTCCAATTGTTATAGAATACTATCGGGTTATTCATGGGCAACACGATTCTTATTGCTGACGACAATCCTCCCGATTTAGAGCTGCTGTCCCAATATTTCCGGGAAGGCGGCTTTACCGTCTTTGCGGCCGGGGATTGCGGCGAGGCCATTAAGCTGGCTGGGCGCCATACGCCGGACTGCTTCCTGCTGGACTATTGCCTTGGCGCTGATACCGCAGAGAAGGTCTGCGCCTTCATACGCGGCGATGCGCGGCTTTCGGAACGGCCCATCATAATAATGAGCGCCGAGCCGGAGCTGGCCATGCGCGGCTACGAGCCCTGCGTGGCCGACTTCTTCGTGGAGAAAGGCGACAACTACCGGAAACTTCCCGCATTGGTCAGGCAAAATTTCCTGAGGGCTGCTTGGAACAGGGGCATATATAGGAAAGCCGACCTGGTCCTGGACGCGCCGAACCTGCGCCTTTTGCGCGGCTCCTACCCTGCCATACAGCTTTCCGCCGAGCAATTCAGGTTCTTCTCTCTGCTTTTCGAAAAGAGCCCGGATTTCGTGCGCGACGAGGAGATCTGCCGGTACGTATTTTCGGGAAACATCCCCGAATGCCGCGCCGCTGTGCATTCGCTGGTCTACCGCCTGCGGCAGAAACTTGGACCGCAGCTTTCGCGCCGCTTGAAGGGCAGCCGCAGCCGAGGCTGGGTGTACGTCCAACCGCGCCTGCACGCGCGCCCCCGCCCCGCGCTCATGCAAAGATAGCGTCTGACACAGGCAGAAAAGGCCGTTTTTTCGGCTCCAGTTGTACATCAAAACTCTCGTCGTAAACCCATTCCCAAACTGACGGCAGCGAGCCTTGACATCGGTCAAGCGGCCTCTTATACTATCACCGGCGCATAATATACTTCATGGGGTTTGGGAATATGGATACTTGTCAGGCGGCGCTCTCGCTTTCTTTTTCCTATACCGCTTTGCGGCCCAGCCGCAAGGCTTTTTACACAAATCCATTTGAATTCACCTCGGGGCGAGCTGGTCAAGTTGGTTGCCGCCGCATAGGACAGGCTTATCCCCGATACGTCAAGTGCAGTGACGGTGCGTACTGCTGGAGCCCGCGGCTATCCGTGCGCCAATTCCTGTCATCCATAAATTTCATGAGGTTGCCTATGCAACTAGTCTGGCTAACGGAGTCTCTGGCGCGGTTAGGAATCTTGAGATAAATACGGAATACTGAAGGAGTCGTAACATTATGTACGCATCGTATATCCCCAAGTTAAAGCGTTCCGATGGCCACCTCAATGCAAATGAATAATCTTATCGTAAACAGCGTCCCTTGGGTACCTCATGGGGTGCCCTCGAAGTTTGGTTTAGATTCGGTTAAGGATTCATTTAAGGGAAAAAGCATGAAAATGACGATTAAAATTATATTAATGGGAATTATCATACTGTTTTGGGTGAATCTAGGTGTCGCGCTTGCTCAAAGTAAAAGCGATAGGCCTCCAATGGGCCAGGGGACTAGCACACAACTAGAGCAATACTCAGAAAGTCTTTTCATTTTTGCAAGATGGGGGACGGGGAACAATGAATTAGGATTTCTTCGTCAACCCGAAGGTAAATTCTATCCTGATATGGGACCTAATGCTATCAGTGTCGATAAAAACGAGAACGTTTATGTTCTAGACCCTGTAAATAGACGCATTGTGGTTTATGCTAAAGACGGTCAGCCCAAAACCACTATTCCGCTTAACTCATTGGATAAATACAAGATTTTCGACCCGTGGAATAATGAACTGTTTGTGGACTGGTCTGGGAGTATATATATCCGCACACAGTTCTTGGATTTTCCATTCCCCAATGTTGCTGTTGTGAAAATTAATGATGCCGGAGAACTGCTAAGTCAATATGTCCCGACAGCGGAGCTACGCGAACACTTTGCCCCTAAAACCCCGCAATTTGAAAAGTTTATGAAGAGAGTTATGGGGCGCCCCGAAATGACAGTTCTCTCTGAAAATATTGGCAAGCTTTCAAAATTACATATAGACAATAAGGGGTATGTCCGGGGCATTGTGGGCGATAGTATGGCGTTAAATTTCTCTGATAATAATATCAGCACTGTGGCTATCATGGGATTGCCGTCTGGAAATATTGAAAATAGTTACGTCGCAGAATATCAAGCCTCATTAAAAAAAACCTCTCCTAAAAGTACAGCACAAGTTCGAAGGTTGGTGCTGAAAAACAAAAGGAATGAAGAGATTTCCTCTGTCAATCCAAGCGAAGTCGTAAAGTATCTGCCATTTGGTGCCCTAGTTAAAAATCTCCGATATATTGCAAACGATGATTTTAATAACACTTATTTTCTTGCTCTTGTGGAGGGTGTTTCGGATGGAAGCCGTTTCGTTGTTAAATACAGAGCGGATGGCAGCACATTGTTAGGGATAGTCGCGGTACTGGACACATCCGATCATCCGTTAGCAATTGGGCCTAGTGGAAGTATCTATCAGTTGGTCTGGGGCTCAAAAAAAAACAATGACGGGGTAAAGGTGTTAAGGTGGAGCACACGGAAATGAGACGCCTACGAATCCTGATCCCGTTGATGTTGTTGGCTTTAGCAAGCCCTGTTTTTTCTATTATGACCGGTGCGGGGTTAGTTTCAAATGCCCAGCAATATTTAGGGAGAGATTATGGGAGCGGCCTGCCACCCAATTTGAATTTTACTGGGAAGCTTAAGGGCGAATTCTATCGTTATCACTATTATTGGGGGTCGGGGTTATGGAATGGTGAGAGTGCCTGGACAGGAGGATTCGATTGTTCCGGACTTCTATCGTATGCCGCAAACCTGAGGCGACATTATAGAACAGAAGAACTTCCCACTTTTCTTGGGCCAGCAAAAACATGGGAGACCGCTGTTTCGGGCGACATTGTTTATTTTTCTGGGCATGTCGCAATATTTATCAATCGCCGGCAAGACGAGAACAATGTCTATCGGATAAAAGTGGTGCATGCAACTGAATATGTGCTTAACGGGGTTACAATTTCTGGGGTTCTTGAAGAAGAATATCGGCAAAGCTACTACGAGAATAATAATGCTTTTCCATATGCTTTTATTATAGATGCTGTCGCGCCTCAAATCAGCGCAAAAATAATAAAAGATGGCCCCAATCTTGAAGACGGCGGGGTTTATGCGGGGCCGATTACCATCGACTTCGGGGCCACGGATAATGTTACCGAAGAAGGTGGCCCATTTATTAAGGCCAATTACATTGATAATACAAAATTTACAGAAGAAGGCGTTTATAACCTACATCTTATTTCGGAAGATTGGGCAAGAAACGTTAAAGATATTTCGGTGGGTTTTACCGTTGGCGGTCTCAACACGCAGACGGTTAATTCTGCGTCTGCTCTTTATGAAAATTTTAAAGGCATTTCCACTTCCAACCCTTCCACTCTTGAGCGGTACCATGCGATAAATTTTGATAATACCTCGGTGGGGATTTCTTCGGTCATGATTGTCGGCCCGCAAGGCGTGATTTGGGCCCCGACATTTAATCCGCCTGTCTTCAGCACTTCAACTGTCCTTGCAGACTTGCCCGTTGGAAATTATACGGTGCAATCGTTTAATTCAGTCGGAGGCGAAACAAAGACGCCCTTCAAAATTTCCGTACTCAATGTCCATGTTTCCACCCAGGAGTCGACGCAGAATTATGTGCATGGCGATTTGCTGAAGCCCGGTACATTTTATTTTACAACGCATCTCGTCGCGGAATCTCCTCAGGAATTGAGACGCATTCAAATCATTACGTCCACCGGTGCGCTATTCGCCGAGAAAATAGTAAGCGGCTATTCCGCTACCGCCGATTTCGAGTTGCCGGCTTTTTCTTTGTCCCAACCGCTTATGAGCGCGACCACGTTCAGCGGCTCCGCAATTTTGACGTACCATGTCAGGGCTATTGACTCGGAGGGGAACGTCGAGACAATCTCTTTTGATTTGACCGCGAAAGATATTTCTCTGTTAGATGGGTGGGACTGGCAGGAATATGCCCCCGGTGTCGACTCCTATGACTATATCCGTAGCAGCGATGTAACAAAATCCAATCTGATCGCCGGCCCTCTTGTCTCGAATTACGGTGTGGTAGAATCCTCCACTGGCCTGGTAATTGCTACAGGGGAGGGTTTCGGCGCTGATTGGCACCAGGTTTCCGAATGGCTTACGCAAAACCCCATCACCACAGCGCAGTTGCTCGCGATTCCGATGCCGCAGGCCATCGGGACTTTTAAGGAAATTTTGCGCATAAAGGATGGTGATGGGGTAGTGGGTTCGGAAAATGTTGTCGTGGATGGGGAAGTGTTTATTGATAGGTACACGGACTGGGAGAGCGAGGCGGCGATTAGATCCAATGCTTTATGTTTCCCGTACGCGCAAGTAATCTCAAACGTTCCACCTGCTGGATTCTTGCTTTGTACCAGGCAGTCCGCACCAAAGCCGATTCTCCAGGCTGCGCAACAATATGTGGAATGGGAGTTTAAATATGACAGAGTTAACGATACAACTATTCCTCGATGTGGCCTTGTCCCAGACGGGACATATTTAAACTACCATTGCGCGCGATATGGTGCCAGGGTGCTAAACTACCACCAAGCGCCGGAACTGTCGGGCTTTGCGCTAAGCCAGGCGCCGATTTTACCAACTGCTTTTGTCCCAAGCGGGAAGAATATTTTTGTGCCGTTGAATTCATATGGCGAGGCTTATTTCGACGAAGTCACTTCACCAGGTACTCTTACCGTCACAGCTATAAATAGCAGGCCTCCAGCTGGTTTCGGTGAGACGGCTCCAAACATAACGTATCAGATAACTCCAGAATTGGGTTTTACAGGAGAGGTTAAGTTGACTCTTAAATACCCATCTGACAATTTAACAGCAGCACAGGAAAACCAATTGAAGATGGTTAAGGTTTTAGATCCGGCAACTGGCAAATACATGACTTTGACTGCCGCGCTAAATCCCGAGAATAAGACGATAACGGTCAATATCACTTCTTTTTCTAAATTCATGGTGATTGCTCCGGTGTACGCCAATCCCCAGACAGTGCAAAGTCCCGGCACCGTTAACGGTTCGCCTGAGATGGAATTTATGTCCGGGGCAGAGGCTTCCCTGCAGCAGTACGATATGAGCGGTTTAGCCGGGGTGGGAGCCCTTGCCGGGCTTAAATCAGCCGACACGCTGCCTGTAGGGAATGTCTACAGTCTTGTAACTAGTACCGAGGTCTTTGAGCCTTACGGCGCGATTAAAATGCGCTATTCTGTCGGGGCCTTGGCTGGATTGGGTGTCGAAGAGGATTCCCTGGCTATTTATGGCTTCACAGAAAGCGGCGATCTGCATAAACTACCATATCAAACACTTGATAAAGACGACAAAGTCTTGACTGCCAGGGTACCGAGCGCAGCCTACCCACTTTTTGCTGTGCTGGCCAGCAGTCAGCAGGTCGAGAGCATCCCTCCATCAGTTTATCCCGACGGAATTCCCCCTGTGACCGCCATAAGTTTCGGCGGCACGACAGCCCCTGCCCCGGACGGAACGTATATCTCAAGCACCACTACAATAGTGTTAAGCGCAAGCGATCCACAGGTCCCGGGCGTAGTAACTTCCGGGGTGAATCTGACCAAATATATCCTTCATCCAGAGTTCGATCTCATAGAGTACACCTATGCCGGGCCTTTCACACTCCCCGAGGGCGTCCATCCCATTCACTATTTAAGTGTGGACAATGCGGGCAACTATGAATTCTTCAAGGCAACAACGATAACTGTCGATGCGACTCCGCCGGTGACGGAACTATCCGCCTCCATCATAACTCTGGCCCCAGGCGCCACCTTTTACGCGGCCATCTCCGGTACGGTTACATTGACCACAAGCGACCCGCTTCTAAATGGCGCACAGAGCGGGGTTTATAATACATTCTACCTTGTGGACGAGAATTTAACTGAATGCCAGAATCTTGCGCAGTTCCTGGCAAACCCGTCAAATCAACTGCCTACCTTCAACGGACAGCCCGGCACCTGTGAAAACCCGCTATACACCGGGTCGTTTAGTCTTTTTCCAGGCACCCACACCGTGCAGTACCTGTCCTTCGACAATGTCTTGAACATGGAAAGTCTGAAGACTTTCTATCTGGAAGTGCAGGGAGATATTGTATCCCCGGAAACTTTCCTTCTGGTCAACGGTTCAACAGTCGCGACAGGCGGAACTGTGTCTGTTGCGACTGAGGAGCAAATAACAATTACAGCGATCGATCCAGTTGTAAATGGTCTGTCTTCTGGCGTGCTGGGCGTCTATTTTCTCGTGGATGTTGCCACGGATTCCTGCGGGGAAATGGGGACTATTATCTCTACTGCCACGGCTGGCACTTGTCAGAATTATCTCTACACCACACCATTCGCACTGGCTACCGGTTCCCACACGGTGTACTATACCGCGGTGGACAATGTCGGCAACATGGCGGCTGGAAAAAGCGCATACATAATCGTAGCCCCGCCAAATTCCAGCCTTGATACCACCCCGCCTGTCGTTACGGCCAGCGCGAACGGTGAGGTTCTGGCAGACGGCACCACGATGTACATGGCCGCGATAGCCACCGTTACCTTGTCAGCCGCGGATGAAGGCGCGGGGCTAAAAGAGATTCTCTACTCAGTCGACGTGATATTCACAACAGGAACTGCCGGCGCTTATACAGCGCCTTTTACTCTGCCACTAGGCACACATACAGTGTATTACAGTGCTACGGGACAATGCGGGAACATGGCTCCTATTAAATCGGCGCTGATAACAGTATGGAATTCTAATGTTGCCTGCGGTGGGACTATTACGGAGAACACCATGTTGGGTCGGGATTTGAACTGTACAGGGTTTGTTGGGGATGTGCTAACCATAGTCATGGATAATGTTGTGTTTGATGGCAATGGCTATAAAATCATAGCGCCATCGGCAACGGTAGCAGTAGGAATTAACGCAATAGATGACACTGTTAGAAATATAAATTTAAATGGCAGCGCTGGCACCGGTGTGAGAATTGGTAAGAGTAACACAGAAGTAAACAATGTCACCGCTGTTGGTCGGACTATCGGGGTTAACATTGTGGCCGACAACAGCACTAATATTAAAATTCTCAACTCTGATCTTAGCGGACCCGCTTCGCCTGGCGGTATAGGCGTCCAAATCTGGCAAATGGGTCCCGTCACTAATCTAGAGATTAGAAATAACACCATTCTTCTGAGAAGTGAAGGCATAAAACTACATACCGCTAATCCCGGAAGCGCTAATTGGACTATTGTTGGGAATAATGTCAGAGGGGCAACGGGAATGGCCATTTCTATAGCTGGACCGCGGAACCCTGGCGAACTACATCTTTCTGATACTCTCAATAAATTTAGCAATGACATAACGGACTCTGTAAACGGAGTTTCATGCCGAAGCTGTGTCTTCGACGGAGAGGACTTTGCGCGGTTCAATCTTTCCGGGACTGCGGTTTCTCTTTATGAAGGTGCAATAAGGAATTCTGATGTCAGCGGGAATGCCGGAACCGGGATAGGCGTTATTGGCAGCACCACAGAGGTGAATAATGTCACCGCTGTCGGCCGGGCTATCGGGGTTAATATCGCAGCTGATAACAGCACTAACATAAAAGTTCTTAATTCTGATTTTAGTGGGCCTATTTCATCTGGTGGGATAGGTGTTGTGGTATGGCAGATGAATGCCATCACGAATCTGGAGATTAGGAATAATACCATCCTTCGAAGAAATGAAGGCATAAAACTTCATACCGCTAACCCCGGAAGTGCAAATTGGACTATTGTCGGGAATAATGTCAGAGAGGCAACGGGAATGGCTGTTTCTGTCTCTGGTCCCCGGAACCTTGGTGAAGTGCGCCTTTCTGATATTCTCAATAAATTTGATAATGACATAACTAACTCCGTAAACGGAGTTTCTTGCCGAAGCTGTGTCTTCGACGGAGAGGACTTTGCGCGGTTTAATCTTTCCGGGACCGCGGTTTCCCTTTATGAAGGTGCAATAAGGAATTCTGATGTCAGCGGGAGTGCCGGAACCGGGGTAGGCGTTATTGGCAGCACCACAGAGGTGAATAATGTCACCGCTGTCGGCCGGGCTATCGGGGTTAATATCCAGGCTGATAACAGCACTAATATTAAAATTATTAACTCAGATTTTAGCGGACCTGTTTCATCTGGCGGGATAGGTATTCAGATCTGGCAAATGAACCCTGTCACTAATTTAGAGGTCAGGAATAATACGATTCTCCGAAGAAATGAAGGCATAAAACTACATACCGCTAATGCTGGAAGCACTAATTGGACCGTTGTGGGTAATAATGTTAGAGGAGCTGGTGTAGGCGTTGCGCAGGTTGGAATTCTATTAAGCAATGCTGTTTCTGAGGTAGATCTCGCTGATAATGTTGTAGCTAATTTTAGTACAGGTATTAGTTTGTCCGCAATAGTTAACGCAAGAATTATTCATAACAATATATTCGGTAATGGCTTGCAGGCTTTTTCTGGTACGGCTGTTGAATTGTCTTATAATGGCGAAGGCAATTATTGGGGAAGGGCATCTGCTCCATACTTTATCCCTGGAACTGATAGTAATCGGCTGGATGTTATAGATAATTATCCCTACTCCAGAGAAAATGGTTGGGTTGCCGGCGGTGACACCACTCCTCCGGTTACCGAGGCGATTATTGGCGGTCAAGTAATAACTGGTAGCACGACTGTATATATGGCGGAAATAGATTCTATAACTCTTACTGCGTCGGATGATGGATCAGGCCTTAGCGAGATATACTATACAGTAGATGTTGCGTTCTCCACGCAGAGCGCTATAACCTACACAGTTCCGTTCTCTTTATCATTAGGAACACATACGATCTATTATACTGCAGTAGACAATGCGGATAATCAGGCGGCAGTTAAGTCCATTAATGTTCTGGTGTGGAATTCAAATGTAACCTGTGGCGGGACTATTACGGAAAATACCATGCTGGCGGCAGATTTGGATTGCAACGCAGTGACCGGAACGGCGTTAACTATTGGCGCTGATAATTTGATTTTGGACGGGAATGGTCATAAAATTATTGCACCTAATGCTTTTGCGGTTGTTTCTGCAATTGGTCGTCGTAATGTAATGGTAAGGAATACGGACCTATCCGGCCCGACCGGGCAGCAAAAAGGGTACGGGCTGAATTTGGTTACTGTGAATAACAGCGTAATGGAGAACGTGACCACGCATAATCGAGAGTATGGTATATTCAGCGACTGGGGTGGCGGTAGCAACGTATTCCGCGGGAACGACCTGACGGGTAACGGCACCGGGATGAAAGTTAATGGTGCAAGTGTAACGGTGATTAACAACATGCTAGGTAATAATGTGACCGGTTTATTAGGTAACGTGGTTTCAAACTTCAATTTGGGGGCTGGTAATGACTTCAACGGAAGCACAACGGCCGTGCTTTTAAGCGGGTCCTTCAATAGCGTGGTGGAGGGTCTGACCTTGAATAATCCGACCGGGTTGGTGCTAAGCGCCTGCCACGATGTAACGGTAAGGAATATGGACCTATCGGGCCCGATCGGACAGCAAAAGGGACATGGCTTGGACTTGGTCACAGTGACAAATAGTGTCATAGAGAACGTAACCGCGCATAACCGGGAGTATGGTGTATTCAGCGATTGGGGCGGCGGTACTAACGTGTTCCGCGGGAATAATCTGACCAATAACGGCACCGGGATGAAGGTTAACGGGGCGAGCGTAACGGTGGCCGGCAACATGCTTGGCAATAATATGACCGGCTTATTCGGCTACATGGTTTCCAGCTTTGGATTGGGGACCGATAACGACTTCAGCGGAAGCACCACGGCGGTGCTTTTAAGCGGATCCTTCAATAGCGTGGTGGAGGGTCTGACCTTGAATAATCCGACCGGGCTGGTGTTGAGCGCCTGCCACGATATAACGGTAAAGAATATGGATCTATCGGGCCCGGCTGGACAGCAAAAGGGACATGGCCTGGACTTGGTCACAGTGACAAATAGTGTGATAGAGAACGTAACCGCGCATAACCGGGAGTATGGCGTATTCAGCGACTGGGGTGGCGGTACTAACGTGTTCCAAGGGAATAATCTGACTGGTAATAAAACCGGGTTGATGGTTAACGGTGCGAGTGTAACAGTAACTAACAACATGCTTGGGAACAATGTGACTGGTTTGTTCGGCAACGTAGTATCGAACTTTGGGCTGAGGCCGGATAACGACTTCAACGGAAGTACTACGGCAGTGCTTTTAAGCCAGTGTTCTGGCGTGGTAGAAGGGCTGACGTTGAATAATCCGGTCGGATTATTGCTCAGTGCCTGTCACGATGTGACGGTAAGGAATATGGATCTATCGGGCCCGGTCGGACAGCAAAAAGGGCATGGCCTGGACTTGGTCACAGTGACAAATAGTGTGATAGAGAATGTGACCGCGCATAACCGGGAGTATGGCGTATTCAGCGACTGGGGTGGCGGTACTAACGTGTTCCAGGGGAATAATCTGACTGGTAATAAAACCGGGTTGATGGTTAACGGTGCGAGTGTAACAGTAACTAACAACATGCTTGGAAATAATGTGACTGGTTTGTTCGGCAACGTAGTATCTAACTTTGGGCTGAGGCCGGATAACGACTTCAACGGAAGTACTACGGCGGTGGTAATAAGTCAGGGTTTCGACAGTGTCGTGGAAGGGTTGACGTTGAATAATCCAACCGGGTTAGTGTTGAGTGCATGTCAGGATGTAATGGTGAGGAACATGGTTTTATCAGGTCAGCCTGGCGGTAAAACTGGAACAGGTATAAATATAACTAGTTCTAATAATCTGCGCCTGGTTGGCGTTTTAGTCGCTAACCATAATATTGGAATAAAGATGGAGGGTGCATGCGGCGGTAATTCTATTGACAATAACACCATTGTAAATAATAATACTGGGCTACTTTTTATGCAGCCGTGTTCCGGGGCTTCAATAGTGAATTCCATTGTGTGGGGTAATACCGACGATATACAGGACCAAACTGCTCTAAACCAGGTTTCTTATTCCAATGTTCAGGAGGCATTAATTTCAGGACCTGGGAATATTCAGGCTAACCCCATTTTTGTTGACATTTCCGTAGGAGACTTCCGCCTGAAGGACACCTCCCCCTCCATCGACACCGGCACTAATGCTGTGGCTGGATTACCCGTTATGGACCTTGACGGGCATCCCAGGCTGCATGATGGTAATGGCGATGGGAATGCAGTTGTGGATATGGGCGCGTACGAGAGCCAATACACTATGCTGCTCGATGTCACACCGCCTGTAACTACTGCTCTTGTAAACGGGCAGGTTCTTGCTGATGGTGCAACGGTATATCTGGCCGCGACAGGTGCCATTAGCCTAACGGCTGTAGACGAGGGCTCCGGGGTAAAAGATATTCTCTATTCTGTAGATGTCGTATTCTCCACAGGAACTGCTGATGTATATACTGCGCCGTTTACCTTGTCGGTGGGTGCTCACATTATTTACTATGCCGCAATTGATAAAACCGGGAATATCGCGCAAGTAGCCTCGGCGAATACCGTGGTGTGGAATTCGAACATCGCCTGCGGTGGGACAATTACGGAAAACACGATATTGGCGGCGGATTTGGATTGTACCGGATTTACAGGCGTTGTGTTGAATCTTGGGGCCAATAATATCGCTTTTGACGGTGGCGGGCACAGGATAATTGCGCCAAATGCTTTAACCTCAATTCGTGCTGAAAGTCGGAGAAACATAATTATTAAAGATGTTGATATATCTGGAACCGGTAGTGGTATCGGTATGGAGCTGCTGGATGTTCGGGATAGTCTTATCGAGAACGTGACCGCGCAGCACCGTGTAACAGGCATCAAAGTGTGGGATGGAAATAATGGCGGCTATTTTAACAGCAATCTGATATTTAGAAACCTCAATCTTTCTGGCGACGGTACAGGGGATGGTTTAGACTTACTGTATGCTCATGGCGGTTTGGTGGAGAATGTGACCGCACACAACCGTGAGTATGGTGTTCGGGTGTACAGCGGGACAGGAGACACCACGGTTCGTAATAGTGATTTGTCAGGGAATAAAATAGGTTTATGGGTAGGGCCAATATCGACTATTACTGTGTCTGGGAATAACCTGTCAAACAGTGTTGATGCAGGACTATATATAAATAAATCTTCGAGCATTACTGCTCTGGGCAACAACTTATCCGGTAACAACAGAGGCGTATATATCTACGACTCACGCAATGTGGATCTGCGTGCGGATAATGATTTTCACGCCAGCACTGTGGCTGTTTATGGTGTCTGGTTATGGGATAGTGTGGTTGACGGGCTTGTTCTGAATAATTCTAAGGGCATATATATTGAGCGCGGCAGGAATCTGGTATTCCGGAATCTGGACTTGTCTGGAGTCGGCGGCGGTACAGGTATGGAGCTGATGGACGTGCAGGATAGCCTTATAGAAAATGTGACCGCGCAATACCGCTCCATTGCTATAAAGGTCTGGGATAGCAATACGACTGGATCTCTGAACAGAGGTCTGATATTCAGAAATCTCCAGCTTTCAGGCAGCAGCGCCACTGGTGGCGGTCTGAACTTGTCAAATTCCAAAGACATAGTGGTCGAAAACATCACCTCGCATGGTAGTTATTATGGTGTCAGAATCGGTGAGAGCAGCCAGAATGTTACGGTCCGCGGTAGTGATCTGTCACAGAATATCAATGGTGTGTGGATAGATACCTGGGCGTCAACCATAACTATTGGAGGGAATAATATTTCCAGCAGCAACGCCTCAGGGTTGTATATTACTAGCGCCTCCAGTATAACCGCCATCGGAAATGACTTTTCTCGCAGCCGCAATGGGATATATACTACGAACGCGTGGGATATTAGTCTGGATCTTAATAACCACCCTATCGTCTCAAGCGCCCCTTGCGGTCAGGGCGGCTATGGGGTTTATGGCAAAGATGTCATAAATGTGACCGTCAAAAACGGAACGATACAGAAATTCAACTCCGGGATACGTTTTGAGAACGGTTCCGGCATCGTGGTCGCCAATAATAATCTTTCCGATAATACCGGCGGCGGTTGGCAGGCGGGTATCAGTTTTGACAATGTGATCAATTCTACGATCACAAACAATACCATCGTCAGGCAAGGGGCGGCTACACATGGTATATGCTCCCAGGCGGGAACTGGTATCTGGACAAATAACTCAACAAAAAATGAGATCAGCGGTAATCGCGTTACGGATAACACGTATTATGGTTTTGGTATCGCTTTGAACAACTCCCCGCAAAACACCCTGACAGATAATCATCTGGAGAAAAATTCCTGGGACGACATCCAATTTTTAAAATCTCCGGGCAATGTTTTGCGCGGCAACATAATGACCAGAAGCATCAGTTTTGGAGGATGGGGGGAAGGCTGTGATCTGGCTTCTTTAAGCCAGCCGGATTATATTCAGGACATTGACGAGTCCAATCTTATTGGTGGAAAACCAATCAAATATTTCGATGGTCAGCATGTGCCCTGCCCAACCAGTCAGACAATTACATACGGACAAATGTATAGCGAAATGATCTTTGTCGGTTGCAATAATACCACACTGAAAGACACCGATATGACGCATAGTCTCTATGTGTTGTTTGGTGACAATTTCAGCCTGGATAATATCAAAACAGCCGTTATGAGCAATATGCATGGTGCGACTTATTGGTCGACAAAAAACAGCAAAATTGCCAATAGCGATTTTGGCAGTACTGCCAGCAATGGTTTAAAGCTATGCTCTTCCGATAATAATGAGATTTCATCGAGCACGGTAAGGAGCGGCTGGCACGGGCTGTTTTTGGACAAGAGCAATAATAATGTCTTTAACAACAATGCATTTCAGTATTCGCATGGCAATGTGGCTTCTGTCACGAATAGCACTGGCAATGTGTTTAATAGTAATGCTTTTGGGCCGGCAGGCGCTTATCACGCATTGACTGTAAGTAACTCGCAACGGAACATCTTTACCAATAATAGTTTCAGGAACAACCCTACATATAGGGGTATAGGCTTATACGATAACTCTAATTCAAATACCTTCACGGGCAATACCATCACTGGGAATAATTACGGTCTGGCTATCGATAAGTCGGGCGGAAACCTGATCAAATACAACACTATTTACGGCAATAAGAGAGCGCTCCAGCTTACAAGTATATTGCCGGATAACCAGGTAACGCATAACAATATTTACAATAATACCGTCCCGCAGGTCTGGTCCGACGCGGCCATGGAGCTTTCATATAATCAAGAAGGCAACAATTGGGGGAAAACTTCCTTGCCGTATTTCAAAGCGGGGACTGAGGACAGCAACCGTCCGGACGTCGTGGATAGTTATCCCTACGGTCAGGCCGATGCCTGGATGGATATCACGGCGGTTTCGCCTTCATTCGCGACCGTGTCTAGGTCGTTCTCAATAAGTGGCGTGGCCTTCGGTCCGTATTCGGCCTTAACATCTAAAGTCTTGATCGGTACTGCTGCGGCTAATGTGTCCATGTGGACGAATACCACCATAGAGGCGAAGGTCCCCTATGCTCTCCTGCCCGGCGTTTATTCCCTCGTGGTCGAGCGTGAGCTGGACGGCGTACTACTCAGGACGTCCACGGTCGCCTTCACCGTACTCCCGGTCCTAAGCGCTAGCGAGGATGGGGAGGTGATGATCGCCACGCCTGGCACGGAGATGGTTATTACCGCCGTTTCGACCGGCACCTGGACGCCGGCCACACCGATGTACTCCGCCCTGACCGAAGCCAGGCTTGCGCCTTTGATGGACGCGTTCTATGACTTCGAGCCTAGCGGCGTACAATTTGCTGTGCCGGCTAAGTTGACCTTCATCTTTGACGCTGTGCAGGTGGATACATCCGCTGTAGCGATATATTACTTTGACGGTGTCACATGGTCCAGTGCATCGGTGTTAAATCAGGCCATAGGACTTCTAGCTGATGGTAGGACTTACATAGAAGGCTATATCACCCATACCTCGACTTATGCAGTACTTTCTTATAATGATAATTTCCCGCCGGTTATTCTCTCAATGGAGGTCTATCCTGGGACAATAACCCCGGAGAACAATTCTGTTAACGTGCAATATGAGCTTTCTGAGCCGGGGTATGTTACGCTAGACGTATTGAGCAGTACCGCGCCGTATAGCGCGCTCAGAAGTATTTACAGCGCAGTATCCCATGCGACCGGGCTATGGTCAGTCCCGTGGGACGGAAAAGGCTCCAATAACGCTGCCCTGGGCGACGGCGCGTATACTCTCAGGCTGACGGTAGCTGATGAATCGGGGAATATAATTGGATCGCAGGATAGAATGGTGTCTATCGATAATTATCCGCAGGTCCTGGGGATAACCGCAAAGCCCGCGAGCTTCAACCCCTCTTCGGGTGAAAGAGCCAGGTTCGTTTTCAGCGTCAGCGAAGAAGTCACGCTGGATGTCGCGGTAAAGGATATTGGCGGTGTTCTCATAAAGGATCTTGCCGTGGCATCCATGTATCCGGCTGGCGCTTTGAGCTTCTACTGGAACGGATACAACAATTCCGCGCTAATGGTTCAGCCCGGCATGTACCATATCACCGTTAAAGCGGTAGATAGAACGGGACACCAGATAGAGGTTCCGGGCGGGAACTGTGAAGTTCTGTCTCCGGAGTATCCGACCATTACTGGCCTGACCGAAACTCCGGACCCGTTCTATCCGGGCAGTCCCGACCCTGACCTGAACACGGTCACTTTCTCATATCAACTGACCGCCGTCAGCACGGTTTCCGCGGTATTCCCTGTAACGGTAAGCATCAGCCATCCTGTGATGGGGATAGTCAAGACCATGACCTTTGAGCAGGGTGGGGGTGCTCATTCCTTGCAGTGGGACGGCGTTTCCGACCCCGGTTCGGCTCTTGCGGGCCAGCCCGCTCCCGACGGAGCGTACAGAGAGGAAATATCGGTAAATGTGGACGGGAACATAGCTTCCGCCTCCGGCGCTTTCTCGCTGCTGCGCAATAACGTGGTTTCGGCCCAATCCAGCGGCTCCGAACCCGCTGTTACGGTGCAGTATGACGATCCTGATGTGCAGGTGACAATAACGGCTAATCCTCCCGTCACCAGCACCTTCAGCGCCGCCCTGTTAAGCCAGACGCTGAGTGGGAACGTTCTTGCCAGCCCGATATACGATATAGTCGCCACTGAAGCGTTTACTACCCAGCCGGTCTTAAGGTTCAAGTACGACCCTATTTATGACGGTGAGTCACTGGCGCTTTATAAGTACAGTGTTCTGACGGGTGAATGGATACAGGTGTCTACCGCCTATTATGTCGATATCGCCAATAATGAGATAATCCTCACTCTGAACCCGGACGTCTTCCTGGGGTCGCTGTTCGCTTTGATGAAAGGGTCGGATTCCGGCCTGCCGGCTTCGACGATTAGTGTCGGAAAACCTTCGTTCGAGGCTTTCGGACTTAAAGTGATTACTCCTGGCACGCTTATAAGCGTTGCGGCGGTGGATGAAGGCGAGGGCGCTTCTGGAGTCGATAAGATTTTCTGCGCGGTGGATTCCGGGGCTTATGCCGAATACGCCGCCCCGTTCCCGATAATGGTACAGGGCGAGCATGCCGTAAGATGCCGGGCTATCGATAAGGCCGGCAATGCCGAGGCCGCAAAAGAGCTACGCGTAACCGTGATGCCGCTCGAGAGCGAGGCTATTGAGTCGGCTACCGGTATGGCAATATCCGGCAACGCCGATATAACAGGGCATACGCGGGCCAACGCCGTTATGGCCCTGGCCGGCAACGCGAAAATAAAGGGCGGCGCTATAGCTTCCGACGTGATATTAAAAGGAAAAGCTGCGGTGACCGGCCAGGTGGTGAAAACTGCCAATACTCTCGCGGTCGAGCCGGTAGCGCTCGGGCCGATAGCCCGGGCCGCGGCCGCTTCGAATAATAACGACCTTGTGGCGGCCGCGTATCTGCAGGACGGGTCGCTAATAGTTTCCACGAAAGTCACCCTGGAACTCCCGGCAGGGAAGTATTACTTTAAGAAGATAGAGCTGTCCGGCGGGGCTTCCGTGACGCTGAAGGGAAATACGGATATTCTGGTGGAAGGCCCCGTGGGTGTGTCCGGCGGCTCCTCGCTCAATGCCGAAGGCCCGGCTTCGCAGTTGAAGCTGTTCGTGAATTCGGAATCGTCAGTCACGCTGTCCGGCGGCGCAAAAGCGGCGGCTTATGTCTATGCCCCGAAGGCCGCGCTTAGATTGTCCGGCAATGTGCAGGCCGGCGGGCACTGGTTCGCGAAGTCGGTCGAGCTTAGCGGCAACGGCAACGTGGTCCAGTCGGGCGAGAGCCTGCCGGGCGCGGCGGTAAGTTTCAAAGCGGCGGAATTTGTTCCCCTGGCCGACGCCACATTCAGGCTGGGAGAGGTCTACGCGTATCCCAATCCCGCCAAAGGCGGTAAGAACCCGATACTCCATATCGAAACCGGGATAGCCGACCGGGTAGAAGTGAGGATCTTCGACATCGCTGGCGACCTTGTGCATCAGGGGGCGATCGACGGTCTGCCGCAGTTGATAGACGACGGACAGGGGCCGCAGTACGCTTACGAATACGAATGGGGCGCGCGCGGTAACGCCAGCGGCGTGTATTTATACTCCATCGAGGCGAGAAAAGGCGGGGAAAGACTTAGGAGGACGGGAAAACTCGCCGTCATAAAGTAGGAAATGCTGAACTGATCCCGTTAGGTGAAGAAAATGAAAACATTGATCGTGATCTTCGGATTGATTCTGGCCGGTTCCTTGCCGGCCTCCGCCAACAGCGGGGCGGCTTTCCTTAAAATAGGGGCCGGAGCCCGGGCAGCCGGTATGGGCGGCGCGTATACGGCCGTCGCGGACGACGCCACGGCTTTGTACTGGAACCCGGCGGGTATAGCCGGATTTCAGAAGAAAGAACTTGCTATGACGCATTCCATGCATCTTGAAAATACGGCGTATGACTTCCTTGGTTTTACGATGCCGCTGCGGAATAACTGGGGGGCCGGTCTTTCCGTGACCCGGCTCGGTTACGGCAGTATAGAGGGACGCGGGGAAAACCGCGAACTTACCGGCAGTTCGAGCGCCGCCGATATGGCGGTAGGGTTGTCTGCCGGAAGGAGATTCGGCGGCTTTTTGAAAGGCGGTATAACAGTTAAGTACCTTTCCAGCGAAATAGCGGGCATCACGGCTAAAGCCGTGGCTGCGGATGTGGGCGGCATATTTACACCGGCCGGTTCGCCCTTTTCCTTTGGTGTTTCGGTCAGGAATGTCGGCCGGGGGATGAAGTTCTCGTCGCAAAGGGACGCTCTGCCCACTGCGTTCTCCGGAGGGGCTGTCTTCAGGACCGGTTTCGGCCTTGGGATAGCGGCCGAGATTTCACGGCTTATAGAGGACAAAAAGACTTTATTCAGTATCGGAAGTGAGTACGGCCTGTTAAGCAGATTCTCTATCACTGCGGGCTATGCGAAACGCGATGAATTCGGCGCGGGAATAGGGATAAAAGGTTTTTCTGGGGGATTTGGGATGGCACTGTCCGGCTGGCGGCTGGATTACGCATTCGTCCCGTACGGTTCGCTGGGCAGTACGCAGAACTTTTCTCTTTCTAGCCGGTTTTAAGGCCGGGCCGGGGATTTTGTTAATGCTCTAAAAAATTAGTTTAAATTGCTGGCTTTTTATTGTTAACGGGGCGGCTGAAGCCGCCCCGTTAATTTTGTTTAATATTGATATGTTCAACTGGCCAATGGTGTTTACGAACGAGGCATCCTGATGTGCGGTATCTGCGGCTTCGCTAATTACAGGAACGAAGACCTGCTGAAAGGCATGGCCTCCAGGCTGGCGCACCGCGGGCCTGACGAGGACGGGTTTTTTACTGACGGGGAGAAGGTCTCGCTCGGGATGCGGCGGCTCAAGATTATCGACCTGGCCACCGGCGGCCAGCCCATTTCCAACGAAGACGGTTCCGTGACGGTGGTCTTCAACGGGGAAATTTACAATTTCAAGGAACTGCGCGCTGAGCTGGAAACGAAGGGACACTGCTTCCGCACCAGGACGGATACCGAGGTGCTGGTCCACCTTTACGAGGAATACGGCGCGGGGCTCGCTTCGCGTCTGCGGGGCATGTTCGCTTTCGCCCTCTGGGACTCCAGGCGGGCGGCCCTGCTGCTGGCCAGGGACCAGTTCGGCATAAAGCCTCTTTTTTATTCCGTAGTCGGGGATAAACTTTACTTCGCTTCCGAAATGAAAGCGCTGCTCCTGGCCGCGGATATCGGCGCGGGGCTGGACACGGAGGCCGTGGACGCCTATTTCACCAGCCTTTATATCCCGGCGCCGCTCACCGTCTACAAGGCCATCCGGAAACTCGAGCCGGCGCAGACCCTGCTGTTCCGGGGCGGGCAGGCGGAAATAAAGACTTACTGGCGGGTGCCTGAATTCGGAGCCGCACCCGTTAAGACCTGGGAGGAATACCTGGAGGCGGCTGACGGGCTGCTCGCTTCGAGCGTGGCGGAGCAGCTTGTTTCCGACGTGCCGCTGGGGCTCCTGCTCTCCGGCGGGGTGGATTCCTCCTCGCTCCTGTATTACATGAACGGCTCGGGGGCCGCCCCCGTGAAGACCTTCACGGTAGGTTACGGCAGAAAAGATTCCAGTTTCAATGAAACCGCCCAGGCGCGGCTTATTTCCGGCCATTTCCGGTCCGATCATTCCGAGCATATACTGGAACCCGACCCGCGCACGATAATAGAGAAGCTGGCCGCCACTTTCGACGAGCCTTTCGCCGACGCTTCGGCCATACCTAACTTCCTGGTGACGGCCGAGGCCCGGAAAAAGGTCACGGTCGCCCTGACCGGCGTAGGCGGGGACGAGTTCTTCGGCGGCTATCCCAGGCATCTCGGCGCCAGGCTGATGCCGGCTTACCTGAAGCTGCCGCAAGCGCTCCGGGAAGGCTTCTGGACGGCGGCCAGGCTGTTCCCTGAATCCAGCTCGGCGAAGAACGTGCCGGGGCGTATGAAAAGGTTCTTCGGCGGCGGCCGCGGGGATTTCCGGAACGCCTATGATTCCTGGATCTCTTATTTCGGCCCGGAAGAGCGCGCCCGGCTTTATTCCCCAGCCCATGCCGGCGCCGCCGGCTCGGCCCCGAAACTGCCGGGCCGGCTGGGCTCTCCCGACGATATCTTCGCCTATGAGCTGCGGAACTACCTTTCCGACGATTTGCTCTGCCTGGCGGACAGAGTCTCAATGTCCAACTCCCTGGAACTGCGGGTCCCGTTCCTGGACGTGAGGCTGGCCGAGCTGATGGCTTCCGCCCCGCTGGCGCTGAAAACGCGCGGCTTCACCCTTAAGGCGCTGCTCAAGAAGATCATGGCCGGGCGCCTGCCGCCGGAGATCCTAAGCGGCCCTAAGCGGGGTTTCCAGGTGCCGCTGGCCAGGTGGTACGGTGAAGAGTTGAAAGGTTTCGCGCGCGAGGTGCTTAAAGACAGTTCTCTCGAAAAGAACGGCTGGCTGTCCCCCGGCTATATAGCCGGCATGCTTAAGGAGCATGAAAGCGGGCGCCGGAACCTGAACGACCAGATACACTCCGTCATCATGTTCGAACTCTGGCTGGCCAGGAACCGGAAACTGGCCGCGGGCGGCGTAAGCTTCGGCGTCAGGCATGCCGCCGGGCCGCTTAACGTCCTCGTCTGCACCGATATAATACAGGAGGACGACGCCGGGGGCTCCGGCCGCGTGGCCTGGGAAACGGCGAAGCGGCTGGCGGCCATGGGGCACCGGCCGGTAGTGCTCACTAAAGGGGCCCCGGGCAAAAAAGACCTGGAAACTTCGGAAGGTATAGAAATTCACCGCTATCGCGGCAGCCCACTAAAGCTGCGCGCAGCGGTGAAAACGATACTGGCGCGGCATGGCCGCATCGACGTGCTGGAGCTGCACCACCCGTACACGGCTTTCCTCGCGATGAACGCGCTTAAAGGGGTCCCCGCGGTCTATAATTTTCATTCACCCTGGGCGGAGGAATATTCGATAAGATGCCGCGACCTCGGCATGAGTTTTATCCGCCGGCTCATCGGCGCCGGGCTGAGGAACTGGCTTGAACGCCGCGTCCTGAAGTCTTCCAGAGTCATCCTGAACGCCAGCCGGTTCATGGCCTCGAAACTGAGGCTGGCCCACACGCTGGAGTCGCGGCTGCTGCCCTTGGGGGTGGACCCGGATAAGTTCCGGCCGGCGGCCGATACCGCGGCGCTCCGCAGAAGGCTAGGCCTCCCGGCTGAAGCCCTGGTGGTCATTACAGTGCGGAACCTGGTGAGCCGCATGGGCTTGGAGAACCTGGTGGAAGCTGCCGCGGCCGTGGTCAGGGAAAGGCCGGAAGTCTATTTCGTTATCGGGGGCAGCGGTTATCTGCGCCGCAAGCTGGAGGCAATGATAAAATCATCCGGGCTCCAGAACAGCGTGCGCCTGGCCGGTTACATACCCGAGGCAGACCTTCCGGCCTATTACCAGTGCGCCGACCTTTTTATCCTGCCCACCAGGGTGCTGGAGGGTTTCGGGCTGGTGACGCTGGAGGCCCTCGCCTGCGGCACGCCGGTGCTGGCCACCCCCGTGGCCGCCAACCCCGAAATAGTCGGGCGCCTGGATCCCCGGATGCTCCTGGAAGATTGTTCCCCCGCGGGCATAGCCGCCGGTATACTCGGTTTCATCCCGCGGTACCTGGAAGACCACGCGGCTATGCGCGCCGCCTGCCGCAAATTCGTGGAGGATAATTATTCCTGGACTAAATACGCAGAGGGCGTGGAACAGGCCCTGTTCGACGCCGTTTCCTCGGGGAGGCGCGCTTGAGGAACGAAATATGCCATATTTGCGGCGGTACCGCCGACCCGGTGTATAACGGGCTTCATGAGTGCGGCGGCTGCGGTCTTGTGTTTATAGCAGAAAAATATTTGGTCCCGCCGGCCTATGAGCCCGGTTTGGAGGAAGGCATTTACAGCAGCGCAAAAGCAGGCCTGTTCCGGGAAGCGCTGGATTTCCTGGACCGCGCCTTCCCCGCCAGGGGCCGGCTGCTGGACATCGGCTGCGCCGGCGGCGAACTGCTGAAAGCGGCGGCAGCGAGGGGCTGGAAGGCCGAAGGCGTTGAAATTAACCCGGCCCTGGCCGTAAAAGCGCTGGCAGGCGGCTTTGAGGTGTATTCCAGGCCCGTTGAGGAAGCCGGGCTTGAGAGTGGCGCTTATGACGCTATAACTGTTTTCGATGTTTTCTCCCAAATGTACGACCCGGCCGCCGCCGCCGCGGAGCTGCTCAGACTGCTCAAACCCGGCGGTCATATCTATATCAGGGATTTTAACGCCGCTTTCCATCTTCTGTTATACCGAAGGGAAATAGTGGGCATTTTTAAGCCGCTCGGTGTCAGTCCCTCCGTGATCCATATTTTTAACTTCAGGGCGGCGACTTTGCGCTTTATGCTGGCGCGCGCGGGCTTCCTCGAGATCAAGGTCGGGAACTCCCGCCCAACGGCCGGGGACCCCTACCATACGGGGGGGCGCCTGGGTGGATTTCTTACCGGCGCTCTTAAAGTTCTATACTATTGGCTGGCGCAGGCGCTCTGGTTCCTTACCCTGGGCCGCGTATACGCCGGTTCCGCGCTGATAGCTACCGCAAAGAAATGAAAGCAGCGATACACCAACTCCAGTACTGGCCCGGGCTGCGCTTCTTCTCCAAGATGCGGGCGGCGGACCTGTTCATCTATCTCGACGACGTGCAGTTCGAGAAGCGGGAGTTCCAGAACCGGAACAGGATACGCAATGCCCGCGGCTGGCAGTACCTGACGGCCCCGGTCCTCTCCAAGGGCCGCTTCGCGCAGAAGATCAACGAAGTGGAAATGGACAATACGGCCGGGTGGAGGGAGGAACATCTCCGCGCTATAAAGATCAATTACGCGCGCGCGCCCTTTTTCAGGGAGTACCTGCCCGGGGTGGAAGAACTTTATTCCAGGGACTACCGCCTGCTCGCGGACCTGGCTATAGCCACGATGGATTTCCTCAAGGACGCTTTCGCGATAAAGACCCCGGTGAAGTTCTCCTCGGAGTTCAAAGTGGAAGAGGCTTCCAGCGCCAGGCTGGCCGGGCTTTGCGCCGCGGCCGGGGCGGACGAATATCTTTCCGGCGCCGGGGCCAAAGCCTACCTGGACCCCGGTGTTTTCAGCTTCGCCGGGATAAAGCTTTCCTGGCAGGAGTTCAAGCCGCGCGAATATAAACAGGCTTTCCCCGGCTTCGAGCCGGACATGTCGGCGCTGGACCTTCTTTTGAACTGCGGTCCGGCCTCAGGTGATTACTTATGAACCCCTATATAGCAGAAGCCGTCGCCGAAATGGCCAAAGTGTCGGTTTCCAGGTACGAGCATCCCGGCTCCTGGGCCATGGACCCCGCCTCCTGCCGCTTCCTGGCCGGCTTCGTGCGGGCGCTGGGCGCGAAGAGGATAATAGAGTTCGGCTCCGGCTTCTCCACCCTTATGATGGCCAGGGAGATAGCGCCTTTGGAGAATAACTACCTGCTTTCCATAGATTCTTCCCCGCAATATTCCGCTATGGCCAAAGAGGCCATGGAGGGATCCG
>Ga0209212_1002414_pt1 | contig 26682 bp, 26 predicted proteins | sample RifGroC2_FD_183996 | JGI IMG/M metagenome (GOLD analysis project Ga0209212, IMG submission 183996) | Groundwater microbial communities from Rifle, Colorado, USA - Groundwater C2 (SPAdes) (version 2) | ecosystem: Environmental > Aquatic > Deep subsurface > Groundwater | place: Rifle, Colorado... | reverse complement strand
AAGCGGCTGAAGCTGACGCGCAGTTTGAGGCGGACGCGCTCGCCGCTTGGGAGGAGTACCAACTGAATGGCGTGCATGTCGAACCTGCGGCAATCGATGCCATCTTCGCCGAGGCACTGACTCGCGCAAAATCCGTCACAAAGGGTCATGGCGCATGAAACGCAAAGTAGTTGCGACGCCTCTCTTTGCAAAACGTCTCAAGGAATTTCTTGACGATTACGCCGAGTTGGGAGCCGTGCGCTTTGTGGAACGTCTACAGAGCGGGTACCGTGCTCTTGTAGAGAACATCGCCGACTTTGAAGAGATCGCACCCGCTCGACGTCGCACAGTCGCAGGCAAGCCGATAACAGTACGTGAGTATGTGCTAGACGCCGGAGCCAGAGACTTCCTGATTCTGTACTGGATTCCGCCCGATCCTGCCGAACCGGTACTCCTGCTTAATATCAGAATTGGCGGTCAGAACCGCTTTCGCTGGAAATCGTAGCTAAACCCAAAAGCAGTTACGCAGAGCACGCCGAGAATTTTTCCCCTTTCCAGAGCTTCGGCTAGTTCTGCCATATCACGGGATGTTGACAACTCAGCCACCTAGTGGTACCTTCGGGCGTCATATGAGTAAGAAAATGCCTAAAAGCCGAATCTTCGAAGCTGTACACGAGACAGCCCAGGACCTTCACGACCTTGGTTTCATCGACAAGCGGGCAATGCAAAAATACGACGCCCTATGTGTGGCTCCGGTTCCCGATTACACTCCGGAGGAGATCCGCGGCATCCGTAACCGCTACCATATCAGCCAGGCAGTTTTGGCGTCGCTTCTCAATACAAGCGTCTCGGCAGTACGCAAGTGGGAGGTAGGCGAAAAACACCCAGGCGGCCTCGCCCTGAAGCTGATCAACATCCTGGATCGCAAAGGGATGGAGGTCCTTGTCTAGTCCCACCACCCGCAGGCGGCGTAAAACGCCTTTGGCCTGCTTTCACTTTGCGTCTTAGCGGCTTTGCGTGAAACGCTTCTCTCCGCGTACTCTGCGAAACCTCCGCGTCCTCCGCGATACGGCTTTTAAAGCAGTTACGCAGAGCACGCCGAGAACTGCCGCGGAGTACGCGGGGAAATCAAAGGCACGAGTTTGGTTTTCACCCCAAAGCATTTCCTGTTTTTTGCATTTATCCCCTGCATCCCCTTCATCCCCGTTAAACGCCTTGGCCTGCTTTCACTTTGCGTCCTAGCGGCTTTGCGTGAGAGCTTTAGGATTTGCTTAACCCCAAAAAGGTTTTCTCCGCGTACTCCGCGGCAGTTCTCCGCGTCCTCCGCGATACCGCTTTTAAAAAATGCCGCGACAAAAAAAACCGCCACCCTCTCCGGGTAGCGGCACATTGCATCCTATCAAACAGTCAAGTCCTCGGGTTTTTACCCCGCCACCGTTTTCCTCTGCTTTCCTTCGTCTTCCCGCCCGCCGAGCCGTTTCGGCTCTTCCGACTTCAGCCGCTCCAGTTCCGCCTCTTCCCTCTTCTCCCTTTCCCTGTCGACCTGCTTCCTGAGCAGCGCCACCTCCTGGGCCAGCTTGTGGTTCGTCTCCGAGAGTCTGGAGAGGGAAACGGAATGCCCGATGGTGACCATGAGCAGGAAGAGCACGCCGACCAGGAATAAAAGCGACGGCGGATAGTAGATCCCGATGGAGAGCGCCGCGACCTCAAGGAACTTCCGGGACATGGTAAGGAGGATGATGAAGGCGGAGGTGGAAAGCCAGAGGATGGCGTACTTTTCCCTCAGGCGCCTCTCCTTGACCAACCAGAAAACGAACAGGAAGATGCCGACGCCGAGCGCCAGCGAGACTACCTTGGTCAAATCCATCCCTTAATACTCCTCGGCCAGCAGCCTGCCGCGCATGGCGTCGACGACGAGGGCTAGGGTCACCTTGATCATGTAGTAGGCCGATTTTCTCCGGTTGATGGAGGAGTGCCCCGAAAGCCTGCCGCGCATGAGCACCGGGACCTCGACGATCCTCAGGCCGCTTCTCGCCGCCGTGATGATCGATTCGACCTCGGGGTAGTCGTCCGTGTAGTAGCGGGAGAAGAGCCGGATGGTGTTCTTGCCGTAGCAGCGGAAACCCGAAGTCGGGTCCTCTATGGTCTTTCCGGAGAGGAACTTGATGAGGCAGTGGAAGATGCGGGATCCGAACCAGCGGGAGATCCCCATCTTGTAGCCGCCGGGGAGGGTGCGGGCGCCGATGACCAGGTCCGCCTCGCCGCGCTTCACAAGTTCCGTGATCTTGAAGACCTGGTCGCCCCGGTGCTGGCCGTCGCCGTCGAACTGGATGGCGAAATCGTAGTCGTTTTCGCGGGCGTATTTGATCCCGGTCTGCACCGTGCCGCCGATGCCGAGGTTGAAGGGGTGTGAAATGACGCGGGCACCAAGCGATTTGGCGATAGCGGCCGTATCGTCCGTCGAGCCGTCGTTGACGACCAGGATATCCCCCTCAAATGAGCGGAGATCCTCGATAACTGCCCGAATATTCTTCGCCTCGTTAAAGGCGGGTATGATAGCCAGACCCTTCATATCCCCTCAAGCACCTGCGTTATATCACCCAAAAAGCCCGAAGAAAACGTCACTCTCAGCAAAGATACAAGAACCGGACCAACCCCAGAGAGTCCGGGGGAGATAAATACATTGCAAGTGGGCGCATATTATATAAAGATATGCCCCGTCGCAATTAAAAAAACACACAGCAAGGCGATTACCGGCCAGAGTGGCACAGCGAATGCTAGCAAGCGAAAACGATATCGGTCGGGTCGTCGGCTCCCAAACGTCCCCTCCCCAGAATCTATCCGCCGTAGCCTTGGCGAAGGTGGAAGGAGATGGACAGGGTGGGGATGGGTTTAAAGTTTCCGTCCTCATAGTCAACTGGAACGGACTGCGGCATCTCCCCGAGTGCCTGGAGAGCCTGGAGAAGCAGAGTTACCGGGAATTCGAGGTGATCGTCGTCGACAACGGCTCCACCGATGGCTCGTTGGAATACCTGCGGGAGAATCACCCGTGGGTGCGGCTGGTCCCCTTGCCGGAGAACACGGGTTTTGCCGGGGGAAACAACGTGGGCCTCGAGCAGGCGCAGGGAGAGTACGTCGTCACCCTCAACAACGACACGATCGTCCTCCCCGATTTCCTTGAAGAGATGGTCGCGGTAGCCGACGCCCATCCCGATGCCGGCATGGTCGCGGCCCGCATCTGCAACAACTTCGAGCGCGACACCATAGATTCCCTGGGGATCGCCATCTGCCCCGACGCCATGTCGCGCGGAGCCGGGCGCGGCAGGCGGTTTTCCGAACAAAAACTGGACCGTGTGGAGGAGATCCTCTTCCCGTCCGCCTGCGCGGCCCTCTACCGGCGCAAGATGCTGGACGAGATAGGTTTTTTCGACGAGACCTTCTTCGCCTACTGCGAGGACTCCGACCTGGGACTGCGTGGGCGGTTCGCCGGGTGGAAGGCCTTGCTGGCGCGCGATGCCGTCGTCTATCACAAATACTCCATGACCTCCGGCGCCTTTTCCCCGCTGAAGCTCTACCTTGTCGAGCGGAACCACTACTTCGTGGCGCTCAAGAACTTCCCCGCCGGGATGCTTTTGGCGGTCCCCTACTTCACCCTGATGCGTTATTTCACGCAGTTCATGCTGGTCTTTGGCGGGAAAGGGGCCGGTGGTGAATTTCTGTCGAGCGGATCGAGAAGGGAGTGCATCCTGGCACTGCTAAGGGGGATCCGGGATGCGATACTGGCGACGCCGGCGTGCCTCAAGCAGCGGGCCGCGCTGAAGCGGACCCGCCGGCTGGAGAGTGCGGAGATGGGGCGGTTGCTGAAACGATACAAGATGACATTCCACGAGTTGCTCGATAATGGCTAGCTCCCCGTAAATGCTCTTGTCGGAACCTTAAGAGTGTCGTAATATACTCCATTCGCAAAGACTCGGCTCTCTCTGCCTTCACCTGCCAAGAGGTTTTGAAATACATGAACAGCATCAGAATGTTCTTTGCCTTTCTCAGCGAACTCTCTGAAAGGAAGAACGTCATCGCAGAGTTGACCAAAAGAGACTTCAAGGCCAGTTATCTCGGTTCTTACCTCGGCATTCTCTGGGCCTTCGCCATCCCCTTCGCCAACATCCTCATTTTCTGGTTCATCTTCCAGATAGGCTTCAAATCAAAACCGGTCGACAACGTCCCGTATGTCCTGTGGCTCGTCAGCGGCATGATCCCGTGGTTCTTTTTCAGCGACTGCGTTAACAACGGCACCAACTCCGTCTTGCAGAACAGCTTCATCGTAAAGAAGGTCGCCTTCAGCATCGGGATGCTCCCGGTGATCAAAATCCTTTCCGCGCTGATAATTCACATCTTCTTCATCGTGCTGATTTTCGTCATGTTTCTCGTATACGGCTTCGTTCCGGACCTGTACGCGCTGCAGGTGTTTTACTACCTGTTTTCCATGATCGTGCTGCTGGTGGGGATCTCGTGGTTCACCTCGTCCGTTTTCATCTTCTTTCGCGACCTGCGGCCGCTCATCACGATATTCCTTCAGCTCGGGTTCTACCTCACGCCCATTTTCTGGAACCTGAAGATCTTCCCGGAGAAGTACCACATCCTGATGAAATTCAATCCGATTTTCTACATCGTGGAAGGATATCGCGACAGCTTCATTACCAAGGTCTGGTTCTGGGAACATTGGGGGATGACCCTTTACTTCTGGATCGTTACCACCTTCACCCTGGCCTGCGGCGCGTTGGTTTTCCGCAGGCTGCGTCCGCACTTTGCGGACGTGCTTTGATTCCGTTTCCACGCTGAACAAGAAGGAACTATGTCTGACGACGTCGCCATAAAAGTAGAAAACCTGACCAAGGTTTACAAGCTCTACGACTCCCCGAAGGATCGTCTGAAGGAGGCGCTGCATCCCTTCCGCAAGCAGTACCACCGGGATTTCCACGCTTTAAAGGACGTCAGTTTCCAGGTGAGAAAGGGCGAAACGGTCGGCATTATCGGGCAGAACGGGGCGGGCAAATCGACCCTGCTCAAGCTGATCACGGGAGTGCTTACCCCGACAAGCGGGTCCGTCCGTGTCAGCGGGAGGATCTCGGCCCTGCTGGAGCTGGGAGCGGGTTTCAACCCCGAGATCAGCGGCCTTGAGAACATCTTTTTCAACGGGACGCTACTTGGCTTCAGCAAGGAGGAGATGGACGCGAAGATTGACGACATCCTCGAATTCGCCGACATAGGGGATTTCGTCCACCAGCCCGTCAAGATCTATTCAAGCGGCATGTTCGTCAGGCTCGCGTTTGCCGTGGCGATACACACCGAGCCAGACATTCTCATCGTCGATGAAGCCCTGTCGGTGGGAGATATGATGTTCCAGGCCAAGTGCTACGACAAGATCAAATCTCTCATGGCCAAGGGCGTCACCACCCTTTTCGTTACCCACAACATGAACACCATCTCTTCTTTCTGTAGCTGTGCGTACATGCTGGACGGGGGCAAAATCTTTACCGAGGGCGATCCTGAGGATGTTACCCTGGCGTATTACACGTTGCAGAGAGAACGTGAACATGCGCGTCAGAAGAAATCCAAAGGCACTACCCATCAGGTTGCCCCTGCATCTGTCGTAAAAAAGGCACCCAATCCGGCGAAGGCTCTCACACACGATGGGGAACAGCGGTACGGGTTAGGGACGGCAAAGATCGTCGATTACAGAGTCTTCAATGACAAAGGGCAGGAGAGTATCGCTCTTCAGACAGGCAAACAATTTTCAGTCTGGATGAGGGTTGTTTTTGAAGGAGATGTAGAAAACCCGTGTCTGGGCATGATGATAAGGAACCTTCAGGGACAGAATCTACTGGGGATTCACTCTTTCCATGAACGCAGGATGAATTTTGGAAAGAGGACCGATGGAGATGAAATCTGCGCCACATTCAGAGGTGAAATGGTCCTCAACCCCGGGAAATATTCGTTAAACCTAGGCGTTTCTGACCACAAAACTGACCTCGACTTCAAGAGCCTGGATGCTCGAAATATACTGACGGTTCTGGATGTCTACGGCAAGGAGTTTCCGTACGGCTTAATACACACAAAAGGTGAGATAATCCTTGATGCCTAATCACCGACCATTGATGAAAATTTTGTTTTTGACATCACCAGCGCCAGAAAAATCCGGTTTCTGGACTAGTGAGAAGCGTCCGCCTATTGGTCTTGGATATCTCATGTCTGTTCTGAAGCGCGACGGACACGAAATCTTCTTCAGCGATGAGTATTTAAGCCCTAGCGGCATTTTGGACGGCGATTATTTAGAAGCCAACGGTATAGACTTCGTCGGGATTTATTCCAACACCGTATGTTATCAGTCCACCTTGCGCTTACTCGAAAAAATCCAGCTGAAAAGGATAAAGGAGTCTTGGCGTGGGAAAATCCTCATCGGCGGCCCACACACATCCGTGGGACATGAGGAGATTCCCGGCTATGTAGATTTCATAGTTATCGGGGAAGGTGAGGTTACTGTACCTAAGATAATAAACGGAGAAATCAAGGAACGTGTTGTTGTCGGCGAAGCAGTTGCCGATCTTGATTCACTGCCGATGCCAGCCTGGGAAGAATTCGTCAAGCTGCCATATGACTGGAAACACGGTTGGCATCCGGCAGAACCACTGTTCACGTTTAACACGAGCCGTGGCTGCCCGTTCAGTTGCACCTTCTGTTCAGTGAAGGCGATATGGGGCAAAACCTATAGGTACATGTCCGCTGAAAGGGTTGTTGAAGACATAGAGCATGTCATCGAGAAGTATGGTGCAAAAGCGATATATTTCAGAGAAGACCATTTCACCTTAAACAGAGAGCGGACAGTCAAGTTTTGCAATTTGCTTATCGAAAAAAAGATAGATATTGAATGGATATGTGAAACAAGGGTTGATCAGTTAGCCGATTATGAGTATCAAAAGCTAATGTTCGATGCGGGGTGCCGTGCATTTTACATTGGTGTCGAAAGTGGCAGTGCGCGCATGTTGGAATTCTACAACAAGCAGATATCACTCGACGGCATTGCCAAGGCATTCGATATCGCACGCGAGGTTGGCATCAAAACGTATGCTAGCTTGATCTTTGGGTTCCCCACAGAAACTGAGGAAGACACAAAGCTCACAAATGATCTGCTCGATCGTATCAAGCCAGATTACATTGGCAGAAACGTCTTTGTAGGCCTTCCGGGCAGTGAATGTTACAACTATATAAAATCAAACAAGCTCTACGAGTACGAAGACGAAAATCATATTTTGTACCCGGTAGGCTACCTTGAACACATAAAGAAGTACTATTCTGATAAAGAATACTTCCACGTTTATACCGAAGAGACAAAAATCGATTGGAACCACGCAAAAGAGGCACAAGCCACCCCTCCCCCTGCAGTATCCGTTGTTATGAGTGTCCACAACGGAGAGCGGTATGTACGTGAGGCAGTAGATAGCATCCTGTACCAGACCTTTCCAGACTTCGAGTTCATCATAATTAACGATGGATCGACTGATGGTACGCGAGAAATTCTAGACTCTTACCATGACCACCGCATCGTGTTGTTGCATCAGGAAAACGAAGGTCTGACTCGGTCTCTCAACAAGGGCATCTCCCTGTCAAAAGGAAAGTACATCGCACGGCAGGATGCCGATGACATTTCCAGGCTCGACCGGTTGGTCAAGCAGGTAGCGTACATGGATGAGAACCCGGAGGTCGGCTTGCTCGGCACCAGGTTCGAGTTCATCGACGGTGATGGAAAAGTCACCCGTCAGTCCTTTCTACAAACCGACAACGATATCCTCCAGGAGCGCCTCCCCAAGATAAACCAGTTCTGCCACGCATCTGTAATTATGCGCAAGGAAGCCATCGACAAAGTTGGCCCCTTCAGAGAGTTCTTCAAGTATGCGCAGGACTACGACCTGTGGCTGCGGATAGCGGAGCACTTCCAGATCGCAAACCTTCCGGAGATGCTCGTTCAGTACCGTGTTCAGGAAGAGGCCATATCCAGCAGCAAAATCCTTCTGCAGAGCCGTTATGCGTGCGCTGCAGCAAAGCTGGCCGAGCAGCGACGCACATCCGGCACTGATGACCTGGCCGATGGCATAGAACCATGTCTTCCACACTTTGACGACTTCTCCCCCAACCTCCAGAAAAAACTAACTGATAATTATGTTGCGAACCCGCCGCAGTTGATCGCAGGACTAACTGAGCCAGATACCTTTGCGGATTCAAAACTCATCTTCGAAAAGATTTGCCTGGAGCGCTTGAGTTCCGAAGCTGATGCTCAAAATCTCCAGCATGCCTTGAAGCAACAACTCGAAATTGTGAGAGCCAAGGACGAGACACTTAAACAGAAGGAAGAACTCCTAAAGGAGCAGGCCGAGGCACTTAAGCAGAAGGAAGAACTCCTAAAGGAGCAGGCCGAGACAGTTAAAGCAAAAGATGCCGAAATAGAAAAGCTTGACGGCCTTTTGCAGACCAAGAACCTGGTAATAACAGCACGGGAAGAGCGAATTAGCTCGCTACTTAACAGCCTCAGTTGGAAGATAACTAAACCACTGAGAGAAATAAGCTCCGTTCTTTTAAAAAAATGAAAAGAAACCAGTTAGTATACTGCCCGGATTGGTCAAGGGACAACCCATATCAGAAATTGCTCTATAAAAGTATTTCCGGCATCGGTGTACCATGCAAGGGGCTGCAAGGTAAGGATTTTACCTTTGAATGGCTTTTTCAGAACAGACAGGTGGTTCGCTTCATCCACTTCCACTGGCTTTTTGGCGTGTATGACCCCACAAACAGCGGCTTGGATTGGAAAAAAGCGAGAGATTTCTTGTTGAAGATACTGGTAGCTAGAATGCTCGGCTACAAGGTTTTCTGGACGGTACATAATTTCATCTCGCACGAACCTTCACACGTTGAACTGGAGGTATTCGTGAGAAAGAATGTGGCCCGTTTAGTGAACAAGCTGATGGTTCATTGTAACTACGCAAGGGATCTAGTGCACGATCAATGGGGTGTGAATCTCAGTAGGATCGAAGTTATACCTCACGGATCTTATATCGGATACTACCAAAATGACGCCTCTCTTGAGGAGGCAAGAACACGTCTGTCACTATCTCAAGATGATTTTATCTTCCTATTCTTTGGAATGGTAAGAACATATAAAGGGTTAAAGCAACTAATAGAAAGCTTTGGTGAGGTCAGAGATATCAACCCAAAAGCAAAACTCGTCATCGCTGGAAAGCCGCTCAATGACGCCGTGAAAGCAGACATAGAAGCTATGACTGAAGGGAAAGGCATCCTCACCTTCCTTCGCTTCATACCTGACGACGAGGTACAACTGTTTTTCAATGCTGCCAATGCCGTGGTTCTTCCTTATCAGAACATACTTACATCCGGAGCGGCACTGCTTGCCCTCTCATTTGGTAAACCCATCATTATCCCGAGTAAAGGATGCATCCCCGAACTGGTTAACAACCAGAACGGCTTCCCCTACGGACATGATAGGGAACTCACTGAAACTATGTTAAGGGCTGCAAGGGAAACAGATCTTGCCGGACTCGGCAAAAAGGCCTGGCAGACTGCCGAGGATCTCGACTGGCAGTTGTTGGCAGATAAAAAATATAAGCCGTTGCTAGCTGAGGGACTTGGAAATATATGAAAGCGTCCGTCGTAATATGTACCTACAACCGTGAACAACTTATAGAGGCATCCATCCTTGCCGTTCAGCGTCAGGATTTCTCTCAGGAATTTTACGAAATACTTGTAGTTGACAACAATTCCACGGATCGCACGAAAGAGATCGTCCACCGCCTCATCCCGCCCTCTCCTGTCAGCATCAGGTACATTTTCGAAGAAAACCAGGGGCTATCATTCGCCAGAAACGCCGGAATCAACAATGCAAAAGGCGAGGTCGTAGTTTTCACTGATGATGATATTGATGCCGAACCGAATTGGCTTAAAGACATTGTCGCTGCATTCGATGATCCCCAGGTTGCCTGCGCCGGCGGGCCTATCCGTCCCATTTGGCCCTTTCCAAAACCTGAGTGGCTGACTGAAAGGTGGCAGGGCCCACTTACGATAAGCGAGTTCAAACCTGCCAAGGATGCTGGGGAGTTCAAAGGACCGTATTATCCATGGGGGGCCAATATTGCCTTCAGAAAAGATGTATTTCAGACGACAGGGATGTTCCCGACAGACCTGGGAAGAATCGGGAACTGCCTACTTTCAAATGAAGAAATCAACCTTTGCAGGAAGATCGAAGAAAGCGGCAAGCGAATAAAGTTTGCTCCCAATGCAATAATTCATCACAAGATTGCTCCTGAACGCATTCGAAAGATATGGTTGCACCACAGGACTTACTGGCAAGGGAGGTCATGCGCAGTCCTGGATATAAATACAGGGCGAAATATTTACAGCCAGCTCCGTGCCAACACTATAAAACTGCAGAACCTGGCAAAGGGTAACTCCGATACTTTTGAACGCAGATGTATCAGTAAAGAGATCTTCGGATATTTCCACCAGTTAATTGAGGGAACTCCCAACGAGGGTCGGGTAAGCGTTTTGAGACGGATGCGGGCACTAAAAGTGGTCCTCAACCTATTGAGTGACACCACTTCAGCCAACAAGGCTTCCATCTCCCTTCAGAAACCGGCTACCTCGCCAGATCACATTGCAGAGATTGAGGCACTCAAGGAAGCTATTCGCGTGAAAGACGCGGAGATCGAAGCTTTCAGGAATTCATTGAGCTGGAGAATTACCAGTCCCCTTCGCTCGCTGTACGACCTTCTTAGGAAGCTGGGGTAGGAGTCACAATGCAGGCAGAAGCTGATATAGGAAAACCTACGACTCATGACGGGGCACCTTGCAGTGCACCTTCGTGCTCTGTCATCATTCCAGTCTACAACGCCGCCGAGACACTTTCTCTCTGTCTTGGTTCTGTAACGAACCTGGAATATCCCGAGAAAAAGCTCGAAGTTATCGTCGTCGACAACGGTTCGAGTGATAACACCGTAGAAATTGCACGGCAATTCAGGGTGAAGATCCTTTCGGAGACGGAAGTACAGAGTTCCTACGCAGCCCGTAACAAGGGCATCCGCGAGGCGAAAGGCGATCTCATCGTCTTCACCGACGCTGACTGCATTGTGACGCCTGACTGGTTGAAGAACCTTGTCACCTTCTGGAGCGATGAGACTATTGGTTGCTTTGCCGGAGAGATAGAGGCTTACAAGCCTTCCTCTCTCGTTGAGGTCTTTTCCGACCGGCAGGGAATCCTGCGGCAAAGCGGCACCCTCAACTCCCCTTATCTCCCCTACCCTCAAACGGCCAATGCTGCCTATCGCAAGTCTGTCTTCGATCAAGTTGGGTTGTTCGTTCCGGAAATGACCTCGGGAGGGGATGCAGACATCGCCTGGCGGATGCAAAAACAGCTCGGGCTGAAGATCCAGTTCATCCCAGAGGCACTGGTCTACCACAAGCACAGGGCAGACCTGCAAGGGCTATACAACCAGTACAACAAGTATGAGTACGGCAAGTTCTTCTGGACCAAGTCTTACCCAGACTACCCTTTCCCCACCATTGAGGAACGCAGGCAACAGTTGGAGGGCAACATTGAGGCCCTGCACTACTCGCTCAAGGACAGCGTCCCGCTGCTGGCGAAGGACAAGATAGATTTCGTCGAGTTTGTGGCGCCGTTCCTACGCATGCTTATGAGCGCGGCGACGTTCAAGGCAAGGGTCGACATCGCGAAGAACCACCAGGAGATGCCGGAAGAAACAATTGCTACGGCCATATCCCCTGCCGCCCCTCCTGCGAGGAAACCGGAGACGGAGTACGATTACCGCTCCATCATCGAAACCCAGGAGGAAACAATCCGTCAGCAGATGCAGCGGATCGCGGATCTGGAAAGCTCGCTAAGCTGGAAGGTTACAGCCCCCCTACGCCGGCTCTGCGACCTGCTCCTTACCCCAGCACAAAAGCGTTGACTCATCTGTGGTTTTCGCCTAGCGTTAAGGACTTTATTCAATATCGGCATAACAAGCGAACTAAATGCGAGTGAATATGGGCGACGCCCTTTTTCCTAAAATCTCAATAGTCACACCCTCCTTCAACCAGGGGAAATATCTGGATCAGACAATACGTTCCGTGACGGGAGGAAACTATCCGGACCTGGAATACGTTGTTATCGACGGCGGGTCGACGGACAACAGTGTCGAGATCATCCGGAAGCATTCCGACCGGATCTCGTCGTGGGTAAGCGAGAAGGACCGTGGCCAGTACTTTGCCATCAACAAGGGCTTCCAACGGACGTCCGGCGAGGTCATGGCCTGGCTCAATTCAGATGACATGTACCTCCCCTGGACGGTCTCGCTGGTCGGTGAACTCTTCTCCAAATTTCCACAGGTCGAATGGCTGACCACCTCGCTCCCCATGTTCATCGACCAGAACGGGAACGCCATCACCCACGGCAGCGTTCGCGGTTTCACCCAGCAGGGCCTGCTGCGCGGCGACAACCTCCTGCATTGCGGCTGGGAGGGAGTGGCCTTCATACAGCAGGAATCGACCTTCTGGCGGCGCTCCCTCTGGGACAAGGTCGGCGGACTCGACGATTCCTTCCGTTACGCCGGCGATTTCGACCTCTGGATGCGCTTCTTCGAGCAGGCGAAACTCTACGTTGTCGATGTACCTCTGGCCTGCTTCAGGAAGCATGACGAGCAAAAGACTTCAACGGCCTTCGACATGTACAAGAAGGAAGCGCTGGAGATATTCGAGCGACGCGGCGGCAGTGCGCCAAACCCCTTCGTCCAGAAGGTGCGAAACCGTGTGCGCGCCGCAATGACACCCGAGTTCAGCGGTTTCCTCGCACGCGTGGGGATCCGCAGGCAGCCTCCGCGCCTCGTTTACGACTGGGGCTCCTCTACCTGGCACGCTATAGATTAGAACGGGCGCTACCCTTTCTACCGACTACAGGAACTCTATGAACAACAGCTTCATCGACGTATGCATTTGCACCCACAACCCGAGGGAAGAGATAATCGCGATCACGCTTGGATCGTTGGCCCGGCAGACCATCGACAAGAGCAAGTTCCGGTTGCTTTTAGTCGACAACGCCTCTTCACCTCCGCTAAGCGATGCGCTACTTGCCCCGCTGAGGGACGCGGGTGTGCAGACCCGGATGGTTTCCGAGTCCACCCCGGGCCTTGCGCGCGCACGACTGAAAGCAATCGCCGAAACCAGCAGCGACTGGGTTCTTTTCCTCGACGACGACAACGAACTGACTCCTGACTACCTGGATAGAGGGTTCAACATAATGACCGGCAGCTCGGAACTCGGCTGCTTTGGTGGAAAACTCCTGCTGCCTGACTACATCAAGCCGCCGCGCCTGCTGAGACCTTTCTTGCCCTACCTGGCGATAAAGGACCACGGCGACGAGGTCATGACCGACAGGACCGACTACTGGGGTCCCTGGGAGCCTCCCGGAGCTGGCTCTTTCGTGCATCGCCAGGTTCTGGATCTTTACAAGTCGAAGGCCGAGCACGACGAACTCTTCTTCCAGCTCGGGAGAACCGGAAGCAAGTCCGTGGCTTCGTGCGAAGACTCCCTCATGATGAGGGGCGCGGTCCAACTCGGCCTGTACTGCTCGTACCAGCCGTCGCTCAGGATCGTACACCACATAAACCCGAACCGGATCAGGACCCGGTACCTGCTCAAGCTCATGTACGGCTTCGGGGTAAGCATCGCCACCTGCGAATTGATGCTCAACAAGGACATGGAGACCCCTGCCGACTACAGGGACTACAGGTCCTTTTTGAGGCTCGTCAAACAGACGGTGAGAAGCGAATTTGCAGCTTCCTTCATCTACACCCTCGGGGTCATCATCATGTACTACGGCCAGTTCAAGACCTACCGGGAACGATGATGGATCAAAAGATGCGGTGGCCCCGGATAACGCTTGTGACACCGTCGTTCAATTCAGCCGCCACCATTGAACGGACGCTTCTTTCAGTGGAAAGGCAGAGCTACCCGAACCTCCAGTACATCTGCGTGGACGGCGCCAGCAAGGACGAAACCGTTTCCATCCTGCAACGGTACCGGCACATCGTCTCCCGCATCATCTCCGAGCCCGACAACAACGCGACGGAGGCGATCAACAAGGGGTTCAGGCTCGCAGACGGCGAAATCTACTGTTACATCAACGCCGACGATGAGCTGGCGGACGCCGCCCTTGTCACCGCCGCGACCTACTTCAACAACAACCCCGATGTCGACGTCATTGCCGGTTCATGCAGGAGAGTGTTCGAGGACAAGAGCGAGACAATCACGGAAGTCCACGAAGCCTTCCTTGAAGAGCTGGCCCTCAGGAATCTGATTGAGCAGCCGAGCACCTTCTGGAGGTCATCGCTGCACAGGAAGGCAGGCGAATTCGACGAATCGTTCTTCTATGCTTTCGACTGGGAAATGTGGAACCGGTTCAAGTCGGCAGGAGCCCGTTTCAAGGCGGTCGAAGACGTCCTCTCCATCTATCACTTTTCGGCCGACAACCTTACCTCACGCGCAGGGAAGAAGGTGATCGACGAGATGTTCCGGATCACGAGGCAGTACGGGCCAAACCTCGGTCTCATTGCATACGCCTACCGGACTATATTTCGGCTGCTTGACATGAAGGGGTATTACGACGGCGACATCTATTCACTTTCTTTACACAAGAGGTTTTACTTCCTGGCGATACACGGGCTGCTTGGTCTGATTTTCAAGAGAAGCCACCTCCAGGCTTATAACTGGAACTGGGCATCGAAACAGATCCGCGGGGGAGTCTGGTACAAATGATTCAGGACACGCCATGATAAGCATCATCACCCCCGTCTACAACGGCGCACGCTTCATCGAGTCCTGCATCGGCAACGTGATCTCGCAGCAGTGTCACGACGTAGAGCACATCATCGTGGACGGCGGTTCGACCGATGCGACGGTTTCCATCATAAGGAGTTGCGCTGACAGGTATCCGCATCTGCGCTGGATCTCGGAACCGGACCGTGGACAGTCCGACGCGATGAACAAAGGGCTGGCGCTGGCGCGGGGGGAAATAGTCGGGGTATTGAACGTCGACGATTTTTACCAGCCGGACGTATTGAAAAGGGTATCCCGACTTTTCAAGGAGGTTGGGGAGCCGACCATGCTGGTCGGGAATTGCAATGTATGGAATGACGATGGAGACCTTCTGTACGTGGCGCGTCCCTCAAGGCTCAAGTTCCAGCAACTGATGGTCGGCCCGCGCCTCAACCTATACCCAGTGAACCCTTCCGAGTATTTCTACCACCGGTCGCTTCATGACAGGGTGGGATACTTCGATGTGGAAGACCATTATTCGATGGACCTGGACTTTCTGCTCAGGGCGGTACAGGCAGCCGACGTGCGCTATTTCGACGAAACGTGGGGGAACTTCCGCCTGATTAAGGGGACCAAGACCCTGTCGGACCAGGACAGCAATCAGGACCGCCCGAGGTACTGCAAGGTGCTGGATAAATATTATCCGCAGCTTCCCTGGCAGGTGCGGAAGTTTTTCTGGCTCTATACCGCCGGACAGGCGGCGCACCTGCTGTTCCGCCACGGCGTAAGCAGGCTAAGGGCTGGAATATGGCGGCGCGCTATCAAGTGAAGGCATTGAGGGACAATTCTATTCTCCGGGAGGATTGCATCTAAAATGAAAATTGCATTGAAGCCATTTGAAGATGCTTCGGAGGTCGACGCAGTAATCGGTAGAAGCTCAAAAGATCTGAAATGGATGATTTTGACGGCATTCATTGTATTTCTTACCAATATAGCAATCTACTGGGTGGAGATCCTGGTAAGAGACGATTATTACTATGGGATCTTCCGCTGGCATCATGAGCTTAACGCCACCCCTTCACTTCGAGTAGAAGGGTTCATGTACATCAACCGTCTTCTATGCTGGATTGCTGGCGATATCAGTACCCCACTTGCACGGACCTTGATCATTTTTTTCATCATGATACCGGCGTCCTTGCTCCTTATACAAATCCTGCGAAAGCTGGGCTACCCCGTCGCAGTTGCCTTCTTCACAGCTAACTTCATTTGGCTGTTTCCAAACCAGCTTCAAATTCCTTACTTTATAAACGGCTCTTATATGGCTGAAGCATTTCTGATCATGCTGGCTGGGTTCTGGTTCGGCCTTAAATATTTGGAAACCAAAGCGCGATGTTTGTTTGTTGCAACCCTCATTACGTTTTATTGGGCACAGAACGTGAGTGAACTTGTAGTCCCAGCCACTGTTGCGTTGGCGTCTTATCTTTTGGTTCTTGGAAAATTTGAGAAAAAGGCATGGATGATTGTCGGAACACTTGCGTTCGTAACCAGTTATCAGACTTACAGAATTTTGGAAATAGGTAGAGAAGTTGTAAAGACCAGTCAACCTTTGAGCCCCGCAAGGATTCAAACCATCTTAAAGGCCGTTATAGATTGGTCTCTACCATATACACATCTTGAAGTACTAGATAACAATAAGTCGTTGGTAGTCATATCATTTGGCATTTTATTAATACTCATCACTATCCTTATTAATAGGTATTCTGACAGACATTCAAACAGGATCCTCCCGAACCTCCAATACAGCAGAGAGTTCTGGTACAGGCTGTTATTTCCATTTCTATTCCTGTTACTTACTAGCATCACGATGTCAAAGGCACCCTGGTTTTCGTCTCGCCATGCCATTTTCCCAATTTTCGGTTTTTCTCTCCTGCTATCCTACTCTTGCCATCTACTCCTAGACAGCAACAAACTTGCAACAAGAGGAATACTCTTCATGTTACTGTTCGTATCAGGGATCAGCCACTACGAAAGAGTTTACAAAGAGTTCTCGTTGAAAAATCAGCAACATAGCCAAATTTTATCTTTCTTAAAGGGGCAAAACTTCCCTCAACGTTCCCAAATTGTTGTAGTCAATACAGATGTGACTACAGGCGGATTTCGGAAGTGGTCCACAGGATATTTGTACAGCATTTTAAAGAGGAGAGATGTCACAGGGTTAGTAGGTGCTGAACGCATGCGCGCTAATGCATTCACTACTGCTTATAATCCGGGTGGAATGACGGGCCTTAACCTGAGAGACCCAATCTTTCTGTATCGCAGAAATGGGGACGGGGTCAAACAACTGACCTATTTCCTGCACTGGGAAAAGGATTCAGCACACAGCAACTACAACGTTTATCACGCCGATCCTATTTCGGGAAATCTGAAAGTAATAGCTCATGGTGCCGGTTTGAGTGAATACGCGGCGTTGACTACTGACTTAGCTAGACAAGGGATCTATAAAAAGGACATCATGTGGGGCGGTGACCTTACCCCTGCTGACAGGAAGAGATTGAGCCTCTAATATAACAAGAACAGATAGTAAGGGTATCTAACTCATGCCACATATTTCGGTTGTTATACCGGTTTACAAAGCGGAAAACTGTCTCAATGAGCTGTACCGCCGCCTGCGCGACTCGCTGGAAACGATTTCCGGGGACTTCGAGATCGTGCTGGTCGAGGATTGCGGCGGCGACAGATCCTGGGAAATCATCCGGGAACTCTCCCGCATGGACCGCCGGGTCAAGGGGATCCAGTTCAGCCGCAACTTCGGCCAGCACTACGGCATAACCGCAGGACTGGACCACTGCGACGGGGACTGGGTCGTTGTCATGGACTGCGACCTACAGGACCAGCCGGAGGAGATCCCGAGGCTGCATGCAAAAGCGCAGGAAGGCTACGACGTTGTGTTGGCAAGGCGAGGAAAGAGAAAACACAGCCTGCTGAAACGCCTCTCCTCTCGCGTCTTCTATTCGTGTTTCAACTACCTTGCAGACTTGACCTACGACGCCGAAGTAGGAAACTTCCGCATCATCTCACGCAAAGTTGCGGACAGCTACCGCGGCATGAACGAGCAGCTCAGATTTTTCGGGGCGATGATAGACTGGATGGGCTTTCCCACTACAAGCATCGACGTCGCGCATGCAGAAAGATTCGAAGGGAAAAGCACTTACACTTTCAAGAAGCTTCTGAAACTGGCTACCGACACGATCATCGCTTTCTCCGATAAGCCTCTGCGCCTTTCAATCCAGCTAGGCTTCGCCATGGCCCTTTTTTCATTCGGCTTTGGCGGCTACGTTATGCTTAAGGCCCTTCTATACGATTCGCCGGTGTTGGGGTGGAGCAGCCTTATGGTCTCACTCTATTTCATAGGCGGCATTATCATAGCCAACTTGGGCATTATAGGCATCTATTTGGGCAAAACATTTAACGAGGCGAAGAGACGTCCTCTCTACATAATCGAAAGGACAACATTCTATGACCACTCCTGACTTTTTGATGGAAACACCCTGGGACGCTGTCGCATTGGACATACCGACCTATGAGTTGAAATCGGTGACAGAGGATGCGCTGAAAGGGATATCCGGCATCCCTGGGCACTTCACCGTCAAGCTGGACCCGCTGGATTCCAAAGAATTGCTGCACCGGTACGGCTTCTACTACTGCGACACCCTGCTTGAGCCCTACTGCACCGCGGAGCGGTTCCAGGCTTCGTCCCATGATGGCGTTCGCGTGAATTGGGAGGTGGGGATCGATGAGGTCCTGTCCATCTGCGATGGCGGGTTCTCGCACGGCAGATTTCATCGCGACTTCCAGGTTGCCGGAGCCCTTGCAGATCTCCGGTACAACAACTGGCTGAAACAGCTTCACAATCAGCGAAACACCTTCGGGCTTGAGTACGAAGGCACGACCGCCGCCTTCTTTGCCGTCAGCGGCGCCAAGGTGGTGCTCCACGCCGTGAGCGAGAAGTTCAGGGGAAAAGGGCTGGCCAAGGCGCTCTGGAGTGCGGGATATCTGGAGCTCTACGGGAAAGGGCATGCGGAGCTTTCCAGTTCGGTCTCCGCGTGCAATCTGGCCGTCGTCAATCTCTACGCATCCCTCGGTTTCCGCTTCAGAAACCCCGTGGACGTCTACCACAGGTTTAACGACGGCAAGAAGGACATGCCATGAAAATACCGTTCAACAAGCCATTCATGACCGGCAAGGAACTCTGGTACATAAGCCAGGCACATCACCGCGGCATGCTCGCGGGCGACGGGCATTTCACCAAGGAGTGCCACGGCTGGCTGGAACGCCAGACCGGCAGCAGCAAGGCCCTTCTCACCCATTCGTGCACGGCCGCCCTTGAAATGGCCGCTATCCTGGCTGAGTGCAAGCCGGGCGACGAGGTGATAATGCCCTCGTACACTTTTGTCTCCACGGCAAACGCCTTCGTGCTTCGCGGCGCGGTCCCCGTCTTCATCGATATCCGTCCCGATACGCTCAACATGGACGAACGCCTGATCGAGGCGGCAATCACCCCCCGCACCAAGGCCATTGTGCCGGTCCACTACGCGGGGGTGGGCTGCGACATGGAGGCCATCATGGAGATCGCCGCCCGTCACGATCTTCTGGTGATAGAAGATGCGGCCCAAGGGCTGATGGCGTCGTACAAGGGTCGTGCGCTCGGATCGATCGGCCATATCGGCTGCATAAGCTTCCACGAGACCAAGAACATCATCTCCGGCGAGGGTGGAGCGGTCCTGGTGAACGACCCGCGGTTCCTGGAGCGGGCGGAGGTGATCCGCGAGAAGGGAACGAACCGGAGTCAGTTTTTCAGGGGTATGGTGGACAAGTACACCTGGGTGGATGTCGGCTCGTCATACCTGCCGGGGGAACTGATCGCGGCGTTCCTGTACGCACAGATGGAGGAGGCGGAGAACATCACGAAAAGACGCCTCTCCATCTGGAGCCGGTATCACGAACGTTTCGAGCGGCTGGAAAACGCCGGCCGGGTACGCCGCCCCGTCACTCCCCCCGACTGCACCCACAACGCCCATATGTACTACCTGCTGGTCGCCGATCTTGACCAGCGGACACGCCTGCTCGCCTGGCTCAAGGAGCGGGACATACATTCGGTCTTTCATTACGTACCCCTCCACACATCTCCGGCGGGGGAGAAGTTCGGCCGCACCTCCGGCAAGCTTCCGGTTACGGAGGAAGTTGGCGACCGGCTGCTGCGCCTGCCATTGATGGTCGAGCTGGCGGATAGCGACATCTGCCACATCTGCGAACAGGTGGAGGAATTCTTCAGACACGAAACGGCGCCCGGCGAACCGGCGTAAAGGCACCATGCATTTCTCCGTCATCATCTGCACCCACAACCGAGCCGCCGAACTCGCCGAGAACCTGCCCAGGGTGCTGGCGCTCGATTACCAGCGCGATCGGTTCGAGGTGATCGTCATCGACAACGCGTCCACCGACGATACCGCTACCGTTGCCGCATCTGCTGGCGCCCGATGCGTGCGGGAGGAGAAACTGGGGCTGTCGCACGCCCGCAATCGGGGTATTGCGGAAGCTAAAGGAGAGTTCATCGCCTTCATAGATGATGACGCATGGCCGGAACCGGATTGGCTCAAGGAATTGGAACAGGCATTTACCGATCCCTCCGTCGCCTGTGCAGGGGGGCGGGTCATCCCTGCGTGGAAGACGTTGTCCGGTTGGCCGGACTGGCTCCATGAGCGGCTCATCGGTTTCTTCACCGTCGTGGACTACCCGGATTATCGGAAGTTGAGCTACCCCGACTATCCTGCCGGCACCAACATGGCCTTCAGGAAGAGCATCCTTGCCGAAGTGGGGGGATTCAATGCCGAACTTGGCAGAAGCGGTGCATCCCTTCAGTCCGGTGAGGAAACCGACCTCTGCCTCCGTATCGAGCAGGCCGGCAACAGCATCGTCCATACGCCGGATGCGGTCGTGCACCACCATGTCCACGAGGGGAGACTGACCAGGGAGTGGGTCAGGGAACGTTGTCATTGCCAGGGAGTATCCAGCGCAATCATCGAGAAGAAGCTCTTCAAAAAATCTGCCGTCACACGCAAGTCACTTTTATACCTGCTGTTCACCATCCTCAGTGCGCCAGCCGGGGCAATCTTAAGATTATTGGGCGATGAAAAGCGTGCTTTTTTCTGCGATTGTCAGAGCCTTCTCTGTAAGGCGTACCTCAAAGCAATGTGGCTCCGCTAGAATGAATGCTCTCAAGATTTTAGAAACGATTGCGGGAATGGTCAGTTGGCGGGAACTGCGGGTTGCTGTTGCATACTGCCCTGTGTGCGGTTGCCGACGACCGCTGGTGAAACTGGCTGCCAATGAGATGGCCGTCAGGTGCGTTTCTTGCCGCGCCAGCGCGGTTACGATGTCCGTCGTCTCCGTTCTTAACAAGGTCGCGCCCAAGATCGGCACGCTGGACGTGTACGAACTCTCCACGCGCGGGCCGCTGTTCCATTACTTTAAAGGTCGCGTCGGCACCCTCACCTGCTCGGAATACTTCGCCGATGTGGTCCCCGGTGACTTCCAAAATGGCGTGCAGTGCCAGGATGTCCAGCGTCTCTCCTTCCCTGATGCCAGCTACGACCTTTGCACTTCCACCGAAGTTTTCGAGCACGTCCCAGACGATGCCAAGGGATTTTCGGAGATGCACCGGGTGTTGAGGCCCAACGGGCTCCTGGTCTTCACCGTGCCGCTAACAGGGGAGAAGAAGACCGTCGAACGGGCAGAGCTTCATCCCGATGGAGAGTTGCATCACCTGCTCCCCCCCGAATACCATGGAGATCCCATTTCAAACTCCGGGATACTGGCTTTTCGCAATTATGGGCGCGACATCACTGAAAGGCTGATAATTGCCGGATTTTCAAAGGCGGAGATTGTCATGCCGGAGGATGAGATGCCATGGGGCTTCGTCAGGCCCGTGATAATAGCTCACAGATAAAGCATTTACGACAGGAAGCTTCAAGTTGTCTCGGCGGAGAGCACCGAGAAATCCAAAAGATTGTTAGGTTTCCTCGCGTCCTCCGCGCGCCAGAAGGATCTTTCTACACATCGGTACAAACGGGTACGGCAAGCTGACGCGGAAAAGGGAATGGCGCTAAAAAGCGTTACGGTTTCAGAGCGATCGCCCTGGTAGTGGTTCCGGAAGCTGAATGGATTTGTACACTGTGAAGTCCTTTTTGTATATTACTTGGTATCTTTCCAGACGCAGAGACTCATTAACACCTTTAAGCCTATTGGAAATGATTACGTAGTCAAAATCCTGAGTATTCAAATAAGACTTTACCAGATTCAACTTAGCGCTATCTGGTTCATAAATGGCGTACTTGGATGGTATATCAAAATGATATTTGAATATCATGTGACCTTTGCCTAGAGCGAGGACTCTCTGGTGTCCTTTCTCCTTTTTTATCAAATCACAAATTTCCAAAATGTCCTTAGGATATTCATTGGCAAAGGCCTTCTTGACATTAACGATCCGTGGGCTGAACACAGCTAACACGACCAACAAAAGCACCAATTTTGCACCCGCACCCGCGAACATTTCAGTCATCTTGAAAACTGCGAATGTTACAATTATTGAAAAAGAAGCTACAAAAGGAAGCGAGTAGTATTGGTGCACCACGGCACCTTTTATTAGTAGTATGACAAACATAACATAACATAAGGATGTGAGGTAAAATCCTGCGACAGCTCGTGGTGCTTTATGTAAGAGGCATACGCCAATGAGAAACAGTGGGATGAACCCGGAAAATTCAAAGCTTAGTTGCTTAACCATCCTTACAGCATAGTATCCGACATTGAGAAGGACTTCATGATCTATAAGCTTAGCAGACTCTACCCTGAAGTGGTCTGGGTGCATGACCCTGTTAAGAACGATTACACCTCCTACTAGCAACACCGGCAGCAGTAATGACGATAATTCCCTGTAATCCACCTGCTTCCTTTTAAGGTCCTGCCAGATATAGGGTAAAGCCAAAGGTAGGCAGAATATAACCGAAGTCGGCTTGGTGACCATCACAAAAAACAATGCGGCGCTAATCGTGATGTAATAATACTTTTCTGCACCATTGCTTTGTTTAAAGATGAATAGATAACAGAATAAAACGATGAAAAACAGATGAATCGGTTCGTTGTAGAAGAACATGGAGAAATAAAGATTAATAGGGATAATTGTAAAGACAAACAGAGCCGTTGCAGATTTCAGCCTGTCTTTAAATATCACGCCAGCCAATTTGTAGAAATACAAGGCCGTGAAGAGGCTGAAAATGTAAGAAATGCTGCGTCCTGTTATGACGAGATCAGTGTGAAGTACTGATGAGACTAGAGCGGCTAAAAGTGAAGAGACGGGAATGTAATTTGTGAATGCGGTATAAAAATCGACTTGCAGTGTCCCCCAGAAAAAGCCTTTTTGCTGATACGCCTTTGCCATCATTGCGTATTGGCTCTCTCCCCAGGAATGCCGGTAAATCAGGTCATTGTTCAGATGCGAGAGTCTGAGCACATGAAGAGCAACAACTCCAAGTAGCATACCGTAGGTAATTAGGACTCTGCTTTCAGGCTTTACCAACAGTAGGCGTTCTCTCCAGTTACCCATAGGTCTTCCTCCAAACAACTCAATCTCTGCTACGGTAGCCACACTGTATAATCCTGCATCACATTATTTTCAAGAACTTTAATAATTTTTGTGATCAGAGTGGTTCGTAAACAAGCACCACATTATGAGGGAGCAATATACACATGGGTATGAGCACTGCCAGGTAACAAGGCAATAAAATGCCATTTAAAGGGCCGGACACGTCGCTGCTGCGTGGTGTGCTGACTGCTTGAACTCCAGTTCATAGATCATCAAGGGTGACCTTTACCGAAGTCTCGCCCTCCCGCTCCTTGACGACCCGTACCAAATCCAGGTCATCGAACCGCTCCATGATAGCCTCGAAGGCAGCAGCTGGAACAAGATAGGCAGTGGGCCGGTTGTGATTGAGGATAACTATCGGCTCGCCTTGCGACTGGTTGATCACGCTACTGGGGTTTTTCTTCAGATCACTGATACTGATGGAGGTACGTGCATGGATGCGTTGCATAAAAGAATCCTCAAGGGTTTTTTGACCTAATTATAGAGACAATTTTGGCGCCAAGCAAGCTCCAAAGCCTTTATCGCAGAGTACGCCGAGTACCGCCGTGAACGCAGAGAAATCCAAAAGACTTGGTTGGTTTCCCAGCGTTCTCCGCGCGCGTCCCCCGCGTCCTCCGCGTAACTGCTTTTAGAACCGAAAGCTTGACCTGGCAAACATGAACATTTTCAACAGGAACATTTAAGGTAACCGTCAACCGGAGCCCATCTTGCCTGCCCCTCCCGATATCGCTAAACTGACCTCCTCAACAACGAGGAGGCTTCATGATGTCAACACCCACCCAAGAATGGTCGGCTAAAATCACAGCCTGGCAGCAGAGCGGAATGACGCTCTCAGGATGGTGCCGGGAAAACTCCGAAAACTATCACCGCTTCCTTTACTGGCGCAAACGCTTGGCAGCACCTGATCCAGGAAGGTTCCTGGAACTCACTGTTCCTGCCGCGCCGATCTCCCTCGAATGCAACGGCGTCCTGGTCCATATCTCCAAAGGATTCGATCCTGAGTTTCTTGCCGACCTTCTGTCCGTACTGAAGGGGGTTTAAGCAATTGCGCCCCTCCGGCATTCACCGCATCTTCCTCTATGACCAGTGCGTCGACATGCGAAAGAGCTTCGAGGGGCTGAGCCAGCTGATCGAAGCCTCTTACCCGGGCAACCTGCTGACGGGTGCGCTGTTCCTTTTCCTCAATCGCCGCAGGAATCTCATCAAGATCCTGTATTGGGATGGCGACGGCTTTGTCATCTGGTACAAACGCTTGGAACAGGGAACCTTCTCCGGCTGTTTCTCAGGTCATGACGAACTGTCGAGACAGCAGTTCACCATGCTGTTGGAGGGTGTCGTCCCCAGGCGGTTGAACAAGCGTTTTTCTCTGTCAAACTAGGCAGTTATTGCTTTGAGAATAGCCAGTTTTGTGCTATATTTCGCCCATGTCCAACGGTCTTGAAAGCATAGCTGACTCTCCCCGAATCCAGGAAGTTCTTCAGCAGAAGGACCAGCGCATTACCGCCCTGGAAGGGGAGCTCTTTGTCCTTAAAGAGCAACTCGACTGGCTGAAAAAGCAGATCTTTGGCTCCAAAAGCGAACGGATCGTCGCGGACCTCGGCATCCAGCCGCTGCTGCCGGAGTTCGACCTGGGGACGACCTTCGTCCCCGCACCGCAGGAAGAGATCGCTTACAAGCGGAACAAGCCAGTCAAAAATCGTGGCTGCGACACCATATCCTACCCCGATGACCTTCCGGTGAAGCGCGTCCTGATGGACCTCCCGGCTGAAGAGAAGGTGTGTCCAAAAACGGGAGAGCCCTTGGTCTGCATTGGCGAGGAGATCAGCCGCAAGCTGGCGCGCAAGCCGGAACACTTCTACATCGTCGAGTATGCTCGTCCCAAGTACGCATCCAAGGCTTTCCCGGAACTCGGTGTGAAGTACAGCGGTCTCCCCGATGCCGTCATTTCTCGCTGTCCGGCCGATGAAAGTCTCTTGGCCTTCGTCCTGACTTCGAAGTTCGCCGACCACCTTCCGCTCTACCGTCTGGTAGAAATCTTCGACCGTTCCCACATCAAGATCAGCCGGCAGACGCTCTCAAATTGGGTCCTTACCTTGGGCTCGGCCTTGGCCCCGATTTACGATGCCATGAAGGCGCGGGTCCTTGAAAGCGGAGTGATCTTCGTCGATGAGACCCCGATCGATCTGCAGGTGAGAGGCAAAAGCCGCATGCAGCAGGCGTATATGTGGATCTATGTCGGTGGAGGCGGCGGCGATCCGCCCTACCGTTTCTTCGAGTTTTGCCTGAACCGCAACCACGACAATCCGCTGACAACCCTCAAAGGGTACAAGGGGGTATTCCACTCGGACAAGTACGGGGCCTATGAGAAGCTGGCAGCCGAAGATGATATCATCTGGTGTCCCTGCATGGCCCACGTGCGCCGTAAGTTCGTGGAGGCAGAAGGTGGCGACCCGGCGCTCAGAAAACGCATCCTGCGCAAGATCCGTCACCTTTTCATGCTGGAGCGTGTGGCATGGCATCGCAAACCGGAGGAGCGGCTGCGGATCCGACAGGAGATCGAGAAACCGATCCTCGACGAACTGACGACGATGGTCAAAGAGCGCCTTCTGGCCGGCGGGCTGTTGCCGAAGTCCAACTTCGCCAAAGCTCTGAATTACTATCACGGCCTGGCACCTTACCTGCCGAACTACCTGGTAAACGCTGACGCCCGTCTCGACAATAACGTGGCGGAACGTGGCATCCGTCCGCTCACCATCGGCCGCAAGAACTGGCTGTTCGTAGGGAGCGAGGACGGCGGCAAAGCCAGCGCCACCATCCTATCCCTGGTCCAGACCTGCCGCAACCTGGGCATCAATCCTCAGGAATACCTCGAAGATGTGTTGCGGCGCATCATGGGGCACCCCGCCAAGCAGATCCACAAACTCCTTCCCGACAACTGGCTGGCAACCAGGCAGAATACCTAATAGCTAGCACTGACACAAGATGGGCTGTGGTTGACGGTTACCATTTAAGTTGTTCTCGCGAACTTGAAGGTTGCGGCAGGAAAGTTGAAGTTTGCGATCATAAATTGGAAGTTCGTTCTCCCAAATTTGATCTTCCGACAGCAAACATGATTTTTGTGATAGGAAAAT
>Ga0209212_1002412_pt1 | contig 26690 bp, 25 predicted proteins | sample RifGroC2_FD_183996 | JGI IMG/M metagenome (GOLD analysis project Ga0209212, IMG submission 183996) | Groundwater microbial communities from Rifle, Colorado, USA - Groundwater C2 (SPAdes) (version 2) | ecosystem: Environmental > Aquatic > Deep subsurface > Groundwater | place: Rifle, Colorado... | reverse complement strand
CCTGTTCAATCCGACCGGTGTCGTCAGCAAAGACAACTACAGCATAGCTACTCCGGAAAGAGCTTTGTTGGATATGATTTATTTATTTCCGAATTACTATTTCGACAATCTGGAATCAATCAACTGGGAAAAATGCGACGAGTTGGCAAAAATTTATAACAACAAGGAATTAATGAAACGATTGAATAAATATCGCAAAAAACATGTTCAATAGAGAAAAACATCAGTTAATAATGGGGCAAATCTTAAAGGACATTTATACCGATGTTTCAATCAGTCCTCTTTTGGGATTCAAGGGCGGTACTTGCGCTTACTTTTTCTACAAATTGCCAAGATTTTCGGTGGACTTGGATTTTGATTTGCTGGAAATAACCGATGAAAACAAAAAAATTGTCTTTGAAAAAGTTGTCGCGATTTTAAGCAAATACGGACAGGTCAAGGATCAACACATCAAGAGGTTTACTGTCTTCGCCCTGCTCTCTTACGGCGATGAGGATTACAACATCAAGGTTGAAATCAATATCAGGAAGTTGGCGGAAAATATAAAAAATCTCTACGAAATGAAAGAGTATCTGGGCATTTCAATGTTCGTTGCCAAGAAAGACTATCTGTTTGCCGGCAAGCTGGCGGCTCTAACTTTAAGAACTGAAACCGCCATGAGAGATATTTTTGATATCCACTATTTTGCCAAGAACCGCTGGGATATCAATGTTGAAGTGGTCAAAAATCTGACCGGTAAAAGCGCCAAAGAATATTTGCCGAATTGCATCGCCTTTATTGAGAAAATCAAAGATAACCAAATGTTGCAGGGACTAGGTGAACTTATTGAAAGTGAAAAGCAAAAGGATTGGATTAGAAATCATCTGAAAGCTGATGCCGTATTCATGCTGAAAAATTACCAGTCCATATTAAAAAATCCGAAGATGTAATTTTATGAAAAAATATGACCATAAAAAAATAGAAAAAAAGTGGCGGAAATATTGGGCTGACAAGAAGATTTATAAGACGAAAGAGGGCGGGAAGAAGCCGAAATGCTTCGTGTTGGATATGTTTCCGTATCCGTCCGGCGAAGGGCTTCATGTCGGCCATCCGAGAGGGTATATCGCCGCCGATGTTTATTCCCGCTTCAAAAGAATGAACGGATTTAATATCCTGCATCCGATGGGCTTTGATTCGTTCGGACTGCCGGCGGAAAATTACGCCATTAAGAATAAAATTCATCCCGAAATCGCCGTTAAAAATAATGTCAAAAAATTCAAGAAACAGCTTGAACTTATCGGCTTTGATTATGACTGGAGCAGGGAAATAATCACTTCCGACCCGAATTTTTACAAATGGACGCAGTGGATATTTTTGAAAATGTTTGAGAAAGGTTTGGCTTACGAATCTTACGAGCCGATAAATTTCTGCCCGTCGTGCTTAACCGGTCTGGCCAACGAAGATGTGGAGGACGGCAAATGCGAGAGATGCGCTACGCCCGTCGTCAAAAAACCAATGCGCCAGTGGGTTTTGAAAATTACCGACTACGCCGAAAAAATGCTGGAAGATTTGAAAGAATTAAAAGGCTGGCCGGAGCATATAAAAGAAGCGCAGAGGAATTGGATAGGGAAGTCGGAGGGAGTGGAAATAAGTTTTAAAGTCAAAAGTCAAAAGTCAAAAGTCGATGATATCAAAGTTTTTACGACGAGAGTAGATACGATTTTTGGAGTTACTTATCTGGTCATAGCTCCAGAGCATCCCTTAATTCAGGAAAAAACTCCCTCGACATCCGATGTCGATGGGAAAAGGGGGGAAATGGGGGTGGAATTAAAAGGCGTAAAAGCGGTCAATCCGGCCAATGGAGAAGAATTGCCAGTTTGGGTGGCGGATTATGTTTTGGCTGATTATGGAACAGGCGCCATTATGGCCGTTCCGGCTCATGATGAGCGCGATTTTGAGTTTGCCAAGAAATATAATTTGCCGATTTCTAACGCGGCTTTGGTTGATAAAGACGAAGCGATAAAAAAAGTAAATGGAAAGAAAAAAATAAATTACAAATTGAAAGATTGGGTTTTTTCGCGGCAGAGATATTGGGGGGAGCCGATACCGCTCATTCATTGCGAAAATTGCGGAGTGGTCGCTGTTCCGGAAAAAGATTTGCCGGTGAAGTTGCCGAAGGTGAAATTTTACGAGCCGACGGATACCGGCGAATCGCCTTTGGCTAAAATAGATAAATGGGTCAATGTCAAATGTCCGAAATGCGGAGGGAAAGGAAAAAGAGAAACCAACACTATGCCTCAATGGGCGGGGTCGTCTTGGTACTGCCTCGCATACATAATGCGAGGAATTTCCAACCCGCCTGCCGGACGGGCAGGTTTCCAATTTCCAATTTCCAAATATAAAAAAGCTTTTCAACATTGGATGCCAGTGGATATGTATGTCGGCGGAACGGAGCACGCGACAAGGCACTTGATTTACGCGCGATTTTGGCACAAGTTTTTGTACGACATCGGAATTGTCGGCGGCAAAGAGCCGTTCGCCGGCCTTAAAAATCAAGGTTTGATTTTGGGAAATGACGGCCGAAAGATGAGCAAGCGCTGGGGAAATGTTGTCAATCCGGACGATGTCGTAAAAGAATATGGGGCGGATTCTTTGCGTCTGTACGAAATGTTTATGGGGCCGTTTGATCAAATGATACCGTGGGATACCAGAAATATCGTAGGCGTGAAAAGATTTTTAGAAAGAGTTTGGAAATTGCAGTCAAAAGTCATAAAGTCTGTAAAGTCCATAAAGTCGCAAGAAAATTCAAAACTGGAAAGCCTGCTTCATAAGACGATAAAAAAAATTACGGAAGACATAGAAAATTTTCATTTCAACACGGCCGTCAGCGCGCTGATGATACTGCTTAATGAAATGGAAAAAGAAGATTCATTGGACGCTGAAAACTATAAATTGTTAATTAAATTGTTAAGCCCGTTCGCGCCGCATATTGCTGAAGAATTGTGGTCGGAGCTTGGCGGCAAAAAAACAATTCATCTTGAAAAATGGCCGGAATTTGATGTTTCCAAAACCATTGAAAACAGCTTTAAACTGGTCGTCCAAATAGACGGAAAAAAAAGAGATTTTTTTGAAGTTCCGGCGGGAATTTCCGAAGACGAGGCAAAAGACTTGACATTGAAACGCGCAAATGTTAAAAAATGGGTAGGCGATAAACGCATAGAAAAAATAATTTATGCGCCAAATAAAATAATTAATATCGTAATGCGATAAAAATATGCCAATATTAACTTTTAAGCCGAAAATAATTACCAGACAGCTGGTTTCTTGTCTTAAAGACAGAACCAAAGACATAGTCGTCCAGCGCTACGGTCTGGCCGAAGACGCTGACAAAAAAACTCTTGAAGCCATAGGAGACAAATACGGCATTACCAGAGAGAGAATCAGACAGATAACCAATTTCGCTTTCAATCTGATGAAAGAAAGCCAGGCCTTTGAATCCGCCCAAGACATATTTTCGGAAATGAAAGACAGCATAGAAAGAAAAGGGAAAATTCTTTCGGAAAGAGACGTTCTTACTCATTTGGCAGGCAACGATCCTTTGGCGCAAAATCATATTTATTTTTTGCTAGTTTTGGGCGATGAGTTCACGAAAATAAAAGAAGACGAAGAGTTTCATCACCGGTGGACTGTTCACTTGGACAGCGCGGACAAGGTTCATCAGGCGTTGAGAGCTTTGCATAACGAAATAAGCGAAGACGACCTTGTTCTGGAAAAGGATATTATTTCCGCCCTGAAAAAACACAGCGAGAAAATAGCGGGAGAAAGCGTTGATAACGACACGGCCAGGACATGGCTCAATTTGTCAAAAATGCTGGGGCAAAACGCCATGGGAGAATGGGGGACGGCGTCTTCTCCAAGCATCAGGCCGAGGGGCGTCAGGGATTTGGCATATCTAGTTTTAAGAAAAGAAGGCTCGCCGATGCATTTCGGGGAAGTGGCCCAAAAGATTTCTTCTTATTTTAGCAAGCCGGCCAACTCGGCGACCGTTCACAATGAGCTTATAAAAGACGGCCGGTTTGTGCTGGTGGGACGGGGTTTATACGCTTTATCTGACTGGGGCTATAAATACGGCACGGTTCGGGATATAATAAAATACATCATCAAGTCAGAAGGGCCTTCCTCCAAAGAGGACATAGTCAAAAAAGTTTTAAAAGAACGCTATGTCAAAGAAAACACCATCTTGGTAAATTTGCAAAATCGCGATTATTTCAAAAAAAACAAAGAAGGCCGGTACTTGGTGGGATAATTATGGAGACAATATCAGTCCAAAGTTTCCTGTACGATTTTTTCAGCGTCGTAATAGGCTCTGCGTATCTGTGGTTGCCGGCCATTACGGCTTATTTTGCTTGGAAATTTTGGCTGTATTACATAAGACTGCGTTATGTGTCTAAAATTGACTGGGTTCTTTTGGAAATTAAATTGCCCAGAGAAATGCCCAAGAGTCCGCAGGTGATGGAAATTATTTTAAGCGCCATGCACCAAACATCAAGCATAGTGGCGATTAACAAATACTGGGAAGGAAGAGTGCCCACATGGCATAGCCTTGAAATTATAAGCAAAGAAGGTTCTATCCATTTTTATTTTTATATTCAGAAAAGTTTCAGAAGCACAGTGGAGTTTCAGATCTACGCTCATTATCCGGAGGTGGAAATACACGAGGCGGCGGATTACACTAAGGAGTTTATCGGCGAAGACACCGAAGCCTCCAAAAAAAATTGGACTATTCATGCGGCTGAATATAAATTGAGCAAAGAAGACGCTTACCCGATAAAAACTTATGTAGATTATAAGCTGGACAAACTGGAAACGGAAGAAGAAATGAAAAACGACCCGTTTGCCTCTCTGGTAGAACTAATGGGCACAATGAAGGAAGGAGAACACCTGTGGTATCAGATACTTATTCGAAAGACTAGCGCAGAATGGAACGATGCCGGCGCTAAAATCGTGGATAAGGTAATGAAAAGAGACAAAAAGAAAAAAGAGGGCGAAGAAATTGATTTCGGCAGTATGATTTTGTCTCCGGGCGAAAGGATGATCGTGGAAGCCATAGAAAGGAATGTTTCCAAACTTGGGTTTGATGTCTGCGTAAGATTTGTCTATATCGCCAAGCCGGATAAATTTAGGTTTGCGGTTTCCAATTCTATTAGAGGTTCAATGCAACAGTTCAACTCTCTTAACTTGAACGGATTTAAGAGGACCAACAGCACCAGTTATGTTGATTATTTTTTCAAAAAAACAAGAGAGGGTTGGAAGAAAAAAAGAATGTTTGACGCTTATATAAACAGGTCGGCCTTTTATAAGCCTTATAGAAGAAAAACTTTTATTTTAAACACCGAGGAATTGGCCACTATTTATCATTTCCCCGGCAGTGTCGTGAGAACCCCGGCGCTGGGCAGAATAGAATCAAAGAAAGGCGAACCGCCGGCCGGCTTGCCCGTATAAACAAAAAAATAATGATTTCAAAAGCGAAGATATTGATGGCGGCGATTGTTTTTTTTGTTTTGGCCGGTTTTTCGGGATATTTTTTTCTGTCGGCTCCTAAAAATTTTCCGTCGGGCAAGACGATTGTAATTGAAAAGGGAATGGGTTTGGCGGAAATTTCCGGCAAGCTTAAAAAAGAAGGATTTGTCAAGAGCAAATACGCTTTCGCTTTATACGCGAGAGCTTTCAATAAGTCCAAAAAAATAAAATACGGCAAATATTTGTTCAATAAGCCGATTTCCGTTTTTTCTTTGGCTGGCCGGCTGACCAAAGGAGAATTCGGGTTTAAGCCGATAAAAGTTACGGTAACGGAAGGCTTGACGGTAAAAGAAATAGCCGAGCTATTTTTGGCGGTTAAACCGCCAAACGGCGGTTTAACCGCCAAAATATTTGAAAATTTTGACAAAGAAGAATTTCTGGAAAAAACGGTAAACTTGGAAGGCTATCTGTTTCCCGATACATATTTGTTTTTGCCTTTTGCTGAAACAGGGCAGATTATCGGAACGATAACGGATAATTTTAAAAATAAAGCGGGCGATATCGGGAAAGATATCGTCATTATGGCGTCTTTGATTGAGAAAGAAGTGCCGGATAGCGGCGACCGGAAAATTGTTTCCGGTATTTTATGGAAGAGATTGGAATTGGGGATGGCTTTGCAAGTGGACGCAGTCTTTCCCTACATAACGGGAAAACAAAAAATTTTGTTGGACGACCTAAAAATTGATTCCCCTTACAACACTTATCTCCATAAAGGCTTGCCGCCTGGGCCGATTTCCAACCCGGGTTTGGACGCCATTGAAGCGGCCAAAAATCCCCAAGAAACTTCCTATCTGTATTATCTTTCCGGCAAGGACGGCAAAACTCATTTCGCCAAAACTTTCGCCGAACACTTGAGGAACAAGGAAAAATAAGTGATAATATGGCTTTAAATAAGGGTTAAAAATGAAAAATAATAATAACAAAAAAATAAAGGTCTTCGTGGCGATGTCCGGCGGAGTGGATTCCAGCGTCGCGGCTTTATTGCTGAAAAAACAGGGCGATGATTTGGTCGGCTGTTACATTAAGGGCTGGTACCCGCCGGGATTCGTTTGTAATTGGAAGGATGACCGGCGGGACGCAATGAGAGTGTGCGCCCAATTGGGCATACCGTTTATCACCGTGGACGCGGAAAAAGAATACAAGAAAAAAGTAGTGGATTATATGATAAGCGAATACAAGGCCGGCCGGACGCCGAATCCGGATATTATGTGCAACAAGAGCGTGAAGTTTGGCGTGTTTTTAAAAAAAGCTTTGGCGATGGGAGCGGATTATATCGCCACTGGCCATTATGTTAGAAAACTTAAAAATAATGCGCTCGCTATGGCGAAAGATTTAAATAAAGATCAGTCGTATTTTCTTTGGACGCTGACGCAGGAGCAATTAAAGCACTGTCTTTTTCCGTTGGGCGGTTTATTAAAATCGGAAGTGAGGAATATCGCTAAAAAAAACGGCTTGGTCACGGCGGAAAAGAAAGAAAGCCAAGGGGTTTGTTTCATCGGCGAATTCAATATGGAAGATTTTTTGAAAAGATACATCAAGCAAAAAAAGGGGAAAGTTGCGACGACGGAAGGGAAAATAATCGGCGAGCATAATGGTCTCGTTTTTTACACCATCGGCCAACGCCACGGTTTTGGTTATGGCGGGGGAAAGGGCGGACCTTATTATGCAGTGGAAAAAGATTTCAAAAAAAATACCCTGATTGTGGCGGAGAAAAAAGACGAAAAAAGTTTCAGCCGAAAGGAAGTTATTGTTGAAAATGCGAATTGGATTTTAACCATTCCTAAGATAGGCCGAAAATATCAGGCTAGAATAAGATACCGCCAGCCTTTGGAAGAGTGTGAAATAAGAATAATGAATAATGAATCAAGAATTAAGAATAAAAATTCCGGCATAATTAATAATTCAAAATTAATAATTCAATTTGATAATCCTCAAAGAGCGGTCACGCCCGGGCAATCCCTGGTGGTTTACAATAGGAAAGAAATACTTGGTGGAGGAGTTATAATCAATGCTTCGTTGCGGGTAAGGAGAATCGAACTCCTGTCTCATCCTTGGCAAGGACGTGTTCTGCCACTAAACCATACCCGCCTTCGTTACGCTTCGGCGGGCAAGCCCGCTTTTACATTACTTAACATAAAGACATATTAACAAAAATTAAGAAAATATCAAAAAAATAAACACCCCTTGTTTGAACAAGCGTTATTCATATAATTATCTCCCCTCTATCCTTAAAACCGTCATTATCGTCTTAAGAATTATGATGGCTTCCAAAACTAAAGAGCGGTTTTTGATATAGTAAAGGTCGTATTGGAGTTTTTGCATTGCATCATCAACGGAAGAGCCGTAAGGGAAATTTATCTGGGCCCAGCCGGAAAGCCCCGGTTTGACGATATGTCTCATTGAATAGTGGGGTATTTTTTGGGACAATTCGCTCACGAATTCCGGCCTTTCCGGACGGGGGCCGACAAAAGACAAGTCTCCTTTAAGAACGCTTAATATCTGGGGCAGTTCGTCCAGCCTGGTCTTTCTTAAAAATTTTCCCGCGGCGGTTACCCGCTTGTCGCCTTTTTCCGCCCATTTCGCTCCGTCTTTTTCGGCGTCTTTCGCCATTGAACGGAATTTAATTATTTCAAAAATCTTTCCGTTTTTGCCCAGCCTTTTTTGTTTGTAAAAGACGCTTCCACGGCTGGTCAGCTTTATGGCCAGCGCCGTAAAAGGCGCGAGCAAGGCGAACGGAACGAAAAACAAAAAAGCCAAAACTATATCAATGAATCGTTTGATTTGTTCAAACTTTCTTTTGTCCAACTCAATGACATTTTCCAAAAACCAGCTTTCTCCGATAAGCGGAACCGGTATTTTACCGGTGGTTGATTCGTAAAAACGGTAAAATTCAATGACAGTTTTGCCTTTCATCACCATTTCGTAAAGTATTTTCGCCGACTCTTCTGAAGTCTTTTCTTTCCCCGGTATTATTATCAGGTCGGCTGAAGCGAGGCTGTCGGCCATTTCATAACCCAGTTGGGGGTTGGCGGAAATGAATTCGGCGAAATCGGAAATTTCCCCGGAAGAATCAAAAAAGAAAATTTTTATCTTGGAGCCTTTGGTTATTATTTTTTGATAAGCCATTCTCCACAGCCACAGAAAAATAGAAGCGATGACGGCGTCAACAAACAGGTTTGTTTTAGGGGTGATTCCGAATGCGGGGATGAAGTAAAACATCAAAACGGCGATTCCCGCGCCGAAAGCCATAGTTTTGATGATGTAAAAAATTTTGGCCGGATGGACTGATTTTTCCACATCGTAAAGTCCGGCAATGTAGAAAATAATCACCCAAACCAGGTTGACGAAAAGGAACGGCAAATTGTGGTCTTGCCATAAAACTTGGGACGGGAAAGAGCCGTATCTTATTATAAGAGCGAGATATAACGCTCCGTAAAGAAGAGCGATATCTCCCAAAAGAAGCATTATTTTTCCATGTTTGTTGCCTTTTATCATATTAATATGTTATTATGCTAGCACATTGATTTTATGAGTAAAAGCCTGAATTTAATCAAGTATTTGCTTTACGCCGGAATTTTTGCCGTTCCATTTTTAGTTTTTATTGTTTTCAGCTCAATGTTTTTCCCTTTTATAACGGGAAAAAACTTCTCTTTCCGAATAATAACGGAAGTGATGACTGCTTTGTGGCTGGTTTTATTGCTGTTTGACGCCAGATACAAACCTAGAAAAAGCTGGGTGCTGGCTATGCTGGCTATTTTTGTCGGCGTCGCGGCTTTGTCCTCGGTGTTTGGGGAAAATTTTTACAGAAGCTTCTGGTCCAATTACGAAAGAATGGAAGGTCTAGTCACTTATCTCCACTTGTTCGCCTACTTTCTTGTTTTGGCGGGAACGATGAAAACGGAAAGAATTTGGAATTGGCTTTTCCACACCACTTTGTTTGCCAGCGCCATTATCGCCTTTTACGGCGTTTTCCAGCTGTTTGGGATACTGCAAACCCATCAAGGCAGCAGGCTTGACGCCACCTTGGGCAACGCTTCCTATTTGGCCGTCTATATGGCGTTTCATATATTTTTGGCTCTGGCGTTTTTTTACCGGACGAAAGATTTCCGAAAATGGATTTATTTTTTCGTCATCATTTTGGAATCGTTCGTTCTTTACCACACGGCGACCAGAGGGGCGATACTGGGCCTGATCGGCGGTTTGCTTATCTCCTGGATATTGATTGCCGTTTTGTCTTCCAATAAAAAATCCAAGCTGGTCCATATCTCTTTGTTGGCCGGGGTGGCGATAATCATCGGCGGTTTTTTGTTTCTAAAAACGGCGGATTTCGTAAAAACTAGCCCGGTGTTAAGTCGTTTCGCCGGCATTTCATTGACCGAGACCACGACGGAATCCAGGCTGACTATCTGGAAAATGAGCTGGCAGGGCTTTAAAGAAAAGCCATTATTCGGATGGGGGCAGGAGAATTTTAATTTAGTGTTCAATAAATACTACGAGCCGATTTTGTACAAGCAAGAGCCGTGGTTTGATCGGGCGCACAATGTTTTCTTTGACCGGCTGACCACCAACGGTATTTTTGGATTATTGTCTTATTTGGGATTATTGGGCGCCGCTTTATATTATCTTTGGGCGAAAAGAAAAAAGACGGGATTATCAGTTGAAGACTCGGCTATTTTCGGAAGCATGTTTTTGGCTTACTTTTTCAACAATCTGTTTGTTTTTGACAATTTAATAAGCTTGATTTTATTCGCGACCTTTCTGGCTTACATCGGTTTCCGGGCCAAAGCCGGCGCGCCGAATCCCGCCTTCGCTCACGAGCTTCGGTCGGGCAGGCAAAACGAAACGCCCGGAATTAGAGCTGATTACGGCAAGGCCGTTTACGCCGTTATTATCGGCGCCGCATTTGTGTTTGTGATTTACATTGTCAATGTTCCAGGAATTCTAGCGTCCAAAACTATCATTAACGCTTTCAAAGCGGCGGGTGGCGGCAACACTCAAGGCGCTTTCGCGGAATTCCAAAAAGCCATTTCTTACAATTCTTTCGGCAGTATGGAGGCCCGGGAGCATCTTTCCAGCTTCGCCATGCAGGTTTATGGCAATCCCAATTTGGACAAGGAATTCAAGGATAAAGTCGCGAATTACGCGATAGCCGAATTGAAAAAGCAAAACGAGCAATATCCCAACGATATCAGAGAAATGATTTTTTTGGCGGCTGTTTACAACAAAACTCAAAAATACGAAGAAGCCATAAGCTTGCTCAATAAGGCCATTGAAATCGCTCCCCGAAAACAACAATTGTATTTTGAGCTGGGCGCTTCTTATCTGAACAAAGGCGATAATGAAAAAGGAACGGCGACTCTGAAAAAATCTTTTGACCTGGATCAAACTAATGAAGAGGCCAGGAGAATATACGCCGTTTCCGCCATCTTTGCCGGCCGAGACGCTCTGGCCGAAGAACTGATGAAAGAACACGGCGGCATCGTTCAAGACGACGAAAGATTTTTAAAGGCCTACGCCCAGAAGAATAATTTTGAGAAAGTAACGGCGATTTTGAAAGTGTTTATAGAAAAAAATCCGACCAACCTCCAATACCGCTTGAATTTGGCGTTGGTCTATCTGCAAGCCGGCTACAGGACCAAGTCGGTGGAGCAGTTGCAGAAAGCGATTGAAGCCATACCCGATTTTAAAAAACAAGGCGAATATTATATAGGCGAAATAAAGGCGGGAAGAAATCCGTAAACTTAATTATGGCCGACGAAGAACTAAAAGTTTTATTGAGGGAAAACATAGAAGTAAGCAAAGAAAGCCTGAAGATTCTCAAGAAAATAAACAGAGGCAGAATTTGGGGGAATGTTTTCAGTATTTTGAAGTGGACGCTTATAATCGGTCTTTCTTTCGGGGCTTATTATTACATAGAGCCATTTTTTTCCCAATATCTTGACACATTGAGAGGGTTTACTTCCGGCGTTGAAAATATCGGCGAAATAGGCAATAATATCAACTCGGCGGTGTCACCGGACTTATTGAAAAAATTGCAGGATTTGATGCTTAGGTAAATTTCAGTTTAATTCGCCGAAGTAGCTCAGTGGTAGAGCACTTCTCTGAAAAAGAAGGGGTCGTGAGTCCGATTCTCACCTTCGGCATTGAAGAGTTATTGCAAGATTTTTTTGTTTAATACAATTTGTTACATAAAAATGTACACGAAAAAATGCGATCGCTAGAAACCGTGTACATTTTTGAATGATTAACACTTGGACATCCAATGTCCAAGTTAGCGATGCTTATCCTTCCAAGTAAACCAGCGTCAGTTTGTGCTCTTTGGGTTCAAAGTTAGTGATTTGGAAGTTATAGGAGCGGCCCATTTCCAGCTTTTGCTTCATCTCGGCTTCTGTTTTGAATCCGGAAATATGGACAAGGCCGGACACGCCTTCTTCTATGCTGGCCAAAGCGCCGTGCCGGTTGAATTTTATGACCACGCCTTTGACGATGTCGCCTTTGTGATATTTGTCTTTGGCTTCCTGCCACGGGTCAAGCTTGAGAGCCTTCAGCGACAAAGAAACTTTCCCGTCAACGATGTTGATGATTTGAGCCTTGACTTTTTCTCCCACTTTGAAATGGTTGGCCGGCTTTTCTATCAATGACCAGTCCAGCTCGGAGATGTGCGCCAAGCCTTCCAGATTGTCGTCTATTTTTATGAAAATTCCGAAGTCCACCATGCCGGTAACATCCCCCTCCACGATGTCTCCGATTTTGTATTTGGAAATCATATCCTTAATTTCTTCCATATCGCTGTTTTTTTCCGAGAAAATCAATTTGTTTTCTTTTTGGTCGCTGGCGATTATCGTTACTTTTAGTTTTTCTCCTTTCAGTTTTTTCAGCTCTTCTTCAATCTTATCTTTGTTGCCGTCCTGAACGCGAGGGTAATGATTGGATTTTAACTGGGATGTCGGCAAAAATCCTTGCACGCCGTTCCATTCCATTACCAAACCGCCTTTGTTGGCGTCTATAACGGACAAAATCAAAGGAGTTTTCGTTTTCTGCAAATCTTCCGCTTCTTTCCAAACCATTTTTTGCTTGGCTTCCTTCAAAGACAGGGAAAAGTAACCCCGTTCGTTTTCCAGTTCGGCTATTTTGACGGTGATTTTGTCGCTCGGAACCAACGCCCTGATTATGTCTTTGGCGCGATTGTATTCCCGGCCGTAAATAATGCCCGTGCCGACAGGCGAGAGGTCCACGAAAAGAACGGAGCGTTCCTGGCCCAAAACAGTCCCTTCTATCAAGTCGTCCGCTTTGGGGACGGGAAGAGGGGCCATTTTCATCAGAATATCCATAATTCCCAAATGAACGGCGGGCAATATCGTTTTTTCTTTTTGCGCGGCGGCTGTTGTCATAATTTACAAGTATATTTAAAAACTATTTTTTTGCAAGGAGATGTTTACTAACCCCTTCCCGACATCGCTTGTCGGGAAGGGGTAGGAATCAGTCAAAATTATCTTCTGATAAATTATTTAGCTCTGTATTAGAATTGGTCGCCCATCTTTTTAAACGGAGTTCATACTCATGGCTACTTTTAAATTGATTTGTTATTATTTCGCAACCAGAAAGAATTGAATCAAGGTGGTTACCCGCTTTTTCCCCAAAAAACAACTTTAAACTTGACCAAGGAAAATTTAAAAGAGGCTTTCGTATTTTAGACCAATTATCCAATTTATGTTCCCTCCATTCTTTACCGGTTATAATATCCAAAGGGTTAAGGTGAATATATGCCGACAAGTGAACTAAATAGTCATTAATATCAACATGTTTAGATTTAAACCTACTTTCAAAAAGAGGACCCTTGCGATCATTTTTTATATTTATGTATTTTGATATCGAAATATCGCACTTGTGAACAAAATTAATTATACCGTTTTCTTTTCGTTCTTTTATGAGTAAATGATAATGGTCTGGCATAATCGCATAACACAGTAAGTCAACCAATTTTTCTCCTCGTTTTATTATCTCCAAAGATTCTTTAACGGAAGATTCTTTGTTGTTTCTTAAAACTTGAAAAGCCTCACTTGATTTAGTGGAATTTGCAAACAAAAATGCTTGTAAAAGTCTTTTTGCGTTACCCTCATTATTAAATACTGAATAGTTGGCTATAGTTCTATTGTAAATATGATAATATTCTTCAGTCACAAATTTTTCTTTTCTCATGCCTTTAATTATAACACAACCTTCCCGACAAGCGATGTCGGGAAGGGGCATGTCGGTGAGCTTTGCCAGGAAATTTTAAATTTGCTATGATATAGGCAAATGGTAATTACTTATTACGGAGCCGCGTGTTTCAAGGTTCAGTCGGGAGAAACCGTCCTGGCTTTTAACCCTCCGTCCAAAGAATCGGAATTCAAATCGCCTCGGTTCGCTTCCGATATAGTTTTGGTCAGCTCCAACCACAAGGACTACAACGGCTGGGAAAATTTGCCCGGCAAAACGGAAGGCGCGAAGCCGTTTGTCGCCAACGGCAACGGCGAGTACGAAATTTCCGGCATTTACATAAAAGGCGTCGGTTCAAACGGCCGCAATAATACTGTTTACACTCTCGCTCTTGAAGACATTTCCATCTGCCATTTGGGCGCCTTAAGCAAAGAAATGGACCCAAGTTTGAAGGAGGCGGTGGGCGAGGCGGACATATTATTCATTCCCATCGGCGGCGGAGAACTTCTTGACCCGCAGAAAGCGGCCGGCGCGGCCATTCACCTTGAGGCTAAAATAGTCATTCCTATGAATTATAATGAAAGCCAGCTGAAACAGTTTATAAAAGAATTCGGAGCCGGCGAGGTAACGGCGGCGGACAAATTGACCATCAAGAAAAAAGATTTGGCCGACAAAAAAGGAGAAGTCGTTGTTTTAAAATCAGCCGTTTAAAGATTTTAGATTTTAGATTAAAACATGGCCTTTATTGACAACATAGAAAAATTGCATAAAAAGCCGGACTACATCAAAAGGCGGATTTTGCTGGCCAGCGTTTTTGTTATAATGTTTATCATTGTTTCCGTTTGGGTATCCACCTTAAGGATTTCGTTGGGAAAAGAAAGTCCGAAAGACAGCCAAGTTTCCTCGCCTTTTACCGTCTTTTTCGGCATTATCAAGGGCGGTGTTGATGCCGGAGTAAACGGAGTGACGGGTTCAATAAATAAATTTAAGCAAGATTATGAGCCAAAACAAGGAGAATAGAATAATCAATCGGGATATTTCCCAGGAGATGCGCGAGTCTTACATAGATTACGCCATGTCCGTTATCGTTGCCCGCGCCTTGCCCGACGTCCGGGACGGGCTTAAGCCGGTGCACCGGAAAATTTTGTACACTATGCATCAAGCCGGCTTGACGCATTCAGCCAAATTTCTAAAGTCGGCCGCCATTGTCGGCGACGCTCTCGGCAAATACCATCCTCACGGCGACGCATCGGTGTATGACGCAATGGTCAGGATGGCGCAAGACTTTTTGATGCGATACCCGCTGGTGGACGGACAAGGCAACTGGGGCTCGCTGGACGGCGATTCCGCGGCGGCCATGCGTTACACCGAAGCCAGAATGACTTCCATCGCCGAGCAGATGCTGTCCGACATTCAGAAAGAAACGGTGGACTTCAAGCCGAATTACGACAACCGTTTGATGGAGCCGTCGGTGCTTCCCGCCGCCGTTCCGCAACTGCTCATAAACGGCTCTTTCGGCATCGCCGTCGGCATGGCGACCAGCATCCCGCCTCATAATTTGGGCGAGGTGATTGACGCCACTAACCATCTTATAGACAATCCCGGCGCCAATTTGGAAGACCTGATGCGATTCGTGAAGGGGCCGGATTTTCCCACGGGCGGAATAATTTACAACGCCAAAGACATAGAGCGGGCTTACGCCACTGGGCGGGGCGGAGTGGTAACGCGGGGCGAGGCGGAAGTAGCGGAGTCGGAAAAATTCGGATTTCAAATAATTATTTCCTCCATACCTTACCAGGTCAACAAATCGGAGATGATAATAAAAATGGCCGACCTTGTCCGCGAGAAAAAGATTGAAGGCATAAGGGACATACGGGACGAATCGGACAGGGAAGAGAAAGTTCGCATCGCCATAGACTTGAAGACCGGGACGAATCCTCAAAACGTTTTAAACAATCTTTACAAGCACACCGATTTGGAAAAAACTTTTCATTTCAACGTTATCGCTTTGGTGGACGGCATCCAGCCTCAAGTTTTAAGGTTGAAGGACATCCTCCAGTATTTTATTTCTCATCGGGAAATTGTCGTCCGAAGGAGAACGCAGTTTGATTTGAACAAAGCTTTGGACAGAGCCCATATATTGGAAGGACTCAAGAAAGCCCTTGACCACATTGACATCATCATCAAGACCATCCGGGCTTCCGACGACAGAGACGACGCCCAGAAGCAATTGATGGCCAAGTTTAAATTTTCGGACAAGCAGGCCGTCGCTATTTTGGAAATGAAACTGCAGTCTTTGGCCAATTTGGAAAGGCAAAAAGTGGAAGACGAGCTCAAAGAAAAACAGAAACTGATAAAAGACTTGCGGACGCTTTTGGCCGACCCAAAGAAACTTTTGAAGGTGATAAAAGACGAACTTTTGGCGATAAGAGAAAAATACGGCGACCAAAGGCGGACGAAAGTGGTGGCTCGCGCCGCCAAAACGATGTCCGATGAAGATTTGGTGGAAGCCAAAGACCAGGTGATGGTGTTGACCAAAGGCGGGTATGTGAAAAGGACGGATCCGGACGCTTACAGAGCGCAAAAAAGAGGCGGGGTGGGAGTGATAGACATAGAAACCAAAGAAGAAGATTTCGTCAATATCTTTGTTACGGCCAATACCCATGACGACCTGCTTTTTTTCAGCGACAAGGGCAAAGTTTACCAGGTGAAAATGTTTGAACTGCCGGAAGGCAAAAGGGCGACGAAAGGCAAGTCGGTTATGAATTTCTTGTCCATCTCGGCCGATGAAAAAATCACTTCCATTCTGGTGTTTCCCAAATCGGCTAAAGAAGCCCAAAACTTTTTGATGATGGCGACCAAAAACGGCGTGGTCAAAAAAGTGGAAGCCGCCAGCTTCAAAGACGTGAGGCGAAACGGTATAACGGCGATAAGGCTGGAAAAAAGCGACGAGCTGAAGTTCGTCAAATTCATGTCCAAAGGCGACCACTTGATAATGGCGACAAAAAACGGCCAGTCCATAATGTTTAAAGAATCCGACGTTCGGGCGATGGGGCGGGCGGCGGCCGGAGTGCGGGGCATCAGGCTGGCCGAGAAAGACGAGCTGGTCGGGACGGACACGGTTACTTCCGGCGGAAAAGACCAATTTTTCTTGAATATGGGGAGCAAGGGTTACGGCAAAAAAACAAGCGTAAAGAATTATCGTTTCCAAAACAGAGGCGGTTCGGGCATCAAAACTTTCAAAGTGACGGATAAAACCGGCCCATTAATGGTGGCCAGAATTATCGGCCATGGCGAAGAGGAGCTCATCGCCATTTCCTTGAAAGGTCAGGTTATCCGAGTGTCTTTAGCGGAAATACCGTCTTTGGGCCGGCAGACCCAAGGCGTGAGAATAATGAAAATGAGACCCGACGACAGCATAGCGACGATGACATGCTTGTAATTTTATGTTCATAAATCCGGAAGAAATAATAAAAAATTTTGAAGTGAGGCCGGGGATGACGGCGGCCGATTTCGGCTCGGGCAGCGGGCATTATGTTTTGACCATTGCCAAAAAGATGAATAATACCGGTATTGTCTACGCCATTGATATCCAGAAAAATCTTTTGGAAAAGATAAAATCCGAAGCGGTAAAACAGCATTTGTCTAATGTGGACATCATTTGGGCGGATATTGAAGGCAAGGAAGGGACGAAATTGGCCAATGGGATTCTTGATTTTGCCGTCGCTTCCAATATCTTGTTTCAAATCGGCGACAAGGAAGCCTTGGCGAAGGAAATCAAGAGGACGCTTAAAAGCGGCGGGCGGGCGGCGGTTATTGACTGGTCAGCTTCTTTCGGAGGGACTGGTCCGTCGCCCAAAGCGGTTATGCCCAAAAAAGAAGCGGAGAGAATTTTCATCCAGGAGGGATTTTTGGAAGAAAGAGAATTTCCGGCCGGAGATAATCATTACGGGATAATTTTTAAAAAGCCGTAAAACCTGTCTGCCGACAGGCAAGATAATTTAATTTTATGAATAAAATAACACCTTTTCAGATAATATTATTGGCAGGGTTCGGATTTATCGCCGTTATCGCCGTTCTTATTTTCAGCGGCGTTTTGCCCGGATATAAAAATGAGAGAGCCCAAAGAGGGCCGGTCGTTTCAGTTTCTCTTTGGGGGACTTTGCCGAAAAACCAAATCAACGGGGTTATTTCCGCCGTCAATAAAGAAAATAAATCTTATAAGATAACATACGCCGAATATCCGGTTTCATCTTACGAAAACGAAACCATAAACGCCTTGGCTTCGGGCAAAGGCCCCGATTTCTGGATAATCAACCAAGATATGGTTTTGAAAAATAAAAACAAAATAAGCCTCATTCCATTCGCCTATTATCCGGAAAGAAATTTTCGGGACGATTTTATAGACATTTCCAATCTTTTTCTGGACCAGAAAAACGGCGGCCTGACGGCTGTTCCTTTTTTGGTGGACCCGATGGTGATGTATTGGAACAAGGATTTGTTTTCCTCGGCCGGGATAAGTCAGCCTCCCAAAGATTGGGACGAGTTCGCGAAGGATGTTAAAATATTTACGGAGAAAAACGAAGCGGGCAATGTCGTTCAATCGGGAACAGCCCTGGGGGAGTTAAGCAACATCAAAAACGGAAAAGATATTTTATCCATGCTTATCATCCAATCCGGCAATCCGATAATAAAAACGGACGATAGGGGCAATCTTAAAATCTCTTTGGACGAGACGGATAATTCCGGCAAAAGCCCGGCGGTTTCCTCCGTGAAATTCTTCAACGATTTTTCCGACCCGAATAAAAGCGTTTATTCCTGGAACAAGGCCTTATCCGGCGCCGACACCGCGTTTGCCAAGGGCGCGCTGGCTATGTATTTCGGCTACGCCGGAGAATGGCCGGAAATAAAAGCCAGAAACCCCCACCTTAATTTTGACATAGCTGAAGTTCCCCAGATAAAAGGCGATAAGACGAAAACAACTTTCGCCAAAGTATACGCTCTGGCCGTTATGAAAAATTCTTCCCAAGCGAAAAAGCAGGCGGCTTTGAGTTCAATTTTGTTTATGGCGTCAAATCAAGTTTCAAAAGATTTTTCCGAGGCGACCGGCCTGGCTTCACCCAGAAGAAATTTGCTGGCGGAAAAAACGACGGACGCTTATTTCGGCCTGATAAACAAGGCGGCGGTGATGTCCAAAGCCTGGCTGGAGCCGGACGGCGGCGAGGTTCGACGAATATTCAAAGATATGGTAGAATCAGTGTCGTCGGGCAGTTTGTCCGTCAGCGATTCGGTGAGGCTGGCAAAAAACAGACTGGACCAGGAATTAAGAAAAATAAGTCCATAAAGTCGAAAGTCCATAAAGTTTATAAAGTGAAAATAAAATTAAATAAAAAAATAAGCAAAATCTTGGCGGCGGCGGTTCCGTTGGCCGTTCTGTTTATTTTTTTTACGCCGGCGCTGGCTGAAACAAGCGGCAAATTAGGTAACATTATTCCCTGCGAAGGAAATGATTGCGGGATTTGCGATATTTTCAAGCTCATTTCCAACATAGTCAAGTTCGCCGCTTTTACGGTGGCGGCTCCGTTGGCCGGGATTATAATGGCTTACGGAGGTTTTAAGCTCATCACGGCGGGAGGCAATGAAACGGAAAGGTCCAAAGGGACAAACGCCATTCAGGCGGCCGTTTGGGGCATATTGATAACCTTCGGCGCTTATGTAATCGTCAACGCCATTATCGGCGGATTGGCGGGGAACAGTTTTTCCGAATCATGGAATCAATTTCCGGGGTGCGCGGAAGAATAATATTCCAAGGACATAATATTCCAAGGACTACCCTTGGAATATTAAAGGGTAGTCCTTGGAATAGAATATTATGCAAAAAATAAAACAAAAAATCAAAAACTTCCCGGCGCTGGTTTTTGCGCTGGCGATAAACTTTTTTTCGTTTGTTCATTTGGCCAAAGCGAAGCAGTGCGACGGCACGGATTCAACTATCTTGTGCAATCCGCTTAAAACCGATTCTTTCATTTCGCTGATGGAAAGCGTTTCCCAATTGGCGGTCCAGATAGGCATTCCCATCGCCGCCCTTTTCATCATTTATTCCGGCCTAAAGCTGGTGATGGCCAGAGGAAACGAGGAATCCATAAAAGACGCCAAAAAGGGCTTGACTTGGGCGATTATCGGCTCGGGTATCCTTATCGGCGCATGGACAATAATGAAAATTTTGCAATCCACAGTGGAAAGCTTGGGATAGTATGGCATTTTTAAAACAATAGGTTAAAATAAAAGAGTATTATCAAATTGGTCGAATAAAATTAAAATTAATTTATGAAAATAATCAAAAAACTTATTCCGTTCGGTTTGATGGCGATGCCGTTTGCCGCCGGAGCCGTTGAGAGCGCCGACGATCTTTTTAATTTAGTGGAAAACATACTCGGCAAATTGGCTCCTATGCTTGTCGCCATTGCCGTCATTATCTTGCTTGTGGCGATAATCAGTTATGTCCGAGCGGGCGAGGATGAAGAAAAAAGAGGCAAAGCGAGGAGTATGATGATTTACGGCATTATCGGCTTGTTCGTGATGATCAGTCTTTGGGGTTTGGTGGCGATACTTTCAGGGACATTTAATTTGGACAAGGATATTCCAAATATAGAAGTATTGCCGAATTTCTAGTTAAAACAAAATGAGCAACGAGGCGGCAAAACTTATTTTCAACATCAAGGCTTACATCCTTAATCCGATTATCGGATTTATGTTCGCCGTGGCCGTAGTTATGTTTATCTACGGCATCGTGGAATATATTTGGAGCGCCGACAATGAAGAAAAAATCGCCGTCGGCAAGAAGCATATGATTTATGGAATCATAGGCATATTCGTGATGATTGGAGTCTACGGCATCTTGAACATCCTTTCCGGTTTCTGGTGGGAAATAGGTTCCGGGTATTAGTCCCGCTCCTGAGCGGGACGGTCGCTAAAAAAACAAATGATAAATTTTTTCAAAAAAACAATTCCGGCTTGGTTAATCCTGTTGCCCTATACGGCGTTTGGAGGTGTTAACGACTGGCTTCATTTTAGAAGGACAAGCAGCACCAGATATTACAGCGCTTATGGCGGTTACGGCGGCGGCGGACTGTGGAATCTTTTTTCCATAGTGATGGGCATTCTTAGCCAAGTGGTTATTCTTTTAATCGCTTTGGCGGTGGTGTTTTTTCTCTACGGCATACTTAAATATATAGGCAGCGGGGATGACGAGGAAAGCCGGAAGAAAGGGAAAAACTTGGTGATTTACGGCATTATCGGCCTGTTCGTGATGATCAGTTTCTGGGGCATCGTCAATATCTTGGTAAACACTTTTGAGTTGAACACTGCGCCGTATGTGCAAGTGCCGTATTTTGACGGCAGCGGCGGAGGCGGATATGGAGGAAGCGGTAGCGGTTATAATAACAATGCCACCACTGGAAATTAAATAAAAAAATGGCTTGATTGCGTTACACAACCAAGCCATTGCATCAAAACTTTTCAAGATCTTTTTTTAAGAAAAACTTCCATGGAAGTTTTTCCCGGCCCGTTGTCAAACTGGCCCTTAAAATTTCCTTTCTCGTCTGGCAGAAGCCAGACCCTAAGATATAAGTCGCTTTGCGCGACTCGCCCGAAATAAAATTCTGTTTCGGGGTTGTCTCTGCCTAGCGTCAAGTTCACAATTTTTCCGCTGGGCCTCTTGTATCTGAATTTCAGAACATTGTCATCGCAGGAAATAATTTGCGCGTCATTTATCAGCCCGACAGTTTCTTGTCTGCCGGAAGCCAATTGCTCCGCCGTGGCTTCCCACTCAAAAGTCCAATCCCAAACTTCTTCTTCTAGTTTGGCGGGAACTTTTTGAGGCGGCGGTGTTGGTTTGCCAACATTCACTGCTTCATTTGCCAGCTCGCCCAACTTCATTTTGTCCCTGTCCGTTATTTCTGTTTTGCCCTCTATTTTCTCTATTTCCGCACGGATATCGGAAATTTTCTTCTTTTCTTCTTTCTCAAGTATGTCGCTTATTTTTTTAATAGCGACATATTTGTCGCTATTTCTTGTCGCGAAAAACCAAAATAGAGTTTTAACTTCAAACCACCCGCCCGGGTAGATGAAATTTAAAACAATAAACTGGAGAATGAAAAACCAAATGTAGGGGCTTTTCTTCTTCCAGGTTTTGTTTTTTGAGCCAGTGGTTGGTGTGACTGTTCCCACTGTTTTTGTGGCAAGCTTATTGTTTTTGCGTCGTAGCCATACTATGAAAGATATAAGCATGACCACTAATATCGCTAGAATTATTACACCTATCATTTTTTACCCTCCTCTTTTCTTTTTCCTTCCGTTCCTACTGCAAATTGCAGTGGGTTTTGCGTGCCCTGACTAAGAACATTTCCTCTAAAATTTTCCACTGCCCGCGCCCTAGTTTGCTCGATCAGGATTTGCGCTCCCAGTGGATGCTTGCTTGCCTCTTCAAGAAGCATTTTTAATTTTTCCGCCTCTGCCTTTCCTGTTTCGGTTATTTCAGAAGCTAGCCCTTTAGCCTTTTCTCTTAGGGCGTTTGCGTTGATGGTTGCCAGTTTTTCAACGGACATCGCATCTTTTTCAGCCTGACTTCCTGAAGCTTGGTAATCCACGAAAGCCACATAGAATGGTCTCATTCCAGTGTTTTTTTCAAACAAAGAGGAATTATTTTGGATTCTTTCATTAAAGTCTTTTTCTTTGTCCATTGTTTCAAATTCTTTTAACTCTTTACCCTTAATTATGTCGCTAATTAATCCTCTAAAGATAGAAGAAAAAACAGAGAACCATTTTCCTTTCAAATAAAAAACAGGAATTACTGGATAAACTGCTTCAATGGTGACATTAAAGGCTATGTCTAGAGGATACCTTCCTGCGAGTTCAGTCCCCCAAACGACAATAGGGTAAGTATATTTGTGATATAAGGAGTTAACTTCTTCTGAGCGACTGGATATGTATAAATCTCCAAAGCCAGTTTTTTTAATCTTTCCTCCCTTAGCTTCTTCCTCTTTGGACATTGTTTCAGTGATAGACTTGTCCCAAGAAAACGAATAAGTAAAGATTCGATCGTAAGGGATGAACGGTCCAATAAGAGCAAGACCGAGAAAAGTCCTTGTTGGAACGCCTCCATCGTTCGTGGGGCAAATTTTAGGAGTGTTCACTTTGAATTTATTGCTACCAATGTCAATCTCAAGGTCAACATTCTTTATTCCATATCCTTGGATATTAGGAATAATCTTTAGCATTTTTTCTCCCCTAACCGCTACCTCTATCTCGTTTTCCTTTGGAAATGTGAGAATAGTTTTGCTTTTGCCAAGAGAGTTGGCCAAAAAATACAATAATGGAATGATTGATAAAATCATTCCAAACATTGACCACCCTTTCCACCCCATTGACCACCCTTTCCACCCCAACGATAAGTTTATTTGCGAAAAATCAACATTATTGCTTCTCAGCAAAAAAGCAATAATTGCGACTGCAATTATCACTGCAGTCAGCCACCATTTCCATTTCGTCTTCATTTTTAACCTCCTTAAAAAGTTTTTTGATATTAAGTTATTAAAGTAAGTTTATTTACATTATACGGAAATCAGGCTAGTTGTCAAGGTTTTTAAAACAGCCTTAGTTTGCTAAAATTAGAGGCCTTATGTCAAAAATAATGAAAATTCACGCCAGAGAAATTCTGGATTCAAGGGGAAATCCGACGGTGGAGGCGGATGTTTACTTGGAAAGCGGCGCGACGGCTTGCGCGGCCGCGCCAAGCGGCGCGTCAACCGGTTCCAAAGAAGCGTTGGAGCTTCGCGACGACGATAAAAAAAGGTTCTTGGGCAAGGGGGTTTTAAAAGCCGTGGCCAATGTGAATAAAATAATCGCTAAAGCGCTTGTCGGTGAAGAAGCGGACAATCAGGAAAAAATTGACCGGATTATGATTGAAATTGACGGCACTTTCAACAAAAGCAAGCTCGGCGCCAACGCCATTTTGGCGGTTTCAATGGCGGTTTTGAAGGCGGCGGCTTACGACGCCAAGATGCCGCTCTTCGCTTACATAGCTGAAAAATTTGGCGGAGCGATAAACGGCAAATATATTATGCCCGCGCCGATGATGAACATCATAAACGGCGGAGCGCACGCCGACAATTCCGCCGATATTCAAGAATTTATGATAATGCCGGCGGGGGCGAAAAATTTCAGAGAGGCTGTAAAAATGGGCTCGGAAATTTTTCATAATCTTAAAAAAGTTTTAAAAGACAAAAAGTTAAACACCAATGTCGGCGACGAAGGCGGATTCGCGCCCACGCTTTCCTCCAACAAAGAAGCGCTGGAGGTGATAATGGCGGCCATCGGCGCGGCCGGATACAAAGCCGGCAAAGATGTGGCCATCGCCATAGATTCGGCCGCCAATGAATTTTACAAAGAAGGCAAGTATTTTCTTAAAAAAGACAATCTGGAATTAACCGGAGCGGAGATGGTCGGTTATTACGAAAAATTAGTTTCTCAATATCCTATCGTTTCCATTGAAGATGGTTTGGCGGAGAGCGATTGGGAGAATTGGCGATTGCTAAATAAAAAATTGGGCAAAAAAATCCAAATAGTGGGCGATGATATTTTCGTCACCAATCCGAAGATAATCAAAAAGGGCATCAAAGAAAAAGCGGCCAACGCCGTTTTGATAAAACTCAATCAAATCGGCACGGTGAGCGAAACGGTTGAGGCGGTAAAAATGGCTCAAGCCGCCGGCTGGGGAACAATTATCTCTCACCGGAGCGGAGAAACGGAAGACACTTTTATCGCCGATTTTGCCGCGGGGCTGGGCGCCGGACAGATTAAATCCGGTTCGCTTTCGCGCACGGACAGAGTGGCGAAATATAATCAGCTAATGAGGATAGAAGAAATGCTGGGCAAAAAAGCCCAATATCCCCAATGTCAAGGTCTCGCCTTGACATTGGTTTAAGTATGAAGAAAATTGTTTTATTAATTTTGGACGGCTGGGGTTTGTCGGACGAAAAAGAAGACAACGCCATCGCTCAAGCCCAAACGCCGAATTTTAATTATCTTTGGAATAATTTTCCGCATACGAAATTGGAAGCGTCAGGTTCGGCTGTCGGATTGCCGGAAGGGCAGATAAGCGGCAGTGAAACCGGACATATCAATATCGGCGCGGGGAGAATCGTCTATCAAGGTTTGGAAAAAATAAACAAGGCCATAGAAGAAAATTTGTTGGAGAAAAATCCTCTTCTGATTCAAGTTTTTGAAAAAGTAAAAAAATACAATTCCACTTTGCACATAAAAGGACTGGTTTCTCCGGGCGGAGTTCATTCGCGTTCCGACCACCTTTACACCTTGATCAATTTGGCTAAAAAGGCGGGCGCTCCAAGAGTCTTTGTCCACGCTTTTACCGATGGGCGAGATACGCCGCCCAAAAGCGCTGAAAAATATATTGAAGAATTGGAGAAAGTTTGCAAAGAATCAGGCATAGCTTGCGTCGCTTCCATTTCCGGCCGATATTACGCGATGGACAGAGACAATAATTGGGAAAGGACGCAATGCGCCTATAACGCTATCGCCAAAGGGGAGGGGAAAAAATACGATTCCGCTTTGGAAGCGATAAGAGGAAGCTATGAAGCGGGCAAAACGGACGAATTCATAGAGCCGTGCGTTATTCCCGCGGCAAAAGGCAAAACTTGCGAAGTGATGGATCACGACGCGATGATATTTTTCAACTTCAGAGCGGACAGAGTCAGACAGTTGGCCAAGAAATTCAACGAGGAATGTCACGCCGAAGATTTTACTTACATAACGATGATGGATTATGACGAACCTTTTCCTAAAAAAATTTTATTTGACGAAGAAATTATAGAAGACAATCTAGCGGAAGTCGTTTCAAAAGCGGGATTAAAGCAGTTGCATATTTCGGAAACGGAAAAATATCCTTATGTCACTTTTCTGTTTGATGGTTATAAAAAAGAGCCGTATCCAAACGAGGACAGAAAACTTATCGCGTCAAACAAAATCGCCACCCACGATTTGGCGCCGGAAATGAAAGCCCGGGAAATAACGGATGAAATAATAACGGCTATAAAAAAAGGCGAGTATTATTTCATTCTGGCTAATTTTGCCAATATGGACATGGTAGGGCACACCGGAAAAATGAAAGAAACGATAACGGCGGCGGAAACGATTGACCTGAATTTAGGCAGGATAATGAAAGAAGTTGAAAAGAGCGATTATGTTTTGATAATAACGGCGGACCACGGCAACGCCGAAAAAATGTTTGACCCTGAAGCCAACCAGCCTTACACGGCGCATACGGGCAGTCCTGTGCCTTTCATCATAATGAAAAAAGATTTGAAGTTATCCGACAAAGGCAAACTTGCCGATGTGGCTCCGACAGTCATTCAAATTATGGGATTGAAAAAGCCAAAGGTGATGACGGGGGAGTCATTGATAAGTCGGTTTTTTAAAAGAAGTAGTGAGATTTGAGCCGAAGATTTTTTGGAAAGACGATTTACGGTTTGAGTGTAAATGAATTGACATATCGCTTCGCGGGAAATTATTTCGCCATTCTTGACACTATAAAAACTTAGTATAAACTAGCTTTCAGATATTGGATAAACATTATCCGTATGTTATTTTTGTCCCAGAGAGGGCAAAATGCTACTTTGAAAACTGAATAAGAACACATGTTAATATTTTTTCTTTTGTTCCGTTCTATAAAATCTTTCTTAAATTTTTAATTTCGGGAAGTAATTGTTTGCTCGGAGCGGGCAAGCAGTTTTTTGTGAGTTTGATCCTAGCTCAGGATGAACGCTGGCGGCGTGGAGAAGGCATGCAAGTCGCACGGATTTCGCAGCAATGCGAAGTTAGTGGCAAACGAGATAGTAATACATAGATTATCTACC
>Ga0209212_1002411_pt1 | contig 26705 bp, 26 predicted proteins | sample RifGroC2_FD_183996 | JGI IMG/M metagenome (GOLD analysis project Ga0209212, IMG submission 183996) | Groundwater microbial communities from Rifle, Colorado, USA - Groundwater C2 (SPAdes) (version 2) | ecosystem: Environmental > Aquatic > Deep subsurface > Groundwater | place: Rifle, Colorado... | reverse complement strand
CCCGGTGACTCGGAGATCCTCGGGCTGGAGGTCGCCGGGACGATCGAAGCCCTCGGGGCCGGGGTCTCCGGCTGGCAGGTGGGAGACCGGGTCATGACCCTGGTCGGCGGTGGCGCCTATGCCGAATATGCCGTCGCCTACGCCAGCCACCTCATGCCGATTCCGGCGTCCATGTCTTTCGAGGAAGCGGCCTGCGTCTGCGAATCGTACATCACCGCCTTTCTCAACCTCTTCATGGTCGGCGGACTCAAGGACAAGAATACCGTCATCATTCACGGCGGCGGCGGCGGCGTCAACACCGCCGGCCTCCAGCTGTGCAAGGCCCTCGTCCCCCAGACCAAAACCATCGTCACCGCTCATCCTTCGAAGATCGACCGGGTCAAGGCCCTCGGGGTCGATCTCGTCATCGACTACACGACAACCCCGGATTTTGCCGAGGCGGTCAAGGAATTCACCGCCAAGAAGGGGGCCGACGTCATCCTCGACCATGTCGGCGCCAAATATCTCGCCCCCAACATGAACTCCCTCGGCTATGCCGGGCGCCTCGTCATTATCGGCGTCATCTCCGGCATCAAGGCCGAACTCAATCTCGCCCTGATGATGGTCAAGCGCCAGCAGATCATCGGCAGCGTCCTCCGTTCACGCCCGGTCAAGGATAAGGGGGAGATCGTCGCCGAATTCACCCGCACCGCCCTCCCCAAATTCGCCGACCGCAGTATCGTGCCGATTATCGAGAAGGTCTTCCCTCTCAATCAGGTCGTCGAGGCCCACCGGATGATGGAAGAGGACAAACACTTCGGCAAGATCGTCCTCAAGGTCGCCTGACCCAAACCACGAAGGCCCCGCAGCAAATGCTGCGGGGCCTTCGTGGTTTGACTGTAGTACAGATGGCTAGAAAGCGTAGCGCACCCCGCCGGTGAGCACGGCACCGTCGGCGTCGTGCCCGGCCACCCGCCATTTGACTTCGGCGGTAATATCGACGCTTTTGCTGACTGGGAAGGCGGCGCCGCCGATGACATGGGCACCAAGGTCGGTGGAGCTGCCATCGCGTCTGTCGGGGAGGTTGTTGTCGATGAGATAGAGCCCGAGCCCGGCGCCACCATAGAGGGTGAAGGCACTGTTGACCGAATGCCGCACCAGCGCCGCCAGGGTCAGGGGGATGACATCGATGTCGCCCCCCCCGTTGCCCCCATTCTCGGCGTGATAGTAGCCGGCCCCGGCCTCGATCCCGACCTTCGACCAGAAGGATCCATGGCGACTCAGCGCCGGGGCGAGATCGACCAGGCGCAGACCATAGCCCCCCTCGATATTGATGCCGGGATCGAGGTCGTTGCCATCGGGAAAAAAGAAGCCGGCTTCCGCCGTCCAGTATTGTTCCAGCGCCTGGGCCGGAGGAACGGCGGCAAACAGAAATACGGTCAATAACAGCGTGAACCCAAAGCTCTTCATTACCTTCTCCTTTGAGTGATGGTCGCCTGTACATAATGCATCAGCTGTACCAGTATGAGAGGTAACGTGGTGGTGCCAGCAACAACAGGCGGTTGCCTTGCGACACCAAAAGACTCAGGGGATGGAAACGACGGGGAGTGACAAATGCGGCGGGGATGGTGCCGCGAGAAGACGGAAAGGCGGAAAGTTTGGAACGTAGCAATATCGTTCTCATCGGCATGCCGGGAGCCGGCAAGAGCACCGTCGGCGTCGTTCTCGCCAAACGCCTCGGGCTTGCCTTTGTCGATGTCGATCTGCTCCTGCAGTCCCGCCACGGGCGTCGGTTGCAGGATCTGATCGATGGGGCAGGGCTTGCTTTCTTTCGCACCCTGGAGGAAGAAACCCTCACCTCCCTCGAGCTGGCCGGGACGGTGATCGCAACCGGGGGATCGGCCATTTACAGCGAGGCGGGGATGACGTCCCTCGCCGCCAGCGGGCGTATCGTCTTCCTTGATGCCCCTTTAGCGGCACTGCTCCACCGCATTCAGGATATGGATCAGCGCGGCCTGGTCATCGATCCGGGGGAAAGCTTTGCCGATCTCTACGCCCGCCGCCGCCCCCTCTATCAGCGCTGGGCCGAATTGACGATTGCCGTCGACAGCGGCGGCATCGAGGCCATCGCCACCCGCATCGTCAATACGCTGAAATCCGCCGGCCCCGCTCAGGACTAAAGCCAGACCTCATCGCAGCACAGCAAGGTGGTGACAGCGTCGCTATCGACAGGTCCCCCGTAGAAGAGTAGTATTCAACCTCAAGCTCCACCCGGCGGCGTCATCCCCACCGGCAGCAGCACCCACAGACGCAGCGCCTGCTTCATGCGCCCGGCCAGATCCCCTGCCTCCTTGCCCATCCCCCAGAAAAAGTCGGCCCGCACCGCCCCCTTGATCGCTCCACCCGTATCCTGCGCTACCATCAGACGGCGCAACGGTTCGGGACTGGTCGGCCAGGTGGTGGCAAGAAAGACCGGGGCGCCGAGGGGGATGGAACGGGGATCGACGGCGATACTCCGCCCCGGGGTCAGGGTCACGCCGAGGGCGCCGGTCGGGCTTTCCGGGTTCCCCGCCAACTCGTTGAAAAAGATGTAGCTCGGATTCTCTGCCAGAAGTGAACGGATTCGCTCGGGGTTGCGTTGCCCCCAGGCCTTGATGTTCTGCATCGACATCTGGTCCCGGGTCATCTCGCCGCGGTCGAGAAGGAGCTTGCCGATGGAACGGAAGGGGTGACCGTTTTGATCGGCATAATGGACCATGACCCGCTCGTTCTCCTTCAGGACAATGCGTCCCGACCCCTGGATATGGAGAAAAAAGAGTTCCACCGGGTCGTCGACCCAGAAGAGGACCTTGTCTTCGGGAGGAGCCTTGCCGGCGTCGATATCGGCGCGGCTCCAGTAGGGGACGACCCGGCGCCCATCGAGACGGCCGCGCAAACGGTAGTCGGCGAGTTCCGGGTAGACACTGCGCAGATCAATGATGAGCAGGTCATCGGGGACGGCATAGAGGGGCCAGGCGAAGCGTTCGCTGCGCTCGCGGCTGCCGATCAGATCGGGGACGTAGTAGCCGGTCACCACCCCCCGTTCGTTGCCGTCGGGGTTGCGCACCTGATGGGGGACGAAGCGGGTTTCGAAAAAGGTCTTTACCGCCGGACCGTCGGCGATATCGAGAGTGGCAACCTCGGAACAGACACTCTCCCAGCCGGGACGCTGGCGCAGCACCCGGCAACTGCCCCGGAAAGCTTCGAGGGCGGCGACCGGATCGTCTTCGCTCCACCCCTCCACTGCCGCCCAGGCGACGGGGGTCAGGGCCGAGACCTTCGCTGCCGGCGGCGGGGCCGGCGGGGGGGCGGTGACGACCGGAGGCGGCGGCGCCGGGGTGACGCAGCCGGCAAGGAAGAGCAAGAGGACGAGGACTAAGCGACCAAGGGGTCGCCGACAGTTTGAGATGGACAATGGTTATCCCTTTCCAGCGAAAAAATCTTTCCGACGAGCCCGCATCTGCGGCCCGTAATCGGCGCAGTTGCTTGTTTTCCATGGCAACATGCGCCGATGTTTTGAGTACTCCTGAAACTCACTAAAATACGCTACTACATAAACCAGTCTCCGTCACAACATATCGAGGGGATCAACATCGAGGCTGAGGACAACCCCTTTCGGCAGCCGCCGCCGCAGACCATCGAGATGGTCAAGGAGTCGTTGCAGGGGGGGGCGGCGCTGCGACTTGAGGAGAATCTGCCAGCGGTGCTTGCCCCGCAGCCGGGACAGGGGGCAGGGGGCCGGGCCGAGGACTTCGACATCGGCCGTCGTCGCCTGCTCCAGTCCGGTGGCGAGGAGGGCGGCAGCACGGCTGGTCGCGGCGGCATCGTTGCCGGCGAGGACAAGATTGACGAGGAAGCCGAAGGGGGGGTAGGCGAGCTCGCGACGGAAAGCGATCTCCTGCTCATAATAACCGAGGTAGTCATGGCGCGCCGCACAGGCGACGGCATAGTGTTCGGGAGCACGGGTCTGCACCAGCACCCGCCCCGGCAGCTCGCCGCGGCCGGCGCGGCCGGCGACCTGGGTGAGGAGGGAAAAGGTCCGCTCGGCGCTGCGAAAATCGGGAAAGTTGAGGGTGCTGTCGGCATTGACGACGCCAACCAAAGTGACGCCGGGAAAATCATGCCCCTTGGCCACCATCTGGGTGCCAACGAGGATATCGATGTCGCCGGCGAGCATGCGCGCCAAGATCTTTTCCTGAGTGCCGCGGCGACTGGTGGTGTCGCGGTCCATGCGGGCGATGCGGGCCGCGGGGAATGCAGCGAGAAGCTCCTCCGCGAGGCGCTCGGTTCCCGCCCCCTCGGGGAAAATGCGGCTGCCGCCGCAGCCGGAACAGATCTCGGGCGGTGGGGTGTGGTAGTCACAATAGTGGCAACGCAGCTGGCGCCGCCCCTGATGCCAGGTCAGGGTAATCTCGCAGTTCGGGCAGCGGAAAGTGGTGCCGCAATCGGTACAGAGGATGTAGGGGGCAAAACCACGGCGATTGAGCAGAAGGAGGGACTGTTCACCGGCCGCCAGGTTCTCTTGCAGGGCCGTCAGTAGAGGCGGAGCGAGGACCCCGGCAAGGGCGATGCCGCGCAGGTCGACCAGTTCAACCGCGGGAAGAGTGCGGGCAAGAACCCGTTGATCGAGGCGCAGCAGGGTGGTCAGCCCGATCATGGCCCGGTAGCAGGTGGTGACGGCCGGGGTGGCGCTGCCGAGAAGGACGGTGGCGCCGGCCATCTGCCCGCGCAGCAGGGCGAGATCGCGGGCGTGATAGCGAAAGCCCTCCCCCTGCTTGTAGCTCCCTTCGTGTTCTTCATCGACGACGATGATCCCCACCCGTGGCAGCGGGGCGAAGACCGCCGAACGCGCGCCGATGACGATGGCCGCCGCTCCCGTCGCCACCTGGCGCCAGGCGTCGATGCGTTCGCCGTCGGAAAGGCCGGAATGGAGGACCGCCACTCCGACGCCACTGCCGGCAAAACGGGCGCGGAAGCGCCCGACCAGCTGCGGGGTCAGGGCGATCTCCGGCACCAGAACCAGCGCCTGCTTCCCCTGAGCCAGGGCGGAAGCTATGGCGCGCAGGTAGACCTCGGTCTTGCCGCTGCCGGTTACTCCCTGCAACAGAAATGGAGCGAAGAACCCGGCGGCGAGAGCGGCGGCGAGGGCGGCGAGGGCGGCGGCCTGGGCCGGGCTCGGCGTCACCGGCGGGTCGGCGGGGAGGGGCTGGGCAAAGAAAGGATCGCGGGGCCTCTCGCTGCTGCGCTCGCTGAGGAGGCCGAGTTCGACCAGGCGTCGCAGGGTTGTCTGCGGTGCGGGAAAGGCGGCACGCAACTCGCTGGCGGTAACCTCGCCGTGGCTGGCAATATACGCAAGGAGCTGGCGCTGTTTCGCCCCGGCCGGCACCATTCCTGCGGCGACGATGCGGTAATGCTGCTCGTGCCGCGGCGGCATCGCTGCTGTAGAGCCACCGAGGCCGGCCGGCAGGGCGGTGCGCAGTGCTTCCCCCGGCGGGTAGCGGTAGTAGTCGGCGGCGCGGAGGAGAAAGGGGACGAAGTCGGCGGCGAAAAGGGGCGGTTCGGGGAAGACCTCGGCAATCGCCCGCATTTTTTCCGCCGGCGCCCCGGCGAGATCAAGAACGAAGCCGGTGGCGTTGCGCCGTCCCAGGGGCACCCGCACCCGCGCCCCGACCACGACCTCTGCCGCCAACTCCGGCGGGACGAGGTAGCTTAAGGGCTGCGGCAGCGGCGCAGCAACGGCGACGGTGGCGATGATGGGAGCAATCATAGGAGAAAAATGTGCAGGGGCGATTCATGCATCGCCCGACAAAGGATGGGAAGAGATCTTTCAGTAACCGAGGTAGGTCAACAGGCCACGCAGCTCGTCCATGAGTTTGGCGAAGGCCTTGCCGTCGAGGCTCTGGGCGCCGTCGCAGAGGGCGCGGTCGGGGTCGGGATGAACCTCGACCATGACGCCGTGGGCACCGGCGACCAGGGCCGCCTTGCTCATCGGCGCCACCAGGGTACGCTTGCCGGTGGCGTGGCTCGGGTCGACGATGATGGGGAGGTGGCTCATCTCGCGAATCAACGGGACGACGGAGAGGTCGAGGGTATTGCGCGTCGCCCGCTCGAAGGTGCGAATGCCCCGCTCGCAGAGGATGACATCGGTGTTCCCCTCGGCCACGATGTATTCGGCGGCGGCGAGAAACTCCTCGATGGTGGCGCTCATGCCGCGCTTGAGCAGGACCGGCACCCGCAACTTGCCGACCTCTTTGAGGAGATCGAAGTTCTGCATGTTGCGCGCGCCGATCTGCAGAATGTCGGCATGCCTGCAGACTGCGTCGAGTTGTTCGATGCGCATAACCTCGGTGATGACCGGCAGCCCGGCGGCGGCGCCGGCGAGACGCAGCAGGCGGAGACCATCGACACCGAGGCCCTGAAAGGAGTGGGGACCGGTGCGCGGCTTGAAGGCGCCGCCGCGGAGGATGCGGGCACCGGCGGCCTTGACTTCACGGGCGGCGGCGAGCATCTGCGCCTCGCTCTCGATGGAGCAGGGGCCGGCAATGATCACCGGCGTACAGCCATCGCCGAACTTGACCCCCTTGACATCGACCACGGTACTCTCGGGGTGGAAATCACGGGAAACGAGTTTGTAGGGTTTGCTGACGTGAATCGTCTCGCGCACGCCGGGGAGTTCGCGGATGGCGCTGTCGTCGACGTAGCCCTGATTGCCGAGGACACCGATGGCGGTGCGCATACTGCCGGGGATCGGCACCGCCTGCAGCCCCATGTCGCGAACGGCCTTTTCCACCGCATCGATCTGGGCGTCAGTGGCACTGTGGTGCATGACTATCAACATAAGTGGTCACCTTTGTCGGAAAAAGAAAAGGGGCGGACACGCCGCCGCAAGAAACAACAGGGTACCGGCGGCGGTGGAAGAATTCAACCCTTTTCCGGCGTATGCGGACCAACGGGGACGAGGAGGGAGCGGATCATTTCCTGCCGGTAGGTAAAGATGCGCTCGAGTTCCTTCTGCACCAGGGGGAAGGCCGCTTCACCGACCGGGAAGGCGGGAAGGCGATAACGTAACTCATCCTCGATGGTGGTGCTGCCGTCCTTGTTTTCGCGAAAGGTATGACTGTGCACCCATTCCCGAAACGGCCCCGTCTTCTGTGCATCAACGAAACTGACGGGGGGAGCCCATTTGCGGATCTCGGTAACCCAGTGAAAAGGGACATTGAAAAGCCGCAGGCGATATTCGATGAGGGCACCCTGGCGCATGGCGATGGGAAGGGGGGTGAGGATCCTGAACTCAAGCTCGGGCGGGGTGATGCGGCCAAGATTGGCGGCGTCGCAGTAGAAGGCGAAAACCTGCTCACGGGGGAGGGGAAGGGTCAGGGAAAAGTGCATGGAGTGTTGGGACATGGGGCGAGGGTAGCGCAGCACGGCATTGCGGGCAACGGGAAATATGTCTCGGCAGCCCTTGACAGCAGCGACAGCGCCGGGCTATTAAAGTCGCATCGACAGACCTTCTTTCCCTCCTCTCGGCATTGGAACCCTGTCCATGGCGACATTGCATGTAATCCTGCTGTTGACCCTCACCCTCTTCCTGTCTCCCCTGATGCCCACCCCGGTGGCAGCGGAAGGAGTCGTCATTGCTGCCCCGACGGCTCTGGAACTGGTCGATGCCCTCGGCTGCCGCGGCTGCCACCTCCTTGACCGGCGTGGTGGCGACCGCGGACCGTCTCTGGACAAGGTTGGCATACGACTGGATCCGGCACGACTGCGTCTTTGGCTCCTCTGGCCGCAATCGCTGAAAACGGGGACAGCGATGCCGGCCTTCGACTTTCTCGCTCCTGAACAGATCGACCTCCTCCTCGACTTTCTGCAGCGGCAGAAATAGCCGGGGCACCCTGGCCGCGGTTGCATGGTTGTGGCCCTTTGTGCTAGCTTGGGCGGCCCATTGCCCCTGCCGGAGGTCTTCCTTTGCCATGACCCAGCGTGTTATCCCCATCGAATCGCCGCGGTTTGTCCAGCCCGCCGAATTCGCCGCCGCCGCCAATCTCGCCGATCTCTTCCCCGACAATCGTCCCCTGGCCCTGGAAATCGGCTGTGGCATTGGCGACTTCATGGTGCAACTGGCGGCACGCCACCCTGCAATCAACTTCCTTGCCATCGATATCTACAACCAGGGTTGCCTCAAGACCTGCCGCCGCCTCGATGCCGCCGGCCTCGCCAATGTCAGGGTCATGCGCATCGAAGCGCGCCAGCTTCTGGTCGAGGGTGGCGGTCGGCAAAGCCTGGAGGCGGTCTATATCAACTGCCCCGACCCCTGGCCGAAGAAACGCCATCGCGGGCGGCGCCTCCTCAATGCCGCCTTTCTGCAGATGCTCCTCTATTTCCTCAAACCCCAAGGGGAACTCTTCTTCGCCACCGACTTTTCCGACTACGCGGAAGGGGTGGCCGAGCTTCTCCCCGACCTCCCCGGCTATGCCAACCTGGAACCCCTGCCGGTGAATGTTGCGCCAGCCGACTACCCGGTCTCGAAATACATGCGCCGTTTTCTCGATCGCGACGAGCCGATCCACTTTCTTCACTGGCGCCGCCGCGACGGAGTCGACGTGCTGGAACCGCCGGAAGTGCGTCAGGGTTTCCGCATCCGCTGGGGACGGGCCGGCAATGACTAGATATCTGACCGATCTCCTTCCCGGTGTCGGTGGGACTATCCGCGGCGAAATTGAGGATTTTCGTGTCGAGGAACTCCCCCTTTACCCCACCTGCGGCAGTGGTGAGCACCTTTATGTGACCGTTGAGAAGCGCGGGCTGACGACCTTCGACCTGCTGCGCCATCTTGCCAGTGCTCTTGGCGTAAGAGAAAGGGATATCGGCTACGCCGGCCTCAAGGATGCCCGTGCCCTCACCCGCCAGACCGTCTCCCTGACCGGTGTCTCGGCCGAACAGGTCGAGGCCCTCGCCATCCCCGGGGTACAGATCCTCGCGGCGAACCGCCATCGCAACAAGCTGCGTCTCGGCCATCTTGCCGGTAACCGCTTCGTCATCCGTATTCGTGGAGTTGACGTCAACGCCGGCGAACGTGCCCTTGATATCCTTCATGTTCTCGCCGACCTCGGCGTCCCCAACCGTTTCGGCGCCCAGCGCTACGGGGTTTTCGGCACCTCGCACCGCATCGGCCGCGCCATCCTGCGCCAGGATTTCAGCCAGGCAGCACAACTGATCGTCGGTGACCCTGCGACCATCGACCATCCCGGGTGGCGCCAGGCCGCTACTGCCTTCGCCGCTGGCGACCTGCAGGGGACCCTCGCCACCCTCCCCCCCCGCTGTCGCGACGAACGGACCCTGGTTCACGCCCTGATTGCAGGAAAATCACCACGTGACGCGGTCCTACGGCTGCCGCGTAAATTGCTGCGCCTTTACCTCTCGGCCTACCAGTCATCCCTCTTCGATCGCCTGCTGGAGATGCGCCTCGCTTCGATGAACCTCCTCTGGCCTGGCGATCTCGCCTACAAGCACGTCAACGGTGCCTGCTTCACCGTCGTCGATGCGACGGCGGAACAGCCCCGCGCCGACAATTTCGAAATCAGTCCAACCGCCCCCCTCTTTGGCCACAAGGTCACCCTGGCGACGGGGCATGCCGGTCTCCTGGAAAGCGCTCTTCTCGAAAAGGAAGGGATCACCCTGCGCGATTTTCGTCTCGATCCCCCCCTGGATATGGCGGGCGAACGTCGCCCGCTGCGCGTCCCCCTGGCTGCCGCCACGGCTGAGCAGCAGGGCGATACCCTCCTGTTGGCCTTTGAGCTGCCAAGCGGCAGCTATGCTACGACCGTCCTCGATGAAGTCATGAAAGTCGCCACCAGCACCCTTCCGACCGGGAGCGAGGACGAAGACCCCTGACCCGCTCGCACTAGCGCTTGGTTTTCCCTCACCCAGAGGCTATAATGACCGGCACTGCACCGGCGCTGCCGGACGCTCCGTCGTCACGCTTCGAGGAGGACACCATGCCCCCCCCACACCCGCCACAGGACATCAAGCCGCCGCACGGTATCAACTTCTTTCGACCCCGTCCTGGATACATGCGCAGCAAGGTCACCTATATCTGGCTCGCCCTGGGCGGCTGGATCCTTGTCACCTTCGGTTTTCAGTTCCTCCTTCTGGCCAGTCAGAAAAGCAGTGCCGGCACCAGCATGCTGACGGAAGCATCCCTCTTCGGTTTCCCTTTTCATTTCTGGTTTACCGGCCAGTTCCTCATTGTCTGGTTCATCCTCCTCTGTATCATCTTCAACCTGCTGGTCGATCGCCTCTCCGACCGCACCCGAAAGCGCCGCTAGAAGGGGAGCCCCATGCCGATCAGCTTCAAGCCCGTTGCCTTCCTCCTGTTGCTGGCCTTCCTCTTCGTCTCCGTCCTCGTCGGACTGGCCAGCCGCTCTCGTCATGGTGAATACTATCCGGCGGCGGGCCATTCCATCGGTCGACTCGGCATCGGAGCCGCCATCGCCTCCAACTGGATGAGCGCGGCATCGTTCCTCGGCATCGCCGGCATCTTTTACCTCAAGGGTTATTTCGCTCTCGCCTACGTCATCGGCTGGACCGGCGGCTATGTTCTCCTGCTGATCCTGCTTGGCGGACAGATTCGCCGCTTCGGCAAGTACACGGCCGCCGAGTTTGTCGAAGCGCGCTTCGATTCCCCCGCCGCCCGCTTCGTTGCAGCGGTCATCACCATCCTCATCACCCTGATCTATTGTGTTGCCCAGTACAAGGGGATCGGGTTGGTTTTCTCCTGGATTTTCGGTATCGACTATACCCCCGCCCTCCTCTTCGGCGTCCTCGTCGCCGTCTCCTATCTCGTCGTCTCGGGATCCCTCGGCGCACGACGCAACCAGCAGTTTCACTATGCCGTTCTCATCATCACCTTTATCGTTCCGTTGATGCTGCTGGCGCGCAAACTCGGCTATTTCTGGGTCATCCCCCAGTTCGGCTACGGCCCGGCCCTGCAAGAACTTTCGTCCAGCAGTGGTCTCAGCTATACCTCGCCCTGGGCCTTCGCCACCCCTTTCGAGTGGATGGCTCTCTGCTTCACCCTGATGGTTGGCACGGCGGGACTTCCCCATGTCCTGTCCCGTTTCTACACCGTCCCCAATATCCGGGACGCCCGCTGGGGCGTAGTCTGGGGAATCTTTTTCATCGGCCTGCTCTACTGGAGCGCGCCGGCCTACGCGGCCTTTGCCCGCCTCATGGAACTACAGCAGGGGATCAACCTGTCCCCGGAAGCCGCGCGACAGGGCGCCGATCTCGTTCTGCTTCGAGCCGGTGAACTGGCTGGGCTCCCCCCCCTGGTCACCGCCATCCTCGCCGTTGGTGCCATCATGGCTGCCTTTTCGACGGTGACCAGCCTCCTTATCAGCGGTGCCGGGGCCTTTTCTTATGACATCTATTACCGTCTCCTCAATCCTGAAGCAACGGAGGGGCAGCGGATGAAAGTGGCCAAAGCGGTGACCCTGGTCCTCGCCACCGTGGTCATCGTCGCCGCCGCCAATCCCCCCGGTCTCATCGCCGAAATCACCGCCGTTGCCTTCGCCCTGGCTGGCAACACCCTCTTTCCCGTATTCCTTCTCGGCCTCTGGTGGGACAGGACCAACAAATACGGCGCTATTGCCGGCATGAGTGTCGGTCTCTTCATTACGTTCGCCGCCCTTGTTCTGGGCGACGGGGCACCGCTGCTGCACCGGCTCATCCCGCCGACCTCGTCAGCCCTGATCGGCGCCCCGCTGGTCATTCTCGTCATGATCGTGGTGTCACTGCTCACCCCGCCGCCGCCCGAGGCAATCCGTCAGCAACTGGCGGACAAGGTTCATGGACCCTGACAGACCTTACCACCGTGGCCCTGCCCATCCTGCTATCGCTGGAAGATTGCGAGCCCGTATGAAACTGGTCCTTTCTGCCGGCAGTCTTTACACCCTGCCGCTGCCAAAAATATTTGAGATTGCCCGCGATACCGGCTTCGACGGAGTCGAGGTCATCATCACCAATGTTTTCGCCCTGCAGAACGAAATCGCCATTATTCGCGACCTGCAGGCGATCCATCCTGTCCTTTCCCTGCATGCTCCCTTCTTCGATGTCGATGGCTGGGGGGACAAGATCGATCAATTGCATGGCACCTGCAATCTCGCCATGGCCACCGGCATCCCCCTGATCAACTTTCACCCCCCCTCTTGGCTCGCCTTTGAATTCAAATTCTGGCGCTGGTTTTCTTCGATCAGGGATTTCCAGAGGGAAGTCGGTCGCGATGGTGTCATCGTCACCATTGAAAATATGCCGGCGACCGGGCCACTGAAAAGCAACCCTTACCTGTTGAGTCAAACCGGCAGGATGATCGAGTTCATGCGGGAAAGGAACCTTTTCATGACCTTCGACACCGCGCATATGGGCTCGTCCAAGGCCAATTTTCTCGAGGATTTTCATCTTTTCTACCGTTCGGGGAAGATGCGCAACATCCACTTCTCCGACTACGGCTACGGCCGCGAACACCTCCTTCCGGGCCATGGCACCCTGCCGCTCACCCGCTTTCTCAACCATCTGCGTGAAACCGACTACAACGAAACCGTAACTCTGGAACTGTCGCCCCACGAATTCCCCAAGGATGAGGATTTGATCCGGGAGCGCATGGCCGAGATTTACCGATATCTGTGCAGTGAAACTCGGGCGGAGGAGACACCGGGGCGAGCGACGGACGGGGGGCGGGACGGCAGGGCGATGCGACAGGAAAAGGAAAGCCTCTGAGAATGGCGAGGAGTATCGGCTAACGGACGATATAGACCGATTGTTGCGCGTGCAGGGCGACCTTGGTCGATACGCTGCCGAGGAGAGCCCGCTTCATCCGCCCCGAACCGGAAGAACCGATGGTAATGACATCAATCTCTTCACGTTCGGCGAAGGCGAGGATTTCCTCGGCGGCATCTCCGTAAAGGACGAGGCTTTCCAGAGGGATATCAGCCTCGGCTGCACATTTCTCAACGACATAGAAGATCCGCTTGCGCGTTTCTTCCCAGTCGGGCCGTTCGGTGATCGGAGTGGCCGGGAAGAAATCGGTAAAGGACGGCGCACGCATGTTCGGCAGAACCATGAGCGCGTAGAGTTTGCTCTTGAGGCGATTCCCCGATGCGCCGGCCATGCGCACCGCTTCCTCCGCGGCTTTGTCTGACTGCGGGGAGCCGTCGATTGCCACCAGAATTTTCTTGCTGAGATTCAGCATTACCACCTCCAGATCTGCACCGAAATCAATGTAGCGGAAAGGTCCGGGTCTGTCAACGCTGTGGCGGCAACCAGTTTTTACCTTTTTTTGGAGGGGGCCTTGACAGTTTTAAAACATTATTCTATTATTCGCCACCAGGTAATTTCTCCGGCCGTTGTTTGATGCCTGACCCACTTGCGTTGACACTACCATTCCTGCTTGACTTATGATGAGGAATTCATAAGATGGACGGGGTGGCTATTGAATTGAAATTCATCCATGAGGAACTGAGCAAAATGGCCAAAAAAGAAAAAGCTGAGTACATAATCCAGGCAGTTTCTCACGCCCTAGATCTCCTTGAGCAATTTCACGGAGACGTCGATGAACTGGGTGTTACCGAGCTTTCCAAACGGTTGAAACTGCACAAGAACAACGTCTTCCGCCTCCTCGCGACCTTGGAATCACGCGGCTATATCGAGCAAAACAAGGCCACGGAGAACTACCGCCTCGGGCTGAAATCCCTGGAACTTGGACAGACCTTCATCAAGCAGATGGGCCTGCTCCGTCAGGCCAAACCGATCCTTGAACGCTTGGTCAAGGCGTGCAACGAAACCGCCTATGTCGCCATCTTCAAGGAAGGCTACGTCGTTTATCTCGATGTCGTCGAAACCGACCTGACCGTACGCGTCGTCTCCCGGGTCGGTTCCCGCCTCCCCGGTTACTGCACCGCCTCGGGCAAGATCCATCTCGCCTTCATGTCCGAGGAGGAGGTCGATGCTCTTTACCCACAGCGAGACTTCAAGGTTTACTCTCCCACGACCATTGCCAACCGCGACGCCCTCAAGAAGGAGTTGCGGCTCATCGCCGAGCAGGGATACGCCATCGACAATGAAGAACTCGATCTCGGTGTCCGCTGCCTGGCCGGGCCGATTCGCGACTATACCCGCCGTATCGTCGGAGCAGTGAGCATCTCTGGGCCGTCCATGCGTTTCAGCGACGAGCGCATTCAGAAAGAATTGATATCCCTGGTCATCAGCGCCGCCGATGAGCTTTCAACCCGCCTCGGCTACCACAAGTAATACGCAACCACCCGCCCGACCTCGCAAAGTCCCCTTCTCCCTCGGGGGACTTTGTCATTCTGGGGCAGAGGCATCGTCATGAAACTGGACGCCATGCTCCGCCAAGCCCTCACCGACGGCGTCAGCGATGCCGACAACCTCCCTTTCCTCTTCGACCCTCCCCCCCATATCCAGTCCCGAACCGGCGTTCTCCTCGTCCACGGATTTACCGCCACCCCTTGGGAAATGCGCTGGCTCGGCGCGGGTCTTGCCAGAAACGGCGTTCACAGCCTCGGTGTGCGCCTCCCTGGACACGGCACAACGGCGGAAGATCTGGCGAAACACTCTAGAGAGGAGTGGCTGGCGACGGTGAGACAGGGGTATGCCATTCTGGCGGAGGGCTGCGATAACGTCTTCGGCCTTGGCATGAGTACCGGGGGGCTGCTCCTACTTGCCTTGGCGACCGAGAGCCCGCTGGCGGGCCTGGTGCTCCTCTCTCCCTTCGTCAAACTCAAGCATCCACTGGTCCGGTTCGCCGGCCCCATCGCCTGGGTCTATCCTTTTGAAGAGCGCCCCCTGGCGGCGGGAGCGGAGCGCCATTACTATCGACGCCGGCCTTTGCTCGGAGTGCGTGAACTGGTTCGCTTGCTTGACGCGATCGGTCCACATCTCCCCACCATCCGACAGCCGGCCTTGGTTGTCGGCGCGAGGGGAGATCAGACCGTGCCGGCGGGGAGTGCCCAAGCCCTTTACGAACGTCTCGGCAGTCGCTCCAAAGTATTCCATCTTCTCGGCGTGGAAGTTCCCCATGTCCTGACAACCGAAGAAAACCCGTATCGGGACACGGTCCTGGAGCTGGCCCGCAGCTTCATCGGTGATCGCTTCCCGGCGGCATGTCCCCCCGCAATTCCCGGCAAAGGGCCTTGACCTGAGCGGCGGTGGACGCCAGCGTCCCCGAGTTGTCAATGACATAATCGGCCCGCGCGATCTTGGCCGCCAGGGGAAGCTGTGCGGCGATGCGGGCATGGGCATCTGCGGCGGAAATATTGTCGCGTGCCATCAGCCGCGCTAACTGCTCCCCTTCCGAAGCCGAGACCACCAATACCGCATCAACCCTCTGTTCGGCGCCGGCCTCAAAGAGCAATGGGGCTTCATAAACAATCAGCGATACCCCTTGCCGACGCAACACATTCAGCCGCTCATCGGCAAGTGCGGCGATCGCCGGATGAGTGATGCGGTTGAGTTCGAGGCGCTTTGCCGGGTCGGCAAAAATCCGTGCGGCCAGCCGCGGGCGATCGAGTTCACCGTCGGTCCGCAGAATCTCCGCACCAAAATACGCGACCAATTCTGCCAGCACCGGGCTCCCCGGCGACACGGCCTCGCGCGCCAGCTCATCGGCGCTGACGACTATTGCGCCTTCGGCGCGCAGGAGCTCAGTGACGGCGCTCTTGCCGCAAGCGATACCGCCGGTAACACCCAGAATCATCAAGCCGCTCCCGCATGTAAGTGGTCTAGTCTTTTCATCGAATCCACCAATGCGCTAGAATGAAGTCAGCAACCGCCGGATGATTAGATCGATTCAGGATCGGAGGCCTCGTGCAAGATACTATCCCAAGCATGGTTTTGCAACAGGCCCGCCGGCTACAGGGGAGACCTGCCCTGCAAAGCAAGGAGTCGGGTCATTATCGTGACATCCTCTGGGACACCGTCGCCGCCGAGATTTCAGGATTCGCTCGCGGACTTCTTGCCCTCGGCCTCCACCCGGGGGAGCGTGTGGCCATCATGTCCCCCAACTGTCCGACATGGGCCTACGCCGACCTCGGCATCATGGCGGTCGGCGCGGTGAGTGTTCCCGTTTATCACACCGAGGGGATTCCCACGGCCCTGCATATCCTTCGCGATTCGGGGAGCCGCTTCCTGGTTCTCCACTCGCCGGTCCTTGGCGAGGATCTCTTACCACATCTAGGTGAAGTCCCGAATCTGGAACTGATTATTCTGCTGAACGGCGAGATTGCCCATCCGGCCTTCCTGACGCTGGCTGCTTTGCTGCTTCGGGGTGAGGGGATTGCGGTAACGGCTCTGGAACAGAGACTGGCGGCAGGAGCAGCAGAAGATCTGGCGACAATCATCTATACCTCGGGCACGACCGGCATGCCCAAGGGTGCCATGCTGTCCCATCGCAACCTGCTGAGCAACGTCGAAGCCTGCAGCCATATTTTCCCAGTCGGCCCGGGTGACTGCTGCCTCTCCTTCCTGCCCCTCTCCCACGTCTTTGAGCGCATGGCGGGATATTATTTCATGCTCAGTCGCGGCGCCGTCATTGCCTACGCCGAAAATTCCGACTCGGTCCCCACCAACCTGCAGGAGGTTCACCCCACCATCCTCATCAGTGTTCCCCGACTTTACGAAAAAATGTACGCCCGCATACTGGAACGGGCACTGGCGAGTTCCTGGTTGCGGCGGCAGATTTTCTTTGCCGCCGTCCATGCCGGGCGGGCCTTTGTCCACCGGCAGATTGCGGGGAAAAGAGCCGGGCTGCACTTGCGTCTGGCCATTGCCGTGGCCAGACATCTGGTTTTCAATAAACTCCGGGCTCCCCTCGGAGGGAGTTTGCGCTTCTTTGTTTCGGGGGGAGCTCCTCTGGCCAGGGATATTGCCGAGTTCTTCTTGGCGGCCGATCTCCCCATTTATGAGGGGTACGGACTGACTGAAACCTCGCCGGTCCTGGCCGCCAACTACCCTGGGCATCACCGCCCGGGCACGGTTGGCCCCCCCTTGGGCGGGACCGAAATTCGTATCGCCGAGGATGAGGAGATCCTGGCCCGTGGTCCCGGTGTTTTCAGCGGCTACTGGAATGACGCCGCGACAAGTGCCGCGGCCTTTGACGACGGCTGGTTTCGAACCGGGGATATCGGCAAATTCGATGCCGACGGTTTTCTCGTCATTACCGATCGCAAAAAGGATCTGATCGTCACCGCCGGGGGCGAAAACGTCGCCCCGCAAAACATTGAAAGCCTCTTCAAAACCAACAAGTTCGTTTCCAACGCCATGGTCTATGGCGACCGCAAACCATTTCTGACCGCCCTGATCGTCCCCAATTTCGAAAATATCGAAAAGTTTGCCCGCAGCCGGCAGATCTCCTTTCTCAACCATTGTGATCTGGTCAATCACCCCCTCGTCCTTGAACTTGTCCGCCAGCAGATCGACCAGCTGCAGCACGGACAGCCGCCATTCCAGCAAATCCGTCGTTTCACCCTTATCTCCCGCGACTTCAGTGCCGACGAGATTACGCCAACCCTCAAACTGCGCCGCAAATTGGTCATACATCTCTTCCATCAGGTCCTGGAAGAGATGTATCAACCTCACAGCCACGGCATACACGACAGCGGCTTCTGTGCCATGGAGAGACCGCCGCAATAGCCGGAGATATCGATCCCTTGGGGAAATCCCGCCGGAGAAAGGGATTTACTTTGCGCCGGATAGTCATTATCTTATGCCCATGAATGAACCGCAGCCGAACACTGAAAAAAAACCTGTGCCCCAGGGGGGAGCTGAACCGGTCGCCAAGACTCTGGACAATGCCCTCAAGAATCTGATCAAACTCTTGAGTGCTATTCGCTTCTATCCCCCCGGGCACCCGAGCCTGGTGGAAACCAACCAGGAAGCCGTCAAGGGGTTTCTCCTTTTACTACGGGGCCGGGACTCCTTCTCTCTGGCCGTACGACGGGATCATTTCGTCCTCGGCGAGGACAAAATCGGCGCCGACAACCCCCTTCTCGGCAAACTTGCCACCCAGCTTTTCATGCGTCGCGTCCAGCAGCTCCTTTTCCTCCCCGGGCTCTTGCCTCGCGATCTCTGGAACTTTGCTCAGGCCATGACTCTCGACCCCAATGAGATTCATACCCGCGGGGGCATCCAGAAAATCTGCGAACGCCTGCGCATCACGACCATCTGGGCCAATGAGCTCGATCTGCATGCGGTCCTCGCCCGCAAGGAATTGCTTGTCGAGGAAATCGCCGCCCTGCCAGAGGAGAGCTCCGACGAGTCGATGTTTGCCCCCGACATCAACACGCTTCTCGATGAAAGCCAGCAGGGTGAAGAGAAAGAACTGCCCGAGACAACCCCGGAGGAGGCAGCTCCCGAAGAACGGCTGGAAGATCTCCTACGGCAATTGCGTCAGGAGACCGCCGATGAACCCTTTCGCCGGATGGTTCTGCAGGTACCGCCCCTCATCCGCCTTTGTCTTAGCGAAGCCGGCCGTTTTCCGACCCTGCAGGCCCTGACTTTTCTCGGTATCTGGTCGCGTGATCAGAACATATCGCCGGTCCGGGCAGCGGCGGCAGCGTCCGCCCTGACCCAGCTGACCAACGACGACATCCTCGATTTTGTCATTGCTATGCTTTGCACCAAGGGTCTGGCCGATGACCAGCGCGAGCAGACCCTCGCTCTCCTCCCCATACTCGGTTCCCCGCTGGCCCTGCGACTGATGACTCGACTTACCAGCGAATCGGACAGCTGGGCGCGCAAGATTCTGAGCGATGGCCTGGTCCGCCAGGGGAAAATCGCCGTAAGCGTCGTCGCTGGTTATTTATCCGATGAACGCTGGTATGTCGTCCGCAACAGTGTCGCCATCCTTGGCGAAATCCGCGAGGCGTCTGCCGTTGCCCCGTTACAGACCCTGCTCTACCACGCCGACGTGCGGGTCAGACGTGAGACGGTCCGGGCTTTGACCCGCATCGGCGGGGCCGAGGCCGTGAATATCCTCCTGCGCACCCTCGAAGAAGATGATCCGGATCTGCGGCGGCAAGCCCTGGTCTCTCTCGGCGCCATGAAGCATCCGGCAGCGGTTCCCGCCCTGTTGCGCATTGTTGCCGCCAGCGATCCACGAGTGCGGCAGGTAGAAATCAAGCGCGAGGCGATCAGGGCCTTGGGCGAGATCGCTTCTGCCGAGGCGGTAGCACCCCTTGCGCGCCTGGCCGTGAAACGAAAATTCTGGTTTCGAGCTCGTTTCGACGAACTGCGGGCGGCGGCCGTTGCAGCCCTCGGCGACATCGGCCATCCCGCCGCCAGTGAAATTCTGCAATGGGCAACCAACGACCGCTCAGACGCCGTTGCCCGCGCCGCCATTCAGGCTCTGAAGCAACTACCCAAAGTCGAGAGCAAATGAACCCCGAATTAGCCAAACAACTGCTACAGGGATTTGCCGGAGCCCTCAAAGGCCTGCGACTCTATCCGCTGAAACACCCAGCCATTGGCCGGCAAGTGCAGAGTTTTCTCTCTTCCCTGATGAATATTTCCCAGGGACGAACTGAAGTTCGCCTCGGGGTTGTCGACGGATCCCTCTTCCTTGAAGACTTTCTCTTCACCCCGGACCAGACTGCCGCCGAAGAGATCGCCGCACTGTTTCAACAACTGGAGCTGCACGGTGTGATCTTTGCGCCCGGGGTAACCGACGCGGAGCTCCTTGAATTTCTCGGGTTGTTGTACGGGGGTGGCGCGGCAGGGGACGCGCTGGCAACAAATGCCAGCAACTTGAACATGCCCCATATTCGACTCCTTCTCATCGAGGATGGGGAGGAAGAATCAAAACCGCGCGAAGTCTTCGGGCGGGCGATCAAAGTCATGGAAAATGTATTCCATGATGTTCGACTCGGCAAGATTCCCTCCTCCCGCGAGGCCATGGCCGTGGTCAAGGAAATGGCCGAACTGACCATCGCCGACCCCCACGCCCTCTTTGCTTTATCGATGTTGAAGGATTACGACAATTATACCTTTACCCATTCCGTAAACGTCTCCGTCATCTCCCTCACTGTAGGCCGCGCCTGTGGTCTTAACGAAGAGCAATTGCGGACCATCGGCCTCGGCGGGCTGCTCCACGATCTCGGCAAGCTCAAGGTCGATGTAGCCATCATCACCAAGCCGGGGAAACTTAACGACTATGAATTCGCCGAAATTCGCAAGCATCCCGGTACCGGTGCCGAACTCGTGGAGCAGATGGAGGGTGTCACCTCCGATGTCGTTGATATCGTTCTCGGCCACCATCTGCGTTACGACCGCACCGGCTACCCGGCCGACGCCAAGGGGCACAATTTCAGCCCAATGACCGACATGGCAGCCATAGCCGATACCTATGATGCCCTCACGACCCTCCGTTCCTACCAACGCCCAAGCACCCCGCGCAAAGCCATCGAACGCCTGCGTGAGCTTGCCGGCACCTCCCTCCACCCGGACTTTACCGAACGCTTCATTACCTCTCTCGGCACCTACCCCGTCGGCACCCTGGTGCGTCTCGACAGTAACGAGCTGGGGCTCGTCGTTCGTGTCAACACCCGTGACCCGGACTCGGTTCAGTTAAAAATCCTCTTTGATGCGGCGGGGGCAAAACTTACATCCCCGACCAGGCTCGATCTCGATGGCGTTGACGCCAAACGCATCATTGCTGAAGTAGACCCCTTTCGCAAAGGGATCGAAATCACAGATTTTCTCGATTGATTCAAAAACAACGGGCCGGAGCTTTTGCAGCTCCGGCCCGCGCCGTTCCAATCATATTAACCCTCTGCCCCTGACCGGGAACCCTATCCGCCCAATCGCCCCAAAGCCTCGACGGCAGCCCTGCGCACCCCAGCCCGAGAATCCTGCAACAACCCGAGAAGCGGCGCTTCAGCCTCAACGAAGCCGAGTCGACCCAAAGATTGAGCTGCACTGCTCACCAAAGCATCGTCACCCTCCGTGAAGAGAGCTACTAGATAAGGCACCAGTTTCGGTTCGAAGAAGTTCCCCAGGGCATCGACGGCATGAACACGTACCGCCGGATGGGGATCCTTGAGGTGACGCACGACATTACCGAGAGTTTTGGGGTTGGCCTTTTTCCCCAGCACTTGGAGAGCCACACCCCGCAGATCGGGGTCGGGATCGTTCAGTGTGGCCAGAAGAGGGGGGTACACCTCTTGCCTATTGATCCGTTCAAGGGCATAGAGTGCCTTGACCCGATCACCGCGCGATTCACCCTTGAGTGCAGCCAGAATCTGACCCATTTCCTGAGTTGCTTCCAGGCGATCAAGGGCCTCGGCAGCAGCAACTCTGACACCGGGATCGGCATCGCGAAGTGCGGTTTTCAGTTTTTCCTTGCGCTCAGCGAGCATCAAAAGCACTTTCCCCTCCGGCCACTGGCAGCCACAGCCAATGCCGCCGGTCAAGGTCATCAATAAAACAGACAAGGACAACGACAAGCTCAACCAGGCGTCCCGACATCAGCGCTGATCAGGCGCATGCGGTCACCTCCAGACGACAAGAGCGAAAGGGGGATGGCGGTACTCCGCCGTCAACATCGGTCCCGCACCCACCCACCGAAGGTAACGCTCAGAACGGAATATCATCATCAGGGTTGAAGGGGGGATCGCTGAAGTTTTCGTACTCGGGCATACCACCGCCGGTTGCAGCTGCGGCAACCTGAGCACTTGGCGCTGCACCTGAGCGCTGCCCTCCGCTGGCACGTCCGCTTCCGCCCCCTTCGTCACCGGCACGGCCGAGCATCTGCATCTGGTCAGCGACAATCTCGGTAATATATTTTTTGTTTCCGTCCCGATCATCATAGGAGCGGGTCTGGATACGCCCCTCGATGTAAATCTGTTTTCCCTTGTGCAAGTACTTGCCGCAGATCTCGGCCAGTTGCCGCCAAGCGACGACATTGTGCCACTCGGTCTTCTCCTGCATTTGGCCATCTTTACCTTTGAAACGTTCGGTCGTCGCCAGAGAGAACGTCGCCACCGCCGCGCCAGCGGGGGTATAGCGCAGCTCCGGATCCTTGCCGAGATTCCCCACCAGAATAACCTTATTGACCGACATGAGTACTGCCTCCAGAGGATTGAAATGCCTTGGCAGTGTAGCCGAATCCCCTGGGAGAGTAAAGCCTGAATCCGTGACGAGATTTTGCTGATAGCTCTGCTTGGGGGTGAAATGGCAGTTTTTACGGCAGCGCCCCCTGACTCCAACTAAATCGACTTCCTATTTTGCTTTGCAGCCCCTGTTTTCTGACAACTGAACCGTTTTATCACCCCTGTTGCCGAACCGCCCGCGTGCGTAACCGGAGGAACAGCATCTGCCCCCTTGGTTACGTTGATTGTTCTACTGTTTGCCCACTATCCGTAGGCAAGGCGGTCGTAGATGCCGGCAAATGCCTCGGCATGAGCTTTTGCATGGCGGCTGAACCGGAGCTTTAACCGCCTGCCGGTGACGATCATGCGCCCGGCGAAGTAGATCATCTCCTGGATGACGGTCTTTATCCTTCTCCGCTTTGCCTCATGGCGGATGATTCCCTTGCTGCTCACCAGGGCGGTCTGGCCGACGAACCGCAGAATGTTGTACACCAAGGCGCCACATGCCATGACCAGTTGGTTGGTGGCAAACTTGCCCGACGGCAACCGCTCAAGATCCATGTCGGTCTTGATCTCGGCGTGGTACTGCTCACACAGGCCGTGCCCCTTGTAGAGTTCGATGATTTTCTCATCGGCAAGCTTGAGACTGGTCCACCAACCTTCCAGCTCAATATCCGGGATGAGCAGGGGCTGCCCTTTCTTGTCGATAGTCCGTTCAATAACCCGCATCACACGGCGGAAGGTGTAGGTCTTCTCGGCGCCGGTTTCATCGGTAATCGTCTCTTTCTCCTTCACGCTGAAGAGCGCCACTCGCTTGCCAGGACGGGGATGCGAGACAACGCCGGTTTCAAGCCCCAGGCGCCACCAGTATGCGTTATTCTGCTTTCGGGGGTTCCACTTGATGACGTAGTCGGTCTTCGCATACCCTGCAAGTTCGACCAGGTTGTCGAGCGAATCATGGGCCGAGTCTTTGCGGTACAGAAGCTTTTTGCCACAGAACTGGCGGATCCGGGCATGGGTCTCGCGCAAGAAGGGGATGAACTCCTTTTGCGGATGCTGAGAGCCGGGCAACAGGTGGCCATTGACCATCCAGCCCTCAAGCCCGATGTACGCCGGGAGGAACAGGTAACCGTCAAACTGCCGGTAGGTATGGGATACCTTCTCTTTTTTGCTGTCCGAGTTATTCATGGCAAAGCCGTCGATGTCCACGGTGATGTGGCCGGTGTCGATGGAGGTAAGAGGCGCTTCAACTTTTTGCAGAAGCTCGATGGAAGCCCAGGAAAGCACCGGGAGGAAGGCTTCGGCATATTCATCCATGCGCTGGCGCATGGTCCCCTCGGACGGGACGTGCTTGTTGCCAAGAGCCTCGCGGAAGAAGTCATCGGCGCGATACTGCTCTATGGCCACGAAATCGCTCTTGGCTTGGGCCAGAAGCCCGCAGTAGCTCTTGATGGTATCGGAGTGGGAGATGACATCGTCCGACGGGGCAGCCTTCGCCAGACCCGAGGGAATAGAGGTGAAACGGTTCAGGGCAAGACCAACGAGAGAAATGCCTGAATGGGATGTGTAGAATTCCTCGTCGGACTGTTCAATGGTAAAACGCTTCATGGATTTCACCTGCCGGGTGAGATTTTGTTGGCTGGCAGAATAGCATAATTATCAAATAACTTCGATATGTTAGAAGCTACTTGGAGCAATTTTCTGTATGTAGCGTCACGGAGTCAGGATTGTATAAAAAATGGAAGGAAAGAGATCTTTCAATGTGTATTGCCGGAAAAGAAATACCATCAATTTCGGCTAGTTATGTAATTCAAGTTTATCCATTCTTTCAAGATATTCCGTATAGTGGCGAAACAAATCCTTACGTAACATCGAGAAAATGGAAGATATTCTATGTCTCGAAATTTGAGCATCAGCTACTTAATCATGGAGACCTGGTTGCGAAATATGTGTGGTATGAATGGGACTTTCTTCCTTTCTTTGGGTTGGAAGACTCTTATCCAATAAAAAGCAATCCAGGCAACAATGTTTATGAAGATTTTTTTGGGATTATTCTTTCAAGTGAAAATCAAATGAATAATTGGCATTGAGGTGAGTCCGCACACACCTGTGGAGCGATTCCGGAGGAATTTAATGCAGACGGGACAAGATGACAAAACCGCCCGCGCCGAAGCCAATGCCACTCTGCGTGCGCTGCGCATGCAGCGCAATGAAGTGGGACAGCAAAGAGGCCACTTTTTATGCTTATTCTTCGAAAGCAGCTCTTTATGATCCTCATTCTGCGGCCCATCTGACAGTCAGATTTCACATCGACCGAAACCAGAAAGGCCACCCGCGCGGGTGGCCTTTCTGGTTATCTCGTCGGCACCGCCATGACGGGCGGGAGCGCATCTCTTCCTTTGCGGATAAAGTGCTCGTCAAAGGTATAGAAGGCTTCCGACGCTTCACTAGAGGCGAGATGCAGGGCATCGGCGAAATCGAAGCCTTGCGCATAGAAATCGAGGGCGGCGGCGATCTGTCCGGGCGATTCGGCCGTCACCATCGGCAAGCCGAGAATCTGCAACAATGATTTGTGAATGACTGCCGCTTCAATACGATAGGCCGCCCGCAGCACCCACTCCACTTCGAGGAGGACCGTCTTGGGGAGAAAGACGGCTTCGGACTGCTCCAGCAGCGCCAGAGCCCGCCGGGCCTGCGCCTTGTCGTCGTTGGTCAGGTAGCGCACCCAGAGATTGGTATCGAAAGTCACCATCAGCGCTTCCCCTTGCGCCACGCCTTGGCTACTTCCTCATTCACGGCGTCCTGTATCTCCTCCAGACTTTTCGCCGCGCCTTGATAGCCGGTGCAGCCGAGGCCGTTCTGCACATCGGTGGCGGGAAAGCTGCCGATTGGTTTGAGGAGGACGCCGCCCTGCACCTCTTCGACGAGAAAGCGAGTGCCGGCCTTCCAGTGATGACTGGTGCGGATCGTTTTGGGAATGATGACCTGTCCCTTGCTGGAGAGGAGTGTCGTTTCCATGGGGTGCCTCAGGTAAGATTCGGTAAGACAACGATAGCTGGATTTCAGTAGCACAGGCAAGGAAAATCTGTCGCTGGTTCAGTCGGTCGATCTTAGTCTTCCCGCCAGCAGATACCAAATCCCTCCTGCGACTTGCAACCCGACCAGAATAGCAAACGCCAGCTGGTACGCGCCGGCGAGGGTGTGGCCGTTGCCGCTGGCGAGCCAGGCGTCGATGAGGGCGCCGATCCCCCATTGGGCGGCGAAGGCGGCGAAGAAGACGAGGACGTTGAGGCCGGTGTTGACGCGGCCGGCGAGGGCGGCGGGGAAGGCCTGGGAAAAGAGGGCGTAGGGGAGGATGCCGGCGGTGCCGCAGAAGCCGAAGAGGGTCCAGCAGATCAACGGATAGTCGCGGCCGACGAGAAGAATCGCCAGTTGCACGGCGATAAAGAGGCCGAGGCCGAAGGTCGCCACCGTCAGCGGACGCAGGCCGTGGCGGGGGGCGCGGGCGGCGACGGCGCCCCAGAGGAGGAAGCCGGCGACCATCGACGCGGCGGTAGCCATGAGGATGCCGGCGGCGGTCTCGCGCCTTAACCCCACCACCTCGCGCAGCCATGGTCCCGCCCACAGCCCCTGCAGCGAGAGGAAGGCGGCCTGCGAGGCGACGGTCCACGGGGTGAGGCGCCAGAAGGCCGGGCTGGCGAAGACCTGGCGCACCCCGGCGAACTGCTGGCGCAGCGGGAGGGGTTGGGTCGTCAGCGGTGGTTCGGGGACGAGGAGATAGAGGAGCAGCGCGGCGAGGAGGGTGGCGCCGCCGAGACCGGTGAAGAGGAGGCGCCAGTCGACCAGGCGCAGCGCCCCTTCCACCGGGGCGGTGGCGAGGAGGGCGCCGAGGCCGCCGGCGGCGGTCTGGATGCCGTTGACCAGGGGGAGGCGCTCGGGCGGGTGCCACAGGGCAAAGGCCTTGAAGGCGGCCATGAGGCAGGCGGAGACGCCGAGGCCGATGAGGGCCCGGCCGACGACCAGGGCGAAGAGCGTTTCGCCGTGGGCAAAGAGGAGGGCGCCGGCACCGGCGACCACCAGGAGGAGCGCCTCGACCCGGCGCGGCCCGAAACGGTCGAGGAGAACGCCGAGAGGGAGCTGGAAGGCGGCAAAAGCGAAAAAATAGGCGGCGGTGAGGAGGCCGAGGTCGGACGGATGGAGAGCGAGGTCGCGCACCAGTTCGGGGGCGATGACGGCGTTGACGACGCGGAAGAGATAGGAGAGGAGGTAGCCGAGGGCGAAGGGAAGGGAGACCCGCAGCAGGATGGCGGTGCTGTGACGCATGAGGTGTCCGATAGGGGCAGGGAGGAAAAGGGCTGGCGCATGGTAGCGTGTTCGTGCAGAAGGAAAAAGGGGAAAATGCGCCCCCTAATCTTTTGCCGCGGCCTCGCTTGCGGCGTTGCGCGGCGGGGGGAAGTCCGCTATGCTTTGGCCTTGCCGTTTTGTTCTTGCCCCTTTCCCCTTCCGTCCCCCGGAGTGACCCATGTCCTT
>Ga0209212_1002408_pt1 | contig 26718 bp, 22 predicted proteins | sample RifGroC2_FD_183996 | JGI IMG/M metagenome (GOLD analysis project Ga0209212, IMG submission 183996) | Groundwater microbial communities from Rifle, Colorado, USA - Groundwater C2 (SPAdes) (version 2) | ecosystem: Environmental > Aquatic > Deep subsurface > Groundwater | place: Rifle, Colorado... | reverse complement strand
CTCTTCCGAACTCAAGATTTACAGTATCAAAGGCAGTTTCACGGTTAAGCCGTGAGATTTCACCCCTGACTTGCAAATCCACCTACGCGCCCTTTACACCCAGTAAATCCGGACAACGCTAGCCCCCTACGTATTACCGCGGCTGCTGGCACGTAGTTAGCCGGGGCTTTCTCTGAGGGTACAGTCATGTTCCGATTTGATCGGAATTGTTCTTCCCCTCTAACAGGAGTTTACAACCTTACGGCATTCATCCTCCACGCGGCGTTGCTGGGTCACCCTTCCGGGCATTGCCCAATATTCCTCACTGCTGCCTCCCGTAGGAGTCTGGACCGTGTCTCAGTTCCAGTGTGGCTGATCATCCTCTCAGACCAGCTACCGATCGCAGCCTTGGTAGGCCGTTACCCTACCAACTAGCTAATCGGACGCAAGCCCATCTTTAGGCACCATATAGATTTTAACAACATATCCATGTGGATCCGCTGCATCATCCGGTATTAGCTTCGATTTCTCGGAGTTATCCCAGACCTAAAGGCAGGTTACTTACGTGTTACTCACCCGTGCGCCACTTTACTTGAAGTATTGCTACCTCTTTCTCGTACGACTTGCATGTGTTAAGCACGCCGCCAGCGTTCGTCCTGAGCCAGGATCAAACTCTCCGTTGTAGAGTTTAATATTTTGTAATCTTGGCGTTAGACGCTAAGTTGAAACCATTTAACTGACAAGTTAAATGCACTCACTCTTTCAAAGAACACTTTTTCAAATTCTCAGAAATGAGAGCTTTAAATTTAAGCTCTATTGTCTCTATTGTCAAGGAAATGAATTAATTGTCCCCGAAGTTTTTGACAAAAGAAAATAATTTTAAGAACGAATCTTTTTAAAACAGCCTTGTAAAAATAGGGCAAATAATATAAATGTCAAGCTTTTAGTAATATTATTTACCCAGTTGAACAACAAGGATTATTATAGTTGCTATACTTCCTACTATACTCAGGTAGTTTGCTATTTTACCAATATTATAATCAAAAGACCTGACTGGATTTTTGGGTATATAAATATAGTCCCCGGGTTCAATACTTTTGGGATTTTCATCTGCTCTAAGCCAGGCTTTCGATTCACTCTTAATAATCATAATTTCATCTTCCTCTCTTGCCAATTCACCTAAACCGCCTGCAGCACTTATATAATATTTAAAATCTTTTCCCTCCAAATACTTTACTAAGCCGGGATGAGCTACCTGCCCGAAAACATAGACAGTTGTTGCTTTGGGAGGAATTATTATTATGTCTCCTTCCTCTAATTTTAACGATGACGTCTCGGAATTTTCATCCATCACATCTGTAAAATCGATTGAAGCTTCATTTGTCATTTGTCTAATCTGTTCATCGGCAAGGAAAAAAATTGTGTCTGCCTCGGTAAGATTAGACATCCTCAGCATTGTATTTTTTTCATACTCAAACAGGAAAGGATTTGGCCAACCCTTTAGATATTCACTTAAATCTTCTAAATCTAACCCAAATTCTTTTTCTAAAATAAACCTTATGTTACTGCTACCGCGAAAAAGTTTTGCTTTTTTCAATGACGCCATTTCTGTAAATCCACCGGCGTCTTCAATAACTTCCTTAATACTGGTATTATTTTTTGTAATAGGAATAACGCCTGGTCTGTTTACCTCCCCAAGGACAATAACATTAAATTCTTTTCTTTGAGTTTCATCTGCGACAACAACTATTCTGTCTCCTCTTTGTAAAAGAGTAACACTGTCGATATCGGACATAACTACATTCATTTTCTGACCATCATAGCTAAGACGATGAATATCAACCCTTTTTACATTCTCATACGCTTTATTAATTCCTCTGGCAAGCTCCAAAGCATCCTGCAAATCATCTCCCTCCACATAAAAAAACTTATCCGGATTATTAACGGCACCTTCAACTGTAAAGAAGTTTCGCTCTATATCATTATCCGGAAAAATTATAACATCATCATTTTTCAAATACGGATTATTTACAAATTCTCCATTTACCCTAAACTTCTGAAGGTCAAGTGTTTGTATTTCACCAGAGGATCTTTTTAATGTAATGCCTCTTAAAGAGAAATCGTCGATTTTCTTTTTCAGTTCGTCTAATTGATATGAGGCATTTATATTTGCTAAAAGCTTTCCTGATGTTTCTTTGTACAATCTCGAAACAAACTGGTCAACTCTTTCTGTAACAAATGCAGGGAAGCTACCAGTAACAATAAAATCACCGCCTATAGTTACGCTTATAGTCCCGGCCTGAAGTAGGTTACTAAAACCAGATCTCTCATCTGTTTGAGCAAATAGAGACACGACAGATAAAAAAGAAAAAAGAAATATTAATTTTTTCATTATTGTAAATCTAATTATTTATGAACTATATTGTTTTTTGTAATATTCATGATATTCACCCGAAATTATTCTTCCCCACCATTCTTTATTATTAATATACCAGCTGATTGTATCTTTAATTGCCTGTTCAAAAGAGAAATCCGGTTGCCATCCCAGCTCATTTTTTATTTTACCCGCGTCAATCGCATATCGCTTATCGTGCCCTGGTCTATCTTTAACAAACCGAATTAAACCTCTGGATTTATTCAAGTGATCAATTATTAATTCTACGATCTTAATATTGGGCATTTCATTTTCTGCACCAATATTATATACTTCACCGGGTTTACCATTCTCAAAAACAGTTTCAACCGCCCTGTTATGATCTATAACATAGATCCAGTCTCTCACGTTCATTCCGTCGCCATATACAGGAAGTTCTTTATCATTTAAACAATTTATAATCATCAGAGGAATAAGTTTTTCCGGGAACTGGTATGAACCGTAATTATTTGAACATCTTGTAATCAAAACAGGTAATCCATAGGTATGATAGAAAGCCTGAACCATCATATCTGCTGCAGCTTTACTGGAAGAATAAGGGCTGTTGGGAGATAATGGAGTTGTTTCTGTAAAAAGCCCTTCTGTACCAAGACTACCGTAAACTTCGTCCGTTGAGATTTGTAAAAACCTTTCCGCTTCATATTTTCTGGAGACTTCAAGCAGAATATTTGTACCAATAACATTTGTTCTGTAAAAAATTTCAGAACCTAAAATACTTCTGTCCACATGCGATTCGGCAGCAAAGTTAATTACATATTTAATATCATATTTGTGAAATATGTAATCAACAAGTTCGTAATTAACAATATCTCCTTTAATAAAATGATAATTCTTTTTCTTTTCCGAAGGCTTTAAGTTTTCAAGATTACCGGCATAGGTTAATTTATCGAGGTTAACTATAAAATAATCATCTCTCTTATTAAGAATGTAATTGATAAAATTGCTTCCGATAAATCCTGCCCCGCCTGTAACAAGAATATTTTTCATCTGATTTTCATATTAAAATGAGAAGAACCCTATAAATATACCGGATTGGAGAAAAAACGTATTCCCGTTAAGATCCGAAGGAACATTTGAAATATCTTTATCGTTATCAGCTTTCCAATCACCGCCAAAAGTTATTTGATAACCAGCCCCAATCCTGAAAGAAACAAATCTGTAAAGAGGGATATCAACATTTAAAGTCGGTGCAAAAATAAAAAAGCTTTTGCTTAAAGAGTGCTTCACATTTTGTGCGGAAGTATTCTGAACATCATCCCAAATATTATCCCAGGAAAAATTCCCATTATTATTATAAACATCTATTCCAATGCTGCCTCCTCCAAAAACAAATCCGGTAGATACTGCTATATTTCTTATAAAAGGAAGAGAATATTCCATGGTAACTCCTCCACCACTGAGATTGTACATTACTTCTTTCGTAAAACCATTTACGTCACGTGCTGAAGTTTCGGATGCAGAACTGCCGAAACCCATTCCGCCGATTCTCAGGTAATCAACAAATCCGATATAAATAAACCCCGCGCCGCCGGATGAGTAAAATCCGCTTTCACTTAGCTTAGGTAAACCGATGGATGTTAATTCTTTATTCAGTGACTCAAGGTTGGGAAAATACCAGCCGGGGGTATAACCGCCGCCGCCGCCAAATGGAGTATCAAAATATTTCTTGTTTTGACCATACAGGGTTGTTGCCGCCACTAAGACTAATATTGCAACAATCGATTTAAACTTCATAATATCCATAATTAATAGTCAACAAAGTTACAAAGGCACTTAGAAAAAGCAAAGGAATTCAGCCATCACTGAAGTCAAAATTATGGAAAAGCGTATAACCGGTTAAGTCAATAATTATTGTCTTTAAAGCCTACATCAGGATTTTTTTACATTCTTAAATTTTCATTATATATTAACATCAAAATTCAACAATAACATAAATTATAAGTGAAAATTTTAATAACGGGCGGAAGCGGACTTTTAGGGCAATATCTTAACGTTGAGCTCTCAAAAAATAATGATATTCTTACCTTGTACAATAAAAATATTGGTAATTGTATAGATTTCAAAAGTGTTAAAGCAGATATAACCAAAACACACCGGCTCGAAAAAATCTTTGAAAACTTCTTGCCGGATATTGTAATTCACGCTGCGTCTATCTCAAATCCACAGGATGCCGGTAAACTAAATCCTAAAATTGTTTATGCAGTAAATGTTACTGCGACAAAGCAAATTGCGGAGTTGTGTGAAAAGTATAAAGCTAAATTAATTTATACTTCGACGGATTTGGTTTATGCAGGATACCGCGGTTCTATGTTAAAAGAAGATGCAAAACTTATCCCCATTTCTATTTATGCAGAAACAAAACTGATGGGAGAAGTTAAGATTCAGGAAACATTCGACAACTATCTGATATTACGAATGGCTTTGTTATACGGTTTCGGATTGAGTCATTCTAAAAATCATTTCTCACAAATGCATGAAGATTTAACGAACCATAAGAAAGTAAAGCTTTTTTACGATCAGTTCAGAACTCCACTTTCTCTTATTGAAGCAGCAAAAATCATCAGCAGCCTTTGTAAGGGTGATATAAAGAATGAAATAATTAATACGGGCGGGAGAGAAAGACTTTCGCGTGTTCAATTAGGAGAGATACTCTGTGACAATGCAGGTTTTGATAAATCATTAATAGAAAAAATTTCTATGAACGAGTTTAAAGATTTACCTATGGTTGCAGATGTTTCAATGAATACAGAAAAATTGCAATCGTACGGAATAAAACTTAAAAGTGTCGATGAATCAATTAAAGAAATTTTGAGTTTTGAATTATAAATTTTGAATTATAAATCATTTCCCATTCAACATTTAACATTCAAAATTCAACCTTAAAAAAGGATATAATGATAAATAAAGAAAAATTATTACTTGGGGCTCACACTTCAACTTCGGGCGGAGTAGCTTCTGCCGTAAATCTTGCTGACAAACTCGGTTTCACAGCTATGCAGATATTCAGCAAAAACAATAACAGGTGGGCTGCAAAACCTTTTTCTGAAAAAGAAATATATGACTTCAAAACTAAACTCTCTGCTTCAGGCATCAGGTTTACTGTAGTCCACGATTCTTATCTTATTAATCTTTGTGCATCTTCTTCTGAAATTCTTGAGAAATCCCGCGTTGCATATATTGATGAATTAAACAGATGCGAACAGCTTGGAATTCCATATTTAAATTTTCATCCGGGAGCGCACGGAGGTACAGGAGAAAAAGAAGGAATAAAATTAATTGCAGAATCTCTTAACATTGCTCATGAAAAAACAAAAGGATTTAAAGTTAGTAGTATGATTGAAGTCACTGCTGGACAAGGTACAGCATTAGGTTACAGCTTTGAACAGGTAAGAGAAATGATCGATCTTGTCGGTGAAAAAGAAAGGGTGTCTGTTTGTATTGATACCGCTCACGTTTTTGCAGCCGGCTATGATATTAAATCTCCTGAAGGATACGAAAAAACAATTAAAGAGTTTGATGATATTGTTGGGCTCGATCTGTTAAAATGTTTTCATATGAATGACAGTAAAAAAGCTTTGGGTTCCCGTGTCGATAGGCACGAACATATCGGAAAAGGATTTATTGGAAAAGAAGGTTTTAGAAATATTATGAATGACAAACGATTGGAACACATCCCAAAAATTCTTGAAACACCTAAAGGAAAAGAACAGCTTGAAGATGTGGAGAATATAAAAGTACTGAAGAGTTTGATTAAATAAAAGATTAAAGGTTCTCCCACGACTTTAGTCGTGGGTTGTAAACGAAAGCTATAGTTATAACCGTTTTAACGGTTTATCTAATTCGTCCATTCCATCCATCCGGATATCCATAAATATGAACAATATCAATCTTGTTAGATAATGAAATTCCTCCAGGATTTATTCCCGGTTCTCCTTCAGGTATTTTTACATTAAGATTTTTATAATACTCGACCCACGCCGGATTAAAATCTCTTGTATCAGAGTCTTTAAACGTCATTGGATTCAGATAGAAAAAGGGTATTCCATTATTTGCTTTTAAAGCCGCGAGATAAATAAGTTCTGAACAATAATAAGAATCGTTATCCATAACATAAACATCATCATACGGTTTACCCAGGTATGATTTAGCATCTTCGATAAACTTAGAAATAATATTTTTATACTTGGGTTTTATTCTTCCAACTATTACTTTAGGATTTCCATCTGCATCAGACGATCTGCTAAGAAATTTGTCTACCGCTGTAGTTTTAACTTTATCTCCGATAGCCTCAAGAATTACAATTTGATTTAACGAATCCTTAACCAACAAACCGATGTGAGAGAAATTCGCTCCGTTAAATCCGCCAGTTACTTTTTCAATTGCATCGCATAATGGTCCACAATCCAGATCCTGAAAAATCATGTCGCCTTCTTCAAGTTTGAAGTTTTCTTTATTTAGAACATCCGGCTCAGAAGCCTTTAAAACTATAATGCCCGTATGCCTCTTTATCTTTTTCACATACTCAGCTAAAGGGTTTTCAGTTATCTGAACTTTATAACCGACATTTGGTGAATGCAATAAATGGATTCTTCCATCGCTTTCTTTAACTGCAATCCCGGTATGCCCTATATCCAAACCATTCACGCTGGTTGTAAAAGCAATTAAATCCCCGTTATGAATTTTATTTTCCATATAAGAGATTTTTTCTTCGGGAATGTAAAAGTAAGTGCGGGTCGAAATTTCTTTTTCCTGATCTTTTATAATAGGAATAAACTCAGGATTCTCTTTAAGATGTTTGTAGCTTTCAGGATGTGTTGACATAAAGTTAAGATCAAATTTTAAAGGCTCCCCCCCGATTTTTTTAGTAATATCATTTACAATTCCCTTCTTTTCATTATCGTAAACCCACTCGGAAAAATAATGAAGACGTGAAGGATATTGATCGATACTGCCATCCCTGTATCTTATATAAGTAAGTTCAGCCTGGTAATCTTCAAAAGAGGTTTTCCCTTTTTTTACAAGACGGGCAAATACCAAAGCATTTTCAAGAAAAGTCGTGCAATCAAATCCGGTAAGATCAATAACAAGCTGCTCTTCCCCATTTTTTTCAAGAGCCTGAGCTTCATAATCAGTCCCGGTAAAACTTTTTCCAATTTCAGCAATAATATCACCAATAGGTTTATCAGAAAGATTTTTGTCAATTGCTAAAGAAAATTTAGAATTACAAACCTCAACATCTTTTTGAGTGTAAATCTGAGAATAAGATGTTGTTACAAGTGAAATTGCTAATAATAATTTAGTAAGACCCTGAAACAAGTTCTGTGTGACATTTGCCATTTGCCTTTTGCCATTTGCCGTCTTAAATGATGTCTTCATCCGTTGGAACGATTGAATATTCCTCGAGTTGTCTTGCGTGTGCAAGATTTTCAAAACGGGCATATTCTTTTATAAAGGCAAGCCTTACTTCACCGGTAGGTCCGTTTCTTTGTTTCCCGATTATAATTTCTGTAACCCCTTCAAGCGAGTTCCCTTCGTGATCTGTTTTTATTCCGTAGTACTCGGGACGGTAGAGAAAAGTTACGACATCTGCATCCTGCTCTAAAGAACCTGACTCACGCAAGTCTGATAACTGCGGACGCTTGTCTGTTCTTGCTTCAACTGCACGGTTCATCTGTGCAAGTGCAACAACAGGGATATTTAATTCTTTTGCTAAAGATTTAAGCGAACGTGAGATATGAGAAATTTCTCTTTCACGGCTTTCTGCTTTTGCTGGTCCCTGCATCAGTTGCACATAATCTATTATTATCATGCCAATATTTTTTTCTACCTTAAGCCTTCTGGCTTTAGCTCTTATCTCAAGAACTGTTTGTGCAGGTGTATCATCAATATAAATAGGAGCTTCAATAAGCTTGTGAGCATTTTTGCTCAGTTTCATTCCATCTTCACTCGGAAGTTTTCCCGTTCTTACTAAGTGAGCATTTAATCTTCCTTCCGCGCAAAGTAGCCTGATTATTAATTGCATCGTTGACATTTCAAGAGAGAAAATGCCCACAGGAATTTTATGATCTATCGCTGCATTACGGGCAAGTGAAAGTGCGAATGCAGTTTTGCCCATAGAAGGCCTTGCGGCAATTATTATAAAATCGGATTTCTGAAAACCGCCAAGCATATCGTCAAGCTCATAAAATCCTGTGGGAACAGAAAACTTTATGTTAGATTTTGAATGGATTGCTTCAATGTATTCAAGAGCCTCTCTTACAGCTTTATCCATTCCTGTAAATGATCTTTTCAGATGAGATTCTGTTATTTCGAAAATTTTTCTTTCAGCCTCGTCAAGAAGATCAAATGCATCTTCAGTTGCTTGATAAGCAGCACGGGCAATTTCGTGAGAGCTTGTTATAAGGTTGCGTAGAATTTCTTTCTCTAAAATTATTTTTGCATGGTATTCAATATTTGCAGCGGAAGATATATTCTGTGAGATCTTGCTTAAGTAAACTGCTCCACCTGTTTCATCAAGCTGCTCTCTTTTTTGCAATTCTTCATAAACTGTTAGTGTATCTACCGGTTCCCCTGCTTCAAAAAGAGCAACCATTGCAGAAAATATTAGTTGATGAGCCTTAATATAAAATACAGATGAAGTTAAAAACTCGACTGCTTTTGCAACTGCTGCTTCCACTTCAGGGGCTGCTGGTGGTTTTACATCTGCAGGAATTATCTTTTCTAATTCGTATTTGGTGTTTCTATTTTTTGCCATTAAGAAGGGTTAATTGATTTAGTTATTCACAAGTTATCAACAGCGTTTTAATAATTGAAAGAAAACAAAAATATATTGGTATTTTTTTGTATGCAAGTTACTTAATAATTTTAATTTTAGGAAAGGAACTTTTAATCATCAATTATATGGAATTTTTATGATTTATATGCTAGTTATTGGATAATATAGTTTCAATAATTTCAACCAAAGAATCGTAATTCTTTGAAACATCCGTTTTAGTAGGAGAATAATCACTCGCATAAAAACTCAAATTGAAATTAAGATTATTTAATTTATTAAGTTCTCTATCAATAGAATCATTATCTTTTATAATTTGATCAATTAATAAATCTATTTGCTCAGTAGAATGAGGTTTAGGACGCTGTTTAAATAGGGAAGGTAAATAAATTTTATAATTTGGCTTTATTACGATAATGAATTGCCTTCTTTGTTCTTCTACAATACTCAATAAAAATTTATATTCATTAGTAAGCTTAGGCTGTTCATAATCTATTCTAAATTTTAAACTGTTTTCTAAATCAGCTTCTATAAAAGTTTGTCTTTTAACATATTTTAGATCATATGCTTCAATATACGTTATGAATTCTTTTTTAATAGCATTAAATTTTTCTTCATATTTATTTCTTAAAAGATTAGAGTACTCAATTTCCCTGTTAGAGATGACCTCCTTATATTCTTCCCACTTTTTTAATTTATCGTTAAAGTTCTTTTTTTCTTTTAATCCCATAAGTTCAATCTCTCCAGAATATCTTTTTTAATCTGGTTTTGTTTTTTCTTCTTTTAACTGTGCGGCTTTGAATGTATAGACAAATAATTCACATATAAAATAAAAAAATATGTTATAATAATCTGCAGGGAATTGGAGAGGATTTACAATTACAGTAGGGACACGCGATCGCGTGTCCCTACAAAAAGGACTACTTCATTAAAACCATTTTGCGGGTTATTGGTGATTGACCCGGAATATCTAACTTATAAAAATAAACTCCGCTCGGAAGTGACGAAGCGTCAAATTCTACATCATAAGTACCAGCCGGTTTATTTTCATTAACCAGAGTTTTTACTTCGTATCCCAAAACATTATAAACTTTAAGATTTACGAATGACGATTTTCCCGAAGGGACAGGAGGAATTGCGAATTTAATTTTGGTATTTGTGTTAAACGGGTTAGGATAATTCTGTAAAAGCTCAAAAACTGATGGAAGCTTTGATTCTGTTTCGACATCTACAGTTTCTTCTGTTGGCAAAATTATCTCCCATAACTTGTGATTATTGTTCCCGCTCCACAATCCTGTTTCTATAATAAAGAGCCTGTTCCCTACTAACTCGATACCAAGCGGTGCATTAAAACCTGTGACAAGTTTTGTTGTATGCGCCGTATAACTTTCCTCACCATTCTTTGTTAAAGTCATATGCAACAAATCTTCTCCTGTATCGCCCAAAGGAAAAGCTAAGCTGCTTGCATTAAGGCTAATAACAAAAGCACCTCCTGCTAAATCTTCAACAAGAACAGAATCTTTATCAAAGACAATTCCATTAGGTGAGCGGTGAGTCGTAAATGTTCCGATTGCAACACTAAGGTTACTTGCATCTTTAGGATCTCCCGATACTGTATCGCGGAATTTATCGGCATCCGGACCTTCGTTCATTACCGGATCAGTAAAGCTAACACCTTCCGGAGAAAGCGGGTAATCGGGATCATTATAAAAAGTTGCATACAAGTTACCACCACCCCACGTGTTCGGGTTTAACAGGGGATCGTTCATAGGATCATATGGACTATATTGCTGCGGAGTATTATTATCGCCTATCCGCCATGGAAATCCGTAATGATGTCCTTCACGAATCCAGTTCATTTCTTCAGGATCGTCTCTATCACCTGAGTTCTCTACAGAAAATAAATCTCCAACCGCGTTATAAGCAAAATCAAAATCATTCCTGATTCCTTCCGCCATAAGATACCCGTTTGTCCTGAGCCATTCTCTGTCATCCTGTAAAACAATATTATCACCATTTATAGGCAGCTTTAAAATAATTGAAGTAAGACCAACTTCACGCAAACCTTCCCGCTCTTCTCCATGATCCGTCCGTGCACCGCTGTTTACATAGATATATTCTCCGTTCGGATCGATAGCAATTCCGCTCATCCGGTGATTGTAAGTAAAACCATATGAGTATTCGACAGTTTGAGCTATAATCGACCAGGTTCGATCTTCACTACCTGGACTGACCGGGACTCCTTTAACAATAACTCCGGTTCCAAGCTGATTATTAGATTGGTTAGTTTCATTTCCTATCAGGAATAATGTACCATCAGAACTAAACTCCATTCCGAGTGGTCTTGTTAAGCCATGGTTAGCAGTTCTGTACACAGTTGTAAAGGTTACACTGTTGCTGTCAGATGCAAAATTAACCCGCTTAATATCTCCGTCATTTTCAAGAGTAAATAAATTACTCGTAGAAGGATCATAAATAACCCGGATCGAACTGCTGTTCGATGTTGCCAATTCTTTTATTTCAATATCAGAACGCGTTGATACCGGTTGGGCATTAATCCACGATACCTGAACAAAGACGTAAAGAAAGAAAACATATTTTACCGACCTCACTGGAAATTCAGACATAGATTCTCCTTATTTTTCAGACAGATTGATGGTTTGCAGGAATTTATTTTTTAATATACTAATCTTTGAAAGATAGGTCAACCACTCTTTATATCACTTCATTTACTTTAAACGATATGAAGGATATAAAGATAGCAACTGGCTAATATTCTTTAAGTAGTTCCAGCATTTCCCTATCGAGCTTGTGACCTTTGTAGTCATCATATTTTACATCGGCACGTTCACTGTTAAGAACGCCAAAGGCTCCTTTCAGATTCCACATAGCGTATCCCCAGCCTGCTTCTTTCCAGAGGGAAAGTATATCTTTCATCCAGCTTAGTACTACATCGTGCGGAGTTTTATTATAACAGCCCCATTCCCCAACATGAACACTTACTCCCTGATCTATAAGCGGCTGCCATCTGCCAATCAGCTTTTCCTTCAATGCAACTTTATCCCAGAGCTTTCCGTCATCACCTTTTATAGGCCAGGTTGGAAAATTAAAAGTTTCGAACTCATCTTCGGGAACCCAGGTGGCAGTATAATGACTTACACTCATCGGATCATACCCGCGTGTACTCTGAACAGAAATAATATCGGATATACCCAGAATAGGATTTCTGCCAATATCTTTTCCATCTGCAACTATAAGACGCTCAGGATCTTCTTCCCTTATCCCCGCGGTTAATGCTTTAATTATTTCTATATAGCGAGGTTCATTAGTATTCTTCGGAGGTTCATTTATAAGATCAAAACTTAGCTGAGAATTCGGAATGCCCTTATACCGTTTTGCAAAATATCTCCAGTGATAAACTGTACCGTCAAGAGCTTTTTGCATATTTTCAGGAGTGTCTTCAAAAAGATCAACAGGTTCCTGGTCGCGCCCGTTTATACAATAGCCAGGCACACGATGAAAGTTAAGGTTTACATGTACATTGTACTGCTTTCCTAATTCTATTACTTCATCAATATCCTTCATAACGTCTTCGTCAATAGTGAACCAATCATCCTTAGAAGACCAGTTCCAGTAAGACATTGGAATACGTGCAAAATCAAATCCCCAGTCCGCCATAATCTCAAAGTCTTCTTCTTCAAATTTTCTTCTGGGTCCAACTCCTCCAGTTTTTTGTGTAAGATTAAATCCTCTGTAACGTGGAAACTTCCAGGCAGGCTTTTGCAATTCAGATAAAGTACCTGCTTCTAATGCAGGTAGAGACATTGCAGCAACAACTCCTGCACTTGTTTTTATAAAATCTCGTCTATCCATACTATGTAAATCCTCTATATGGTTTTACTACTTTCAACAAAACGTATTCTTTTTTAGACTAAACCCATTTTAACTCAGGTTCTTTTCATACTTTCTTATTATTCTATCAATCATTTCATCAGTTTCTTTTTTTATATTTTGCCTTTTAGGATCTGCACCGAACCATGCTAATGTTCTTTTTATTCCCTGGCTGAATGGGATCGTTGCACAAAAGCCGGGAACAAATGTTTTGATTTTTGTATTGTCAAAAATTGCACTGTGAGACTTATCTCCGAGTAAAGATGCTAATAAAGAATTTTCGTTCTCACAAATAAAGTCGGAAGAAATGTGAACTATGTTTGCCTTTACACCAACCGCATCGGCAACCGCTTCACAAATCTGGTTCCAGGTTAATATCTCATCGGAAGTAATATGAAATGCATGTCCAATCGCCTGCTGATGTCCTATTAAACCAACAAATCCTTTTGCAAAATCTTCTGCATGTGTTATTGTCCAGAGTGAAGTACCATCACCATGAACAATTACTTTTTTACCTTTTTTTATTCTATCAATAATGGTGTATTCCGTCCAGCCCCCGATCGGAAAAGGAATTACTGTATCGTAGGTTAATGAGGGGCGAACAATCGTTATCGGAAAATTCTCATCACGATATGCTTTGTTCAATTTTTCTTCACAGGCAATTTTATTTTGTGAATATTCCCAGATTGGATTATATAAAGGAGTAGATTCTGTAATTACAGGATGCGAGGGAGGTTTTTGATAAACTGATGCAGAACTTATAAAAATGTATTGTTTCGTCTTGTTTCGAAATAAATTAATATCTCTTTCAACATCTTCTTTTGTAAATGCTATCCAGTTAACTACCGAATCCCAGTTATGATCTTTTAAAATATTTGCTATTCCGGGATTTGAAATATCTCCTGAAATAGTTTTCGCGCCATTTATTTCTACTTTTCTTGTCCCGCGGTTTAATAGGTATAAATCTATACCTCGTTCAACACATAACTTGCTGACTGATGTGCTTATGTTCCCTGTTCCGCCGATGAATAGTACTTTCAAATGTCACCTCATTGGTTTTGTATTAGTAATTGATCAACCTTCATCAGTCAATTGTCATTTATTATCAATGATTTTTTGTAATGAATTTCACTTGAACTTTCAAACTTTTCCTTCAGCTAAATTATTTTTAGTAAGATAATCATAACTTCTCTTAATTCCGTCAAAAATATCTTTATCATATTCATCAAACTCTACAATCATCCATTTAATATTTTCTCCACCTGCTTTAACAATTGAAGGAAAATCCAAAGTACCTTCGCCGGCAGGAACGTGCTTGTACATCGGGTCTCCTTTTACTGCCGGACCATCTTTTATGTGAAGCAACGAGGTGCGCTTTCCAAAATCACTTACCACTTTTGCAGGATCCATTCCGGCAACTTTTGCCCAGTAAGTATCAACTTCAAAAACAACTTCCTCATCGAGATTCTCTAATAAATAATAAAAAGGATAAATTCCATAACCGGTTTTTTCGAACTCCCACCAGTGATTATGAAGCCCAAAGCGTAATCCTTTTGATCTTAGAAATGCTGCAATTTCATTATATGTTTCGACAGTTCGTTTTGTTGCTTCCATTGTATTGAATTTGTCCTCCTCCGGCCAGCCGTGATACAGAACAAGATCGCAGTCATAAGCATTTGCCATTCTCAGAGCAAGATCCCTGTTTTCACCAACAGGTAGTTCAGAGTGCATAGAAAAAATCTTTAATCCTGCCTCTTTAAAAACTTTACCGGCACGTTTAAGTGTGATATTCTCTGGAAGAGTATAAGTCTCAATTCCTAAGTAACCCGTCTCTGCTATCTTTCTAACCGATTCCTCGAAATTTTTTTCGATAGCTTTACGCACGGTGTATAACTGAATTCCAATTTTAGGTTTGTACTTCGGATCGGCAAAGAGCGGAATATTAGGTAGTGTTAAAGCGGCAGTTCCTAATCCAATTAACTTAAGAAAATCTTTCCTTGAGTAATTAGATTTATCCATTTCCTATCTCCTTTTTTATAAATATTTTCTGGTATGTTATTTAATCAAGAGTAAAACTAATTTTCTTTTTTTGGTTTTTCTACAGGAGCAATTAATTGATTGATAATCTGAATTATTTGTATTATCTGATCATCGCGTTCTTTTAATTTGTTTTCAAGGTCTTTTAATTTTTCTTCCACTTTCTTGTGCGTCGAAATAATTTCCCTAAGCCTGACAAATGCGCGCATTATTAAAATATTGACTTCAATTGCTCTTTCACTTTTTAATACTGAAGAAAGCATCGCTACTCCTTGTTCAGTAAAGGCGTAAGGACGATGTCTTAAACCCTTATTATCCGATTTGGACATCACAATTTGTGATCTCCAATCAATAAACTCTTTATTTGTAAGCTCGAACATAAAGTCTTTTAAACGTTATACAGAACAGCAAGGTCTCTATCAAGAATTACCTTTTGATTTCTAATAACTAAAATTTTATTTATGACACTTTCACCGGGAATTAAACTCTTCATCCTGCTTACCCGATCTATTTACTCTGATTCTATCTTCTTATTTTTCATTTCTGAATTATTACGGTGCAACTAACCTGTAACTAACAAAAGCGACTTTTTTGCTATCGGGAGACCATGATGGAACATTGATCGTTCCCTGTCCACCGAAAAGAGTTGCTAAAATTTTTGGCTCGCCGCCTGAAGCAGGCATAATTCTTAAAACTACATCTTTATTTGGCGGATGACCTTCAACACTCTTGTCAAATGAAAGAAAAACAATCCATTTACCGTCGGGAGAAGGATGAGCAAACCAATCGCCATATTCATCATCAGGAGTTATTTGTATCTGCTCTGATCCATCGGTTTTCATTCTCCATATTTTCATTTGACCTGTTCTTACCGAATTGAAGTAAATATATTTCCCGTCGGACGAATAATCGGGACCATCATCAAGTCCGGTTGCGGTTGTTAAACGCGTTTCCTCACCTCCCTCGACAGGAATTGAGTAAACATCGTATTCACCATTTCTTTCTGCACAATAAGCAAGTGTCTTTCCATCGGGAGACCAGCCATGCCAATACGAGGGACCAAATTCTGTAACAAGTTTTGGTTCTCCTCCTTCAGCAGGTAAAATATAAATCCTTGATTTTCCATCTTCCGGATGGTGACTAATAACGAGCTGTTTACCATCAGGAGAAAGTCCATGATCATTATTACATCTAAGTGCAAAGTCCGTGTTTAATAATTCCGGATTTCCACCACTTACAGACAGAGTATAAATCTTACCATTACTATTATATAAAAATGTTTTTCCGTCACGACTCCAGTTAGGTGCCTCAAAATGTTCTTTTGCACGGCGAACAATACTTCTTACTCCTGAATCTATATCGATAATTTCGAGTGTACTTTCTACAATTCTTTTATCATAAGGAATATTATCTGTCTCATTAAAGCTTACATTAGAAAAAATAGCTGTTTGGGAATCAGTTGAATCATGCGAGCATACTACTAAACCAGCATAAACCTCACCTTTTAACTCAACTGAAATTGTGCCGACAGGATAAAATTTACCATCTTTTGTTAAAGATAAGGTGAACTGATTACCATGCCGTTCAAGTAACATAGTAGCCGGAGCTTTAACCGGCGATTGAACCTGGAGCGTAGTACCGCCTTTTGTTTTTCTATATTGAAGAGAAATTAAACTATCCCCATGAGACATGAAATCAACATAAGGATCATCCGCTCCTAACCCTGCACGAATCATCCATCCGCCTTTGCGATGTTCATGTTTTCTCTCACTTATCCATTCAATATCGGCAGTAAGTTCTAAATCACCGTTAACTTTTTTCCACACATAAAAAAAAGCATCTTCGTTTCCCCAAATATTTTCTCCACTACCTGTTATGCGATATGTATTATTTGCCAAATTATATTCAACGGAACCCAGTAAATTAATGCTGCCGACATTTGTTTGTCCTTCAAACAAACCGGGATTGCTAAAAGCCAATGGTGTTGTTACCAGCAGTAATAAAAGAAGGAAGGAGTGGGCTAACTGATATAGCATTGAACAAAAGTAATTTCATAATTTTACACTCCATATTTTAAAAACTTATCTATTTATCCGGAGGGGAACCGCAAACAAATTTAAATTATCAATAAATTGGCTGACGCCGAAGAGAAAATAAATAAACTGATAATGGAAATTATCAAACTTCGTCCCGGCATAAAAATTTTTCTTCAATAGCTTTAAATTTTTGTTATAACAGTTTATGATTTTTTTCGCTAAAAAACTTACAGGCAAGCAACTATAAAACTATTAAAACTAAAAACATCTACACCCAAGAAAAATTATTTATCCTGAAAAAGATATTCAAAACTCATGGTCATCCAGACATTTCGCGGGGTCCCACTTGTTTGTGCCGGGGTAAATTTTAGCTTTCGAACATACTCGGACGTAGCTGAATCAAGTATATCCGAGCCGGAAGTTGATTCGATAAATGTATCTGTAACATTACCATCTTTAGTAACATAGAATTTTATAGCAACTTTCCCTTCAATTCTGTTTTTCAGAGCCTCCTGCGGATAAACAGGTGAAAGACTGGAAATTAAAACAGGCTTTGATAAAATACCTGCATTCGTATCCGGAATATCTTTCTTTAAAATTACAGCCTTATAATTATTCTGTGTTGCTTCCTTTTTCCTGAAAAGGACGAAATAGTTTTGATCATAAATTTTATAGGAAAGATTATGCTCTTTCAGAATTTTCTTAACGGCTTTCTCCGGTAAACTACTTTCGATCCTGCAGGTAATATTTATATTATCTACCAGAGCATCCCGGTAAATAAAATTTATTCCCGATTGAGCTTTTATATCTTCCAGAACAGAACGCAGAGGCTTTTTATTACAATCGAGAATAATTCTTCTTGCAGTTCCCGGAGATTGTGCAAAGGTCTGGAAAAATAAAAGAATTACAATATTTAATATTGTCCATTTTATTATCATAAAACTCTGCTTATTAATATTTTATTAAAATAACCGGGTCCGGACTCTAACTTTAAATATGGTTCAGTAGAAACATCCGGATAATTATCATCCATAAATCTTTTGATTCTTATAAGCAGCTTTGCCTTCCCAATTTGTGCATTTGCCCCTTCAACAATATTATTCTCAATATACTGGATGTCTTCTTTAAGTGAATTCCTTAACCGGATTTTTATCTCGGCCAGACTATCATAATCCGGGAACCGTTGAATAAAATCATGATAAAGGAGAAAAGAAAGCGGCCAGGTATTCCAATCATTCTTCCACTCTGCAGATAGTTCGGGTGATATAACCTGTCCAACATAAAAATTGAAATTGACAACATCCGTCATATTCTGCACAAATTCATTATGCCAGTTGAGGATTTCATTCTCAATTTCATTTCTTTCCACGTTTATATTATTTCCCGCAAACTGGTTTAATTCCTCAAGTCTTACATAACAATCCTTTACCGCGTAAACATAATATTTTGCACTCCAGACCGGTTCTGATAAGTCAAACTTAATCTCCATTTCCATTCTAGAATAAACAGGCTTACCATACCTCTGTGCCGGATAAAAAAGCAGACCTTTGCAATACTCTACAGCTGCTTCATCTAAAACATCAAAGCCGGATGATTCTACAACATCAACTTTATTAACAGTTCCGGTTTCTGAAATAACAATAACAACTTTAGAGTCCCCGGTATAAGATTTTTCCTGCGCACTCTTAGGATACAGCATTCTTGGCTGCTCTTTTATAGTAGGTGGAGTAAAGTCCCGGGTAACTTCTAAATTCCCCGCACACGACATAAAGATAAATGACAAACCGACAATTGTTATACAAAGATATTTATTCATTTTATTTTCCTCCCCTCTTATTCCGGAAATTACTGGCAATTAATAAGAGTTTTTTTTATTGATTAGTACTTTTAGATTTAATTATATATCCTTCATCCTGTCTTTCAAAATCAAGATCCAGTGCCGTACAAATCATGTTCAATACATTATCTATTTCCTGATTACTAAAAGACCCGGATAAAGTTTGGTTTTTCAGATTACTGCTTTCCTCAATACTTACTTGTGTATTATAAAACCTTTCCAGTTCATCAACGATTTCTGTGAGAGGCGTTTGATTAAATACAAGTTTACCATCAATCCATCCAAGTACACAAGGATCAATTTTCTTAGGTAAAGTAGGAGGCTGATTCTTATTTACTGAACTAAATTGCCCTTTTGACAACACAACAGATTCATCGTTTAATTTACTTTGCTGTAAACTCACTTTCCCTTCCTTAACAAAAACCTCAGTCTTTTCATCGTATGCGCGTATGTTAAACTTAGTTCCCAAAACGGTAGTTCTTGCATTTCCTGTTCTTACTATAAAGGAGCTTCCATTTTTACTAACGGAAAAGAATGCTTCTCCTTTCAAATTTATTTCCCGTGAACCTTCATCGAAGTTCTCTAAAAATTTAACCTGGCTGCTACCGTTTAATAGTGCTGTAGAGCCATCCGGTAATTTTATTTCCTTATGTTCTTTATCCAAAGTTGTAATTGTTTTAAACTGCAGCGGTGCTTCTCTATTCATTATATAAATACTAAGGAACAAAAGAAGAATAGCAATCGTACCGGCAAGAACAGGTCTTAGTGCCGGTCTGATAAAAGAATATCTTCCGTGTGAAGCGGAATTTTTCACAACAAGCTCAATCTTATCTTGTTCCAGCTTACTATTTAAAGCAAGCCAGCCGGAATCAGAATCCAGAGTAAACGGAATTTCATTCGGAGCCGTTTCAATCCAGATAGATTTAATTTTCTCATATTCATTCCTGTTTTCAACCGATTCATTTAACCAGGAATCTAATATTTTCTTTTCAGTTTCATTAATGTTACCGGTAATTTCTTTTACACAAAGCTTCCGGTATTGTTTAATATTCATGAAAGTTCCTTTATATACGTTTCTTTAATATTTCTATTTCCGGAATCACACCTGTATCGCCGGTATGATAAAGTTTGATTCCGTTAAATTCTATAATATATCCAACACATTGATTTTTAATATGATTCTGGTTATAAGCAGCAACGGAATAAATTTTAATATTTCCGATATCAAAGCTTTGATATACCCCATTAATGTTGGACTGAACATGCGTTATAACTGTGCAGGTTGATTTTTTAGTAACAAGATTTTCCTTGTTATGATCGCCGTGCCCATGAGTAACCAGAATTATATCGGCAGAATCGGTATAATCCGCAGAGGTGCCCTGGAACGGATCTATGTAAATAATCTTTCCATCAGAAGTTTTTATTTCAAAACTTGCATGCCCAATGAAGTGTAATGAATCTGAAACACCGTTTATCACCTTATTTCCGGTTTGGGAATTAGAACTGCCCACATATAATCCGGGTAAAACGAAGAGTATAAATAAAAATGTCCCCATGAATTGTTTGGTTATATTCATGCTCATAACTCCTTTCTAATCAATAATACAGTTGAGCAAAGAAAAACCCTACTTTAGAAAAGAAAAAATTAGGATTGTTTTTATTTCAACTGAATTATTTCCCTTATAAGAAAGGATTTCTAAAACTTATCCATTCAAAATTTTTCTCAAAAGAACAAATGTTTGAGACATTCTTTTTTCTACCGCTTTGACCGAAATGTTACATATCTCGGCAATCTCCGAATACTTATAGCCTTCAACCCTGCTCAGTGAATAAACGATTTTGAGCTTTTCTGGTAGATTGTTAATCGCATTTTCTACATCTAATTTTAGATCGGAACCACTTTCATCGCTTAAAATTTTTTCATCACTAAAATTCTCAATGGATGCTGAATGGGAAGAGCGTAACTTACTATGATTAATAATTGAATTGTTGAGGGACTTATACAGGTATGCTTTTACAGATTTGGCGGGATTTAACTTATCTCTTTTTATCCAGAGCCGGAAAAATATTTCCTGGACAAGATCAGCCGCCGTTTGCGTTACATGTACCCGGTACCAGGCAAAGCGAATAAGCTTCTTAAAGTACCTGTAATACAGTTGTTTAAAAGCCTCATGATCATTTTGATTAATCGCTTTTACTAACTCTTCATCGGCTGGTTCAGAATCTTTGAGTTTTGACATTTGAGAACCTAACCTGCAAAATTAAAAATTTCTCTATTTCAGGTAAATCATTTTTCCGGCTGATGTAAAATTACTGCTCGCCAATTTATAATAATATACCCCGCTGACATAATCCGAAGCATTAAATTCAACGTCATGGTTGCCTCCCGTCAAATACTGATTTATTAAATCTTTAATTTTGCTGCCTAATTCGTTAAAGATTTCCAGCTTTGTAAAACCGCCTTGTTTTAATGTAAACCTGATCGTAGTATTAGGATTAAAAGGGTTAGGATAATTCTGATATAATTTAAATTTCAGAGGAAGGTTTTCTCCCCGGTCTTTTGTACCGCTTGTTGTTGCCAAACGAATTCTGTAAACACTGTTACCGGCAGTGATGTACAAAGTTTTTCTATCTTCATCTCCCCAATTACAGTTCGATGGATTTGCAGCACCTTGAGGCATTGCAATTTTATCGAGAAATTCTCCTGTTGGTGAAATAATCCATACTCCTGTTGGACCGGTACAATAAAGATTTCCATCAGAATCTACTTTCATTCCATCGGCATAGCCGCCTAATGGAATTGCATAAAACAATTGCTTATTGCTGATGGTGGAATCATTAATAACATCCCAGACATAAATTTTTCCATTCGGGGATTCGTTTACATATAGTCTGCTTTCATCGGGAGAAAAACATATTCCATTCGGTTTATCGAAGGTGCTATCCAACAATGTAAATGAACCTGCTGCATTAATCCTGTAAATACCTTTAAAATTCAATTCTCTCTGTTGACCCTGGGGAATATTAAAATCGGGGTCTGTAAAAAATATTGAGCCATCCGATTTTACAGCCAGATCATTCGGGCTGTTTAATTTTTTCCCGTTATAAGTAACTGCAAGCGGAGTTAAATCTCCGTTCGATTCGCGCCGGGCAACTCTCCGCAAGCCGGTTTGTGCAATAATAAGATAGCCATCTAAATTATATGTTAATCCGTTAGAATTTGCAGAAGGATTGAGAAATACAGAAATGCTGTCTTCTTCTGTCCATCTATAAATTTTGTTGCCCGAAAGATCAGAAAAAAGTAAACCGAGAGTGTCGTTCCAAACGGGTCCTTCAACAAACTGAAAACCATTTGCTATTAGCTCTAATTCAGCTCCTTCAGGAACAGGTGATTGAGCATAAGTTGAAGAAAACATTATCAAAAGCACCAGCCAATATATTTTAGTCATACTATTTCCAAATTTATTTTATAATAATTATTTAATTTTTTAATTACAACACTATATAGTAATTGCTACAAACTCAAAAAAAGACCTGGTCGAAAGAGAGCATAGGCTTGTGGCGGATGATCTCATTATTCTTACTAAAAGAGTTCAATGAAATTACCAAATCCGAGGAAAATAATTTTATCCCGGACTAAAATTTTTTTGAACTTTACTCATTATTAAATAAATGATCTGCAGCCATAGCAAGAACCATAAAATCAGTTGCGCCGCCTCCCATTACATATTCTGTCTGCTGCCAGAAATACGGCCAAACTTTTAGTTCCGGAAGATCAGGTCGGATTAATGCCGTACCGCTTGCTACACCACCTGGAATGTACGACCATTCGTCCCTGTTCACACCATAAGCAACGGTTAAAGAATTAACTCCGACTCCCGAAACAAATGAAGCGGTATTTTCTCCCGGATGACAGCCTAACACAAAGCTCAGTGCATTAAAAGCATACTCGGACGTGATAATTTCAGGAAAGCCTAAATAAAGAAACAGTTGATTAACTCCAAAAGATTGTATCTCCCACCCGGCTCCCCAGATGCGCGGCTTGTACGGCACACCGTAAGGATTATCCTTTTGCTGCTCAGAAATTTCCCGAAAGGATTCTTTAACAGCTTTCTCAATTTTATTTGTAAAATCTTTGTCATTTATTTTTTTTACAACTCTACCGATTACTTCGCTGAATCCCTGAATATCTCTGCAGATTATATCGACATTATCAAGAAGAGTTTTTTCATACTCTTTTTTTGTAGTAGATAAATAAAGCTCAGCAGAGGCATTTATTTTATTCCTCAAAGCAAAATACTTGCTCTCATCAATTTTGGTTTTATTATAAATCTCTTCGGAAATTTTTAAACACTTCCCTGCTAATTCGGGATTAAATTCTTTTAATAATCTGTGCGCAGCAGCTAAAACCTGTGCTACATAAAGTTCCCTTGTAGGATTCTCTTCCGTAAATACCCAGCGATCATCTTTTGGTAAAAGTTTTTTTAATACAGGATCCATTTCATTTTCATTATAAATGAGATTATCGGACATTGTCGCAGCATCACCAAGATGAACATACTGCTTGAGAGTCGGTTCAATAATTCCCCTGTATAATCTTCCCATCGATTCATACCCACCCACAATAGCCAAAACGCCATGCTCTATTTGTTGAAGGAGATCAGGCTCCCCATCTGGCTTATGAATTTCTACTACCCTGGTTTCCTGGTTTATTGTTGTTTCATCATAATCATTTGGAAAGAATTCATAGGCAAGAGCAAGCTTATAAACAGTTCCTGCCTGCGACTCGACCCTCAAATCGTAATCTCCAGCATCATGCCATCCGCCAATATTTATTCCCGGTACATGTTCGCCCGACTGAAATTTTGTTAAAGTAGATTCACCCTGGTAATAACCATCAAAATGATTATGATTTACCGGAGCCATTAAAGCATCATCCATATGACACAGTCCATGCCATACTTTGTACCTGTCCTCAATTCTCATGTGACACATTTGAACAGGAAGAAAATATTCAAGTGTCGGCTGCCAAACATTCCTGCTGTATATATCTTTTTTTATTTCGAAAAGGTTTGACCCGACATCGTCGTATTTTATTTTATAGAGTCCTTCATCTGCAACATCACTGAAATCAAAACACAAATATTTATAGCGGAGAAAATTTCCCCACAGGGCAGGATTAGTATCCTGTTTTACGATTGTCTGTTTGTCTTTATCAATCTTAATTAATTGAACCGGATCATATTCATTTGTCAGCTTATCCAATTCAATCACAGCAAATTTTTTCTGTTCAGGATGATAACCCACCTGAGAAACCTGTATAACAGGCTTATATCTCCAGGTTGTATCAATTTCAGGAGTGATAATCCATTCAACAGCATTTTTATATGCACCGGCAGGAATTGTTGAACGAAGCACAAACCACCCGTTGTTATGCAAAGCTCTTCCATCAATTAATTGAAGCTCGCTTTTGTTGCTTCCAAACTTTATTCTTTTCTCTTCTTTGTCTGGCACAACTATTAATTCTTTTCCAAAAGCCAAAGGTACAACCTGGTGGTTACCATCGTCATCTTTTTTCATTGGACCACCAGCCTGGCGTGGAAAAACTCCGGATTTATTATCCATTAAATAATGCTCGCCAAAAAAATGACCGGGAAATAATTCCAGGTTAAATCCAATTTTATTATCCCACTCAACAGGCAATGGTTCTTCAAGATCAACAGTCAACTTAATGCTGCTTCCGGCAGCCTCAGTTTTAACTTTGTATTTGAATATAAGACCGGGGTAAATAACAGGATTAAAACCTTTCCTGTCCTTGCTGGAATCGGGATACCAAAGGTCAACGGTAATTATTCCATTTTCCTTATCAATTTTTCTTTCTCCTACTTTAGGAACAGGCGACCATTGCCCCGGAGCGGGGTCGAGACGAACATCGCCGTTTGCCGCTACACGGGAGCCAAATTGAATTATTGTTAATCCTCCCTGATGACCTTCGGGATAAAAGTCATCGAAGAGCATAACATTGAGGCTTTGAATCTCGTAATAGCCCGAATCATTTATTTTAAGCTGTGCAAAATTCATTACGTTAATGAATAAAAAAAGAAGAGTAATAGAAAATAATTTATTAAACATTAAATACTTTTTTTAATCTGTAGGGACACTCGAATCGAGTGCCCCTACTACAGTTGAAGAAAATCATTTCAGGATAAGAAGTTCTACTTTACGAAATTCAATAGGATGTGTCTCGGCTTGTAAAGCTATAAAACCCTCTTGCAATATTTTTTTATTGTCAACTATCAGCTTTTGTGCATAAGGATCAGTTCCATCGAGCTGTGGTTTTTCATACTCGGAAACAACTTCACCGTTAACAATATGTTTTATTAATGAATCTCCATGAACTTCCACTTCCATTGTTACCCATTCACCGGGAGGATAAACTTTTTTACTTGTTGAAATGCAGTGCTCTGTTAAAAGTTTGCCTTTCATCATTATATGGGTTCCGGGAGTGCAGACATTCCCGGTCGTTCTTGTACCGCTCCCATCATCACCAAGGAACTGAGCTTCGATTGAAATAGGGAAGTTTTGATCCTTATCCATACTTTCCGGTGATTGAGAGTGAATCATAATTCCACTGTTAAGCAATCCCCATTCAGGTCCGCCATCAATCTGATTCCCGGTAAAACGGTATTCAACACGGATTTTATAATGAGAGAATTTATCTTTATAAAATATATGTCCGAATTCTCCTTTAAATTTTTCATACTGATCATAGGATACTTTCAGAATTCCGTCTTCCACACGGAATGTATTTTTGTAATTATCATTTAAATCATGATCAGTAATTTTAATTTTCCATCCATCGAGGTTTTTGCCGTTGAATAAACTGATCCTTTCATTCTTGGAATCCTGTGCTGCAGTAGTCAAAGAGAATACGGAGAAAAGAAAAATAAATTTAATAATCATATAAATTTTATTATTAGTAGGGACACTCGATCGAGTGTCCCTACATGAAATGTTATGTCTTCACACACCCAAATCCATCTGATTCTGTTTCTTCTTCCCTTTTAATTGTGCGGCTTTGAATGTGATGTTATCCTTTGGAAGTTTTAATTTCTTGCTCTGGAAGTAATCTTTAAGAGTAAGTATTTGCAGCTTTGGATATTTATGTCCCGGCACTTCTACAAACCCGGAACCTGCAACTGTATCCATCATTGGTTTGGTTGGCTCTTCTATCGTAAGGAAAACACCGAGCCCGCATTTATGTTTATCCAGCGCACCAAGAAGTGCATCTATATCTTTAGACTGAATGTGACCGCCTTTTACCTGGAATGCTGCTCTTATAACCTCCTGCTTTTTATAATCGACAAGGTACTGAGCAAGCCCGTCTATTCCTTTGTCCGCGCCTTTTGTTCCATAAGTTGTCGAGAAAACTTCAAACTCCGTGAGCCACCAATCCTGGAATGCAAAAGGATTTTGTTTCCATAGCTCTATTGCTGATTGCTCATCTGTCGGTGTTCCTCTTACTTCAAACTTGTTAAGATGCTCTCCGTAAGTATCTTTTAATCTCCGTTTGATAAGTGAAATTGCAATCGGAGAAATATCAACTCCAATCCAGTTTCTATGCAAAGCTTCTGCTGCATCTATGGTTGTACCGCATCCACAAAAAGCATCTAAAACTGTATCGCCTTCATTACTGCTTGCCTGTATTATTCTTTCAAGAAGTGCTTTTGGT
>Ga0209212_1002407_pt1 | contig 26733 bp, 23 predicted proteins | sample RifGroC2_FD_183996 | JGI IMG/M metagenome (GOLD analysis project Ga0209212, IMG submission 183996) | Groundwater microbial communities from Rifle, Colorado, USA - Groundwater C2 (SPAdes) (version 2) | ecosystem: Environmental > Aquatic > Deep subsurface > Groundwater | place: Rifle, Colorado... | reverse complement strand
CGACCCTCACCCCGGAGCAGATCAGGCAGGTCATCCTGAGAGCCGGCATAGTCGGGCTGGGCGGCGCGACCTTCCCGTCGCACGTCAAGTACGCGCCGGTCGAGGGGAAAAAGGTCGAGACGGTGATCCTGAACGGGGTGGAGTGCGAGCCCTACCTGACCGCCGACCACCGGCTGATGCTGGAAAAATCCCAGCGCATCGTGGCCGGTCTGGGATACATCATGCGGAGCGTCGGCTGCCAGCGGGGTGTCATCGCCATCGAGGACAACAAGATGGACGCGGTCGCAGCGTTGCAGCAGGCCGCCGCCTCGGCCAGCGGAGTCAGCGTGGTGGTCCTCAAGGAGAAGTATCCGCAGGGTTCCGAGAAGCAGCTGATCTACGCCTGCACCGGCAAGCAGGTGCCGGTCGGCGGGCTGCCGCTGGCCGTTGGGGTGATCGTGAACAACGTGGGGACCGCCGCGGCGGTCGCCGACGCAGTGGAGCACGGCATCCCGCTGATCGAGCGCTACGTCACGGTGAGCGGCCCCGGCGTGCGCAACCCGGCCAACTACCTGGTCCGCATCGGCACCCTGTTCAGCGAGCTGATCGCGCAAAGCGGCGGCTGCACCGGAGAGCTGGACCGCATCATCTCCGGCGGCCTGATGATGGGTAAGACGGTGTTTTCGCAACAGCTTCCGGTGGTGAAGGGGACCTCCGGCATCGTGGTCGTCACCAAGGAAGCGCAGCAGCCGCAGGGGAAGGAATTCGCCTGCGTGCGCTGCGCCAAGTGCGTGGACGCCTGCCCCGCCTTCCTGGAACCGACCTCGTTGGGGAAGATGGCCAAGCGGGCCGCCTGGGAGCAGGCCGAGGAGGCCGATGTCATGAGCTGCATCGAGTGCGGTTCCTGCGTCTATGCCTGTCCGTCGCACATCCCGCTGATCCAGCATATCCGCCGCGCCAAGCAGGCGGTGCTGGCCGCGCGGGCGAATAACGCCAAGAAATAATCCCTCCCCGAGAGGTGGGTTACCAACTGCGGTCATGTTGAACAAATTGCTGTTTTTGTCCCCCCCTCCCCTTGCGGGAGGGGGTTAGGGGGGGGGGGTAGGGGCCACATCCATTGCATCTGGCAGCTTCACCCACCCCCCTGCCCCCTCCCGTCAAGGGAGGGGGAGTTAGTCCCAACCGTCTGCCTGTTTGGTTCCGGCTATGCCGGGTTAGGGAGGGGGAAAACCAGGTCGCTGGCCTGCATCCCCCCTCCCAACCTCCCCCCTCCGTGGGGAGGGGCAAAGTGCGGACTCAATTTGAACCTTAGCTTTCAGGAAAGGATCTCGATGACTCAGAACAACCTCCTCACAGTCACCTCGTCGCCGCACGTGCACAGCCCGGACAGCGTCCCCAGCGCCATGCGCGACGTCTTGATCGCCCTGGCTCCGGCGCTCATCGCCGCACTCTACTTCTTCCGCCTCCCCGCGGCGCTGGTGATCCTCTCCTGCGTGGCGAGCGCCTACCTGGCCGAAATGGCCTGCCTCAGGGTAATGAAGAAGGAGTCGACCGGAGAGACCAGCGCCATGGTGACCGGCCTGTTGCTCGCCTTCTGCCTCCCCCCTACCCTGCCGATATGGATGGCCGCCCTCGGCTCCATCTTCGCCATCGTCATCGCGAAGCACCTCTTCGGCGGCCTGGGGCACAACATCTTCAACCCGGCGCTGATCGGGCGCGCCTTCCTCCTGGCCTCCTTCCCGGTCGCCATGACCACCTGGTCCACCCCGCTGGACGGCGTCACCACCGCCTCCCCCCTGGGAATCATGAAGGAGGCTACCGGCGCAGCCCTCCCCTCGCTGGGCCAGCTTTTCGTGGGACAGGTCAGCGGCAGCCTCGGTGAGACCAGCGCGCTGGCGCTTCTCCTGGGGGGGCTCTACCTGCTCTACCGCGGGCACATCGACTGGCGCATCCCCGGAGCCTTCCTCGGTACCGTCTTCGTACTCACCTCGGCGATCGGGGCCTACAAGGGGCTGGGTATCTGGTACCCCTTCTTTCACCTCTGCTCCGGCGGTCTCCTTTTAGGCGCCTTCTTCATGGCAACCGACTGGGTCACCAGCCCCATCACCAAGCGGGGCCGCATCCTTTTCGGCCTGGGGTGCGGTTTCCTGGTGGTGTTGATCCGTCTCAAGGGGGGGTATCCGGAAGGGGTGGCCTACTCGATCCTGCTCATGAACGTGGTGACGCCGCTCCTTGACCGCTACAGCAAGGCGCCGGTATTCGGGAGGGTCAAGGGCCATGCGTGACATCATCAAGCTTGCGGTATTTCTCCTGATCGTGGCCGGTGTCGCCGGCGCGGGCTTAAGCTACGTCAACGACCTCACCGGTCCGCTGATCGAAAAGCAGATCCTGCAGCAGAAGATCGACGGTTTCAAGGAGGTCTACCCCCAGTCGGACAAGGTGGAGAACGAGTCGGCCAAGTACCTCAAGGAACCCCGCGATCCCGGGCTGAAAGAGGTCAACATCGCCTACCGAAACGGTGCGCCGGCCGCGGTGATCTACGCGGTGGAGTCCAAGGGGTACAGTGGGCCCATCAGCCTGCTGGCTGGATTTGACATCGCCACCGCGAAGATCACCGCCATCAAGGTGCTGAGCCAGCGCGAGACGCCGGGGCTGGGAGCCAAAGCGCAGGAGCCTGGATTCCAGGCGCGCTACAAGGGGAAGAGCGCCGCAACTCCTCTTGAAGTGAGCAAGAGCGCGCCCACCAAGGAGAACCAGATCGAGGCGATCACCGCCTCCACCATAACGACCAAGGCGGTGACCAAGGCGGTCAACGCGGCGCGGGACCATTTCAACGCCAACTTCGCGCAGGGCAAAAAGCCGTGAGCGCTCGCGACCAGAGGTTGAAGGGGACTGTCGCCGAACGGGGACTGTCCCGCTGTCGACGCAAAAGACGCAGCAAGCCCGTGACGGCCACGCCATGGAGGGAATCTAAATGAGCCTAATCAACGAATTCAGCAAAGGTGTGATCCGGGAAAATCCCCTGTTCCGCCTGGTCCTGGGCTGCTGCCCCGCCCTCGCCATCACCACCTCGGTGGAAAACGGCCTCGGCATGGGGGCCGCCTTTACCGGGGTGCTGGTGGCATCCAACATCGCCATCTCCGCTATGCGCAACATCATCCCGGACAGCGTCAGGATACCGGCCTATATCGTCATCATCGCGGCCTTCGTCACCATGACCGACCAACTGATGCACGCCTTCACCCCCGCTCTCTACACCTCGCTGGGGATCTTCATTCCGCTCATCGTGGTGAACTGCATCATCCTGGGACGCGCCGAGGCCTTCGCCAACAAGAACCCGATCGTCCCGTCCATCTTCGACGCGCTCGGGATGGGGCTGGGGTTCACACTGGCCCTGACCCTGGTCTGCACCTTCCGTGAGGTGCTCGGCGCGGGGACCTTCCTGGGGATGCCGGTCCTTCCCGGCAGCACCCCAGCCATTTTGATGATCCTCCCTCCGGGCGGCTTCATCACGCTGGGTTGCCTGCTAGGCTTCCTTAACAAGCTCCAGAAGAAGTCGGCCTAGAAAGGGGGAGAGCGCATGCAGGAATATTTCATCATCATCGTCAGCGCAGTGCTGATCAACAACATCGTCCTATCCCAGTTTCTGGGCATATGTCCCTTCCTGGGGGTTTCCAAGAAACTCAGCGCCTCCATCGGCATGGGGGGCGCGGTCTCGTTCGTACTGGTGCTCTCCGGTGCCCTGACCTGGCTGGTGCAGACTTATCTGCTTACCCCCTTCAAGATTGGATACCTGCAGACCCTGGCGTTCATCCTGATCATCGCCTCACTGGTTCAGTTCGTGGAGATGGTGCTGAAGAAATACAGCCCCACGCTGTACAAGGCGCTGGGTATCTATCTCCCCCTGATCACCACCAACTGCGCGGTGCTCGGGGTGGCGATCATAAATATCCAGAAGGAGTACACCCTGGGCAAGGTCCTGGTGCACAGCTTAAGCCATGCGGCCGGCTTCACGCTGGCGTTGGTGCTCATGTCGGGGATCCGGGAGCGGCTGGAAGATGCCGATATTCCCGAGAGCATGCAGGGGACGCCGATCGCCCTGGTGACGGCGGCGCTCATGTCCATGGCCTTCCTCGGCTTTTCCGGCCTGATCTAACGAGTACGCGGAGGTAGAAGCGATGTTGATAGCAGTGTTGAGTCTGGCCGGCCTGGGGGCGATTTTCGGAATCATCCTGGGTGTCGCCGCGAAAAAGTTCGCCGTGGAGACCGATCCCCGTGTGGATGAGCTGATCAAGGTGATGCCGGGGGCCAACTGCGGCTCGTGCGGCATGCCCGGTTGCGCCGCCTTTGCCGAGGCGCTGGTGGAGGAGACAGTCAAGCCGAGCGCCTGCGCGCCGGGGGGAGCATCCCTGTACGAGAAGATAGCCGCCATTCTGGGGACCGAGCAGTCCGACTACCAGGAGCGCCAGGTGGCGCAGCTTCTTTGCCAGGGAGGTGTCGGGCACAGCAAGCAGATCTTCCGCTATGTGGGGATCAAGGACTGCCATGCAGCACTGGCGAGCTTCAAGGGGCAGAAAGCCTGCAACTTCGGCTGCGTCATGCAGGGCTCCTGCTCCAAGGCCTGCCCCTTCGGAGCCATCCAGATGGGGGCAGACGGGCTGCCCGTGGTCGACTACTACCTCTGCACCGGCTGCAACAAGTGCGTGGTGGAATGTCCGCAGCAGATCCTGAAACTGGTGGGGGTATCCCACCTGGCCCACGTGCGCTGCGTCAACACCGAAAAAGGGAAGGATGCCAAAGCCAACTGCTCAGTCGCCTGCATCAAGTGCAAGATCTGCGAAAAGAACTGCCCGGTGGACGCGGTCCACGTGATCCCGGCCGGGGACGGCACCGTGGCCCTGATCGACTATGAGAAATGCACCAACTGCGGCGTCTGCGCCGCCAAGTGCCCCACCAAGGCCATCGAGATGATCGCCCCGCTTTCGGAGGAGGTAGTGCTGGAACTGGGCGAGCAGCCGCCCACCGGCTGCCCGCAGTGCGGCGCCTGCAACGTCTCGTGAAAAACAGCAACCTCGTCATAATCGGCGTGCTGGCGCTCCTTCTGGTGGCGGGGCTCGCCTTGTTGCGCAACACCGGAGCGAGCAGCGAATACAGTAGCGACCAGTTCCTGATGGACACCATGGTGAGCATCAAGGTGTACGGCAGCGATCATGAAAAGTTGAAACTGGCGGTAACTGACGCCTACGCCGAGATGCGCCGCATCGCGGAGCTGGCCGACGGCTTTGCCCAACCCGACACCGCCGCCTTTGGCAGCAGCGACGTGTGCCGCATCAACACGCATGCCGGCAAGCAGCCGGTGAAGGTTGACGGCGACACCATGGCCATGCTGCTGCTGGCAAAGAAATACTGCCAGCTAAGCGGGGGTGCCTTCGACGTAACCATCGGCCCGGTCATGGACCTTTGGGGCTTTGGCGGCAAGAATCCGCAGGTGCCCGCGCCGGACCGGATTAAGGCCGCCCTGGCGCTGGTGCGCGACCAGGATCTGGTGCTGAACGAAAAGGACGGCACGGTCCTTCTACGTAGAGAAGGGATGAAGCTCGACCTGGGGGCGGTGGCTAAGGGGTACGCCACGGAGAAGGCGCTGCAGGTGCTGAAAAAGCACGGCGTTGAGAAGGCGCTCATTGACGCGGGGGGAAACATCAGGGTGCTGGGCCGTAACCCGCACGACGCACCCTGGAGAATCGGCATCAAGGACCCCAGGAAGTCCAGCGGCGTCGTGGCGGCGCTTCCCCTTGAGGACGCCTCCGCCGTGACCTCGGCCGATTACTATCGCGGCTTCGAGGAGGGTGGCAAGCGTTACCATCACATCCTGGACCCCAGGACCGGCTATCCGGCCGGGCACGCCATGACGGTAACAGTAGTCACCCAGGATGCGGGGCTTGCCGACGTGCTTTCCACCGTCTTTTTCGTACTCCCCCCGGAGAAGGCCCTTCAGATGGCAGAGCAGATGCCGGGAGTGGAGCTCTTCCTGGTCACTGCCGACAGGCGCATCTTCCACACCCCCGGGCTTCGGAGCAAGGTAGAGATCAAACCGGGAGCAGGATATCGCTTGGCAGAGTAGTCCTGTGCCGCGCCTGCCGCCCTCGTTCCCAAGCTCCAGCTTGGGAACGTAGCTCCCCCACTGAAGCTCCAGCTTCATCGCAGGCCACCGGGAGGAACGCCATTGGATGCCTGAGGCTGGAGCCTCTGCGGCGCGGATGCCGTCCCCAAGCTGGAGCTTGGTGACGAGTACAACCGGGAGCAGGATCTCACAGGATCACCTATGACCAAGGCTGACAAAATTCTGCTCGCCGGGCTGCTGCTGGCCTCGCTTCTTACCGGCGGGGCGCTGTACGGCCGCTGGTTCCACCCCACGCCCCGGACGGGACAGCTCCAGGCTGTGGTAAGCGCCCAGGGGAAAGTGGTCCGGACCCTCGAGCTCCATCCCGGCGCAAGCTTGACCTGGCCGGTGCAGGGAGGTCGGGTTCCTGCCACCGTCGAGGTGGACGGTACGCGCGTCCGGATGCTGGAAGCGGGGTGCGCCAACAGGATCTGCCTCAAACAGGGGTGGATTGAACAGCCGGGGCAATCTGTGGTCTGTGTGCCGGGGGAAATCGTGCTTAGAATTGAAGGAGCGGCGCCGCTGGACGCCGTAACGCGCTGATGAGAAGCGATACCCGCAGATTGGTGTTTCTCTCCATGCTGGTCGCCATGGGAACGGCCCTGTACGTGGTGGAGGGGATGCTGGCAATCCCGCTGCCGATTCCCGGCGTAAAGCTGGGACTGGCCAACATAGTGACGGTTCTGGCCATCTACCTGTACGGCTTGCGGGATGGTTTGACGGTAGCCTTGATGCGGGTGCTGCTCGGGTCGCTGATCGGTGGGGTGTTCCTGGCGCCGGGATTCCTGCTGGGGATCGCAGGAGCGGTGACCAGCTCGTTGCTCATGGCTCTTTTACTGAAGCGGACCAGTTGCTTCAGCATGATTGGGATCAGCATGGCCGGCGCCGTGGCCCACAACCTGGGCCAGCTTCTGGCCGCCTCCCTGCTGCTGCAATCCGGCGCCGTCATCTACTACCTTCCGGTCCTGCTGCTGACCGGCATCCCTGCCGGGATGTTCACCGGCTATCTCCTGAATATGCTCCTGGAACACAAGTCGCAGGTACTAGGCCCGTTCCTGAGCCATACCTCTCCCTCCGGCAACACCCCTACCAGGTCCTGAAATGGCCGGAATCGATATGCACGAACCCGCTCTGCGGATAGTAGCCGACTCCGCCGGCGGCCAGTGCCAGCGCGGTCTGCCTGATGGTAGCCAGGTCGACGCCCGGTATCGCCAGGTCGATCGCCATCCCCTTCATGTGCAGGCTGTTCTTCGCCACCCCTTTGGATTTGCTCCTGAGCTTGTCGTTGTAGGACGGCGAGCGGTAGCCCGAGATGATGTGGATCTCGTTGCCGCCACCCAGGCCGTTGTCCAGTCGGTTCAGGTACTCGATGACCCGCAAGTCCATTTCTGCGGTCTCGTTGGTGTCATGGCAGCGGAAGATCCAGTTGATGGCCTGCAACGCGTCGTTACAGTACTCCCCGAAGCAGTTCCGGTAGGTTACGGTCAAGCGCTCGCCGATGTTCAGATTGTAGAGTGAGAGTTTGCCTTCCGGCAGTCCCCCGTTGCCCAGTTCGCGTTCCAGCATGCCGCCGTCGACCAGCTTGGCGAAGGCAGCTCTTGCACCGAGAAATGTGGTAGCCAAAAACGCCGTAGATTTGAGAAACATCCTCCGGCACAATATTGAATCCTTCAATTTAAAAACCCCCACATTCAGATAGTTACTGCAAAGGCCCCTACCTTGCTACCACAGAAAAGGTACAGATGTCAACCTTTGGAGCCTTTTAGCCGCTCCAGTTGCGCCTCCATACGGCTCTCGTATAATCAGAAAGTCCTCTACCGGAAGAAGCAGGGCGAACACAAGGTTCGCCCCTACGGTAAGTTACGACCGCGGTCTTTGTCGTGATGATAGGGCAACGAGGCTTTCGGTCTAATCGTTTGACAAGCTTTCGGTCTAATCGCTTGACAAGCTTTCGCTCTAATCGTTGACAAGCTTTCGCCCTAATCGTTAGACAAGCTTTCACCCTCTGTAGGGGCGAACCTTGTGTTCGCCCCTCCCCACCATTACTGAGACAGCTACCTGCCGGCCGCCTCCTGGGGGGAGCCTGAGTGGGATGGGAGTAACTGGCTGACCAGCCCAAGGGAGGGCCAGCTCTCCCTCACCCCTGCCCCTCTCCCGGAGGGCGAGGGGATATGACACGCACGTCTGACAGTCAAACTCTCACCGCCCGACCCAACTCTCCCCTCTGTCAAACCTCTTCCTTCTCCTGATCCAACACTCCCTCGCCTGATCCAACTCTCCCTCGCCTGCTCCGACTCTCCCTCGCCCTCCGGGAGAGGGTCGGGGTGAGGGAGTCGTTAAGGTGAGTGTGCCTTGGAACGAGGCACTATGAATGAGCAGAGAGCTTGTATGTTATAATGAGACACTATGCCCACCGTCCCAGCTAACTTCCATCCACTGATCAGCAAATGGTTCGCCGAGCGCTACGGCGAGCCTACCGACGTGCAACTGCGCGCCTGGAGCGAGGTGATGCTGGAGCGCCACGTGGTGGTGACGGCGCCGACCGGAAGCGGCAAGACGCTGGCGGCCTTCCTCTGGGCGATCAACCAGCTGCTCACCGGCGCCTGGCCCCGCGGAGAGACCAGGGTGGTCTACGTCTCCCCTCTCAAGGCGCTCAACAACGACGTGCGGCGCAACCTGATCGCGCCACTGCAGGAGCTGCGCGAGTACTTCGCCCGCGCGGGCGCCGCCTTCCCCGCCCTGAGCGTCCAGACCCGAAGCGGCGACACGCCCGGCGACGAGCGCCGCAGGATGCTGCGCCATCCGCCGGAAATCCTCATCACTACCCCCGAAAGCCTAAACATCCTGCTCACCGCCAAGGGAAGCCGGGCCACGCTCACCGGCGTCACGACCGTCATCCTGGACGAGATCCACGCCGTCGCCGGCAGCAAACGCGGCACCCACCTCATTACCGCGGTGGAAAGGCTGGTGCTCTTGAGCGGCGAGTTCCAGCGCATCGCCCTCTCCGCAACGGTCAGACCGCTGGAAACGGTGGCGGAGTTCGTGGGAGGCTTCAAGTCGGTCGGCAGGGGGTACAAGAGACGTCCCGTCTCCATCGTCAGGGGCGAACAAGCCAAGCGCTTCAGCCTCTTGATCACGGCACCTGATGAGCTCGAACGCGGCACGTCCGGCGACGACTTCTGGCCAGCCCTGGCAAGAAGCTTCGCCGACATCATCGAAAAGCACCGCTCCACCTTGTTCTTCGCCAACAGCAGGAGAACCACGGAGAAGGTGACCCGCCTGATCAACGAGGAATCGGGCGAGGAGGTGGCCTATTCGCACCACGGCTCGCTGTCGCGCGAAATCAGGCTGGCAGTTGAAGAACGCCTGAAGCGCGGCGAACTGAAGGCGATCGTCGCCACTAACTCTCTTGAGCTGGGAATCGACATCGGCAAGCTGGACAGCGTGGTCCTGATCCAGACGCCGCGCTCCATCTCCTCCGCCATCCAGCGCATCGGCCGTTCCGGGCACGGCGTGGGCGAGGTCAGCTCCGGACTCCTTTTCCCCACCAACGGCATGGACTTCGTGTCGGCTGCGGTGATCGCGCGCGCCATCGCCGACGGCGACATCGAGGAACTGCACCCGGTCGAGGCGCCTCTGGACCTCTTGGCCCAGATCATCCTCGCCATGGCTCTCCCGGAACAGTGGCACCTGGACGACCTGTACGAATTCCTCAGGACCTGCTATCCCTACCGCAACCTGTCGCGGCAGCAGTTCAACCTGGTGGTCGGGATGCTGGAGGGGAAGTACGCCGACTCCCATGTGCCGGAGCTGCGGCCACGGGCCACCATCGACAGGCTGGAAGATACCATCTCCACCACCCCCGGGCTGTCGATGCTCATTTACCTGGAAGGTGGCACCATACCCGAGCGCGGTTACTTCGAGCTGCGCCTGAAGGATACCGGTGCAAAGATCGGAGAATTGGACGAAGAGTTCGTCTGGGAAAGGAGGCTGGGCGATACCTTTGCGCTGGGCGCGCAGGTCTGGCAGATCACCGAGATCACCCACAGCATCGTGCAGGTAGTGCCGGCCCGGAAGACGCAGCAGATCATCCCGTTCTGGCGCGCAGAGGAGCTGGACCGGGATTTCTACTACTCGGAGAAGATATCCTCCTTCCTGGAGTACTGCGACGCAAGGATCGGCAAGGACGGCTTGGTGCAGGACCTTGTGGAGCACAATTTCATGGACCAGGGGGCCGCGCAGGCGCTGGAGTCCTACCTGACCCGGCAAAAGGATTCGACGGGCGCGGAGCTTCCCCACCGGCATCATCTGCTGGTCGAGCACTATCACGACCCGCTCGGCGGAGCCCAGGCCGAACAGATCATCCTGCACACCCTCTGGGGCAACAGCATCAACCGCCCCTTCACCCTGGCCCTTTGCGCCGCCTGGGAGAAGAAGTACGGCTACCCGCTGCAGGCCTTCTACAACAACGACGGCATCGCGCTGCTGCTCCCGCACGAACTGGACGACCTGAGCCAGATCCTTTATCTGGTCACGCCTGAGAACATCGAGTCGCTGCTTCGCTCCTCGCTCGAGGCCAGCGGCTACTTCGGCGCCCGGTTCCGCGAGAATGCCGGCCGGGCTCTTTTGCTGACCCGGGCCAGCGTGAAAAGGCGCATGCCGCTCTGGCTCAACCGCCTGCGCTCCCGAAAGCTGCTCGCCTCGGTGATGAGATACCGCGACTTCCCCATTCTGCTGGAGACCTGGCGCTCCACGCTGCAGGACGAATTCGATCTCGCCAACCTGAGGCGGCTCATCGAGGAGATCCAGGACGGCGAGATAAGGCTCACCCAGATCCGAACCACCACCGCCTCCCCCTTCGCCCAGGGGCTGATCTGGCTGCAGACCAACAAGTACGTCTACGAGGACGACACACCGGACGCGGCACGGACCTCGGCACTGGGGCAGGACCTGCTCAAGGAGCTGGTCTTCGCTCCCCACCTGCGCCCCCGCATCCCGTCCGACCTGATCCGGCTCTTCGAGGCCAAACGTCAGCGTACCGCCAAAGGGTACGCCCCGGATTCGGGACGCGAGTTGATCGACTGGGTCAAGGAGCGGCTCCTGATTCCACGGCAAGAATGGTTGAGACTGCTCGATGCCATGGAGCGCGACCACGGCATTTCGTCCGAAGAGCTGATACCGCAAGTGGCGGCCCGCTTGATATCGCTGGAGATTTCAGGCGCCGCCGCCCCGCTGATCGGCGCCATAGAGATGCTGCCTGAGATAGTGCGCGGCCTGGCCCGGGAATGGCGGGAAGTCCGTATCGATCCCCTCTCCCTGGCCCCCGGAGTGCAGGAAGAGCTGGACCGGTCGGTAGAAAAGATCAAGACCAGGCAAAGCGAGGAGTACCGCGCCGACCGGGAGAGTGAAGAGGATTCTCCGACAGCGAGTTTCCTGGGGAGATGGCTCGCCTACTACGGACCGGTCGAAGTCTCCTGGCTGCGGGGGACCCTGGCGCTCCCGGATAGCCTGCGGAGCGATGCCTTGCAATCACTGGAGGAGGCCGGCTTGGTGCTTCTCGACCAGTTCAAGGAGGAGAGCAGACGGCCGGAGATCTGCGACGCAGCCAACCTGGAGTCGCTGCTCAGGATGCTGCGCAGGTCCAGGAAGCCGGTGTTCGAGGCGCTCGATCTCTCATACCTGCCGCTTTTTCTCGCCACCTTCCAGGGATTGGTGCTGCGCGGCAGTTCAGCGGACGATCTGAGGGACAGGCTGGAGCAGTTGCTGGGGGCTCCGCTTCCGGTCGGGCTCTGGGAGGAAGAGGTGCTCCCGGCGCGCCTGCACCCCTACTTCAGCGCCTGGCTCGACAGCCTGATGCACACAAGCGACCTGCTCTGGTTCGGCTGCGGCAATAAGAAGTCGTCGTTCGCCTTCCCTGAGGATCTCGATCTGTTCCTGGAGCCTGACCACTCCTCCAGTCCCCCTCCCCTGATCCCCGACCCCAACGGGCACTACAGCCTGGCGGCGATCTGTTCCATTTCCGGGCTCCCCCCCGCAACCGTCACCGCGGAACTCTGGAAGCTGGCCTGGAGAGGTGAGTTAAGCAACGATTCCTTCGTCTCGGTGCGCAAAGGGATCCTGAACAAGTTCGTGCGGCGCGAGGCGGAGCAGCACCGGGACCGGGGCATGGGGCACAGACGCATGACGGCCAACCGCTGGAACCGGACCCAGGACAGCTCAGGCAACTGGTTCCTGTTGCCTGAGCCGCAGGATTCACCCGACGTTCTGGAAAGGGAAGAGCGGAACAAGGACAGGGTGCGGGTGCTTTTGGAGCGCTACGGCATCTTGTTCAAGGAGCTCTTGCAGCGGGAACTCCCTCCCCTGCAGTGGGGCAGGCTGTTCCGGACCCTGCGCATCATGGAGATGTCCGGAGAGATACTGTCCGGCAACTTCTTCACCGGAATCCCGGGGCTGCAGTTCATCTCCCGGGACGCCTACCGGGTGCTGGAACAGGGGTTGGCGCGCGACACCATCTACTGGCTCAATGCCGCCGATCCGGCCTCCCTCTGCGGCAGCGGGCTGGAAGGGGTGCGCGAAGAGCTCCCGTCCCGTCTCCCCACCACCCATCTGGTCTACCACGGCACCCGTCTGGTCCTCATCTCCAAGCGATACGGGCAACACCTGGAAATAACCGCCCGCCCGGACGCCCCGCACCTCCCCGACTACCTCGCCTTCTTCAAGGTGCTCCTGAGCAGGGAATTCAACCCGCTGAAGCGCGTCTCCGTCGACCGCATCAACGGCCAACCCGCCGCAACATCCCCCTACGCGGCAGCGTTAAAGTCATTCGGTTTTCAGGAATCGTACAAGGGACTGGAGTTGTGGAGGAGGTACTAGATGGGCAGATACTAGATAGGCAGATCCTACCGGTAACTCATTCAAGATCTAGCTCACGGCGCAAATCCTGATAAGAGACCCGCTCGTCTGATTCAGCCAGAGCAGCTTTGGCAGCTTCCACGTCCATTCGATCTTCCAGTTCCTCCAACAGTTCCAAGTCCTCAACAGGGATAATCGCTACCAGTTTCTTACCACGCTGGGTCAGGACAAAGCGTTCCTTACCGAACGACGCCCGGTTAATAACCTCTGCGAAATTGTTTCTAGCTTCTGCAGCAGAAATTTTTATCATGACGGGACCTCCATTTGTACAAATCGTACGTTACGACCAAGAAAATTGAAAGCTGGATTACAGGCAATCACCTAAAGAGGGGCTATGGAGGAGGTACTGACCAGGAGTAGCGGTCCTATTGACGTTTAACGCGAGACGTTATACTCTTCTTCCATGATAAAGACCTTCCGAAGCTCAGATACTCAGGCTTTATTCGAAGGCAGCTGCCCCGCCAGATTCAGAGCATTTGCCAGAGTTGCCGAGCGAAAGCTGCAAATGATCGACGACGCAGCGTCGCTTGAAGACCTTCGCTCGCCGCCTGGGAACCGGCTGGAAGCATTGAGGGGAGACCGAAAAGGTCAGTGGAGCATTCGCATCAACGATCAGTGGCGCGTCTGCTTTCGATTTGAGGATGGCAACGCGCTGGATGTCGAGATCGTTGATTACCATTGAGGAGAGACTACGATGAACCCGAGTAACAAAATGCGCGCCATTCACCCCGGTGAGATACTGCGTGAGGAGTTTCTCGTGCCACTGGGGATGACAGCACACGCACTGGCACTGGAGCTTAGAGTACCGGCACCGCGTATCAATGACATTGTCCGTGAACGCCGGTCCATCACACCGGACACTGCACTACGACTAGCCCGCTTCTTTGGTACCACGCCACAATTTTGGCTGAACCTGCAGTCCAGTTATGATCTCAAGGTGGTTGAAAATGAAGTCGGAGCCACTATTGAGCGGGAAGTTCGGGCGCGCCTGACAGCTTAGGCGAAGATTATGGTCTTCACCGACATTCCCGGGCTGCAGTCAGGCGGATTCTCAGATGATAGATCGGATAGAGAGGAAGGCTCCAGCAACGCAGCTGAAGGTACCGGTAGAACGAAGCGGTGTGCGCTGATCCAAACCAGAATAGTCGCTCTACAGCCGAGACGCCGCTACTTCGCCTTCAATGCCTTTTTTGCTTTCTCAAGCATGTCGAGTTTCACGTAACTTCTGGCGTTGGGCGCTTTCGATACCCCACCGATGCCATACTTGACCATAATATCGCTGGTATTCTGAATGTGCTGCACGGAAACGTCATAGCTGTAAGGAGAGTTGGCTATCGCTTCCTGATAATCCTCGCTTTTCAAAAGCCCATTGAACACTACTTCCCGCACGTAGCGCTCCGCGAAAGCCGGCTGCTCGATGAATGTCCTGGTCGCCTCGACAAAGCATTTCATGAAGCGCTCGGCAAGATCCCTGTTGGCGTACATCTTTTCCGTCATGACCAAGGTGCGTACCGGCACCCCGAGACGGGTATCGTAAGGCTTTATGATTTCAACGGCGTACCCCTTGTTGATCGCCTGCGATGACTGCGGTTCTGACTGGCAGATGGCATCGACGCTGCCTGACAACAGCGCCAGATTCAGGTCGTTATAGGACATGTACTTGATCAGCACGTCCTTGCCCGGCTTATCGGAAAAACTCAGTTTGTGCTTGGCCAACTCGGCCAGCAGAACCAGTTCATGGGCGCCACCGCGCGCCACCCCCACCCTCTTCCCTTTCAAGTCCGCGACCGAGCGCCATTTCTGATGCGCGGTCCCCACAATGCGCGCGCCCCCCTTGGCGAAACCGGCCATGATGTAGACCGGCACCCCGGCGGCGCGAGCAGCCACGGCGCCGTGCGCGGCACTCGCTGCGGCATCGATCTGGCCCGCGTTTATCGCCGGGATGATGTCGATCCCCTTGGCGAAGATCCGCTCCTCGATCTTGAAGTCGTACTTGTGCGCGATTTCCTTCATGTAATAGATGGCGCCGTAATGAGCGAACTTTAGATTTCCCACCCGAACAACATCCGCCGCGCAAGCCGGGGAACCGGACAGCATGGTGACCAGCACGAGAAGACCGTAAATCGACCCTTTCATACCAGACTCCTTGTATTCCTGTTGGTTTTCATCTTACAGTCGACACCTTTCCTGTTATCACGATTCGTACCGAAAATTAATTTCTAAACATTTCAACATGTTGCAGGGGAGCACTTCAGGAAGGACTTTCGATAAATAGTGAATTTTTTTCCAGCGCTTCGGGCCTTGGTGGAATTAGCTCTGAAATTACGGCTACTTACCCAGACATGTAAAAAAACGGACATGTTCTGTTTTTTACAGTTCCGGGCAATGGGGCGTCCCACTACTCTAACCGTGCCAATCCATAGTCGCTTTTCTTTAAATGTCGCAGATAGACCAGGGCCAGGGGCGGCAAGAGCAGCAAAAAGATGAACTGCAGATACTGAAAGGTCTCCCTGACGCCGGAGGCATCGGCCAGCATGCCGACCAGCGGCCCGCTCAGGGCGAACAGCAGCCGGAAAACGAACGATTGCAGGGAGAGGATGCCGGCGCGATGGCTGGACGGGCTTTCCCGATGGGTGTGGTCCAGCATCAGCGGCCCGCGCAGGCCGCGCATGATGGTCAGCAGGTAATAAAAGAGAAAGCCCCATAACCCGGCGCTCGCCCCCAGCCCGAAATACCCGACCCAGACCAGCAGCACGAAGAGCAGCAGCATGCGTCGGCCGCCTATCAGGGCGGTGAGGCGATGACTGGCCAGGGCTCCCAGGGCGACGCAGAGGTTGGCTCCGGTCCAGATCGGACCGAACCACCCCAGCGGCACGCCGGCCCCCTGCATATAGGGCTGGATCAGCCAGACCGGATAGAACGAGGCCAGACCCAGAAGGGCGTTCAGGAGGATGATGGAGCGCAGCCGGCGGTTCTCCACGAAAGCGTAGCGCAGCGAGCGCAGGGCATCGGCCAGATGGCTGGTGGGCGAGGCGATCAGTCGTGGCGGCTCGACCAGCGAGCGGGTCAGCAGCAGCGCCAGCAGCCAGACCGCCACCTGCAGGATAAAGGGGAGCAGCGGCGCAGCAGCGTAGAGCAGACCTGCAAAGATGGCCCCCATGGACTCGCCCACCTGGGCAAAGGCGCTCATCCGCCCCTGGTAGCGGGCATAGTCCTGCTCGTCTGCGCCGGCCTTAAGCGTTTCATAGAGCAAGGCCGTATCGGCGCCGCTGATAAAGGCCAGCGAGATGCCGAGCAGAATCTCGGCCAGGAGTACGTGGGCAAAAGTGCCGGCAAAGGTATAGACCCCCCAACCAGCCATCCCCAGCAGCGAGGCGAGGTTGAGCGCGACCCGGTAGCCGATCCGATCGCTGATATAGCCGCTGGGATACTCCATGACCACCATGACGATGGAGAGGATACTCTGCAGCAGCAGGATCTGCGTCAGCGACAGGCCAATGTGATCCTTCCAGAAAAGGGTGATGATCGCCATCGGGAACAGGGTCATCTGCAGGAAGGAGAAGGCGTAGATCTTGCGGATATTGTTCTGAAGTCTGGGCATATGACCGCGCAACCGGTGGATTAGGCCGAGGTGGCCGGGAAGCGGAGAGTGTAAGCCGGGCCGGGTCGCTTGTCCATATCTAAAGTGGCAGTGCGGCGCTCTGAAAGATCGACAGCCGGGCAACCCGAATCAACACGTCTGTACGCTAGCGGCCGTCTTCGCTGTTGTAATACCGGTACAAAGTCCGTAAAATCCTCACAGGCCACTGGCTACGCCTCAATGTGGAGAGGATGAAGATGCCGACCATTTCGATGTTCTACGGAATAATCATCCGGATGTACTTTTCACCAGGGGAGCATCCTCCACCGCATTTTCATGTTTACTACAACGAATTTAAGGCTTCTGTGGATATACGTACTTGCGAGATAATAGAAGGAGATCTCCCTCGCCGGCAGACCAAGCTAACATTAGCTTGGGCAGAATTGCACCAGGAAGAGCTCATGGCCGACTGGCGACTCGTTATGAACGGCCAAGAGCCGTTTAAGATCTTACCCCTTCAATAGGAGTTACAATGATCTATCCGGGAGTTAAGGAAGTTGTTGCAGGTGAAGATTATGTGCTTTCCGTCGTATTCGAGAATGGCGAGAGTGGAAAGCTCGACATGAAGCCGATACTCGAATTCGGGATATTTAGGCGGATCAAAGACTACGATGCGTTTAAGCGAGTTCGCGTGAGTTTCGACACGATCGAGTGGGACTGCGGAGTTGACCTCGACCCTGAATATGTCTATGCCAACTGCAGGGCTAGCAGAACGAAGTAACTCCCACCACTTCTCCCAGCGCACTTTAATGCTATTCCGGGGCATAGACGCAAAAAGGGGGTGAGCCGAAGACGCTCACCCCTTTTCCGTGTTTGTCGCTATGCCGAAATTATCTATTTCTTGTTCAGGAACTCCCTGCCAAACGGTGACATCTCGCGCAGCCTGGTGATGATCGGCGGCAGTTCCCTGATCACGGCATCGATCTCCTCGTCGGTGGTGAAACGGGACAGGGAGAAGCGGATCGAGCCGTGGGCGCAGGTGAAGGGAACCCCCATGGCGCGCAGCACGTGCGAGGGCTCCAGCGAGCCGGAGGTGCAGGCGCTGCCGGAGGAGGCACAGATTCCCTTCTCGGAGAGCAACAGCAGGATACCTTCTCCCTCGACGAACTCCATGGCGATGGAGAGGGTGTTGGGGAGCCTGTCGGCGCCGCCGCCGTTGATCCTGGTGTTGGGAATCAGGTCGGTAAGCTCGCGCTGCAACCGGTCGCGCAGCTCGAGTACCCGGCTGTTCTCCTCGTCCATGTGCAGTTGTGCCACCTCACACGCCTTCCCCATGGCGATGATCGATGCGGTGTTCTCGGTGCCTGCCCTGCGGCCGCGCTCCTGGTGCCCGCCTACCAGAAGGGGGCGGAACGGGGTGCCGCGCCGCACGTAGAGCACCCCCACCCCCTTGGGCGCATGCAGCTTGTGCCCGGAGATGGAGAGCATGTCGACGGAGGAGTCGGCCATGTTGATGGGAATCTTGCCCACGGCCTGCACCGCGTCGGTGTGGAACAGGGCGCCCTTGGCCTTGGCCAGACGGGCTGCTTCCTCGATCGGGAAGATCACGCCGGTCTCGTTGTTGGCCCACATGAGGGAGACGATGGCGGTATCCTCATCCAGCGCCGCTTCCAGTTCCTTCAGATCGAGGCGCCCCTCGCTGTCGACGTTGAGCTCGGTTACGCGGTAGCCGCGCTTGGTCAGGTTGCGGCACTGGGTCAGGACCGCCGGATGCTCGACCCGGCTGGTGATGACGTGGCGCTTCTCGGGAAACACCTCGAGCGCCGAGCGGATCGCGGCGTTGTCGCTCTCGGTGCCGCAGGCGGTGAAAACCACCTCGTCGGGGAGCGCGCCCAGAAGAGCCGCCACCCGACCGCGCGCCTCGTCCACCTTCTTCTGCACCTGGCCGCCGAAGAAGTGCATGGAACCGGGATTGCCGTACAGTTCGCAGAAATAGGGACGCATCTCCTCGAAAACCCGGTCATCCACCTTGGTGGTCGCGTTATTGTCGAGATAGATCTCCTTCATCCCTGCACCTCCTGAACGTTGATGTCGCTGGATACCATCTCGCGCAGCTTCTGCTCCACGAACTTGGCGGTGTTGCCGGAAGAGGCACAGCCTGCGCACGCCTTGCGGAAGGCGACCTGCACGTTGGCGCCGTCGATGTCGATCAGCTCCAGATCGCCGCCGTCAGCCCAAAGCTGGGGACGGATCTCGTTCTCCAGGGTCTCCTGGATCAGCTGCATCTTTCTCAGGTTGGTGAGTTTTACCGCCGGTTTCTCCTGCGCCGCCTTCTTCTCCTCGCCCATCACCTCGGCGATCAGTTCCTTGATTTTCGGGATGCAGCCGCCGCAGGCGCCGCCGGCCTTGGTGAAGTGGGTCACCTGTTCCGCGGTGTGCAGCTTGTTGGAGGCGATCACCTTCCTCAGGAACACGTCGGTCAGGCCGAAGCACTTGCAGACGACCTCTCCCTCCCCGTCGACATGGTCATGACCGTGGCCGTGTTTGGGGGCCTCGACGCCGCGATACTTGGCGATGGCAACCTCGAGCGCCTCCTGCCCCATGACCGAGCAGTGCATCTTTTCCTCGGGGAGCCCACCGAGAAAGTCGGCGATCTCCTGGTTGGTCACTCCCAGCGCCTCGTCCAGGGTCTTTCCCTTCACCATCTCGGTCAAAGCCGAGGAGGACGCGATGGCGCTGCCGCAGCCGAAGGTCTGGAACTTGGCGTCGACGATGCGCTCCTTCTTCTCGTCGAGCTTCAAAAAGAGTTTCAGGGCATCGCCGCAGGCCAGGCTTCCCACCTCGCCCACCGCATCCGCATCGGTTATCTCGCCAACGTTCCTGGGGTTCAGGAAGTGCTCTTTTACCTTATCTGTATAGTCCCACATAGACCCTCCTGTTAATTATTCGGGTTATCATAGCGCAAAGCTGTTTGAAAGAGAACCCAAAATGTGTCTGATATCACAGCGTACCACTCAGGTACGCCCGCCTCATTGATCTAGATCAACAGGCGATGCAATTCCCGCTCCCTTCTAAGACAGAGGTTTCGCTGCAGAGTGGGGAGGTGGCTGGCGAAGTGCCAGATGCAGCCAAAAGCGCTGGGGATTGAGCACTTATCACAGTGACGGCTGACGCGGCAAGCTCTGGAGCAGAGAAAAGCATGCCCTGCGGAAAGAGGCAGATTCCGCAGGGCATGCCCTTTTATCCGGCATCGTTCTCAGGTTGAGAGATTCACCCTCCCCCAGCCCCTCCCATCAAGGGAGGGGAGCCGAGGCTGCAAATACTCAGATTGATTCATGCAACGAATGGAAGAGTTCCCCCTCTCCCCTGGTGCGCTCTGGCTCGGAGTTCGGCCTCCCCCTCCCTTGACGGGAGGGGGGACTTTTCAAGCTGTTGGTGCTCTTAAGCTAGCACGTGACCCCCGGGGGGAGAGGGTTGGGGAGAGGGGGGAATCCTACAGCACCGTTTATCCCAAGATGAACTGCCTACCGGCCTCGACCAGGGCCTGCAGGCGCTCTTCGCTGGAGGCCTCGCAGTAGAGCCTGACCACCGGCTCGGTGCCGGACTTACGGAACAGGAGCCAGCTGCCGTCCTCCAGGAGGAACTTGTTGCCGTCCACCGTGATGCGCTCCTGCACCGCCTTACCGGCGAAGCTGGTAGGGGTGGCGGCGATCCGCTCCGGGAAGACGGCTTCCAACTCGGGTGACAGGGTGATGTTCACCCGCTTGGTGAGGTAGCGCCCGACCTTTTCGTAGAGCCGCTCCAGGAGCGCCTTTACCGACATGCCTTCGCGGGCCACCATCTCGGCCACCAAAAGGCAGGCCAGGATGCCGTCCTTCTCCGGTACGTGCCCCTTGATGGTAAGACCTGCACTCTCCTCGCCGCCGATGACGATCTTGTCCTGGGTGATCAGCTCGCCGATATACTTGAAGCCCACCGGAGTCTCGAATACCTCGATGCCGTGCATTTTCGCCACCGCGTCGATCAGGTGCGAAGTGGCGACCGAACGCCCGACGCCGCCGGTCATCCCCTTGACCCGGATCAGGTAGTCCAGGAGCAGGGCGATGATGTAGTTGGGCTCGATGAAGCTGCCGTCGCGGTCCACGATGCCGAAGCGGTCCGCGTCGCCGTCGGTCGCGATCCCCAGGCGGATCTCGGGGTCCTGCTGCACCAGCTTGATGAAGTCCTGGATGTACTTCTCGGAGGGCTCCGGCGGGAAGCCGCCGAAATACGGGTCGCGCTGCGCATTCATCAGCACCACCTGGACCCCGTTGGCCTTGAGCGGTTCGGCCAGATAGCCGCGGGCCGTGCCGTAGAGCGGGTTCACGGCAATGGTCCCCAGCTTGGCGATGGCGGCAAAGTCCACCTTCTTGGCCAGGTCGTTCAGGTACTCGTGCATCGGGTCGATCTCTTCCAAAAGCCCCTTTTTCATGGCCTCATCGATGGAGCACTCGCTGTAGCAGACCTCGCCGGCCATCTCGTTGGCGCGCCGCTCGATGTCGTTGGTGGTCTCCGGCAGCGCCGGGCCGCCCGAGGAGGGGGAGAACTTGATGCCGTTGTACTCGGGGGGGTTGTGGCTCGCGGTGAAGTTGATGCCGCCGGCGGTGCGGCGCCTCAGGATCTCGAAGGCGATCACCGGGGTGGGGGTATCGCGCACGCAGAGGAAGGTCTTGATCCCGGCCCCGGTCAGGACGCGGGCCGACTCGCGGGCGAAGGACTCGCCCATGAAGCGGGAGTCGTACCCCACGATGATCCCCTTGTCGGCCTCTCCGGAAGCCTTGACGTTGTCGGCGATCGCCTGGGTCACGACCTTTACGTTTTCAAAGATGAAATCCTCACACATGATGCCGCGCCAGCCTGAGGTTCCGAAGGTGATACGCTGCATAAAAACCCCTCCTGATAATAGTAGCCGCCCGTTCGGTTCAGCTCCCGGGGAAAAAGCTGGTACAATGGGTGAAAAACCGCGCTGAGAGCAGCTTTAATAAGAATAATAGAGATTAATGCATAGGGTTTCCCGAGTCAAGTTTTAGCCAAAAAGATCGAAATTTTTAGAGTTGACATTTTTCTTTCGAAATTGGTAGAGTAACCTCTGTCAACGATTACGAAGCAATTCAGGAGGCTTAACCATGCAATGTCAAACCGTACTTCCAGGCACCGAATGCACCTTTTGGGGCAAACAGGGTTGTGTCTTTACCGAAGGCTCATGCCAGCTGATAGTGGAGAACTGCGAAGGTTGTGAAAGGATTGTCGACGGTTCCATCGGCAGGGTGTGCAGCGCATACCCGGCGCCGGAGAAGAAATGGACCGCAGGCCTGTGCAACTTCGCTACCCACGTCAAGGTCGAGCTCAAAACCGACGACGCGAAGGTCAACCCGCTCAAAGCCTCCAAGAAGGCCGCAGGCGCCAAGAAGAAAAAGTAGTAGCGGCAGGAAAGCGGCAACACGTCAAAGGGAAGGACATTTCGTCCTTCCCTTTTTTATTTTCCCGTCGGTGCTAATCTTCTAGCTGTTTCGCCCCGCTGAACCTCATCTCAGCCCACAAGATTCCAACTCCCCCTCCCCATGCGGGAGGGGGCTAGGGGGTGGGGGTAGGTGCCACATTCTGCGCAAGCTGGCGGCTTCACCCACCCCCCTGCCCCCTCCCGTCAAGGGAGGGGGAGGAAGAAGCTGTTGGTGTGTGTAGGGGCGAATCTTGTATTCGCCCGCCTTACAGCCCTGTAGGGGCGAATCTTGTATTCGCCCGAGCTTTCAAAGGAGCGAGCCCATGCCATACGATTTTCTCGCCTGCCCGGCCTGCGGGGCCAAGGTGAAGAGTTACCGCAACCCCCTCCCCACGGTCGACGTCATCATCGAGCTCCCGGAGGGGATCGTGCTGATCGAGCGCAAAAACGAGCCTCTGGGCTGGGCCATACCGGGCGGCTTCGTGGACTACGGCGAGACGCTGGAGGCGGCCGCCCGGCGCGAGATGCTGGAGGAGACCTCGCTGGAGCTTGGCGACTTGAGGCTCTTGGGGTGCTATTCGGATCCTGCGCGCGACAGCCGCAGCCACAACATCTCCACGGTCTACGTGGCCAGGGCGCAAGGAACCCCTAAGGCCGGGGACGACGCAGCGGGGCTGGCCGTGTTCCCCATCGACGCCCTGCCGCAAAAGCTTTGCTTCGACCACGGGCAGATTCTGGCGGATTACCTGAAGAGAAAGCTGGAAGGGAGCATCTGAAGGAGAGTTTGAAGAACTGTAGCTGAGCCGACCTCTACGCCACCCGGGATTCGACCTGTCCCGCAGCCGCCACCGCATCTGCCCCAACCGCAGCGTCAACCTTTGTCCCAGCGATATCGGAGTACATCCGGTAGCACCCCCTCCCCTGCTCCTTGGCGCAGTAAAGGGCGCTGTCCGCCTTGTCCAGGAGCTCGGCCAGGTCGTGGCCGTCATCAGGATAGATGCTGATGCCGATACTTGAGCCGACCAGAAGTTCGTGCGAGTCGATCCGATAGGGAGCGCAGAGCGCCTTGAGCAGCTTCCGGGCCACGGTTTCGGCACCCCGGGCGTCGTGCAGGTTCCCCAGGGCGATGACGAACTCGTCCCCCCCGATCCTCGCCACGGTGTCGGTCTCGCGCACGCTGGCCGTGAGCCGGGCGGCTGCGGCCTGCAAGAGCCGGTCGCCGACCGCGTGCCCCAGGGTGTCGTTCACGCTCTTGAAGCGGTCCAGGTCGAGGTAGAGCACCGCCATCAGGCGCTCGGTACGGTGCGTCATGCCGCGCAGCTGCTGGAGCCGGTCCATGAACAGCTGGCGGTTGGGAAGGTCGGTAAGGACGTCGTGGTGGGCCATCCGGTACAGCCTCTCGTCGGCGCGCCTTCTCTTGGTGACGTCGCGGCAGATGGCCCAGACCGCAACCGGTTCCTTGCCCCTGAAACTGCAGGAGAGATTCCCCTCCAGGTTCAGGGGGGAGCCGTCCCGGGTGAGGTAGAGGGCGTCGACCGAGCCGCTCTCCCCGCTGGAGAACACCCGTCGCACCTCCTCCTGCACGCTGGAGAGGCTGTCCGGATGCACCAGGTCGGAGAGGCTCAGTCCGGGCAGGTCCTCCTTCTGGTAACCGAAGGCCCCGAGCCAGGCGCGGTTGGCGTAGATGAAGCGGCCGTCGGGACCGTTCATCTGGATCAGGTCGTTGGCGTACTCCAGAAAGGCGAAGAGCCGCTGCTCGCTCTCCTTGAGCTGGAGCGTCTCGCCGCGCGACACCGACATCAGGTGAAAGCCGATCACGGAGACCGCCGCGTTCAAAAGCGCCACCCAGAACCAGATCAGCAGCAGATAGGTGCTGTCCCCCACCAGCTTGGGATCGACGAAGGGCATCTTGATGCTGGGGATGACCCCGGCGTGCTCGCAGGCCAGCAGCGCCCCGTAGCTGAGGGAGCCGGCGCACCAGGCGAACCAGATCTCCCCCTTGCGCTTCAGGAGATAAACCGCCTCTATGGTGACGATCAGGTACAGGGTCCAGACCCAGCTGGCAGCCCCGCCGCTGAAATGGATCAGCACCGTGACCAGCAGCATGTCGAGCAGCACCTGCAGGTGATCGGCGTAGCGCAAGCGCGACAGGCGCCTGGCGTCGTTCTGGTAGCAGATGTTGTACAGCATGACCAGTCCGATGCTGAATAAAAGGAAGGCGGTCTGGTTTTTGGAGAGGAAGAAGCCGAAGCGGCTGAAGGAATAGAAGGTTCCGGCGTAGAGGCCGTACACGTAGAGGATGAGCAGGATCATCCAGCGCGCCCGGACCAGGAGTGCAAGCTGGGGGGGCGCCGTAGCGCCGGTGGCGCCGGGCGCGGCTCGTTCCAGGCTCAGGGCCGGCCGCTCGCCGGTATTATGCGCTTTTTCTCTGGACATGATCTGGCAGTTCCTCGGCTTCCGGGTCGAAGAAATGTAGCTCAGGCAGGGTCGGGATCAGCCCCATCTCGAAGGCGTGCTTGAAGAAAGAGCGGGCACCTTCCAGATGGGCGGGGGTGAGCTCGTAGGAGATGGTGCGCCAGTAATCCACCAGCTCGGTGGCGCCCAGCCAATGGCGCTCGGGACAGCTTGCCGCTATCTCGGGGTAACTCGCGTAGGCCAGCTTCTTGGCCGCTATCAGGTTCCGGCACAGGAGCGCGAGCTCGGCGCTTTTCTGCCGTGCCGCCTCAAGCCTCACGATCCAGAGCGCAAAGACGAAGGGAAGCCCGGTAAACGAGTGCCAGAGCTCACCCAGGTCGTAGCAGCGGTACTCTCCCGAGGCGGCGGCCGCAGCCCCCTTGAGGGCGGAGTCGCCGATCAGGAGCACCCCGGGGTAGCGGGACAAGGCCCGGGAGAGGGGGAGCGCGGTGCGTTCGAAGGTGTTCTTGAAGCGGTACTTCTTGGCCAGCAGCACCTTGAGCAGGTTAACGGAGGTGTCGGACTCGGCGCTCAGCCCGATGGCGCAGGCGTTCAGCTCCTCGATGGGGACCCGCGAGAAGAGGAATACGCTCTTCACGGCTCCGACGGCGCTTATGGAGAGCTCGGGCAAGAGGCAGTACTTCTCGTGCGCCAGGGCGTACTCGATGGAGGATGAGGGGCTCAGGTCGATCTCGCCGCTGCGCAGCATGGCGTTCAACCGGGCCGGCACCCCGTCAACGAAGCGGTAGCCGGTGCAGTCGAAGTGGGAGGAGAGTGCGGAGAAGATTGGAGTGCAGTTGGCGTACTGTATGTGTCCGATGCGAAGTGTCACTAAAAACCTCAAATTCAACTACATATCAGGCCGGCATAGACTATATCAACGAGGCGCCAATTTCAAGGCGAAACTCGTGGCGGGAGGGGTCCTTGGTGGTCAGGGCCCACCCCACACGGGAAAAGTGGTAGGGTGGGCCTTGCCCACCAATCCGGCCTCCGGAACGGGAAAAGGCGAGAGAGTATCTCGCCTTTTCCGGTCATCTTGCGCTGTCTTTCGCCTTTAGTCCGCGTCGTCGGAGACCGAGACGTAGTCCTCGTAGAACTCGGCCGACATGAGGAGGTTCAGCTCCTCGTGATCGGCAATCTCGATCACCACCAGCCAGCCGGCGTCGTAGGGGTCGTCGTTCACGAACTCGGGGGCGTTGGAAAGCTCGCCGTTCACCTCCAGGACGGTGCCGGAGAGGGGGGCGTAGAGCTCGGCCACGGTCTTTCTCGCTTCGATGGAGCCGAAGGAGTCGTCCTGCTCCAGGTCGTCCCCCGCCTCAGGAAGCTCGATCGCGGTAACGTTGCCCAGTTCCGTCTGTGCGTAATCGGTGATGCCTATTATGGCCCTGTCACCCTCGACCCGCACCCAGACGTGTTCCTTGCTGTACTTGAGTTCTTCCGGAAAGTCCATAGTTTACTCCAGTACCAGCCTCTCGATGAAGCCGGTGTCTATGTTCCCTTCGATGAAGTCCTTGTTGGCCATGATCCTTTTGTGGAACGGGATGGTGGTCTTGATCCCCTCGACGATGTACTCGTCCAGGGCCCGTGCCATGCGCTTGATCGCCTCCTCCCTGGTGTCGGCATGCACGATCAGCTTGGCGATCAGGGAGTCGTAGTGCGGCAGCACGGTGTAGTTGGTGTAGGCGAAGGAGTCGACCCTGACCCCCAGGCCGCCCGGGGTGTGGTAGTCGGTGATCTTGCCGGGGGACGGGGTGAACTTCACCGAGTCCTCGGCGTTGATGCGGCACTCTATGGCGTGCCCCCTGATCTGGATGTCGTCCTGGGTGTAGCGCAGCGGCAGGCCGAAGGCGGAGCGGATCTGCTCCTTGACCACGTCCACGCCGGTCACCATCTCGGTCACCGGGTGCTCCACCTGCACGCGGGTGTTCATCTCCATGAAGAAGAACTCGTTGTTTTTGTCGACCAGGAACTCCATGGTCCCGACGCTGTTGTAGTTCACGGCCTTGGCTGCGGCGACTGCGGCCTCGCCCATGCGTTTGCGCAGCTCCGGAGTGGTGACGGTGGAGGGAGCCTCCTCGATCACCTTCTGGTGCCGGCGCTGGATGGAGCAGTCGCGCTCGCCCAGGTGCACCACGTTGCCGTGCTTGTCGGCCAGGATCTGGATCTCGA